>OBCL01000227.1_pt1 | contig 15216 bp, 13 predicted proteins | sample 1495931 | NCBI WGS metagenome assembly OBCL01 (sample SAMN03418275, study PRJEB22391) | human gut metagenome | biome: human-gut; feature: organic feature; material: feces | host: Homo sapiens | place: Tanzania | collected 2013-01
GAGTATATGTGATGGAGATGCTGCCAATAATTTTATTGGAATATCCGGAGAGACTCAATATGTGAGCGTTAGTGATAATAGTAATTTCAGGTATATCAGCATAGAACCGGGTAAAAAATATACGGTTTCTTTTATGGCTAAAACAGATAATGGTATAGATAAATCAACAAGTCTGAAGGTATCGGTAAAGGAATATAATACAGATACAATATATCATTTAGATAAAAGTTATGTTGAACACATTATGGATTGCAGTGATATTCAGACAAAATACAATGTGCCGGTTTTTTATGGAGAGGTGGGAATCCCGAGAAATGTGTATCAGACGGAGCGTAATATCGATGAAATGTCATATGATATTTTAGAGTGGCTAAAAGATAATTCTTGTAATTTTACGTGGTTTACATGGCATGAACCGAATTATGGTCTATATACTGCATCAGGGCTTGATGTAAAATCAAACCCAAATGATGAATTATTGAATCAGATAGATGAACTGTATGGTAACAACTAGCTGGAGTAAAAAATGGAAAATGAAATATTAATAAGTATTATAATACCGGTTTATAATGCCGGAAAATATTTAGATAAGCTTCTTTCAGATGTTACAAACCAAACATATCAAAATCTTGAAATAGTTGTGATTAATGATGGAAGTAATGATGAAAGCCCACAGATTCTTGAGGATTTTTCAAAAAAAGATGCCAGGATAAAGGTGATTTCAGTGAAAAACGGTGGCGTATCAAAAGCAAGAAATATCGGAATTGATAATGCCAACGGAAAACTGATAAGATTTGTGGATGCGGATGACAGGGTACCGTTAAATTCCACGGAATACCTTGCAGAAGCTTTTAATAAAAATATAGAATTGGCAATAGGCAATTTTATTCCAATTCCGAGAGTGCCTATTTTCACAGGAGAAGAAATCAGTGAACAGGTTTATAATAGCAGGGCTTTAATTGAAAAGTTTGCGGGATGTCCAAGAACATATTATTTTGGGGTTTTATGGAATAAGATGTATGTAACTGACATCATAAAACGCAATGGAGTCAGATTCAGACCTCAATATGAGTGGTGCGAGGATTTACTGTTCAATATGGAATATTTCAATTATGTTCACAATGTGTGTGCAATAAATAAACCGGAGGGAATATATGTTTATGCCACTAAGGTGACAGACAGTCTTACTGATAAGATAGAAAGAAATGAAGAACAGTACAACAGAATAGAAAGAGAGCGCTATGGCATCTTATATGAATATTTTAAAAATTATGGATTGGAAGAAAAATTCAGGCTCGAATGGGAAAATGTAAATCTATATTATAGAATTACAAAGCTTGTTAAAAGGTCAGATAATACAGATAGCTTAAGTTTAAGATATAAAAGATTTTTGAGTGTTATAAGCAAAGAGGATACTTACAGGTATCTGGAAAATAAAAAGAGTGATTACGGAAATTTTGTGAAAGGTATTTTGCTCTTTGGAATTAAATACAAAATGTATCATTGCTTATTTATATTTTTTATTTTAAAAGGAAAAGTATCTTTTATACTTGGAAAAAATGCAAAACGTGTAAAAAAAGTATTAGGAATAAAGGTCCCATTGGATTATTAAAGGAGAAAAATGAAAAAACTAAGTGTTATAACAGTGTTAAATACGGTAAATTATGGCTCTGCGTTACAGACATTTGCGACACAGAAGTATTTTACAGATAAAGGATTCGAGGTTGAATTTGTTGATTACTGGCGAAAGGATCAGAAAACAGAGGCCAGAATTGAAAATATTAAAAAGGATAAAAAGGATTCATTAAAGAAATGGTTAAAGAAACCGATAAGGGATTTTTTGGAAATAAAGTCAATAAAAGCATCAGAAAAGGTATTTCGTGGATTTATAACTCAAAAAATCAATCTTACGTCCCAAACGTATTCTTCCTTTGAAGAGCTCAAAGAAGATTGCCCGAAAGCAGACATATATGTAACAGGCAGTGATCAGATGTGGAACAGTGGCTGGAATCAGGGAATCGAGAAAAGCTTCTTTCTGGAATATGTTCCGGAAGATAAAAAGAGAATTGCCTATGCAACCAGTATAGGAAAAACAGAATTTGACGAAAAGGAAGCTAAAGAGATAATCCCCTATATTAGAAAGTACGATCTCATAACTTTAAGAGAACAGTCAGCAGTTGACCTTCTGAAAAAATATGATATAGAGTCATCTCTGGTTTTGGATCCTACTCTGATGCTTGGACGTGAAAGCTGGGAAAAGTATATTCCAAGGATGGATAATAACAAAAAATATTTGCTGGTATATCAGTTACATAATGAGCATGCAGATGCATCTTTTGATGATGCGGTAAAAAAAATCGCAAAACACAAGAAGCTTGATATTATCAGAGTGACATATTCTTATTCGGATATCAAGGTTGGGAAAAAGCTTGTGTTACCGGATGTATTTGAATTTCTTGCATTGATTAAAAATGCAGAGTTTATTGTCACGGATTCATTCCATGGAACAGCATTTTCTATTAATTTTAATAAACAGATGGCTGTGGTTTATCCGAAAAAGTTTAGTACACGAATGGATAATATTTTGAATATTACAGGATTGAAAAATCGCAGATATGTAAACCGGGATACGGTTGAAAAATGGGATGACAGGATAGATTATAGTATTGTAAACAATATATTGGAAGATAAAAGAAAACAGATTAATAGCATAATAGATAAGTGGTGTGAAAATGAAATTAATATGCAGTGAGGAAAAATGTACAGGGTGTGGACTATGTGTTTCTCTTTGCAATAAGTCTGCAATTAGTTTATCGGAAAAGAAAATAACAGGTCATTTTATTCCTGTAATTGATGAAGAAAAATGTGTGGACTGTGGATTGTGTCAAAAAAAATGTCCGGCTAACAATAGTGTTGAGCTTGTTAATCCCAAAGCAGCATATGCTGCATGGCGTAAGAACAAGGATAAGCAGAAGGGCAGCAGCTCGGGTGGTGTAGCAGCAGCTCTTTATGAAGCTGCAATAGCTGAAAAATGGTACATTGTCGGTACATATCTGGATGAAAATTTACTTCCAAAATTAAAGCTGAGCCATTCGCTTGAGGATGTTGCCGGATTTAAAGGAAGTAAATACGTACAGGCTAAACCGGAAAAAATATATCGTGAAATAAAAAAGGTCATTGATGAAAATAATAATGTACTGTTTATCGGCACTCCCTGCCAGTGTCAGGCAGCAAGGAACGCATGTAATGGGAATGAAGCATTGTATACGGTTGAGTTGATTTGCCATGGAGTTCCGTCGCAAAAAATATTCAGGGAATACATAGAATACATAGAGGATATTAAAAAGAAAAAAGTAACATATCTTTCATTTCGCTCTGCGTATGGTGAGGAGCTTACAATGAAAGCTGAAGATAAAATAATTTGGAAGAGAAAACGACCGGAGGATTTTTATCTTACTGCTTTTAATGAGGGCATTATACTTAATGATTCATGTTAAGAGAAAACGACCGGAGGATTTTTATCTTACTGCTTTTAATGAGGGCATTATACTTAATGATGCATGTTATCAGTGCAGATATGCAGTTCCACAAAGAGGAAGTGATTTGACGATTGGAGATTTCTGGGGAATAGGGAGAGATGAACCATTTAAAGATCCGGGATGCAAAGTATCGGTGATTGCCGTTAATACAAAAAAAGGTGAGAAATTGCTGAAAATATGTGATGATATTGAGATATCAGAGCGAAAATATATAGAGGCTGTAAATGGTAATGCACAGCTTAAAGCACCAAAAAATAGATCGTATTTATCTGATTTGTTTTGGGCGGAATATACACAATCCGGAGTTGGGGCTGCTTTAAAAGCAACTATATATAAATCCGTACAGCATGAATACATTGTGAGGAAAATCAGGCAATTTCCAAAGGCAATAGTGAAAAAAATACTCAGGAGGGAATAAGTTATACGATGAGTAATGATAATAAAAGGTTGGTAAAAACAATTATTATTTCCGGACTTTCAGCAGTAATAAGTTATCTGATTAATTTCTTTCTGACTTCATATATATCAGAAAATGTTGGAATTGATGCATATGGTTTTGTTGCGATAGCAAAAACAGCCGTTTCATATGCACAGATTATTACGGTTGCGCTTACTACATTTATAGTTAGATATATTTCAATTAGTTATCACAGGGGGGAGATAGATAAAGCTAACAGCTATTATTCGTCTTCTGTGATGGCATGTGTAACGCTATCCGGTATCATTTATCTTTTAGCAATAATAATAATCACAAAGCTTGAATTTATATTAAAAATTCCGGCAGGATTGACAGAAGCGGTTAAAGCATTATTTTTGCTTGTGTTCTTGAATTTTGTTATTACAACGGTGACAACACCTCTTAATGCAGGCTGCTTTATAAAGAACAGGCTGGATTTATCAGGTATACTAAAAATCATATCATATCTGGTTGATGCAGCAGTTCTTATTATAGTTTTTAAGCTTTGGGTTCCGAGTATATGGGTAGTAGGCCTGGGCTCAGTAGTTTCATCTTTTGTGCTGGCAGCAGGATTGTGGGGGATGAAAAGAAGACTGGTTCCGGAGCTTATGTTTAAAAAACGTCTTGTTTCGTTTAGGCGAGTATGGGAGATGATGAGCAATGGAATCTGGCAGTCAGTTAATAGCCTTGGAAATGTGCTTAACAGCGGGCTTGATTTAATTGTATCGAATCTTATGCTTACCGGAACTGAAACAGGACAGGTTGCAGCAGTAAAGACGATAGGAACGATGTTTAGTATGTTGTATCAGATTGTGAATCAGCCATTTCAGCCTAAAATGCTCCGTGTATATTCGAATGGGAGTACAGATGATTTTGTTAGTGAGCTTGGAAAATCAATGAAAATATGCGGATTTTTTTCTAATGTTGCATTTGCAGGGTTTGTGGCATTGGGATGGACATATTATAAGCTCTGGCTTCCATCACAGGATACTGATGTATTGTATCTGTTAACTGTAATTGCCGTATTTGGAAGTATTGCAGAAGGAATAGCTCAGCCGATGTATTTTGTTAATACGTTGACACTGAAAAAGATGATTCCGTGTTTTGTTACATTAGGCAGTGGTTTTATCAATACGGTTTCTATGTACATATTGCTAAAGTATACGGATATCGGAGTTTATGCAATTGTATTAACAACCGCTGTTATTATGAGCTGCGTAAATCTGATATTTAATCCAATATATTGCGCACATTGTCTGAAAATCAATCCGTGGAGATTATATAAAACAATTATTCGTCATATTATATCTGTGGTTTTACAGATAATTGTATTTAAAGCATTAACATGTATATATATTCCATCAAACTGGATAACTCTTATATTGATGGGATGTGTCATGGTCTTAGTCGGAATGGTAGTCCATACTCTGGTTATGACAAATGGCAATGAGAAAAAAAGAATCTTAAACAAACTGAAGCTTTCATAAGGAGCCTGTAAAATGATATCGGTTATTGTTCCAGTATATAATTCTGAAAAATATTTAAATGAATGTATTGCTTCAATATGTAATCAATCATATAAAGATTTTGAAATTATTATAGTAAATGATTGTTCATCAGATGCTTCAGGCAGTATTATAGAACAATTGGTTTTAATACACCCGAATATTGTAAGTATTACTTTATCTAAAAATTCAGGGCTGTCGGCAGCCCGCAACGCTGGTTTAGATGCAGCAAAAGGAGAATATGTATGCTATGTTGATTCAGATGATATTTTGGAAAAAAATTATCTGGAAGTTTTATATAAACAGGCAAAAAAATATAATGCAGATTTAGTAATTGGAGATTATAGAGAAGTTGATGATGATCTGCAGGCTCTTTCATCTGACTATGTGAATGGAAAAAAATTATCATCATATAACAGGAAAAGACAGTCAGAAAGCTATTCTGACGGTGAAATAGGACGTTTTGAGCTTATCAATAAAATATCTGTGACATATTTAGACCACTATGCTATTGCCGGAACTACAGCATGGAATAAACTTATTTCTGCAGATATTGCAAGAATGAACCGGTTTAAGGAGGGATATATTCATGAAGATGAATTTTGGATAGTACCATTAATTTTATCATGTAATAAAATAGTCTGGACCGGTAATATTATATATAATTACAGAATAAGAACCGGAAGTATAACAAGAAATAAAAGAGAAACAGGTGATGCCTGGAAATATGTAAAGGTACTTGATGCATACGAAGAAAGAATCAATCTTATTTCGGATTTGAAATTAAAGAGAGTATTATCGGATTGTTATTTTGGAAATATACTTAATAAATACCTGCTTTGTTATTGTGAATATAATTTATCTAAGGATGAGTGCCATAAATTTTTTTCAGCAAGAATGAGACAGGCTTTAAGAAAATATGGAAAACATATAAAGAGTAAAGATAAAATCAAGTATGTTGTTTTTGTCATAAATGAAGAATTATTTTTTAGAAGGTTTTGGAAAATGAGTATTAAAAAGAGAATTTTAATTGTTAATGATTTACTTATAGGAGGCGGAGTTGAAAAGCTGATGTATGACCTGACATGGGCTATGCATGATAAGTATGATATAACAATAATGACTGATGAAAAAAGTGATAGCTTTAATGATTTATATCCTGATAATGTGAGTTATATCTGGCAGAGGGATTATAAAATACCTAAAAATGGCTTTTTGAAATTCATATATCAAAAAACTATTAAAAAAGTTAAAAGAAAATTGTTAAAAAAGAAGCTTGCTAATGCGAAGTATGATATAGCTATAGCTATAAAAGAAGGTTGGAAAATGCTGGATGTTTATAGAATTCCGGCAATCAAAAAATTTTGCTGGGTTCATACGGATTATAATGCTTATTATTATACAGAAGGTATTTTTAAGACCAAAGAATATGAGTTGGAAATAATGAAAAGCTTCGATAATATTGTCTGTGTTTCAAAAGATATTATGGAAAGTATAAAATCAGTAATCGGAGATCCGGGTAATCTGGTAGTTAAATACAATCCGATTGATATCCGAAATGTTCTTGAGAAGGCAAAGGAGCCGGTTGTTGATGTTGATAGTGTAGATAGAATTTCTAAAGATACTACTTCAAAGAATAAGGTTCGATTTGTTACAGTTGGAAGGCTGAATTATCAAAAGGGATATGGTAACCTTTTAGAAGCTTGTCATATGCTGGATTGCGACGGATATGAGTACGAGGTGCTTGTCATTGGAGAAAAGGAGCCTTGGGGAGATGAGGCTTATCGTTTGAATTGTGAGATGAAACGATTAAATATTAAAAATGTTAAGTTTCTTGGAGGCAGAAAAAATCCATATAAATATATGGCTATTGCTGATTGGTTTATATCGTCATCATTATTTGAAGGATATTCACTGGTAAGTCAGGAAGCAGCAATATTGGATGTGCCAATGCTGCTTACTGATGTGTCGGGAGTCAGAGAATTGTTGGAAGATAATTCATATGGTATTGTAATGGAAAATTCAGTTCGTGGAATATACGAAGATATGAAGAGGGTTATTGATAATCCAAAGCTTCATGAATACTACAAACAAAGGATTATGGAGAGAAAAAGGATTATTACATACGAAAAACGTTTGGAAGAAATAGAGAAAATGTTTATGTAAAGGAGCTTTTAGATGAGTAAAACATGGTCAACTACTATAAAGCCTAAAACCGGAATTTTTAATATTCCGCTAAAAGAGATTATACAATACAGGGGGCTCATATTCACATTAGTCAAAAGAAATTATGAGGTCCAATATAAACAGACAATTTTAGGACCGGTATGGATGATAATTGGATTGATTTTTTCGTCAGGTATTTTTTCATTTGTGTTCGGATATGTGGGAAAATTTTCGTCAGATGGTTCACCGTATTTCCTTTTTTATATGACCGGAGCTTTAATGTGGGAATTTTTTTCTGCATGCTTTAATAGCAATAAGAGTGTACTTATTGACAATAGTTATCTGTATGGCAAGGTTTATTTCCCAAGACTGATCATGCCGATTGCAAATGTTATTTTTGAAGCTGTGAGATCAGCAATTAAATTTGTAGTTTGTTTAATAGTATGGGGATATTTTTTACATATAGGAGAGGCTTGTTTTTGTGGGATAAAGATTTTATGGCTTATACCTATTAGTATTGCAACTGCATTGATGGGGATGTCATGTGGATTGGTTTTATCATGTTTGACAATAAAATACAGGGATTTTAATCACCTTACAGGAATTGCTATGTCGCTATTATTGTATGCATCACCTGTATTGTATTCTACAAGCCAGCTTCCACAAAATCTTCAGAAGCTTGTATATATAAATCCGATGTCTTCTTTTATTGAAGCTTTTAGGTATTACATGATAGGAAGCGGAGCTATTAATGCCGGGGCAATTATTTATAGCATTATTTTTACGGGATTAATAACTCTATTGGCATTAATAATGTTTAATCAGACCGAAAAAACATTTGTTGATATCGTATAGAACGAGGTGAAAAGAAGATGTTTTTTTCAATTATAATACCTGTATATAATGTTGAAAAGTATTTGGATGACTGTATCCGTTCTGTGACAGAGCAAGATTTTAAAAATTATGAAATTATAATTGTAGATGATGGTTCGACAGATTCATCCGGAAAGATTTGTGATTTGTGGGAAGCCAGAATTAATAATGAGATTCGGGATATACAAATTAAGGTTATTCATCAGAAAAATAAGGGACTGGATGGTGCAAGAAATTCTGCCTTAGAAGTGGCCTCAGGTGAATGGTTGATATTTTTGGATAGTGACGATATGTTGGCTGATGGAATGCTTGCGAAATTATACAATAAAATTCATGAGTATCCTGCGGATATGTATTGTTACAATATGATGAAAATTGATGAGTGTGGTAATAAAATTGAAAATGGAATTTACCATTGTGAATATGAAAATATTTTATTACGTGACGATAAGGAAAAGCTCGATTATTATGTTAAGCGTTTAATTACTTATAGAGATAGCTGGGAGGTTATTTTTAGATGCTATAATGGCAAAATAATCAGGGAACATAATCTGAAATTTTCCAAATGCAGTGACATATTTGCAGAGGATTTATTGTTTACAATGGAATACCTGTTATGGGTAAAAAGAATACAGTTTCTATGCGATATTTTTTATCAGTACAGACAGGTGCCGGAGTCTATTATGCATACTCTGGATCAGAGAACGATTTTACCGAGAATTATTAATTTAATACACACCTTTTATGATAAGGTTAAAAAGGAAAAAAACAAATATCTGGTAAAAAATTTTAGAATGATATGCATTGGAATTTTGGATTTTCATATTTCTCACAAGATGAATGAAATATCTATAGATGAGATAAGGGAACAGATTGATTTTTTGAAAAAGCAAAAGCTGTTTAAGAAATGGCTGAAAAATAAAAATGTGGACATATATGAAAATCCTGATTTATTTATGCTTAGACCATGGTTATGATTTTTGGCAGGGAGGAATAATATGGATGATTTAGTACTTAAAATTGAAGATGTCGGAAAGGATTATATGCTTGGTGCTGTAACCGGACAGACATTTAAAGATGCAATACGAAAGAAAAATAAAAGTACAAATGATGTTTTTAATAAAAAATTTACAGCATTGGACAATGTCAGTTTTGAGGTACATAAAGGAGAAACAATCGGACTTATCGGTTCTAACGGGGCTGGAAAGTCTACTCTTTTAAAGCTGATTTCAAGAATTACAGCTCCAACCAGGGGCAATATTTATATTAATGGTAAGGTGGCAAGTATGCTTGAGGTCGGAACAGGATTTCATCCTGAACTGACAGGCAGAGAAAATATCTATTTGAATGGTTCTATCTTAGGCATGAAGAAAAGGGAGATAGACGAAAAGCTTGATTCGATTATAGATTTTTCGGAGTGCGGCGAATTTATTGATACACCTGTAAAGAGATATTCTTCCGGAATGTATGTTAAACTTGCGTTTTCTGTAGCTGCTCATCTGGATTCTGATATTATGATAATGGACGAAGTATTAGCAGTCGGTGATATAAAATTTCAACACAAGTGTTTAAATAAGATGAAAGAAATAGCCAGAACACAAGGGCGCACGATTATCTATGTGAGTCATAATATGGATACCATTTATAAGCTGTGCAATAGGTGTATTGTTATGAGTCATGGTCAGCTGGTTTTTGATGGAAGTGTAAATGAAGCTACAAAACTATATATGGGGGTTAATACAAAGACAAATCATAATGCGGATTATACTAAATATATGAGACCGGGATGGCTTGGCAGAGATGATGTGAGGCTTACATTTGCAGAATATCCGGATAAGTCTGGTAATATTGTTAGTGATAATGAGTTAAGACTTTTAATAAGTTGGAAGTGCAATACAAAGGTTGAAAATGTTGGAATGCGAGTTGAGCTTATGGCAGATGATGACAAGCCATTTGCAACCTCGGTTTTTTATAACATTTTTTCCGGTAATAAAGGGGATACAGGAAAAAATATTTTAAATATTAATCTGAGTGATGTCATGAATGGAAATTATCAGACGTACTATACATTATTTTGTCTGGATCCTTACGATGAATCAATAGATCTGGATTGCGTAAGAGGAATAGACATAATTGTGGAAAAAGAAAAAATTCATCAAACATTAAATTGGAGAAATAATTCCTGGGGAAATATAAGAATTTAGGAGTGAACAATGAAAATGTTATTATTGAAGAATAAGGATTTTAAGTCTAATATTGGTATGTTTAATTTGTTCAAAGGAATTGGAATTGTAGGGGTTATTGTTTTTCATTCAATATCATCCTTTGATTTTACAAAATTAAATAGTTATTTTATGTCGCAATTACTGTTAATGGTGGTTTGTTTGTTTGGGGGAGCAGTGATGCCGGCGTTTTTTATAATCAGTGGATATGGATTTAAAAAGCAAAAATATAGCTTTGTCAGAAAAAAAGTTAAAAGAATACTTGTTCCGTATTTTGTTATGGCATTTGTGACAGTTGTGTTACATTTTATTTTACATTTTGGCTTTTTTCATTATTTCAAAAATGCTATTAAAGAAACTGTTAAGGTTGCTGTCGGTTTTTGCCTTGCTTTGTCCTCGAATATGGAATTTAAAGGTATTGTTTTTTACTCTTGTGGTATAGGCTGGTATCTTATTGCGCTTATAGGCTGTATTATATTGTTAAATCTGATAATGAATTTTGAAGGAGTAAGGCCGTGGAAATATGTTATTATCATTGCAATTGCGGGAGTGATATTGGGCTATTATAAAATATTTGTTTTCTGCATCTCACAGATATTTACAGGGTTGTTTTTCTTTTATGAAGGGTATTTAATAAAAAAGAAAAAATTATTTCAGATAGAATGGAACTGGTTATTTGGTTTGATTTTGGCGAGTACTCTGTTGATAAATGCTTTAGGGGTTATTTACAGAGGTCAAATGGATAATATTGCAGAGGGCAATTGGAATTTACTGATAATTAGTTTGTTCACAGATGGATTTTTAGCATATAGTATTTTGTGTTTCTTTCTTTATTTAAATAAATTTTCGAATAATATATTTAAATTTTTAAAGAAAATAGGAAATAGTTCTCTGATAGTATTTTGTATACATTCAGTAGAAATGAAGGCAATACCCTGGTATTTATTTACGGAAAACTGGAAAGGCAATCCTTTTATGGGATGTCTTATGCTGGTTGTTATGAGAATTATTGTCATATCGGTGTTTTACTTTGTTTTTTGTATTGTGCATAGTAGGCTGTGGCTTACGATAAAGAGAAAGTAATTTATTTATCGTATTGATTTCTACTTCTAATTATAGTATATTTTCTTTTAGACATACATGAACATTAGCATAGGGAGGTCACAATGCAAAGTACAACAAGGGTCGCACTCGATGCAATGGGTGGCGACAATGCACCCGCAGAGGTAGTAAAGGGTGCGGTAGACGCGGTTAACAAAAGAAATGATATAAAGATATTTCTTGTAGGACAGAAGATACCGGTAGAGAGGGAGCTTTCTTTGTATACATACCCTAAGGAGCAGATAGAGATAGTAGATGCGCCTGAGGTTATAGAGATGGCGGAGCCGCCGGTTGTGGCAATCAGGCGAAAGAAGCAGTCCTCAATCGTTGTTGGCATGAATATGGTCAAAAATAAAGAGGCTGATGCATTCGTTTCGGCAGGAAGCTCAGGCGCTGTGCTTGTCGGAGGACAGGTCATAGTCGGCAGGATAAAGGGCATACAAAGGCCACCGCTAGCACCGCTTATTCCGACTGAGAAGGGAGTCTCTCTGCTCATAGACTGTGGAGCCAATGTGGATGCGAGAGCAGAGCATCTGGTGCAGTTTGCAAAGATGGGCTCTATCTATATGGAGCACGTTGTCGGTATAAAGAATCCAAAGGTTGCACTGGTCAATATCGGTGCAGAGGAAGAAAAGGGCAATGCCCTGGTAAAGGAAACCATGCCGCTTCTTCGTGAGTGCACAGATATCAATTTTGTCGGAAGCATTGAGGCCAGGGATATTCCAAAGGGAGATGCTGATGTTATTGTCTGTGAGGCTTTCACCGGCAATGTTATATTAAAGCTCTACGAGGGTCTTAGCTCTACACTTATCGGAGTTATAAAGAAGGGGCTCATGAGCACATTAAAGAGCAAGATAGGAGCTGCACTTGCGCTTCCGGCTCTTAAAAATACGCTCAAGTCATTTGATGCGACCGAGTATGGCGGAGCACCGCTTTTAGGACTTAATGGTCTTGTGGTAAAGACCCACGGCAGCTCCAAGGCAAAGGAAATCACTAACTCTGTTTTCCAGTGTGTTACATTTAAGGAAAAAGAGATTAATGATAAAATCAAAGAATATATTATTAATAAGCCGGCTGATTAGATGGCAGTAATGCTGTATGATTGGTCACTATAAACAGAAATGAGAGGTATTAAAAATGGAATTTGAGAAGCTTAGAGACATTATTGTCGAGGTACTTAACGTGGATGAGACCGAGGTTACTATGGAGTCAACCTTCATTGATGATCTTGGCGCTGATTCTTTGGATGTATTCCAGATCATCATGGGTATCGAGGAAGAGTTCGATATCGAGATTCCTAATGAGGAAGCAGAGAAAATCGTCACTGTAGGCGATGCTGTTGAGCAGATTAAAAAAGCTGTAAGCGAGCAGTAGTATGTTTTACTAACGAAAAGCCCTTTATCATGAGGGCTTTTCGTTATACTCACGGAATATGCAGAAATGAATAGATATAAAATTAGGAGAAATTATGGCAGATTTAAATGAATTTCAAAGCAAAATAGGCTATACGTTCAAGAACAGACATCTGCTCGAGCAGGCGCTGACACACAGTTCGTATGCCAATGAAAAACACATGAAAAAGCATTCTGATAACGAGCGTCTGGAGTTTTTGGGGGATGCTGTTTTGGAGATTGTTTCAAGTGAGTTTTTGTTTATCAATTATCCGCAAAAGCCTGAGGGTGAGCTTACCAAGCTGCGCGCAAGCATTGTTTGTGAGCCGACTCTTGCACTTTGTACAAAGCCGCTTGACCTTGGAAAGTACCTGCGTCTTGGCAGGGGCGAGGATCATACAGGTGGCAGAAAGAGAAAGTCAATTCTTTCCGATGCGCTTGAGGCAGTGATCGGAGCAATTTATTTAGATGGTGGTTTTACTAATGCAAAGGAGTTTGTGCTTAAGTTTATCATGACTGATATTGAGAATAAGCAGCTCTTTTATGATAGCAAGACTATCCTTCAGGAGCTCATACAGGGCAAGCATGAGCAGCTTTCCTATGAGCTTATTGATGAGAGCGGTCCGGACCATGACAAGCAGTTTACTGTTGCGGTGCTTGTGGACGGTGAGCGTATCAGTGAGGGAGAGGGCCACACAAAGAAGGCGGCAGAGCAGCAGGCTGCATATCAGGCACTTCTTTTGTACAGAAACAGGGAATAGGAGTTTTTAATGTATTTAAAGAGCTTGGAAGTACAGGGCTTTAAGTCCTTTGCCAACAAAATTGTTTTTGAGTTCCACAACGGCATCACAGGTATTGTCGGGCCAAACGGCAGTGGAAAGAGTAATGTCGCCGATGCGGTCAGATGGGTGCTCGGTGAGCAGAGCGCAAAGCAGCTTCGTGGTGCCAGCATGCAGGATGTTATTTTTGCGGGTACAGAGAACAGGAAGCCGCTTGGATACGCGTATGTTGCCATCACTTTGGACAATTCAGACCATTCGCTTGCGATTGATTTTAATGAGGTTACAGTTGCCAGACGTGTTTACCGCTCGGGAGAGAGTGAGTATCTTATCAATGGCAATCCGTGCAGGCTCAAGGAGGTTTCGGAGCTTTTCTATGATACCGGTATCGGTAAAGAGGGCTATTCCATCATTGGTCAGGGCCAGATTGACAGGATTCTAAGTGGAAAGCCGGAGGAGAGACGAGAGCTGTTTGATGAGGCCGCCGGCATTGTAAAGTTTAAAAAGAGAAAGCTTACAGCACAAAAGAAGCTCGATAATGAGCGTGAGAACCTTGTGCGTGTCAATGATATACTGACAGAGCTTGAGAGGCAGGTTGGTCCATTACAGAGACAGTCTGAGAAGGCTCATACATATCTCAAAAAGAAAGAAGAGCTAAAGAACTACGATGTCAACATGTTTTTACTCGAGTCAGCTCGCATCGAGACTGAGCTTAAGGCGGCTGATGAGAAATACACTATTGCGGATGACGAGCTAAAGGAAACCAATGCTACCTACGAGAGTATCAAGGCCGAGTATGAGAGGCTTGGAAACGATATGCAGCAGATGGATGAGCATATCGAGTCTCTTCGTGAGAGCATCACAAGCACTTCATCCACCAGGCAGAAGCTTGAGAATCAGATAGAGCTTTTAAAGGAGCAGATACACACGGCTGAAATGACCGATGAGCATCTGCAGTCACGGCTTTTTTCTATCGAAAAGGAAAAGGCTGAGCGTCTTGAAAGCAGGAAAGAGTACGATGACAAAAAGGCCGCACTTGAAGCTGAGATAGAGCAAATGAAGCAGAACGAGCAGTTTGCTATTGATGAGCATGAGGCTGTGCTTGCAGAGGTCAATCGTTGCAATGACGGGCTTGAAAAGGGCAAGAATGAGCTTATTGCCCTGCTTCAGGAGAGAGGTAATA
>OBCL01000237.1_pt1 | contig 14904 bp, 10 predicted proteins | sample 1495931 | NCBI WGS metagenome assembly OBCL01 (sample SAMN03418275, study PRJEB22391) | human gut metagenome | biome: human-gut; feature: organic feature; material: feces | host: Homo sapiens | place: Tanzania | collected 2013-01
CCAGCCGACCTGAAGGAGCGCATGCTGAAGAGCATCAACTTCCAGACAGCCTATTCGCTGGGTGAGAACCTGGCAGCTACCTGCCTCGACCTGGCTTGGCACGAGTTGACACCAGATGAGATTCCTTCTCCATACATGGCAGGCGCCTTCGAGAAGGAAGCCCTCAACAATGTAGGTTTGCTCAATTCACAGATACCTCCTCGCTACAGCACCACCTATTTCAACCATGTATGGGGCGGCGGTTATGCAGCAGGTTACTACAGCTATCTCTGGACAGAGGTGCTCGCCGTGAACGTGGCTGATTACTTTGCCAAGCATGGTGCTTTGGATCCAGCCGTGGGTCAGGCATTCCGTGATAAGGTTCTGAGCCGTGGTAACACCAAGGACCAGATGGAAATGTTCACCGACTTCACAGGCATGAAGCAGCCAGATGCTTCAGGACTGTTGAAGGCTAGAGGTTTGTAAGAGAAGAAATAATATATGATTAGAGGGTGTGCCATTAGTTCATGACACACCCTCTTTTTATTCCAGATAATTCCAGATAGGAACACCTATATATATATTACAATCTATTTCTTGATGGTATTCACTGTCAACTTACCCTCCTTGTCAAGCGAATCCAGTTTCTGCATCATCTCCTCAGCCTTTACGGTAGAGAAATAAACCTTGCCATCCGGATCGATGAGATAAGAAGTTGGAATCCATGAAATGTGGTAATCCTTGGAAATCTTTGTTTCTTTCCATTTCTTAAACTCACAATATTGCAACCAGGTATAATTGTTATCTGCCAGGTTATTGATTGACAGCCTTTGGAGTCCAGTTCTTCAGGAAGCGGAGCACCTTTTTCTCATCATAGCCCTTGCCTTCTTCCAAGAAACTGGAATCCTGAATATGAAGCACCTTGCCATCTGCATCCAGAATCACGAAGACAGGGAAGCCGAAACGCCTAGGATTATTCAGGCGCTTCATCAATGCCTCAGCCTTCTTCACGGCATCACCACCTGCCGACTGGCGAGGGTTATAGTTGACATGAAGATAAACAAAGTTATCATTCATCATCTGGTTCACAGCCGTATCCTTCTCTACGAAATCGGCAAACTTCAGGCACCAAGGACACCAGTTGCCCCCCAGCTGACAAACCACAAACTTGCCCTCGGTCTTCGCCTTCTGCAAGCCGGCATCAATCTGCCCCATCGGGTCGATGCTTTCATTATACACTTTTTTCAATCCACCCTGAGCATGCGCCATCATCACAACCATGGTCATCATGAAGGCAAAAGTAATCATTCTTCTCATAAATATTCTTTTTTTTTATTATCCGAATTTATATTCTGTCAATTCCCTATTACAATTCTACAATTCAAAAGGCACCAGTACATTCTGAAGTTTTTCGAAATCATTCTTCGTAATGCGGCGCCCACGAAGACTGCGCACCTGCGGATAATCCTCGAAATATGACTCCTGCGTGGTGTACCAGCGATGGGAACGAAGTTCACGAACCATCGGAAGCTGCTTCTCTATGCGGCGGGCAAAACCGGGGTTCACCCTGGAGAGATAGAACTTGCCATCCTTCAGTTCGATGGCAAGCATCAGATAGGTTTGCGGTCCCTTCGCCTTCTTCTTCTCAGCTACCCGCTCACTCACCTTCCATCCCTTGGTAGAGGTCATCACCCGGATATCCCAACCGTATTTGCGGTTCAGATTATCCATCATGCCCCGGAACACGACGCCATGAGGAGCCGTATCCTTCAACCCGGTGTAGCCGATGATGTAATGAATCATCTCGTGGAGCAACACGCTCTTGGCCTGCTGCTCAGTCATATCATAATAGGTGCTCATCGAGAGCTTGAAGTCGTAAAGCTTGGTGCGCCCCCAGCGGGAAGCCCGCTTAAAGGCAAGCTGCCCCAACCGGGTCTTGGCTCGGGTGAGCGACAACTCCGGCAGTGGCAGTTTGCCATCGAAATATTCCTGGTCGAAACGCTTGAACCATTCCTCCATCCAGTCGATTGTTACTATCATAATGTATATTTATTCAGTTTTTATTCAGACTTACGTCTGTTGTATTACAAAACGACTGCAAAGATACATTTTTTTCGGGAAACACATACATAGTTTATTGAAAAATGAGTAACTTTGCACCCAAATTTACAACAAAAATGAATAAGACTGCACAGCACATAACAATTTTCGTGGCATTTAAGAAATTTGAGCATTACAAGCACAGAAGATTATCGAGGAAACATCGCAGACATCATGTGATAAAAGTTAGAAATTAAGCTCCCAAAGGGCAAAAACACCCCTTTTTTAGGGAAAAATGAAGTTTTTTGAAGAAAAAGTGAAAAAAGTTAGTGAAAAATTTGGTGGAATGAAAAAAAAGCACTACCTTTGCACTCGCTTTTAAGAACAAAGCTTTTATCAAATAAAGAAAGTTCGCAAATCAAAAGCTTTTGGGTAGTTACCAGAGTGGCCAAATGGGGCAGACTGTAAATCTGCTGGCTATGCCTTCGGTGGTTCGAATCCATCACTACCCACTTTTCCCAAAAATAACTCAAAAAAAAATTAAGAGTCCGGTTTTCGTTATGAGAATCGGATTTTTTCTTTTTTATATATCCACAATTTCAGTAAAAGAAGCAGAATAATATTACATACCGAAAAAAAAGCGATGGATTTCTGCAATCCATCGCTTTTCTTATTTCTCAACCAAAAGATTAATTCTTCAGGCTCTCCTGATACCAATCGAAGAGTTTCTTCACACCATCCTCGATTTCGACCTTGTGAGTCCATCCAAGGCTGTGAAGCTTATCCACAGAGATGAGCTTGCGCATGGTTCCATCTGGCTTGCTGGCATCAAACTCAACCTCGCCTTCGAAACCTACTGCCTTTACTACAAGTTCTGAAAGTTCACGGATGGTAAGCTCCTTGCCGGTACCCACGTTGATGTGGCAGTTGCGAATCTCACCGAGAGATGGGATAGCACCACCACGACCCTCAGAATTGTTTCTATCCACAGCACCATCTACCTTGGCACCATAGAATACAGAGCTGTATTTCTCGATACCGATGATATCCTTGAAATCTACATTCAGGAGCACATGAACGCTGGCATCAGCCATATCTTCGCTCCAGAGGAACTCGCGCAATGGCTTACCTGTTCCCCAAAGCACTACCTTGTTGTCGTAGATGCCATAGAACTCCAGTGCCTTCAGAATGCGCTCATGAGGGTTGTTTCCATCCACATTACCCTCGCCGATGATTTCGCGAAGCTTATCAGTAGGATTGATAGGACGCTTGTTCATATCTACCTCGATGCTGTGCCAGTCGCCATCATGGATGAGCTTGGCAAGATAAATCTTGCGCATCATTGCAGGCATTACGTGGCTGTTCTCCAAGTGGAAGTTATCGTTAGGACCATAGAGGTTGGTTGGCATCACGGCGATATAGTTGGTACCATACTGAAGATTGTAGCTCTCGCACATCTTCAATCCGGCAATCTTAGCGATGGCATATTCCTCGTTGGTATATTCCAAAGGAGAAGTAAGGAGCACATCCTCGCTCATAGGCTGCGGTGCATTCTTTGGATAGATGCAGGTAGAACCCAAAAAGAGGAGTTTCTTCACGCCATGAGAATAAGCATTGCTGATTACGTTGCACTGCATCTTCATGTTCTGCATGATGAAGTCGGCACGATACAATGAGTTCGCCATGATACCGCCCACGAAGGCAGCAGCCAGAACCACTGCATCAGGCTTCTCCTCATCAAAGAACTTCTCCACTGCATACTGGTCGGTCAAGTCGAGTTCTTTGTGAGAACGACCTACCAGATTATGATAGCCTCTCTTCTTGAGGTTATTCCAGATAGCAGAACCCACGAGTCCGTGGTGTCCTGCTATATAAATCTTAGAATCTTTTGATAACATTGATTATTATTGTAAACTATCAACCGTTAACTATCAACTGTTAACTATTACTTAACAATACCCTTCTCCAAGTATTCCACGAGGTTGCAGCGAACCTTCTCGCCGGCATCCTCAGCAGCCACCTTAGCCATATCACTCTCTACCATGATCTTGACGAGATCCTCGAAAGATGTGGTGTTAGGATTCCAGCCGAGCTTAGCCTTAGCCTTTGTCGGGTCACCCCAGAGGTTCACCACGTCGGTAGGACGATAAAAGTCAGGAGAAACCTCAACGAGTGTCTTGCCGATGAGTTCCTCAGGACCCTCAACGCAGATACCCTTCTCGTTCTCTTCCTTACCTTCCCACTTCAGCTCGATGCCTACATAGTGGAAAGCCAACTGAGCGAACTCACGAACAGAGTGCTGCTTACCTGTTGCAATCACGAAATCCTCTGGCTTCTCAGCCTGGAGAATCAACCACATGCACTCTACGTAATCCTTGGCATAACCCCAGTCGCGGAGTGAATCCAGGTTACCCAGATAGAGCTTGCTCTGCTTACCCTGCTTGATGCGTGCCGCAGCCAATGTAATCTTGCGGGTTACGAAGGTCTCACCTCTTCTTTCTGATTCGTGATTGAAGAGGATACCAGAACAGCAGAACATATTATATGCCTCGCGGTACTCCTTGACAATCCAGAAACCATACTGCTTGGCAACAGCGTATGGAGAATAAGGGTGGAATGGAGTGTTCTCGTTCTGAGGAACCTCTTCTACCTTACCATAAAGCTCAGATGTTGAAGCCTGATACATGCGGCAAGTCTTCTCCAAACCGCACTGGCGGATAGCCTCCAGAATACGGAGCACACCGGTGGCGTCAACATCGGCAGTAAACTCAGGAGAGTCGAAGCTCACCTGTACGTGGCTCTGAGCCGCAAGGTTGTAAACCTCTGTTGGCTTCACCTTGTTCATTACCTGGATGATACTCATAGAGTCACCGAGGTCGGCATAGTGAAGGTGGAAGTTTGGAGTACCCTCCAAGTGAGCAATACGCTCGCGATAGTCTGTAGAAGAACGACGGATAGTTCCGTGAACATCATAACCCTTACTCAACAACAACTCTGCCAAATAAGAGCCATCCTGACCTGTAATACCTGTGATTAAAGCTACTTTTCTATTTTCCATTTATTACTAAATATATGATAAATTAATAATTTATTCTGTTTCATATTACCTCAATCTTCTTATATGAATGATGTTGCCATCGATTCACTCTTATATAAAAGATGTGTATACTTAAGTGCAAAAGTACTACTTTTTTCTCGAACCATCAAACTTTTAACCATTTATTTGCTGATTAACATGGTTTTTGAATGATTTGAAAACAAATTGGTACTATAATACAGATTTAGAGCATATAATTAGCCCGTTTTGACCTATTCGTTCAGAACAGCCAATCCCGATCAACTTGTTTCGATTTGCGTTTCCGGCCAGTTCACCAGATAGAGCATCTCCGTGGCACGGGTGAAGGCTGTATAGAGCCAGTGGATGTAATCGGGCGTAAGCATGTCATCCGTCATATAGCCCTGGTCAACATAGACATGTGCCCACTGTCCACCCTGCGCTTTATGACAGGTGACGGCATAGGCAAACTTCACCTGCAATGCATTGTAGAACTGATCCTGCCTGATTGCTTTCATTCGGTCTGCCTTGAGCGGAACGTCCTGATAATCCTCTTCTATCTGATGGAATAGCTGTTCCTGCTGCTCGTGGGTCAAGGAAGGTGCCTCGCTCGTCAGGGTATCCAGCAGCACGGTAGCCTCTAGCTCATAGTTGCCGTAATCAGGAAACTGAAGCAGAAGGGTGGCAAAGCGGAAGCCATAGAGGTCGATGCGGCGGCGCACCTTCAGCACCTTCGCCCTGTCACCATTCGCCAGAAAAGCAGGAATCTCGTTACTTGGAACTTGATTATCCTTTTCCTTCATCTTCTTCCTCTCTTCCTCCATCCAATAATAATTGTTCTTCACAATCATGAGAATGTCGCCCTGCGAGAGTTCCTCTTCCCTATCAAGCACCATATTTCGGATACCCTGGTTGAAGATGTTTGCACGCTTGTTGCTGCGAGTAACCACGATGGTATCGTCCAAACCTACGTGATGATAACTGTCGGCAAGCGCCTCTATCAGTTCGGCTCCAGGCATCGGCTTGATATCCGAAAAGCCCGTAAAGCGAATCTTCGGGAGTTGGGTGATGTCATCATGGGTTATCATCTGACGAATCATCGTGGCATTATAAAGAATGCCCGACTGCTCGCTCTGACGAAGCACCTCATTCAGATCGCACTCATAAACCGTCAATCCATATCCCTGCAGCATGGCAGCATTGAGGGCCGGCGATTCCTCTTCGCCAACAGGAGGCAACTGCGCCTTATCGCCGATAAGCATCAGGCGGTCGTTTCTGCCCTGATATACGAAATGTACCAGGTCATCCAACAGGCATCCGCTGCCAAAGTTCATGCCACCCAATCCCATATTGGCAACCATCGAAGCCTCATCCACCATAAAGAGCGTATCGGTAAAGAGATTGTCGTTGAGATTGAACTGACCATCTACCCCGGAAAACGACTTTTCGCGATAGATGCGGCGATGGATGGTATAAGCCGGCGTTCCACTGTTCAGCGAAAACACCTTAGCCGCCCTGCCCGTTGGCGCCAGGAGCATCACCTTCTGGCGGATGCTCTGCAGGGTGCGGACGATGGCACCCGAAAGCGAAGTCTTACCCGTACCCGCACTACCCCGCAGAATCATCACCACCTGCGGGTTTCTATCGGTAAGGAAGCGTGCAAACACATCTAGCGCATTCGCCTGCTCCTGGGTTGGCGGGAAGCCAAATTGCTGCAATATCTTATATTTTAACTCATCAACTACCATCAAAATTTCTTTTTATAATTAATAATTAATAATTTCAACGCCATTTATTTTGTTTTGTCTGTATTTTGGCGTATCTTTGTACCCTAATTAGGCGTCGTCTCTTATCAAGAGCCGAAAGCCGATGCAAAAGTAATAATACTTTTTGAAATGAGAATGAAATTAAGGAAATTAAACAATAATGTTATCCTGGGAGCATGCGTGGTCGTCATGATGCTGCTCTGCGTGCTCAGCATAAGCCAGCCCATCCGCTTCCAGAAATCGATGGAGGGCAGAGAGACTGAGGTGAAGGAGAAACTGATGCTGATTCGCTCTGCCGAGGAGAAATACAAGGCAAGACATGGGGTATATACGGGCGATTTCACTACCCTCATCAAGGGAAAGTATCTGAAGGCAGACGACGCAATCATCCCTTACTCCGATGGCAAGAAATTCTCGCTCACTGCCGCCACCATCGTGGGAAAAAGCGGAAAGCAGATACCACTGATGGAATGCAGCGCCGCCTATGAAGACTACCTGGATGGGCTGGACGAGGAGGCTATCATGAATGTGACGGAAGAAGCCAACTATGCAGGTCGCTTTCCCGGACTGAAGATTGGCGACATCACAAAAGACAACGACAACGCAGGAAACTGGTAAGGAAAACAACCCAGGCGACTGATTAAAAACAAGATTAGAATGCAGATAACTGGTAATAGAACACAACAAGCACGGCTCACCATCAGAGTGAGCAAGAATACACTCAGCTTTTCGGTTGTTGACCGGGAGGCCGAGCATCAGTTGATATACGAGCCTTACACCGTGAAGAGCGGCGTATCAATAGCTGCCAACTTGCGCCAGGCATTCAGCGAGAGCGATCTGCTGCAACGTGGCTACACCAAAGTGCGCGTATATATCGACTCCCCTATTCTGCTGGTACCCATCGAGGAGTTTCACGAAGAAGACCTCCCCGTGCTCTATCAGCATGCCTTCACAGGGCATAATGGTGATGTGATTCTGCACAAGGTACAGCCCAACCTGAATGTGGTGGCGGTATTCCCTATCAACAAGGACCTGAAGATGGTAGTGGAGGATAATTTCAAGGATGTGCGCTTCACCCCTATCATGCAACCGATTTGGAACTATCTGCACCAGCGCAGTTTCACCGGCATCCATCGCAAGCTCTACGCCTACTTCCATGATAAGAAAGTAGATATCTTCTGCTATGAGAAGAACCGCTTCAAGTTCTTCAACTCATTCAAGGCAGACCACGCCAAGGATGCTCTCTACTTCATCCTCTATGTATGGAAGCAAGTGGGCATGGACCAGGTACAGGACGAGCTGCATGTGGCAGGCGACGTGCCAGACAAGGACTGGTTCCTCTATAATGCAAAGATATATATCAAGAAGACCTTCCTCTTAAATCCGAGCGCTGAGTTCAATCGTGCCCCAATCACGGAAATCAAAGGAATGCCGTTCGACTTGGTAACGCTCTATTTAAGCAAGTAAAAAGAGTTTAGTAAAATAATTCAAAGTTCAAAGTAAATTATGAGAATCATAACAGGACAATATAAGGGTCGCCATTTCGACATTCCCCGTTCGTTTAAGGCTCGACCAACCACCGATTTCGCAAAGGAGAACATCTTTAATGTTTTGCAGAATTACATAGACTTCGAGGATATCACAGCCCTCGACCTCTTTGCCGGCACAGGCAGCATCTCTCTGGAACTGGTTTCCCGTGGCTGCCAGCGTGTCATCAGTGTAGAAGCTGACCGCGACCATGCCAACTTTATCAGAGAGTGCTTCAAGAAACTGGGCGAAGACAAGGATCTTCTGATTCGTGGCGATGTGTTCCGCTTCCTGAGAACCTGCAAGCAGAAGTTTGATTTCATCTTTGCCGATCCACCCTACGCTCTGGAGAAACTCCCTGAAATTCCAGACCTCGTTTTGAATGGTGACCTTCTGAACGAGGGCGGTATCTTCGTTTTCGAACATGGCAAGAATTATGATTTCTCCGAGCATCCAAGATTCCTGGAGCATAGAAGTTACGGAAGCGTGAACTTCTCGATATTCAGATAAAAGCAAATTTTAGGCACGGATTACACCTAATAAAAATCCGTGCCTAATCACAGCAGCGGCGAAAGCAATCTTACGATACTCTCGAACAGGCGCTTCATGAATGGGCGCTTCACGAAATACGCCACATCATCCACCAGGATACTCTTGGCCTCATCCTTGAGATAAATCGTCTTGATGCGCTGCGCCATCTCCTCATCATAGAAGAAGGCATTCGCCTCGAAATTATTCTCGAAACTACGGAAATCCACATTCGTGCTGCCCACCGTGCAGAGATTGTCATCACTCACCAGCAACTTGCTGTGGTTGAAGCCACCCATATAAAGATAAACCTTCACACCAGCCTCTATCGCCTCCATCAGATAAGAGCGGGAAGCCCATTCCACCATCCTGGCATCCGCATGACGGGGCACCATCAGGCGAATATCCACTCCGGCAAGTGCCGCCGTGCGCATCGCAAAGAGCACAGGCTCCGTAGGCAGGAAATAAGGAGTCTCCATATACACATACTTCTGCGCCTGGAGCAGGATACGAACATAGCCCTGCATGATATCAGGCCAAGGCATAATCGGACTGCTCGTCACTATCTGTACCAGACAATTATTGTTGATATGGATATCCACCGGCGGATAGTACTTACGACTGCTTACCAATGTTCTATCTACAAAATACCAATCTATCAGAAAAGCACGCTGAATGGCATAGACACCACCGCCTTCTATCCTGAGATGGGTATCCCGCCAAGGTCGTTTCCCCGTTCCCTTCACGTATCTCAAGGCGATATTCATGCCACCGATAAAGCCCACCTTTCCATCTATCACGCACAGTTTGCGGTGGTTGCGATAGTTCACCTTACTGGTAAATGCCGGGAATCTAACCGGCATGAAGGCATGAACATCAATGCCCGCATCACGCATCCGCTCGAAGAAAGCATCCTTCACCTTCCAGCAGCCCACATCATCATAGATGAGTCGCACTTCCACTCCCTGCTCCGCCTTGTCTATCAGGGCATCGGCTACAAGATTTCCCAAGGCATCATCTTCCATGATATACGTATCGAGATGGATATGATGCTTTGCCTGACCTATATTATATAATAAGGTGAGGATGAAGTCGTAGCCGCTGGTAAAGATATCCACCTTGTTGTCCTTGAAGGGAAAAGCCCAGTTCTGGTTGGTGAAGAGATTCATCAGCGGTTTGTTGCTGGCAGGCAGATGGAGATTCTCCTGCTCGGCAAACTCCAGCATGGAACGCTTGGTGAGCTGGTCCATGCTTCGGTCGCTGATGAGCCGTTCCTTACGGGTGTTCTGTCCGAAGAAAATGTAGAAGATGATTCCTACGAAAGGCATGAACGAGAGCACAAGAATCCATGCCATCGTCTTAGCCGGCTGCCGGTTGTCCATCAAGACGGTGATGATAGCAGGTATCATAATCGCTATATAAAGCAACAGATAAATCCAATGAAAATATATCATACCTTTCGTTTTTTAATCTAATTAAACACTGAGTTGGTCTGACTTGCCAGGAGGGTATTCATCTTCTTGAGTTTCATGAACTCCTCCAGCAGTTCCCTGTTGGTAGGATTCCTGGCAAACTCCTGCTGCACCTCGATGATTCGCTGGGCGATGTAATGGGTGCGGAAACTGAGCAGATCCTTGAGCACCAGCTGGCGCAGTTTCTCCTGACTCATCTTGAGCTGAAGACTCACCGTAGAAACCTCCTGGTCGCCGGTAGGCAAACCGGCTATGCGACTAATTTCCGGGTTCGGATGATTGGCGAAATAGGTTTCTGCCACAAATCCATCTTCCTCCACATGCTCCACAGCTTCCTGCAATATCTGATTGTAGAGTTCATTATGAAACTTGAAATCATCGCCCGCCAGATCAAGACTGATGTATTGCGCCACCGGCAATTCCACATTATTGCCATCCACATCCTGCACCACGATAGTCTTGTCGCCATGATGAATGACCACCTGAACCAGCAGGGTTTCCACTTCCAGGAGCTTATCCAGCGGTGTGGTTCCCTGAAGTGCCTGCTGCATGCCCTGCTGAGGCGATGTGGCTTTCGGGTCACGAAGACCAGCCGCCCTGCGCTCAGCCTTCACCTGCTCGCTCATACCATTGCGCACAAAGTTATTGAGGGCATTCACGATGATGGCTTCGTTCACGCCGAGCCGATGGGCACAGTCGGTGATGTAAGAGGCTCTGGTAATCTGATTCTTGATTTTCGATATGCTCTCCACGATGCTGTTGATAGCCTGACTTCGCTTCACGGGGTCGGTGACCCCACGCAGCATCAAATCGGTCTTAAACTGAATGAAGTCTACCTGATGATCCTCGATATATTTCCTGAAGTCCGCCGCCGTATGGTTGCGGGCAAAGCTATCCGGGTCGTTGCCATCCGGCAGGAAGAGCACCTTTACGTTCATCTCCTCTTCCAGCAGCATATCGGTTCCTCTCAATGCAGCGTGCACACCGGCATCGTCGCCATCATAAAGGAGCACGATGTTGCTGGTGAATCGATGAAGCAACCGAATCTGGTGGATGCTCAGGGCAGTACCCGAGTTTGCCACCACATTCTCGATGCCACACTGGTGCATGGAAATCACATCGGTGTATCCCTCCACCATATATACGCAGTCTTCCTTGGCTATCGCCTTCTTTGCCTGATAAAGACCATAGAGTTCTCTTTCCTTATGGTAAATCTCGCTATCTGGCGAGTTTACGTATTTCTGGCTCACGCCCTTGGTACGGGTATCGAGCACTCGTCCACCGAAAGCCACCACCTTGCCACTCACACTGAGCCATGGGAAAATGGCACGCCCCGAGAATCTATCCAGATACTTATCCTGCCCGCTCCTGTTGTTCTCCTCGTCCTTATCCACCTTGAAGCAAAGACCTGTGCTCACCAGGTACTTCGGATTGTATCCCTTCTTCACAGCCTCATCATAAAGGGCTGTGCGCTGAGGAAGCGCAAATCCCAACTGGAACTTCCGGATGATGTCGTCGCGGAAACCACGACTGCGAAAATACTGCATACCGATGGCACGTCCGTCCACATCATTCTGAAGAATGTCCTGGAAATACTTCGCAGCCCAGTCGTTGACGATGAACATGGATTCCCGTTCACTCTCACGCTGCTTCTCCTCGCTAGTCATCTCCCGTTCCTGTATCTCGATGTTATACTTCTTGGCAAGCCAGCGAAGGGCATCGGGATAGGTCATCTGCTCCAGCTCCATCAGAAAGTTGACGGCATTTCCGCCCTTGCCGCAAGTAAAGCAATGGCAGATACCTCGGGTTGGAGACACGGAGAAAGAAGGATGGGAATCATTATGAAAAGGACAGAGTCCGACATAGTTGATGCCTCGCTTCTTGAGCGTGACAAACTCAGACACCACCTCTTCTATCTTGGTGGAGTCCATAATACGGGCTATGGTCGGTTTGTCTATCATGTTTCTATTCCTATATTTATATTTCTATTTTCTATCCTATTATTAATGTGCAAAGGTACTATTTTTCTGTGAAAACACAAAAAGAAACAACAAGAAACATGAAAATGAAACAAATAAGAAAGTAAAGACTACAGAAAACAAAGTAAAATCAACGAATATTCCATACCTTTGCACCCGACAATAATAAGTTGAACTACAAACATCTATACACATTACAAAGTATGAAGCTAAACAAAAACAAGAAGATTTTCTTCGTGAGCATGGCTTTGCTTTCATCCTTAGGCATGAGCGCAGCCGACCAGTTTGTCTCCTTCCAGAAAGGCGACTTACTCATCAATCGTGATAATAAGGTAGAAATCTATATGGATGCCAACGACTGCAAAGGTGTGAGTTATGCAGCCAATGCCCTGGTCAAGGATATCATAAAGGTGAGCGGAAGCAAGGCCATCCTTACATCCGATGCCGGACTGAAAGACAAGGATGCTGCCGGCAAACCTACCATCCTCGTAGGTACCATCGGCCATTCTGCAGCCATCGACCAGCTCATCCGCCAGAAGCGCATCAATGGAAATCTGTTGAAGGGAAAACGGGAGAAATTCATCATCACCGTGGTAGACGGACAGCTCGTCATCGCAGGTAGCGATCGCCGAGGCACCATCTACGGTATCTACGAGCTTTCACAGCAGATGGGCGTATCGCCTTGGTATGACTGGGCTGACGTACCCGTGGTTCATCACGATTCCATCTTCGTAAACAAGGGAGTCTATACCGATGGCGAGCCAGCCGTCAGATATCGTGGCATCTTCCTCAACGACGAAGCACCTTGCCTCACCTCGTGGGTGAAGAATACATACGGCACCGATTATGGAGACCACCGATTCTATCAGCGCGTCTTTGAACTGGTATTGCGACTGAGAGGCAACATGATGTGGCCTGCCATGTGGGGCTGGGCTTTCTATGCCGATGACCCGGAGAACGAAAAGACTGCCGACGAGATGGGCGTGGTGATGAGCACCTCACACCATGAACCGATGGCTCGCAACCACCAGGAATATGCCCGCAACCGCAAGGGATGGGGACCTTGGAACTATCAGAAGAACAAGGAAAACCTGCAGAAATTCTTCCGTGAAGGCATCGAACGCATGAAGGGTACCGAACAGATTGTAACCATCGGCATGCGTGGCGACGGCGACGAGGCGATGAGCGACGAGGCTGACACACGACTGATGACCAACATCATCAACGACCAGCGCAAGATTATCGCTGATGTAACGGGAAAGAAGGCAAGCGAGACCCCACAGGTATGGGCGTTATATAAAGAGGTGCTGGATTACTACGACAAGGGTATGAAGGTGCCTGACGACGTAACCCTGCTGCTCTGCGATGACAACTGGGGCAACGTACGCCGTGTGCCTAACGCCAAGGAACGCAAGCACAAGGGCGGTTGGGGATTGTACTATCACGTAGATTACGTGGGTGCGCCAAGAAACTCGAAGATGCTCAATGTTACCCCTGTGCAGAACCCTTGGGAGCAGTTGACGCTTGCCTACGAGAACGGCATCGACCGTCTCTGGATTCTCAACGTGGGCGACCTCAAACCGATGGAATATCCTATCAGCCAGTTTATGGACATGGCCTGGAATCCTCATAAATATGCCGTCAACCAGATTACCAACCATACGAGAGACTGGTGTGCCCAGCAGTTTGGCGAGGAGCAAGCTGACGAGGCAGCAAGATTACTCAACCTCATCTGCAAGTACAACGGCCGCTGCACCCCAGAGATGCTCGACAAAAACACCTACAGCCTGGAGAACGGCGAATGGCAGGAAGTGGTGAACCAGTATCTGAAGATAGAAGCCGATGCCTTGCGCCAGTACAACAGTCTGCCAGCAGCCTATCATGACGCCTACCGTCAGATCATCCTCTTCCCTATCGAAGTGATGAGCAATCTGCACCAGATGTACTTTGCCCAAGCGATGAACAATCAGCTCTATGAGCAGGGCAACCCGAAGGCGAACATCTGGGCGGATGAATGCGAGAACCGTTTCAAGAGAGACTCTTTGATTTGCGATGAATACAACCACAAGATGGCTGGTGGCAAATGGAACGGCATGATGACGCAGAAGCACATCGGCTACACATCATGGCACGATGGCTTTGAGAAGGACACCTGTCCTAAGCTCTTCCGAGTATCAACATCTTCTAATGAAACTGTGATAGCTGGCAATGATGGCGTGGTAGAAATCGAAGCTCCTTACTATAGCAGCAAGACGGATGCTGCCGAGGCAAAATGGACAGAGATTCCATTCATGGGCAAAAGCGTATCGGCAATGACTCTGATGCCATATACCAAGAGTGTGAAGGGAGCCAGCATCACTTACAAGTTTAAGATGAAAGCCGGAAAGTCTTCGGATGGCAATGCATCCAATGGCAAACAAAAGGTTCGCATTCATGTGATTACGAAATCGACCTTGGATTATCTCAACAAGGGCGGCTTAACCTATGGTGTAAGTTTAGATGGCGCTTCTCCTGTAGAGGTTAACTTCAACAAAGATTTGAACGAGAAGCCGGAGAAC
>OBCL01000245.1_pt1 | contig 14773 bp, 16 predicted proteins | sample 1495931 | NCBI WGS metagenome assembly OBCL01 (sample SAMN03418275, study PRJEB22391) | human gut metagenome | biome: human-gut; feature: organic feature; material: feces | host: Homo sapiens | place: Tanzania | collected 2013-01
CCCAAATGGAGCGTGTATTAGCAAGCTTGCGAGTGCAAAGTTACAACGCGAAAAAGGGGAATCCAAATTTTTTGCAAATTTGTGGCGTTTCGAAATGTTAAAATCGGCTCACTCCCCCAGTGTTTACGGGGAAAAATTTATTTTTTGTAGCGCAAAAGTGTGCAGATTTAAAAATGTCATTTGACGCAAAAATGACACTCCTTGCAAAATTAACGATTGAAGCCCGAAATCGCCCTATCTGTACACTTTTGGTTACAGTCAAAAAATGACACTTTGGGGCAGAATGACAGAAAAAATGACATTTCTGTGTGCGTAAATTATTGAGAATCAGTGTGTTAAGGGTTGTTATTGGCAAAATGTCATTTGTCATTTGTCATTTTTCCAAAAATTGGAAGCAAAAAAATAAATGTTAATATATAAGTTATTGATTATCAATATATTATATACTTCTTCTTTTTTTGAGACATCGAAATCATTCGAAAAATGACAAATGACAAAATGACATTTTTCGCGTGAAGGTAAGTTAATACTTATATAGGATTTAAAAGGGTGTTTTTAGAATAAATGAGGGGAATAAACGAGTAGAAGGCTAGTAAATAAAGGTGCGTATTGTATTTATGATAGATAAGAATATGAAGTCTAAGATTGTTTTTGTATTTATATATATTAATATAATGTTTGATAGCGTGTAATATATGTTAAATAAAAGTGTGTGTTTTTTGCGCGTATGTCTACTTTGAAAAAGTGGAGATTTAACATAATGAATACAGATTAACACTTTTGGCGCTGAAAACAAGGTAATAAAGTTAATAAATCTTATATTTTAGTCGTAATGCTTTCATTTCGTTCTTGCAGCTCATAATAAAGTGGTAGGCAGTATCTTGCTCAGGCTTAAAAACACGCAATGCTTTCTTCGTTTTTAAGCAAAATGCGGGGTTGCTGAAAACTTATTTCTTACTGCTTATATCACTGTTTACACTCGTTAACTCAGAATTAAGAAATATTTCAAATGACCGAATGACCGCTAATGTATTGATTATCAATATGTTAAGTGGTCATTAGTCATTAGTCATTTTCGTTTTCATCCAAAGTTTTGATGTATTATGTTTATTCTTTGTGCACGATTTTGTTGGATTTTGACGTTGATAAGAGGTTTGGTTAAATGGGTTACCTCGTTAGGTAGGGTGTTCATAATCCGAAAAAAGCCCACCATTCCTTCCCCTTGTGTTGGTAAAACCAAAGGTGGAGTGGTAGGCAAATTTCGAAAAAAGATGAATTTAGAAATAGTTTTCCTGGTATAAGGTTATGGCTTCTATTATCCCATTGTCACCATGCAGTGACACTTTATCTTCGCGCTCGAGCCAACCGAGCGAGAGCAGAATTTGCGTTTTTGAAAGTTGTGTGGCTTTCAGTAGTTCATCGAAAGAAATTCTTCCGTTGTTGGCCGAAATGGTTTGCCAAACGATTCCGGCATTCGTTCCGATTTCGTGTCTCATAATTTTCTTGTTTTAATTATGTTCTTGGTAAATTTTTATGCGTGTTTTTACGGATGAAAGTCTTTTGACGATGGCTTTCAGTCGTAAACGATACATAATGCAGGCTAATGTGGCATAGGTGCATACTTGGCACCATAGTGCGATGTATTCGTGTCGCACGTCGGCTAATGAGGCTCCGTTGCCCATGATGCGTAGGTATCCGTTCATGCCAAATGTGGATGGGAATAAATAGGAAACGTATTTCCAAAATTGGGGTATTTTTGCTCCTGGCCATGATATGCCCGATATAAAGAGTAGGGGTACGGATAGGAACACGAAGAGCATAATGCAGTCTTCTCTTCTATAAACCAACACGGATAGTACCATAGCCATGAAGATGCATGCCAAGATGTAGGGCGTGATGAATTGTAAGAATACAAGATAGTTACCTAGGTTGGGTAGGCAGAACCAGTGGGTGACGGCAGTGTACATATAGATAGCCATGAGCAAGTAGAGCACAAAATAGAATATGGCTTTACCCATCACGATGTTAAAGGGGCGTCGATACCATTTAACCTTGGGTAGCATGTGAGCAAGGCATTTTTCGCGTTGGTTGCCCATTGACATGCCAATGCCGAGAAACAGCGTTTGCTGGATGATGAGCATAAGTACGGGCGGAATAAGAAAGGCTGCAAAGCCACTTTGCGGATTGTAGAGGCTGATGTAGTCGTACGTAATAGGCATGCGTGAGATTTCCTCGGATTCGCGTGTTGCGGGATGTAGGTGTTGTTCGACTTTTATGTCGCGGTTCATGTCGAGCGACACGTTGTTGGCAGCCAAGAGCAGTGCTTTGTAATAGAGCAGCGAACTCATGTCGCAATAGAGTCCGATGGTGGTTTGTTCGCCTCGCCAAATGTCGTGTGTGAAGGTTTTAGGGATGCGAAGTATGCCATAAACGCTTCGTTCTTTAAGTAGCTGTCGCGCCTCAGCCACGTTGCTGCAGTGGGCTGTGAGTTTGGCGTCGGGGGTGGCATCCATTTTGCGGATGAACTCGCGACTTTTAGTGCTATTGCTATCGTCGATTACAGCGAAGGGGACTTCGCGTACGACTTCGTTAGTATAAACGTAAGAATAGAGTAATGGATAGCATAATGGAACAAAGATGATGAAGATGAGTATGCCCTTGTCGCGCATGATTTCTTTGAACTCTGTCATCCAAACTTGTATGATACTGATAAAGTTTCTTCTCATTAGGGTTTGTATTTATGGTTCAAAAATAGACTATGGTAGTGGTGGAGCGTTAGTATGGGCAGTAGTGCAAAAATGGTGAGTGCTAACACATTGTTGCAAGCATACTGGATGTTATATCCGTTAAGGGCTTGATTGACATAGAGCAGGTAGTAATGTCGTAGGGGGAAGAGCACGGAGAGTTTTTGCAGAATGCCGTCCATGGCAGTTACGGGGTAGGTAAAACCTGCTAAAGAAAATGAGAGGATGCCCCAAAGCGAACATAGACACATGGAGAGCCTCATTTGACCACTCACGCCAAAAATGAAGATGGCAAGTCCTTGTGCTGCTAACACTGTGAGCATGCCTATGAGAATCATGGAGAGGATGCCGCAGTTGCAGGGATATTGCAGGTATCGGTAAAAGTATACTGCATAGAGTATGGCTATGAGCCAAAAAACGAGGGTTTGCGGCAATATTTTTCCGATAATGGCGGTAGATGGAGACTGCCCCGAAAGTCGGTAGAGCACGAGTTGGGTGTTACGTTTCCACTCTAATCCGATGGTGTAGGCTGCTGAGAGCATGACAAGAAGGATGAAAATGCCCGGTATGAGCATGTTGTTGAGGTAGACGGAGTAGTCGAGGTATGGGTTGTTAAGAGGGTGTGTCTCAATCTTTATGGGTTGTATCACGCCCATGGCTTGTCGTTCGTTAAGTCCGTGTGCATATAGTGACTCGCGCGTGAGTGCAAGTCCTGTAAGTTCGGAAGCAAAGCGCATATCTTTCATCAAAAGGTTGCCTGGCACGTAGTAGCACTCGTTGGTGTAGAAGGAGATGCGTGGCTGGCGATTGGCTAATGCTTTTTCGGTGGTTTTTGGGGGTAGGTAGAAGAAGCCGTATATTTTGCCTCTTTGCATGGCTTTTCTTGCCTCGCCAAAGCTTTTGTAGTGTTGGGTGATTTTTACCTCTTGCATTGACCCGAGAATTCGGGTGATGGTGTGGGTGATGTGGGTGTTGTCTTCGTCGACCATTGCAGCGGGCAGTTTGGTGGGTAACCCATTGCTCATGAGTGAGGTTAAGAAGATGAGGCAGAACAGTGGCGCAATGAGCATGCAAAAGAGAAAGAGTGGGCGATGTGAATACATCTTTAGTTCTCTTTTGCCTATCATAGCGAGCCTTCTGATGGTATTGCCTGGGGTGTTCATGTTTTGAGACTTTTTATTTGCTGTTATTTTTTTTGACTGTAGCGGAGGATGGTGTTAAGACTGCTGACATGCCCGACATGACTCCTTTTACAGGTTTTAGGGGATGGGCTTGTACCTCGAATGTTTTAAGATCTAGATCGTCGAGCGCCTTGGTTGCTTTCCATACAGCAAAGGAGCCTACATCCTTCATGAGGGTGATGCGCACGGGGATGGTTTGTCCGGTGGCTGGGATGTAAACTTCAGTCTGGGTGCCAATGGCGTAGCCCTTAAGTTTGTCTTCGCGAATGTTGAAGGTGAACCATACGTCGCTCACAACCGAAACATTCATGATGGGGGCGCCTGTGCCAACGAGTTCTCCGACTTCGGGGAATATTTCGGTTACTTGTCCATCGGCAGTTGCTGTGAGTACGGTTTCTTTGATGTAAGAGTGGACTTCGGCTATGGCACCTTTTGCGCGTTCGGCTTGGGCTTGTGCCATGCTTTTATCTTCGTTGCGTGTGCCGTTTGTAGCCATGTCGTATTTAGCTTTGGCGGCTTTTTCGGTGGCAACGGCAGCGTTGTATTGCGCTTTTGCTTCGTCGCGTTTTTGTTCTGCCATAACGCCTCCTTCGAAGAGGCGTTGCACGCGGTTGTAGGTCTTTTCTGTTACCTCGACAGCAGCTTTTGCTTTTTGCCACATTTCGTAGGCAGCTTGTATGTCCTCTTGTCGTGCGCCGTTATAGGCTTTCTGTTCCATTGCCTTGGCTGCATCGAAAGCGGCGTGGGCTTGCGATAATTTAGCTTCAATTTCGGGTGCTTCGAGAATGACGAGCGTATCGCCCTTGTGGACAAAATCACCCTCTTTTACTCTAATTTCTGATACACGCGAAGGAACTTTAGAGGAAAGTCTGTAGTCGGTGGTTTCGGCTTGTCCCTCGAGCGTATCTTCTTTGCTTGTTCGGAGTAAGCCTGCAATAATGACTATTACTATAATAATTATTAGTAGTAATGCTATTTTTAAGACGTTGGTGAATATTTTTTTTCTTTCCATTTTTAGATATTTAATTGAGATGTTTTGACGTGCTGGTTTGTATTTCGCCAATGGCTTTTTTAAGATAGAGGTTGGCAAGTTTAACGTCGACTTGTGCGTTAACCCATTCGGATTTAGCTTTTAGCCATGCTGTTTGTGCTTCCATTACGTTGCTGAGGGTGACAACGCCCTCTTTCATTCCTTGGTTGGCATAACGCAGATTTTCTTCGGCTTCGTCGACACTGCGCAGGGTGGTGTTGTATCGTTCGATGCTTTCTTGCAATTTTTGTCGGCATTGATTAACTTGTAGTTCTATTTTTTCTTTAACTTCTTCTGTTTCGTATTGATGCATGCAGGCTTCGGCTTTAGCGGTTTTTACTTTATAAGAGCGGTCTCCCCAACTGACGATGGGCACGTTTAGGGTGATGCCAACGTTCCACATACCTTTAAGTTTGCGTTCGAAACTGTTAAAGACCGAAGGGTTGCTGGCTAAATATCCGCCCATAAGTGCCAATTTGGGTAAGTATTCGGCTCGTGCGAGTTTTATTTTTTCGTCATAAATTTGGCTTTGCAACGAAAGGGCTTGAAGCTCTTTGCGATGAAGTTCGGCTTGTTGCACAAGAGCGCCTGGTTGTTGGGTTGCTAGGGTGTTGTTGATGATGTTTTTTGCGGTTAGTGAGTCTTGGTTTATTGCGTCTGCAACGTTTACGGGTTCGTTCATATTGAGCCCGCAAATTCTGCAAAGGTTCATGCGCGAAAGTTCTATGCCGTTGTTTATTTGTATGAGTGTGACTCCCGCCTCGTTTACTTTAACTTTAACGCTTAGTAAATCGGCTTGTGTGGCCATGCCTTCATTTACAAGTTGCTCAACATCAGTTTGCAGTTTTTCGACTAATGATTTATAGCTTTCGGCAAGTTCTTTTTTGGTGTGTAATGTTACTAATGTCCAATAATTCTCGTCAACGTTTACGATGATATCTTGCACTGTTTTGTCGTAAATGGTGTTTGATGCTTGTTCGGCGTATTTTGTAATGTTGTTAAAAGCTCTAATTTTACCTCCCATATAGAGTGGTTGTGTGAGTGTGAATGATACGACTCCAGCACTGCGTGTGTCGGTGCGTAGTGCGCCCACCAACCCTTGTCCGATGGCGTTTAATTGAGAGCCCATAGAACTGAGGTCGGGTATGGCCGTTGAAAGTCCAGTACCGATGTTTGACAAGGCGCTTTTTTGTTCATCGTTTAATAACGAAACTTCACGACTTGTATACATGTATGCGCCTGTAGCCGCAATTTTGGGATAATAATTTGTTGTGGCGGATTTGTAGGTGTAATGTGCAGCAACTCTTTTTTGTTGTTGCATGAGGAGTTGTTTGTTGTTGCTTATGGCTCGCGCTCTTAGGGAGTCGAGCGACCATGTGATGTTGGTGGCGTGTGCGTGCACAATAATTAGCGATATTATGGTAAATATCAGTGCTTTTTTGCTCATAGTTTTGTTTTCTTTTTATTGTTTCGATGCAAAATTATGGGCGAAAATGTCGTGTTTGGTGTTCTAAAAAGACTGTTTAAAGCTCTATTGTGGAATATGTTCCTTAATAGGACATTCTTTTTACAAAAAAGGCTACTTTTTGAGATAGTTTGTTGCTAAATTTGCCCACAAAGAATATGAGATTATGGAAAAATATGACAAAATAAATACTACAAATATCATAGAGTTAGCAAAAAATGAGGTAGTTGACTATGCGGACAATGATGTGGTGATTGTTGATGATTTGTGTAATTTTTCGAAATTACAAGCTATAAAAGTTGATTTTTTGCTTATTATCGTGGTAAAGTCGGGACGTGTGGCCATGCGAGCCAATAAGGTAGACGCAATAGCCTCATGCAATGACATAATTATTTGTCAGCCTAACACGATAATGAATGAGTGTTTGTTTAGCATTGATTTTACTGCCAAAGCCGTTTGTATTTCAGCACAGATGGCTCAGAAAATGTTGCATATCGATGATGTGGTGGATTTTTCGTTTTATTTGAAATATAAGCCTATTATCCACGTTGACGACTCGAGTATGGGCACTTTCGAAAAGTATCATTCTTTGCTCTCTTCGCAATTATTGAAATCGACAAGTCATTATAAAAAGATGATAGTGGGAAGTCTTGTAAATTCGTTCTTATTTTGTTTGTTGAGTGTGATAGAACAAGCCACTCCTCAAAGAAAGACTTTTCATATATCGAGAGGAAATTTGCTTTTTAAACAATTTATAGAGTTATTGTCTTCGATGGAGGTTAAACCCAGAAGTGTGGAATTCTATAGTAAAAAATTGTGCGTAAGCAGCAAATATTTATCGAATGTTTGTAAAAATTATAGCGAAAAAACGGCATACGATTGGATTGTAGAGTTTATTGTTGAGGATATAAATCGTTTGTTGTTGCATTCGGACATGAGTATTAAGGAGATTGCTGCTTATTTGGGATTCCCGAATCTTTCTTTTTTCGGAAAGTTTGTAAAGGCTCATTTAGGGTGCTCGCCAACTGTTTTTAGAAAAATGAAGGGGAAAGACGAAAAATGAAAAATGTTTGTATTTGTCTGTTCTGTTAATGAATAGATTTAAAGGTTGTAAGTTTCTGCTTTAGTCAGTTTATTTGTCTGAGGTGGAGTAAATTTTTGTTTTGCTATCATTGGTCTGTTATGATAGTATTTGGGTCGGATTTAGCCCTTCGGGGTTAGATCCGATTTCTGTTGGTGTAAGTGCGTGTAAAGTTGGGGTTGTAGAATTTTAGTGTATTCGCATCACTTAATAAGCGAATAATTCGTGAAATAGTTTGTTTTTCTTTACCTTTGCATGGTTAAAGGTGGGCGACTCCTTGGCTTTTGTGTATGGGGAAGATTATGGTTTCCTGCAGATGCAAAATGGCTTGGGATGGCTTTCCCCCTTTGAAACTTTAAAAATATTTGGGGAGTGTTTCTTTTGAATCCTTAAACCTGTGATTTGAAAGGGACTTTGAATCCCTTTACTAAAAAAATGATATTCAAATAAATGGAAAGAAATAATAGCTTACGTATGGGCGAGATAAATACTTGCAGTATGCAAGGCGGTGTGGTGCTGGGGGTGTTTGGATCTTGTCGCTTGTGGTGTTCAGATGGTCGTTTGTCATTCCGTTTTTTTCGACATTGTTTGGCGTGATGATGATTGCGACCCCCATTTTGGCGACATTCTTGACCCTTCGCTATCGTAACTTAAACTATGGTGTGCGCGAGCCTTTTACGTTTGCACAAGGCTTCTTCTACACGGTGTTTATGGGTTTTTATGCTTCGGTTTGGATTGCCCTGTTCACTTACGTATATTTGCAATATTTTGACCACGGACGTATTTTTGCTGATTATGCTCTTTCAATCAATACGCCCGAAATGAAGGCATATTTGCTGCAGTCGGGGCTTGATGCTGAAATTAGTAAAATGTCGGGTGAGCATGGAGTGAAAGGTTTGGTAGACGCTATGCAAAGTGTGGGCGCTGCCACTTATGCTGCCATGTCTGTGTATTTTGCGCTGATATTTGGTCCGGTGATTTCGGTTTTGATAGCGCTTGTGGCACGAAGAAGTTGAATTTTTTATACTGAAACAACAACATTTATATCAATAAAATGGATTATAAATACGACATATCGGTTGTGGTGCCTCTCTTTAACGAGGCAGAGAGTCTTCCGGAGCTTTATGCTTGGATAGAGCGTGTGATGAAGGCGCACAACTTTACATTTGAGGTTATTTTTGTGAACGATGGTAGTACGGACAATTCTTGGAAGGTGATAGAAAACTTTGCCTCGGAGGATGCCCAGCATGTGCATGGCATAAAGTTCCGTCGTAACTACGGCAAGAGTCCTGCTTTGTTCTGTGGTTTCCGTGCTGCACGTGGTCGTGTGGTTATAACGATGGATGCAGACTTGCAAGACTCGCCCGACGAAATACCTGAACTTTATCGTATGATTACGGAGGAGGGATATGACTTGGTGTCTGGCTATAAGCAGAAGCGTTATGACCCATTGTCGAAGACGATTCCTACAAAGCTTTTTAATGCGACTGCGCGTAAGGTGAGTGGCATTCATAATCTGCACGACTTTAACTGTGGCTTGAAGGCTTATAAGAACGAGGTTGTGAAGAATATTGAGGTGTATGGCGAAATGCACCGCTACATTCCTTATTTGGCAAAGAATGCAGGTTTTGATAAGATTGGCGAAAAGGTGGTTCACCATCAGGCACGTAAGTTTGGTAAGACTAAATTTGGTGGGTTGAATCGTTTTGTGAATGGCTATCTTGACTTGCTTTCGTTGTGGTTTTTGAATAGCTTTGGACTCAAGCCCATGCATGTGTTCGGCTTTTTGGGCACGGTGATGTTTTTCTTAGGCTTTGTGGCTTGTGTGGTTGTAGGTGGTGTGAAGTTGTACCATCTTTCTACCGGAGCTGCTGCGCCTTTGGTAACGGAGTCTCCCTACTTTTTCATTGCGCTGACGATGATGATATTGGGTACTCAGTTGTTTGTAGCAGGTTTCTTGGGCGAGCTCATTAGTAGAAATGCTGCTGGCAGAAATGATTACCAAATTGAGAAAGAGTTTTAAGTAGTGGGTGCAAGTGGGTGGCGCTTGGACGTTGCGTAACGAACGTGCGTGCGTCAAGGCGTTGCCTTGGGCATGAATGATTCGCATTTATGGTAAATGCGCGTTTTAAAACGTCAATGCTTGTCCTGTGAAAACGGCTGTTCGCCTATGTACAATCTCACCCCTAATGGGGTGATTTCTTGTCGCATGCTATTTAGCTCTAAATAAACTTTAAAAAAAATACAGAAAAAGACAATGAAATGTGCCAAAACAATGGCTGCGTGGGGTGTAGGCATGTTGATGGTGGGACTGTCAGCGTGTTCGAACATCGATTGTCCACTCGACAATGTGGTGAGTTTGCAGTGTAACTTGTACGATGCAAGTACACAGAGCGCACTTACGCTAAGTGATGTGCTCAGTGTGACACCTGCAGGGCGCGACACATTGTTGCTAAACCAAGCCACAGGCATTAAAAGTTTTCTTTTGCCACTGAAGGAGGCTGGCACACAAGACACCTTGTTGTTGCATTTTGCAAATGCGCAAGGTGCGGTGCAGGTGGATACACTCTTTGTGAACCATACCCCTCAGCCCCATTTTGAGTCGTTAGACTGTCCGAGCTCAGTGTTTCACACTTTGAACGCTGTGCGTGTTTCGGCGCAAGGTTCGACAAACTCGGCAATCATAGACAGTGTTTCGCTTGTACGTCCAATAGTAAATTATGATGATATCGAGAATATTCGTCTGTTTATCCGCACTTCTGCTGCTAAGTAATGCAACGCCTGTCTTTGCACAAAGCAAGCGTCGCGCAGAGGTGCAGCAACCAACCGACACGGTAAAGACTAAAGTGGTGGCAGTGAAGGGGGTGCAGTATGCCTCGCCCGAAGAAGCCGCTGCAGCACTTCTTGCGCAAAAGCGTTTGCCCTTATTTGCTGGTGCAAGTGTTTCGGCAGACTTGTGTGGTGCCGTGATGGCTGCTTGCACGCCTTATGGACAGTATGAGGCTGCAGCGCGTTTGAACTTGCGTGGACGTTTCTTCCCTGTGTTTGAAATGGGTATGGGTGTGAGCAACCATACGAACGAAACAACCGACTTGCATTATAAGGTGCACTCGCCTTATTATCGTGTGGGTATGGACTATAATGTGGCAAAAAATCCGCGTGCATTGGGCCGTATTATGGTGGGTGTGCGTTATGGTTTTACTACCTATAAGTTTGATGTAGATGGTCCCGATCATTATGATGGGGTGTATGACACTTTGGTACCTTTCTCTTATACGGGTGTGCGTGGCACAAACCATTGGGGCGAGGCGGTGTTTGGTTTAGAAGCCAAGGTTTGGGGAATTGTTCACTTGGGGTGGACTTTCCGTTATCGCATTCGTTTTTATCACAAAGACACTCAGGTGGGCAATGCTTGGTATGTGCCAGGTTATGGAAAAGAAGATAGCCATGCCTTGGGTGGAACTTTCAATGTGATTTTTGATATATGAAAACAAAGAAACTCTTAGGTGGAGCGTTTTTGCTCTTCTTGATTATAGCAACGGTGTGGATTTTGCATTTTCGCGGAGCTGCCACGTTGCGCACAGCCGAAGGAACAATCTTTGGCACAACTTATCATGTGAAATACGAATCAACAGAGTCGTTGGACAGCGTGATACTTAACGAACTGAAACGTGTGGATGCAAGTATGTCTGTGTTCAATCAGTTGAGCACGATTTCGCAGATCAACTCGGGCAAAGCACAGAAGGCAGATGCGATGCTTTATGAGGTGTTGCAAAAGGCACGTGTGGTTAGTGAAAATACGCAAGGTGCGTTCGACGTTACTGTGATGCCACTTGTAAATGCTTGGGGCTTTGGTTTTAAGAAGGGAGAATTTCCGACCGATGCACAGGTTGACTCGTTACGTAAAATTGTGGGTTTCCATCACATTGAACTAACTAAGGATAGTTTGGTTAAGAAGGATGATGCACGGGTAATGATAGACTGTGGAGCTATTGCTAAGGGTTACGGTGTGGACCGTGTGGCAAAGGTGCTCAGAGACCATGGTGTGATAAACTACATGGTGGAGATTGGAGGCGAAGTGGTTACCAAGGGACGTAATCCTGAGGGACATCCTTGGCAAATAGGCATTAGCCGTCCTACAGCGGGTGCTGAGGTTTCGTCGCAGCCTTTGCAAACAGTGCTTTCGCTTGAGAATGCAGCACTGGCTACAAGTGGTAATTACCGCAACTTTTATGAGCATAACGGAAAAAAATATGCGCATACGATAGATCCACGTACGGGACGTCCGGTGCAACATTCATTGCTTTCTGCCACGGTTATTGCTCCTGATTGTGCTACTGCCGATGCCTATGCTACCTCGTTTATGGTAATGGGTATTGAGGGTGCCAAACAGGTCTTGGCAAAGCATAAAGAGCTGAAGGCTTACCTGATTTATGCTGACGAAAAAAGTCAGTTACAGGTGTTGGATGTGAATGTGGGCAAGAAATAAATTTGGGGCGTGCTAATTGGGAATTATGGTAAATGCGCGTTTTTAACACGCCATGCCTATTCAATGAAAACGGCTGTTCGCCTAGGTCCAATCTCACCCTTAACGGGGTAACCTTTTAAGCATTACAATCTTTTAAAACTCCTAAACTCAAGAAAACATGGAGAACAAACTCTTTTCAAATCGTTTGCTGCATGTTCCTTTGTTTCAAGGTTTTAGTCGTTTAGACTTTTTGGACATTGTTGCGAAAATTCCTTTCGACTTTAGAACTTTGCGCCCTAATGAATATGTGGTGAAACAAGGTGAGGAATGCCATGGGCTTTGCGTGATTCTGTCGGGCGAGGTAGAAACGGAATGTAAAAGTCCTGATCAGGCATATACTTATGGCGAGCGCTTAGGAGCACCTTGGTGTGTGCAAATTGAAAATCTTTTTGGCTACCACAACCGTTACACCAAGAGTTATCGCACATTAACCGAAACGCAGGTAATGTTTATCGATAAACAAGATGTGCGAAATATGTTGGTTACTTATCCGGCATTTCAAATAAACTTTTATAATGCGCTGAGCACATTGGCGCAAACGTCTATTCAGCATAATTGGACGCAATATCCTGAGAAGTTAGAATTGCGCTTTCTCGCGTTTATAGAAAGTCGTAGTTTGCGACCAATTGGTTGTAAGTGTTTGCGCATTCGAATGCGTGACTTGGCTGATGAATTAGGTGCCACACGTTTACGTGTGTCGCGTATGTTAGCCCAACTCTCAGCACAAGGATTGGTGGAGAGTTCGCGTGGTGCAATTCGCATTCCACATCTCGAAAAATTGCAAGTGGCACTTACTATCAGTGCCCAATCATAATGAAGTGATCTAAACTTTTCTGACGAAGATTAGATTTAATCTTTAGTTTCTTTTAAATTTAAAAATAAAGGCAAATCTTGAACTTCATAAAAGTTTAGACGATTTCAATAAGAAACGAAATTTGATAATTCTATTATAGATTATGAACAAACAACAACTTATTGACAACATTCGTGCCAAGCATAGCTTTTTGTGCGTTGGCCTTGATACGGACTTAAAGAAGGTGCCTGCTCACTTGCTTAACGAGGAGGACCCTATCTTTGCTTTCAACAAAGCTATTGTGGATGCTACGGCTCCTTATTGCGTAGCCTATAAGCCCAACTTGGCATTTTATGAATGCTATGGTTTGAAGGGATGGGCTGCACTTGAAAAGACTGTGAAGTATATCAAAGAAAACTATCCCGATCAGTTCATCATTGCCGATGCGAAGCGTGGTGATATTGGCAACACATCGTCGATGTATGCCCGTTCGTTGTTTGGCGAAATGGACTTTGATTCTATCACAGTGGCTCCTTACATGGGCGAGGATAGTGTAACTCCGTTCTTGCAGTACGAAGGCAAGTGGGTTATTCTCCTTGCGCTTACCAGCAACAAGGGTTCGCATGACTTCCAACTTACTACCGATGCGCAGGGAGAGCGTTTGTTTGAAAAGGTGTTGCGCACTTCGCAGCAGTGGGCAGACGACAAGCAAATGATGTATGTGGTTGGTGCTACTCAAGGCAGTCTTTTTGCCGACATTCGTAAGGTGGCTCCTAAGCACTTCCTTTTAGTGCCTGGTGTAGGCGCTCAAGGTGGTTCGTTGCAAGATGTTTGCAAATATGGTATGACTGATGAGTGCGGTTTACTTGTAAACTCATCGCGTGGTATTATCTTTGCCGACAACACAGAAAACTTTGCAGCAGTAGCTGGCGAAAAGGCACACGAGCTTCAGCAGCAGATGCAAGAAGAGTTGGCTAAGATTGGCATGTAATTTTTCGGCATTACGTAATTAGTAAATCCCCATTTCTTGTCTACAAAAACAAGAAATGGGGATTGTTGTATTTTTGTTGTTGTACATTTTCAAAAAATGTAGCCATGCCTTGTGCAACATTCCTATATATATGTCATCCTTGAAACGACAAGGCTTTAAAAGCAATGTAAAGATAGGTAATAAGGAGAGAGGCAATGAATATGTGAAGGCTACGGTGTGTGTAGCCTGTTGAGGTTGTGCATGAAGAAGCAAACATAGAACCATTTTGCAGATTCAGTTCTTGCCACTTCTTAATAATAAGGCGATGGATGCCCCAACCCACAAAAGCGCCCCAAATACATCCTACTGTGAGGTCGCCTATGTAGTGAACACCTAAGTAAACACGTGTCCAGCAGTTAAGTAAAGCCCAAGAGTAGACCCCACAAGCCACAGAACGGCTCTTAGTTAAGAGCGTTACGAATGTGGCAATAGCCATGGTGTTAGCCGCATGACTTGAAAAGAATCCATAATTTCCGCCCCTATAACCGCGTACCACATCGACCATGTACATAAACTCAGGGTTATTGGTAGGACGCCAACGCGCAACCATGGGCTTGAATATTGTAGAGGCTACTTGGTCGGCAAGCAGAATGCATAGGGCAAATGCCAACACAATTCGTATGGTGCCATTCAGTGTGTTGTTACGCAGAAAAACGTAAAATATAATCACAGCTAATGGCAACCACGTAGAAGTTTGCGTGGCAGTCCAAGCCAATCCGTCCACGTAGAGCGATTGGCTTCCATTGAAAAATAAGGTAAGCGTTCTGTCTAACACAGCGATATATTCTTTAAAGTTTAGAACTCTTAATCGTTCAGCATCAGCAAGTTATTGCTTTTTAGCCAACATGCAGTGCCATCGGGCAGTGTTACTTGCATCCACCCATCGTTTTGACGTTGTTCGATATTAAGCAATACGCCCTC
>OBCL01000247.1_pt1 | contig 14740 bp, 9 predicted proteins | sample 1495931 | NCBI WGS metagenome assembly OBCL01 (sample SAMN03418275, study PRJEB22391) | human gut metagenome | biome: human-gut; feature: organic feature; material: feces | host: Homo sapiens | place: Tanzania | collected 2013-01
CTTTTCTCGTGATAATGTTCAGTTTGGGTGCTGCCCAGCAGACGCTGCAGCAGTTGGGATTGCCTAGCGGCGGAGCTGCCCTGGGCTGTGCGGTAACCTATCCGCTGGGCGTTGTGGGTGTCATCCTGGCGATGATGTTCCTGCGCAAGCTCTTCGTAAAGCCTGAAGACCTGGAGATCCGCCGTGCCGATGAGGATGACCATACATCCATCGGACAGTACGTCATCGTAAATCCGGCTCTCAATGGCAATACCATCTCCGAAATCACGATGATGACCCATCGCAAGTTCATCATCTCCCGTGTGTGGCGAGGCGAGCAGGTCATCGTGCCTGAGGCTGATACCGTGCTCCATACCAACGATAATGTGCTCGTGGTAACCAATAAGGATGAGGCGTCTGCCATGCAGATCCTCTTCGGAAAGAAGGTGGATAAGGAGTGGAATAATGATAAGGTGGATTGGAACGCCATCGATGCCAAGCTGGAGAGCCGCATCATCGTGATGACCCGTCCGGGACTCAACGGCAAGCGACTGGGAAGCCTGCAGATGCGCAACACCTATGGCGTGAATGTGAGCCGAGTGCTGCGTGGTGATATCCGACTGCTGGCTACCGACGACCTCCGACTGCAGTATGGCGACCGCCTGACCGTGGTGGGCGACCCTACGAGCATCGACCATGTGGAGCAGTTCCTGGGCAATGCCGTGAAGACGCTCAACGAGCCTAACCTGGGCGCCATCTTCCTGGGTATCATCCTGGGACTCGCCGTGGGAACCATTCCGCTGAATATTCCGGGAATGACGGCTCCCGTTCGTCTGGGTATTGCCGGAGGTCCTATCGTAATGGGTATTCTGATTGGTGCGCTGGGCCCTAGAGTGCAGTTCATCTCTTATATGACGCGTAGTGCGGGACTGATGCTCCGCGAGCTGGGTCTTGCCCTGTATCTGGGCTGTCTGGGCCTGTCGGCTGGTGGACAGTTCTTCGAGACGGTGGTTCGTCCGGAGGGATTGATGTGGGTAGGCATCGGTTTCCTCATCACGGTGGTTCCGGTTATCATCGTGGGCTTTATCATCCTGAAGACCAAGAAGTACGATTTCGGCAGCATCTGCGGCATTCTCTGCGGCAGTATGGCGAATCCGATGGCGCTTACCTATGCCAACGAAACCCTGGATGGCGATACGCCTAGCATCAGCTATGCTACGGTTTATCCGCTCGGCATGTTCATCCGAGTCATCATCGCCCAGGTCATCATCATGTTCTTCGTCTGAAGGGCTTAACTTGAAAAACTTGAATAAAAATAGACAGAAAAAAGGCTGATTCCGTTTAGAAATCAGCCTTTCTCTTTATCGTTATTTTCTTACCTGTCAGGGGATGTTCGAAGGTAATCTCCTCGGCATGGAGATGCAGTCGGGCAGCCTTCTCGTTGCCGTAGAGCGGATCGCCCAGGATGGGAGCATTCAAACCCTCCTGATGGGCACAATGCACGCGCAGCTGGTGGGTTCTGCCCGTCTTGGGATAGAGGGCGATGCGGAGATGGGAGCCGTCGATGCGCTCCAGAATTTCATACTCCGTAATGGCCTCCTTGCCCTGCTCGTGATTCACAGTCTGGCGGGGGCGGTTCAGATAATCGGGTAGCAGCGGAAGGGAGATGATTCCCTTTTCCGAAATGTCCTTTCCTGGAATGTCTTTTCCAAAAATCTCCTTTCCCGGAATGTCTTTTTCTGAAATGATGGCGATGTATTTCTTCTGCACCCGATGGTTCAGAAACTCCTTCTGTAGGCGATGATAGGCAAATTCGGTCTTGGCGATGATCATCAGTCCGCTGGTCGCCATGTCCAGCCGGTGAACGATGAGCGGACCGGTAGCCTCGGGATATTTCCTTCGCATCAGCGTATAGACCGATGGCTGGGCAGCGTCCTTTCCCGGTACAGAGAGCAGTCCTGCAGGTTTGTGGATCACGGTCAGCTCGCAGTCTTCGTAGAGCGTTTCCACCTGCTCATAGAGCATCTCTACCAGTTTAGGGAATGGTCCCTTCTGTCCGCCGATGCCGTTTTCTGCCGATGCAGGGCTTTCGAATACCGATGATGGCAGCATCCAATGCAGTATCGGCTTGCACTTGCCGTTGCAGGCAGGATAGAACTGCAGGTGGTGACGGATTTCCTCCTTCGGGCTTTCTCCCCACCAGAACATCGCCATCTGCAGCGGCTTGTAGCCGTGCTGGTAGGCATATTGCAGCAGTTTCGGTTCGCAGCACTCGCCGCTTCCGGCTGGCGGCACCATCTTCAGGGCTGCAATCCTGCTCGTAGCTATCGCCGCCTGCGGATACTCCTTCAGGGCTTCATCTCTGAAAATCTCCAGCAGATCCTTGCTTTCCCCCTCCTGGTTCAGCATTCTGAACTGCGAGAAAAGCCATTGCTGCAGGGCATCAGAGAGTTGCTTGCGCAGCTGCTTCAGTCTCAGTATATTTTCCTGATAATCCTCAAATTCCGTTTCCAGGGCAGTCTTCTCCGAGAGCGATTTCTTCAGTCGGCGCAGTTCAGCCTTCATAAACTGGCTTTCCCTGATCATCTCCGCCTCTTCCGCTTCTGACAGGTTTCCTGCCTCTCTGCGGCTGTCACGCTTCGCCTTTGCCTCCTTCATCTTCTCCTGATAGGCAGCGATGGTACGCTTCCGCTCCTCCTGCAGTTTCCGGATCAGGGTTCTGGCTTCCTTCATCCTTTCATCCTTTTCCAGCTGGCTGATGCTCAGGTTGATATGTGAGATTTCCGCCTCGTGGGTCTTGAAGTATCCGTCGGGCTGGAGATAGTCGAATACGGCAGGCACGAAGTCCTCCCAGTCGCTTCTTCCGCCAATCTGTCCGCTGTAGGCAGCCAGGTATCCCCATTTCGGGTCATCGGCAGTCTGATATCCCCATTTCGGTTTATCGGCATCTGTTTTTACATTTTCAACGATGAGCACGCCAAACATTTTGCCGCGCGCAATCTCTTCCTGCCAGTCTTCTCGTCTGGCAAGCATCTCCTGCACTTCCCTGCACGCCTGGATGCAGAGCGGATGCGGTTCGTAATCCAAAGGATTGTTCATCCTTGCAGGAACATTTTCTGAAGTATGATGGAATGGATGGAAAATCATGCTGCAAAGGTACAAAAAAAATGCAGAAGTCTTGGTTTATCCACAGAAAAATCTTACTTTTGCACCATTAAAGGAAAAATTAAGATATGCAAACGAAAAATAACAATATATTCTACCATCTGGTAGCCTTCCTGACGGTGGCGATCTGGGGAACCACCTTCGTTTCCACCAAGGTACTGATGCTGAACGGGCTTTCTCCTGCTCAGATCTTCACCCTGCGTTTCAGCATCGCTTACGTGCTAATGCTGGCGTTCAATCATCGCCGTCTCTTTGCCGATTCCTGGCAGGATGAGGCGAAGATGGCGCTGCTGGGCATTACGGGCGGATCGCTCTATTTCTACAGCGAGAACGAGGCGATGAACTTCACCACCACCACCAATACCTCGCTCATCGTCTGTTCGTGTCCGCTCTTTGCCACCCTGCTGGTGCGTCTGGTCTATAAGGATTCCAACCGCATTCATATCGTGCAGCTGCTGGGTTCACTTTTGGCATTTGTGGGTATGATCATCGTGGTATTGAACGGCAGGTTTGTGCTTCATCTTTCTCCGGTGGGCGATGCATTGGCGTTTACGGCGTGTATGTGCTGGGCGATTTATTCGTTGCTGATGAAGTCAACCACGGGCGATTACAGCCCTGCCTTCATCACGCGCAAGGTGTTTTTCTATGGTGTTCTTACCATCCTGCCTTATTATATCTTCATTCCGGGTTTTCCTCCGCTCGAGGTATTCACCCGTCCCCAGGTATTCGGCAATCTGCTCTTTCTGGGCTGTCTAGCCTCTATGGTCTGCTTCCTCACGTGGAACTGGTGCATCTCAAAACTGGGCACGGTAAAGGCTACCAACTGGGTGTATTTCAACCCGATAACCACGATGATTTTCGCCTCGTGGGTGCTTGGCGAGCAGATTACCCCTTATTTCCTGGCTGGTGCCGCCTGCATCCTGATAGGAATGTATGTGGCGGATAAGAAAACCAGGGACGAATCATAATCTTCCCGAAAAACCAACCTAAAAGTAAACAGACTTATGACACAACTGAAAAAATATACCTGGCTATGGCTGATGGGATGCATGATGCTGCTGGCAGCGTGCTCCTCAGAGAAAAAGGAGGATGACTCCTGGTACAGACCCATCGATGAGTTTGTAACCCAGCATCAGCAGATGATGCAAAGCCAGCCCGACTCGATGATTCTGCAAATCAGAAACTTGAAATGCGGAGGCAAGCCGGAACTGGTAGAGCAATGGAAAAGACTGATTGTGGCAAAATGCTGTTATCTGAAGGGTGCCGACCCCGAATGCCAGTCGCTTATCGACTCGGTGAACAGCTATTGCCGTCAGAATCCCGACTTGGAAACCACTTTCAAGATACAGTCGTATGCAGATAATCTTCAAGGCGTGCTGCTGCAGGCTGTGGGCAAGCGTGAACCCGCCCGCACTTATTACATCAAGGCTTATCATGAATTGATGAAGCTGGATAACCACAATGATGCCATCGATATCTGCATCAATATAGCCGATGCTTCCCGGCAGTTGGGCAAACTGGCGGATGCTTCCTCATGGTATCGCCGTGCCAATTTCCTGGCAGATTCCCTGGATTTGCATGAAGCACAGAACAGTATCCTGGCAGGATTGGGACAGGTGTATAACGACCTGCGCAACTTTCAGTTGGCGCATTTTTATTTCCGCAAGGCAGAGCGCCAATATCCGCCCAAGAATCCTAAGGATGCCCATTTCTTCTATAACAGCTGGGGAAATGTGTATAGCAGTCAGGAAAAGCCGGCTGAGGCTTTGAAGTGCTTCCTCAAGGCGCAGGAGGCAGCCCGGCAGATGGGACAGCCTTTCATGACGGCGGTGGTGGATGCCAACCTGGGACAGACTTATCTGGAGCTCAACCGCCTGGATTCTGCCCAGAAATATCTGACTAATACCACGAAATTCTTCTTCGTACAACCCAATATGCAGAACGACCTGCAATTCTATATTGATGGCTTGAATGCCGCCCTGGCGCTGAAGCAGAACCGCCTGGATAAGGCTTCGGCGATATTGAGCAAGCCATACGACCTCTCGAAGATGTCGTCCAACTATCTTTATCTCTACCACAAGGGATGGGCAGATTTTTATGAGCGGAAGAGTCAGTTTGCCAAGGCGCTGCAGTATCAGAAACTGATGAAGCAATACGATGACTCGCTGCGCAACGCCACGATGGTATCCAATGTGCAGGAGAACGAGCTGCGATTCAAGCAGGATACAGCCATCGTCCGACGCGACCTGACCCTTCGCAGCACGCAGGCTGAGGCAAAATCCTCCCGGCTGATTCTGCTCCTTGTCATCGGCTTGCTGGTGGTGGGCGTGTTGGCGCTGGTGGTGTTCTATCGCTATAAGTCGTTGCGCCACAAGCATCAGCATCGTGAGGAGATGAACCGCATGATGGCGCTGAAGATGGAGAATGTGCGCAATCGCTTCTCGCCTCACTTCGTGTTCAATGTGCTCAACATCTTTATCTCTAATCTGCCCAAGGGTGTCAACGTGAAGCCGCTGCGCCTCCTGATACAGGTGCTCCGAGCCAATCTGCTTACCTGCGATCAGGTGGCAGTAAGCCTGGAGGATGAGTTGCAGATGGTGATGAGCTATTCATCTCTTCGCCACGAAACCAATCCGTGGCTTCCGATGCCTCGTTTTGACATTGCCAAGGAGGTGGATATGACGCTGATGCTGCCTTCTATGATTATCCAGATTCCTGTGGAGAATGCCCTGAAGCATGCTTTCGTGGGAATGGAAGAATCGGGAGAGAAGCCGCTGCTCGATGTGAAAATCTGGGTGGAAGACGGCATGCTCCGCATTGATGTCATCGACAATGGCTGTGGTGGCGCAGGTGCCTTGGCTGGTATGGGCAGAAAGAAGGCTAATGCTGCGGCAAGCACGGGCACGGGATTGAGAATCCTGAACAGCACCATCGAGATGCTCAATGCAGGAAATGCACGCAAGCTGTATTTCAGGATGCGGAGCCGTACGGGTGAAGCTGATGGCGGAAGTGACCGGCAGAAAGGAATGTGTGTAAGCATCGGAGTACCTTGCAAATACGATTACAGCGTATGCCAGTAGATTGTGGGGGAGACTCCTTTCATAAACATGTAAAAAATGGAATAATATGCAAACTGATCAAGATAAAATCAAGGTGGTGATAGTGGATGATGAGCCACAGAGCATCCTGAAGTTGGAGGACGATCTGGCAGCCTTGGACGATTTCGAGGTGATTGCCACTTCCTCTTCGGCGATGGCGGCAAAGACCTTGGTGATGAGCATGCAGCCTGATGTGCTGTTCATAGATATAGAAATGCCGGGACAGACGGGTTTCGAGGTGTTGCAATCTCTGAAGGATGAGATGCCGGGAGACCTCATCGTGGTGTTTTATAGCGCCTTCGATAAGTATATGATAGATGCGCTGCGTGCTTCTGCCTTCGATTTCCTGCTGAAACCTTATCAGCAGGAGGAGCTGGAACTGATAGTGGGACGTATTCGCCAGAAGATGGAAGGGGGAGAAGGGGCATCCTCTTCTCTTGGTTCTACTGCGTCCTCTCCTGAATCCCATCAGAAACCTCAGGATTTATTGGGTTTGAATGGTTTGTTGGGAACATCGGGCAAGCGCCTTGCCGTTCAGACCATTTCGGGGTTGCTGATGGTGAAGCCCGACGAGGTGTTCTGCTGTACATTTGATGAGGATACCCATCTTTGGCATCTGAGGTTGGTCAATGGTCAGATTCATAAGTTGAAGAAGCAGGCCACGGCGAAGTCTGTTCTTTCCCTGTCTCCTTCGTTGGTTCAGGTTCGTCAGGATTGCATCATCAATCTCGACTACCTCATCAGCATCGAGAACTATACGCTTCGCTGCATCTTCTCTCCTCCTTTCGACCAGGAGAACATCATTGTTTCCCGCCGCTGCTACAAGGCGGTGAAGGAGAAGTTGGAGATATTGTGATGGCTTGGGCGCAAAGATACGGTTACTTGGGTCGATTGTGGATATTTGCAAAAAAAAAGAAGTTACGGAGAATATGAATGATCTCCGTAACTTTTTTCATTCTTGCTTTTTACTTATCGGGCACTACTTATCGAACAACCCTGGAATCGTATATCCCCATGCGTTGGCATAATGGTATGTATTCAGGAAATTTGTGCTTCCGTATCTTAGTCCATTTGTTAAAGGCATGATATAATAATCTGAGTCTGAAAATGATGTAACATTAGCAGCCACATATAGAGTTGTTGTCGGGAGAGCTAGATAAATATAGTGGTTCCTCAGATAATTTAAATCATTTTGAAGTGATTTCTCAGATTCATAGATGGCTTCTATGCATACGATAGACCCCGAGTATGGTTCGTAATGGTATTGTAGTTCTTGCGCACAAGGTTCCGATTCGGGCTTCTTATATGCAATGACACTTAATCCATATCCGATTTCGTCTCTGTCTAGATGAAGGTAATTATTACCATATTTTTTTATGATAGAAGCTATGTTTGAGTTTACTTCTGAAGCATGACGACTAACGCCGTTGTTAACATTGATTCTTATGGCAAGTTTCCTGTCACCATCCTTGGCAATGATGAAAGTAGTACCAATTCCGGTACTGGTTATTATGCCTTCGTTGTTTACGGAAGCAATATTCTGATTAAGACTTTCGTATTCGTTTGCATTGAAATCAGCATTGAAATCTGTCACAATATCCTTTATGCCCAGCTTTTCATCCATGAATAAGTTATAGTTATTGGCTACTCTTATGTATGTATCATGGCTGTGAAGCTGTTTGTCGTACATTTTTAGAGAATATGCATCAACATCTTCTATTGTATAATTATTTGTTTTAATGGTTTGGCTACTGAGATATGTTACTCGTGATTCCAAGTTCTTGGTGCTTCTTGAGAAAGTCCATATACCACTGCCTATTTCGGAAATGTAATTGTTTTCACCTGGATAACGGTACAGATACGTTTCCAAAGTGGAATTCGAATGCAGGGTGAGATTCGTAACGTACGATTTATTGATGTCTTCATAAAAAAGCCATTCTCCAATAATATCTGTTGCGTTATATGGCGTTTCATTATTGAAATCATCATTGTTACATCCTGTAAAAATGAAAGCAATGACGAAAAGTATCAAATATTTTTTCATAAGCATTTTTATTTAGAATATTGTAACCCAAATTTCCCATTCTCAAAACGAATGACGTTTATCCAGACAGCAGGTCTCATATTCCAGGTGTCTTTTTTGTTGAAATATGTCGTAATTCCATTTTCGTCTGTAGAAGAGAAGTAATTGGTATTCAGCCATCTGAACAAGTCGTTGCTGGTAATGTGATCCTTGGCTTCTAATTTTATCCATAAGATTTCTCCAGTTATTGCATTGTAACGTACGAGAATGCGGTCAAAGATTTTATTACCGGCGATTTTTGCGTCGGTATATCCTGGGGTCTGCACTAATATTTCGGAGCCTTCCGGAAGTATTAATTCATTACTGCGGAGATAGATGGCTTCATCATACTCATCATAGTCTATCGATTTGATCGCATAGAATATCATTCTCTTGAGAGTGTCTATGGCACATTCGTATGTTCTTTGCCCTATCTCTTTCGTGTACGTGATTCCATTTTTGTTATTCTCCAGATAAGTATAGTTATGGTCTATATATTCTTTGAATTTAGCCATGTTTACAGACGGCCAATAAGTAACGCCAATACCGCGTAGGCGATTTTTTGCGTTGAAGTCAAAAACGATTTGCTTTATCTGGTCGCTGCCATAAACATAATTCAGTTGTCCGGAGGTGGTGGAATTAAGTCCAGGCAGGTAGTTGCTGCCGTATTTCTCTATGATAGAATCTTTTGGCATCCAGATATCCTCGATAAAATCAGGGGTTATTTTGTCGTTGTCCGTAACCTTGATTTTGATGACTACATCATTGTTCTTGCAATGTCCGGTTATGTAGGCGATACCAATGTTGGTAGCTTTGATCATTCCATTTTCAGAAACAGTAGCAACAAGATTTGAGGAAGACGTAAAACTATCTGGTTTCCCATAAATGTCATGATCTTTAAACAATATGGTTTCCCCCTTGCTAATGGTGCAACTGTCTGTGATAAGGTTGAAAGTGCGTGTGGTAAGATCGAACTTGCTGACTAGTTTCAGCTTGCTGCCTTCTCTGGTGAATGTAACGGGATCGAGCCAGCCATAGTTGTTGTCAGTAATCTTTTGTCCCATACGCAGATTGTTGTCTGATATATGGTATATGCCGGTCCCTTTTTCTTCTGTGGCCTTTACATCCAGGATGTTGGGCATATCTATAGCTTCAAAGCTATAGGTGCCATCATGATGATAATTATAGATGATACGTTCGATTTGGCTGCCATCACTATCTTCGTAATACCAACTTCCAATAATTTCAGATTGGTTGGGACTTGCCTGAAACTCTTCTTTTTCATCGACACTGCAGGATAGCAGCATCAATGAAGAAAGAACAGTAAGCAGATATCTATTGATATGTCTTTTCATACTCCTTGCTTTTATAAGTGTTAATATCTGAGAATATAAGCTACTTTTACCTCAAGGTTATGCATCTTGAACTTATAGCCTTTCATATTGTTGCTGCCGGTTTCCTGCAGCACTGGCAGGCGATTTCCGTCAAAGAATTCTTCATTAGCCATATTGGACAGCATTAAATTGTAGTTGGCGCCCAGTTGTATGCCTCTCAGTTCGTAAGCTACGCCAAATCGCAATCCATAGTTGATGCGCTTGAATGGGGATTTTGAATAGCCTGAACTATAGTCGTTGCTATAATCCATATCGCCATTCTTGCCAACTGTTGTCCAGCTATGCAATTTTCCATACATATCTATATCACCGCTATATACTAAACTCTTTGCAGCATCTCCAGCTTCCTCGTTCAGCCAGAAATCGCCCAGGCGTTCATGTTCTTTTCCCTTGGCATCGTAAGATCCGCTCAGCTTCATTTTTGAAGAAAGTCCATAGTTCACGTAACCTCCTGCATTGATGTGCAGGCTACCTTGTTTGCTGAGTACAAATCTGTAGGATAACAATACTGGTATTTCCAGTGTATGCATTGTATATTCTTCCTTGAACTTATACACTAAGTTGCCTATAGAAATTGCCTGTGCCGTAGAAGCGAAAATATAGTCAGAATATTGTCCGTTTGTTTCATTTTTCCAACTGTAGTAATTATAGTTCACTCCGCTCATCAAATACAGGTTCTTGTACAGTCTCAGATCTGCCAGCAATCCAACGGTGAATCCGGTAGCGCTCTTGTAGCTTGCGTTCTCTTCTGAGTTGCCTTTGCCATAGTTGATGGCACTTCCTGTGAATCCGCCACCTGAAGAGGCGGAGATGCTTGGCATAACGTAACCTGCTGATATGCCGAAAGATAATTTTCTTCCACCCAACTGCCTGTTGTAGAACAAACTGTCTGCGAATGATGTCAAGGTGCAAGTGATGGCCTTGTTTTCTGCTTCTTGCACTCTGATTAATGTATCGATAGGATAGTACTTCTCCTTTTCAATGTGTACTTGATAGTTTCCTGGATCCAGACGGTCGCTCTTGTATGGCGAAGTACCTACTTCCTTACCATTCATGAAAACTTTGAATCCCTGTTCTGGAAGTGTAAACAAATCGAAGGTGCCAAAAAGTGGATGAAGCTTGGCATCTTTTCTAACCACTTCGCTGCCTAATTCAAATTCCCCTTCTTGTGGGGCATATCTGTCGGCTGTGATTTTGTAGGTATGCTTGCCTTTGCTCATCATGGCTGCAAATACACCATTCTCGGTCTTCATTTCCATACCATCGATAAATACAGATGCATCGTCTGGATTGTGAGTTAAAACAAACATCTGGGTGCTGCTGTTGGCTGCCACAGCTTCACCGGTGGCGTAATTCTTCAAGCGAAGCTCATAGACTACGCCTTCGTCAATATTGTCGGCATACTGATACATCAGCGGGAAATAGCCTTCGTGAGTAAACGAGAGGCTGCGTGCTCCGTAAGGTACGTAAATCCATAACTCGCCATTGTGCTGCTCTTTTTGGATAATTCCCAAGGCATCTGCGCGTACGTCGAGGTCTTTTAAATTGGTGATAACTCGAATCAAGGCGCAAAGCTTGCCCTCGTCATTGTCTTTTACGGGCTTGGTGACCCTAGCGGTTAAGTCGTTTTCCAGACGGGTAAATTTTGTAACGTCCATGGTAGACTGACCCATGACGCTTGCTGCAATCATTGTTGCCAAAGTTAGGATAAAAAATCTTAGATGTTTCATAAAGCTTTACTTTTTGCGGGTTTATATTTTTTTGATTATAACTGGAAGTCCTGCATGCCGATTCTGCCGTCACGTATGGTAGGATCCTTGTCCGGCTGCCAGGTTCTTACGTGGATAATTGGACGTTTGGTATTGGCAAAGTCAATGAGCAAGAAAAGATAGCCTGTGTCACCATACGATGATGAATAGTAGTCCTGCTTGATTTGGATGCCATAGATATTGGGATTGGATGCCGAGCGGCGAATGATGTTGTCGGCAAAGTGAATGTTTACATATTCGTTGCTGGCGAAGCATGCTTTTAAGCTCTTCATATATTGTGCCTTGGTTTGGCGAGTATATTTCACGTGCCTTAAGTTGGTCGGTCCTACCTCCTTGTTACCGGTACTCTTTACATAAGAGCCTGTTATGATCAAGGCATCATTAGAGAATATGCTGCTGATATAGTCGAGACGTTTCAGGGCATAGGCGGTCTTGTAACTTTCCAGGAAGTTGACCATCACCATGCGTGCTTCATCACTCCAGGCTCCGCGCTGCATAATGTCATTGACGGCAGTCTTGTTGAGACCGAAGGCTAGTTCCGTAATCTTTCCTTCTTTTGACAAGTGGAATACTACGTCTTCAACAAAGGTGCGACGATTGCCGTTGAACGAGAAACTCATAGGGAAGCTGCGGCATACGATATCGCCGTCTCCTTTTTGAAACGTAAGTTGTGGGGCACGAAGCAGTTTTGCCTTTCCGTAATGTATAAGTTTGTCGAACATAGCATATCCTTCTGGTGTAAAATGTTCTTTTATGCTTGTGTAATTCTTTTGCCGGATGGCAAGTTCTACTTTCTGCATCGTGGAAAGATAAGATGTAACTTCTTCTCCCTGAAGAGAGTTGGGTATTGCCTCTAATATGGTTCCACCTCCTGCATTGTAAGCTGTGGCTGCTGATGCAACTATGGCACGGGCTTCATTGTTGATGGCAGGCGTTGCTTTCACCTCTTTGTCTCTTTCGAGTTTGAGTCGGGCGGTGCGGAATGGTACGGCAGTTGTATTGTCAAGTACCTCACGCAGCTCCCGGTCGTAGTTGGCTTCATCCTCGCAAATGTATTCGGCATGGATGTCCAGTTTGCTGAGATTGAGGCTTGTTGGCACAGTAATATCACCTGTTCCATCTTTGGCTGAACAGACATCCGATCGCCTGTTGCCGTCATAGTAAGTGTAGTTGAAGTTGACGGCAGGCTTTCCTTTATAGGTTATGTTGAGAAGGATCGTTCTCTCATCCCCGTCATCCTCCATCGCTTCTGTTTTGAGCGTGATGTGATTCAGAATGTCGTTTACGTTTTTCGAGATGAGTGGCATAAGCAGTTGCTCGCCGCTGAATCCCAGTCTGATTTTCATCTCACTGCCATCAGGAAGGCTTCTCAGCAGCGCCAAAGCTGCATAATAGCTGCTTAGGGCATCAGCTACTTTACCATCTTTCTCGTATTTTTCTGCATTCGAAGCATATTCTAATACTTTCATTTTACGTTGTTCGAAAATCTTGTCGAGATCCGATTTCAATATGTAACGAAGCACAGTGGCATTGGGCTCGTCTTCAATGACTAACTCTGTTGCGTTTCGAAGTGTGGTATGCGAATAGGTCTTGATGATGCTGCTCACTTGGGAGTTGGTCTTTACATCTTGTCCTTTTGTCTCTTGCTGCATTAGATAGTTGAAGTTTGATTCTACCTGCGTTGAAATCTGGCTGGCAAGAGCTGCAAGTGCATTGTTGCTGGCTTGTCTCAAAGTATTGCCATGTCCCAATCCACAGATATAGTTCTCGTCAGCTTGCAGCTGCTGTGCCCGCTTGGAATTCTCCTTGTTTACTTGCCCTATGCTGCATAGGGTGTAAAGTAAAAGACAAATCACAAAAGTTATTTTTCTCATATTCTGATTACGCTAAATGCATTATTATTTCTTTGCAAATTTAGCGATTTTTCCGATAAGTAGCAAATGGTTTTTCGATGGTGGGGGATAAGTGGCAAGCTCCCGGTTTCAGGCGGTTGTTTATAGGGGGTATGTGGCGGATAAAAACGAGGGGGAGCAGTAATAGATATAAAAAAAAGAGGGTGCGTCGTTAATCTATGACGCATCCTCTTTTCTCTGGCTTAACCTTCCAATACCCATTTCCATGCAGGTCTTATTTCTATCTTGAGTCCATCACGCACAATCTCCCCTTCATCCTCATAGGTAATTATCATGGCTCGTTTCAGAGGATACAAACCATGCAAGGTTACTAATGCTTTCACTTCTCGCTCTATGGTTTCTTCGTCGCTCATCTGATAGCTCGCCTGCACAGCTAGTCCCTCATCAGGCACATAGAAATCAACCTCAATATTTCTATTGTAATAGTATAAGCTCTTGCCGTATTTTTTATACAATGTAATTGCACAAAGATTCTCCAGTAATGAGGTGTTTGGATTGTTGATGAAGAGATGCAGCAGCCCATTATCTACAAAATAATGTTTCTTTATAGTTTCTTTCTCCACGAATTTGGAAGCATAATTGTCAATAGATATCAACAAGCATGATTCTTGTAGATAGCGAACATATTCCATTACCGTTGATGGACTACACGGAGTTCCTGTTGCTTTTATCAGATTGCTCAAACGATTCAAAGAGCATGGTTGTTTCACGCTTTCTGCCAATCTTCTTACACAAAGGCGTAAGGCATCCTCGTTCTTCACCTTGTGCCGAACTACCAAGTCATTAAAGAAAATACGATTATACAAGCTGTTTAGCCATACTCTCTTTTCTTGAAAATGCACAAGCTCAGGAAAGCCACCCCAATCAAAGTAGGTTCGGAAATGGCGTTGCAGTTCATTTGCTTTTCGTCCATATTGCCAATTCTTTGTAACCAAGACTCCAACTGCTTTTAGATATTCAGAAAAGCTACTCTAGGTCTAGAGGGCGCTGTACCAAAGGAATACGACCTATATATTCTTGGTTCTCAGCTATTATCGTTCGAAACAATTCCTTTTCCATATACTTACTTTTTGCGGCAAAAGTACAAATTTTATTTGATACAACAAAATAAAATGGCATTTTTATTCGCTGCCACCGAATAATAATGCTTGATTTTATTCGGTGGCAGCGAATAAAAACGAGAGAGGGAGCAGTAATAGATATAAAAAAAGAGGGTGCGTCATTAATCTATGACGCATCCTCTTCTTGTTAGTGTTTGTAATGTTCTACGACATGCAGCTCGTCACGCCCAGAGAGGCGGCGATGGCGGTTAAGATAGATAGTACTATCTGAAATACAGTTTTCCAGGTTTCTTTCTTCA
>OBCL01000248.1_pt1 | contig 14677 bp, 9 predicted proteins | sample 1495931 | NCBI WGS metagenome assembly OBCL01 (sample SAMN03418275, study PRJEB22391) | human gut metagenome | biome: human-gut; feature: organic feature; material: feces | host: Homo sapiens | place: Tanzania | collected 2013-01
TGCAGGAAAAGTGTTACTGAAACGCTTTACATTGACGTTTTCAGGTGCAAATTTACATATAAAAACCATATCTACAAATTATAATGTTCTTTTTGATGATGTATTGGAATTAAAAACATGAAAAACACCGAGGGGAGCGGCGTCGCCAAGTGGGCGAGAAGCCCACGACGAGACATAATAATCTTCACGCTTTTGCACAGGAGTAATCATGTTGTTGCTCATGTGCGGACGCTTGTTGTTGTAGAAGTTGATAATATCCCGTATGATGTTGTTGGCATCCTCCAAGTTCTTTGGTCTTTTCATTCTATACAACCATTCCTGCTTTATAATGCCATTGACACGTTCGGCTACAGCATTGTCTGTAGGCTTGTAGTCCTCCGTCATTGAAATTGACGCATTGATGGATTTCAGCAAGTCCACGTAGGCATTGCTGCAATATTGCGAGCCACGATCCGAATGGTGTATCAACCCACTCAGATCAATGTCTCTGGTATGCTCTATAGCCATTTTAAGGGCTGCCATTGTATTTACGGCCATAAGTGTGTCCGACACTACCCAGCCAATGATTTCATGTGTCCAGGCATCAGTTACTAGGTGTAGGTACACTACGCCGTCATCCGTTTCAATGTATGTTATGTCAGCCACCCAAAGCTGATTGGGATGGTTAAGAACAAGATCCTTTATCAAGTTCCTGTATTTGCGATAGTTATGGTTCGAATTGGTTGTGTGGCGCCTACGTTCGGGCTTGAGCATAAGTCCGTTTTCTGTTATTATTTTATAGAATCTGTCACGTCCCGGCATAACGTCAAGGAAGATGTCTTTTAGGATTATAAACATCTTATAAGCTCCTATTCCAGGAGCCTCTTCACGCAGCTGACGTGCATGGTCCACAATCTTCTTTTCCGTCAATTCAAGTTGGTTTCTCTTTTCTTTGCTAACAGAGTAATAACCTTCACGAGTCTTGCCAAACAGTCCGCTCAGACAGCCGATACTTGTATCAGCATGTCTGAGCCGAAGGTTGTCTAATGCTTGGCGCCAGCTTTTTTTAGCAAGTCAATGCCGTATTGTTCCTTGCCGATTTTTAGCACCTCATTCAATGCCTCGTTGCGAAGTTCTGAATACTCAAGTGCCTTGCGCAAACGTGCATTTTCTTCTCTTAATTTTTCTTCTTCACTCATAATTTGCTGAGGTCTTGAATCTCTTGCTTTCTTTGCCATAAATACCTGTTTTTCCAGTTCTTGAATATCTGAAGGCAAAGGTACACATTTATTCATGTACTTCTTCTCCCAAGTAATAACATTGGCAATGCCGACATTATATTTACGGCCAATTTGATAATAAGAGGCACCACTCTCATAATAATCCTTTAATACAGACAAACGGAATTGATCGTCAAAATGACGAGCCGGTTTACGTTCTTTTTTCATTGTTACACTCATTTTTTAATTGTTAAAACGGTGTAAAGTAAATCTGTATTAAGTCATCATACTTTTTAGAACAAAAAACTCGTTGCATGGTTATGTATTTACCACGCAACGAGTTTTTCTTTTTTTTACTATGAAATTAGTCTATTCCCTTATTATTCCAATACAATCTTCTTGGTAATATTGCCTTGTTTCATCACATACACGCCCTTGCCAGCTGGCTTGCCGCTGAGCAATTTGCCGCTGAGGTCATAGTAGTGTGTGGCAGAGGTGTTGGTGTTGCTTGTTTTGATACCTTCTATGCCAGTTGTAATCCAGTCCTTGTATTCTGAGCGAGCAGAATTGGCAACCTGGCAGTTGGTGGCGTCATCTGAATCGTAGTTGGAAATGTAGGCTACAACCTGCATGTTCTCTACCTTGCAATCGTTCTTGATGGTGATGTCGGTAGAATAGTCATAGTCGTCGCCATTCCATTCAATCTCGTCGCCCCATGTGCTGTTGAAGCCACGGTTAACATGCTCGTGGATGTAGCTGCCTGATGCACCAGCCTGGTTCTGGGCTGTAATGTCATCCTCAAGAGCAACAACATTGATGCGTGCCGGAAGCGATGTTATGTCGGCCTTCGAGCGCGAGCCTTTCACGTTGACATGCAGCAGATAAGGATTGCTTTCATCGGGCGTAACGCTCAGTTTGAGGCTGACGTAAGCTGGCTTATCGAGAGCATAGTCCACCATTGAATTAAACTGATCCTGTGAAGACGGACAATATACTGGGGTAGTGCCTTCGTCCATCACGGTGCGGTCGAACATTACAGCTGGTGCATAGGTTGAGCCTCCTGCGTTGTAGAACCACAGATAGTCATCGTCGCATGTGGCAGTGAGCCAGTCGGTGTAGTAGCCAGCATGGCGTGTGATAACGTTAACGCGCTCGGCGTAGTCCTCATTTCCAAGCAGGGTCTTGATGTAGGATGCCATACGCGGACAGTTAGGACACTTCTCGGTGGTGAACTCCTCAATCAGCACATTGCGTGTGAAATCCTGGGCTATCACCTCAAACTGTGCCGAGAGAGCGTTGTCGGCAGGGTTCTCGTCCTCGCCTTCGTTGATGTCGGCAATCTGGATGTTGATGGTGCGTGCCACATTGTCTGGAGTGCCTACATTGGGATTGTCCACAACAAAGTTGAATGTCTGCTCGTCCTGATATGCAAGACTGCAATCCTGGGCAATGTCGTAAGTGCCGTCGTAGCCTTCAATCGAGCAGCGGAACTTGAAGCCGCTGATGGTCATAGTGGCAAGGTTCTTCACCGTAGCCTGCACCTTTAGTTTGCCGTTGCTAATGGCATAAATGGGCTGCACAGTGATTTCTTTGAGCGAGAGGTTCACCTTAGGCAGCTTGTCGCCATAGGCAAGAGCCTCCACAGAGAGCACTCCCTTCTGGCTCATGTCCTCCCATTCTCCGTCTTGCTCCTTAAGATAGAAGCCGCCTTCGGAGTGGTCGGATGTGACAACAGCGAAACCTGTGCTCGAACTCTTCTGGTGGAATGAGAATCCAATGTAGAGTCCGTCGTCGAGCTTTGCAGGAATGTTGTAGGGAGTATCGAGTGCTACAAGGTTCCAACCCTTCTTCAAGTCGGTCTTTGATATGGCTCCCTGTGCGATGTTCTCGCCGTCGAGCGATGTGCGAAGCCACACCACAAGCGAGTCGACATTCAGTTTGGATGCCAAACCTGCACGTATTGAGTCGATGTGGCAGTCGGCAAATGTAGCCATGAGATTGCGGTCGACATGTATTGCAGCCGAACGCCACACATTCTTCTGAGCCGAGCTAACTACGCCACGTGTAGGGGCTTGTCCCGAACAGTAGCCTATTGCCACTCCGCTCACTTGTTGTGCTTGCATGGCCATAGCCATGACAAGCACAAGGAGTGTTAATAATGTTTTCTTCATGATTCAAGACTTTTATTTCTTTATGAACTTGGTAGTCTTCACGGTTCCGTCGGCATAAGTGGTGCGGATGATGTTGACACCCTTCTGCGGAGTATTGATGCGGCGTCCAGCCACGTCGAACAGCTCCTGGCTTGAAACCTTGCTGTTGCCGTCGGTGATAGCAGTCTTCACACCGGTTGCAGTGCCCCACTTGTCCATTGTCCATACGAATACGTCGTCGAGCTTAAGGAGCCACTGACCAGTGCAGTCGTGGTGGCGGAACAAGATGCAAACGTCTTCTCCGGCGTAAGGCTTGAGGTCGATGGTCTGGTATGACCACTTATCAACATTGTCTTCATTGAGAGTCTCTGAGAACACAGGCTCAAGGCTGTTGAGGTTTTCAGGATTCTCAATCATGTCTTCTGTAGCAACATACACGCTGTAGTGCTCAGCAGCACGCTTCTTGCTCTGTGGAGCGGCATACCATGTGAGCATTGCGCCCTCCTCTGGAACGCTTACAAGTGGCGAGATAGTCCAGTTGTCGGGAGTGATGTCGCCATTGTTGTAGCTGTAGGATGCCGAACCGAGAATCTGCTTGCCGCTGTGGCAATACTCAGGGAAGTCGCCTCCGAAGAGGTTGTAGCCCAAGTTCCAGCACTCGCCATCCTTGTCGGCATCGTAGGTAGACCAGCCATAGGCGTCGTCCTCAAAGTCGCCAACGAGCAGATAACCATCGTCGTCCTTGGCAAATCCCTCGCAAGCCACGGTGAAGTCGCCTGCACTTGTCTTGATTGTAAGGTTGTCCTTATACTCGCCTGGAGCTGTTGGGAAGAACCAGAGAGTCACGTCGAGTGTGTTGCCAAACTGTGCCTGATCGGTAGGGATGATGCCATAGAAGGCTCCTGCCTGTGGTATGTCGAGTACCTTGAGAGGTTCGCTGCCGAGGTTTTTAAGCTGTACGGTAGCAGTGGTGTAGCGGTTGTAGCCAACGAATGTCGAGTCGAACTTAGCTTCAGTGTCCAAGAGTTCAGCATTGTTCTCCTTAAAGTCCATAAGCTTGAGCGAGAGATTCTTGATGCGCATGCAGTCGTCGCCGGCATAGAGAGTGTCGCCAATTTGTATGAATGTGAAGGTGATAGAGTGCTCACCTGGTACACACTGCAGGAATTTAGCCCAAGACTCATCGCTTCCAAACACTGTCTCCGAGTCTGCCTTGCGCACACCGCCCGGCACGTCGTGCTGTCCGCTTGACATAGGATGGCTGATACCAATCTGTCCGAAGTCGCCAGTATACCAATTGTCTGCGTCTTTTGGAGCGTTGCAGTTGATGTCGCCGTCCCATGAGAGGAATCCTATCTTGCCCTCAGGCACAGTGAATTTGGCTGTAAGCTCGCAACGGTTGCTTGTGTAGTCGAGCTGCTTGGCAGTCGAGTTGTAGGCTACGCCGTTCTCCACGAGCCATGGTCTCTGTCCGTCGGTAGTGAATGTGAAGTCGCCCTCCTTAACAATTGACTGGAAGTCTGGCATGTCGCGTACAAGCGCCTTAACGGGTACGGTGTAGGTTCCGGCGTTAGTCTCAAGTGTGATATTGCCGTTGTATGTGCCGGCCTTGTCGGTGTTGAGGTCAACGTATACGGTGGCTGTCTTCATTGTAGCCACGTTGTTGTCGGCAATCTCTGTTGTGAAAACGCTGTTGTCTGCTGTTGCCTTTGTTATGTTGAGCGGATTTGCGCCCTTGTTCACAATCTCAATCTTGCCAGTTCCTGTAGCAGGTTCTTCGGCTGATGTGAGGAAACTGCCAAGGTCAAGACTTGTGGTCTTCAGTTCGGCTGCATCTTTTGCAAGGTCATTGAGTGAGAGGTCGAGGTCGTATACATAGAGTCGGTTCTCGTCGAGACCAGAATAGTTGTAGCTGTCATACTGGAAGCGCACTTCGTGTTTGCCAGGAGCAAGTTCTACAAAGTTGGATATGTCCTCGTTGGCTCCGGTGAATGCCGAGAAAGCCTGGTTGTCTACAAATGCGCCGCCAGCGTTATAGTTCCACTGCGAACTATTGTTGCTCACACCCTTCCAAGAGAATTTGCCGAGCTTGCCTTCTGGTACCTCGAAGTTGACATATAGTTTAGACGAAGTGTTGCCTTTGCCGTGAGTGGTAGAAGCGGCCACATTGGTGTCGTCTTCGAGTTGTGTAGGCTCAAACGGATAGTCAAGCTCTGTGGTGAGCTTCATGTCGCCGCCCTTGATAGCCTTGCTGTAGTCGGGATAGTCGGTAACAGTACCTGTATATTCCATCATGTAAGGCTCGTCGCCGCCGTCCCACTCGATGGTTGAGATACCGTCATAATCGCCAGCCTTGGCGTTCTCAAGTGTCACGTCAATGGTTTGCAGACTATGTGCCTTGATGGTTCCGGCTACTGGGTTAACGCTATAAGAGTCGTCGTCTGATTCTGTCTCGATGGCATAGTCGGCTTCTGCGCCGCCGAGGTTTGCCAGATAGAATGTCTTTGATACAGGATAGCTAACAAATGTATTGCCAAATTTCATTTCGTTGCCAACAGCCACGATGTAAGGCTTTTCTGTAGGCTGTTGTATGTAGAGATGCTTATAGGCTTCCTGAACACCGTAGCTCTGGCTGCCGTCTGCTGTGAACATGAAGGCACATACAGCTTGATCAGTTGTGATGCGCTCGAAGTCGCCCTTAACATGGAACACAAGTTCGTCGTCGGGCATCAGTTTCTGGTTTTCGTCAATTGTTCCTGCCATGAGCACAGCGGGATAAGTGCCATAGAAGGAACCGCATATAGTGGCATCTGCAAATTTACTCTTTGTAGGTACGGTGATGGTTTTTTTCTCTGGATCGTAGGTTCCAGTGAATGGATAGTCGTAGGCAGGAGAATAAGATGTGGGGTCGTAGAGGTTAAAGAAGTTGGTGAATGTCACCTTAGTGCCGTCAACAGCCACACCAATATTGTAGGCAAGCACATCACCTCCGTCTGAAGTGAATGAGTAGCCACTGAAATAAGACTGTGCCACTGAGTAGCATTGCACAGTGTCTACTGCCTCGCCAACGCGGCGCACCTGACGCTTCGCTTGGTTCTTGAGGGTCTCAAGACGTTTGGATGTTGTGTTTTTGTTGGCAGTCTTGTTCTGCTTTACCAGGTTCTCGATGGTGGCACGCGAGAGGCGCATGTCTATCTGCAGCGGATTAAAACCGTCGGGCAATGCCTTAGGGGCAACGCCCTTGCGTGCTTGAATCATCTGCTCGGTGAGAACTCTTTGCTGTGTTTGTGGTGTCTGCGCTATTGCTGTCACGCCACATCCTGCAAACATCATGAGTAATAGAAAATTCTTCATAAGCTTTGCTTTTTGATATTGATGACTAAGTTTTTCTGTTTACGATGGCAAAATTAAGCATTTTTTCAATACAGATGGTCATATTCATTTATTTATATGTAGACAAGGATATATGTAGACAAAACGGTGCAAACAATTGATTGTAAGTTGCTTGCACCGTTTCTTTGAAGGTTTCTTATGTAGACAAGTGATGTTTTGAGTTCAAAAATTGTTACTTTTCGAACGTTTTTTGCAATATTCTGTAATCTCTTATTGTGGATTTGATTGTAATTTGACACTTGCGCTTTGGCTGCGGTTTCCTTGTCCTTACCCACGTGTAAGAGCCGGAATAAGGGTTTAGAACGAGCCGAGAAAGTCGTTCAGAGTCTCATATTCGTCGCTCAGAGCCATCTTCTTTTTCTTAAGTCTGTACTTGCGTGTGCGCAATGTTGCGTCAGAGATGTTGAGCAGCAATCCCTGGTCTTGTGCGCTCACACCGAGCTTGAGCAGACAACACAAGCATACATCATCGGTTGAGAGGTCGTTGAATTGCTCTACGAGTCGGCTGGCAAAGTTGTCGTAGCACACATTAGTGGAGTCAATGAGGTTTTGCTGCTCTTCTGATGTGAGTGCTATGTTGCGTGCCGACGTGATTTTCTTCTTCTCGTTCATCGATGGCAGTTGCTCTATCTTGTGAATCACGTCGCTGTTGCTGAGCATCTTCACCTTCAGTTCGCTCTGCTGTTGTCTGAGCTGTTCTATCTGCTCGTCTTTTGAGGATAGGCTTGCCATAAGTTCCATCTGCCTGTCTTGCGCCTCCCGTTGTATCTTCATCAGCTCATAGTTGTGGGCTTTCAATTGCGAAAGGGTCTGCTGCAGCAGGTTTTCCTTTATGCGCAATGCGTTCTCTGTGCGGTGGCGATAGCGTTGGTGCAGATAGACAAACACGGCGGCAATGGCGCATAGAATGCCAATGAGAGCCACGACAAGGGCTGTCTTGCGCTGGTTGGCCAGTTGCAGGTTGTCGCGCTCGGCTGCAACGATGGCATAGTTGTAGCGGCGTGCCACTTGTGCAAGCTGCTTGTTGCGGTCTTCCTCATACTGTGAGTCGACGTACAGGCAAAATTGGTCTTTGTAGCGAAGAGCTGCAAGCAGGTTGCCCTTGCCCCTTTCCAGGTCGCTTAGTTCGCTGTAGTAGGTGGCTTTCTCGTAGTAGTGGTTGTCGAGTCTGCCGCGTTCTATGTATATGCGTGCCGAGTCGTACATGCCGAGTCCAATGAAGCAAGTTCCCTTTATACCGTACAAACTTTTGTCGGGATGCTTGGTGGCGGCTATCGCCAAGTCGCAGTAGTGCAGGGCTTCGCTGTGGTTGGCTTGCATCTCAAAAGCCGAAGCCTTGCTCTTGTATAGCCATGACAGCCACGGGCTATCGTTGTTCTTGGCTATTGTTATAGCTTTGTCGAGCAGTTTATGGGCTTCATCAAACTTATGTTGGAACAGCATAGTCCATCCCTGCATACCGAGGATGCGTGCCATGCGATTGTTGTCGCCAAGCTTATTGGCGTATTTTTCAGCAATTTGCAGCTTGACTGTTGCCTCTACGAATGGTGGTTCCACCTTGAGCAACCATCCCCAATGGGCATAGGCATTATACAACAAAGCCCATTGGCGTGAGTCTTCGAGCAGTTTGGCAGCATGCACATAGCATGGCATAGCCTTCTCGTCATCGCCTGTTTGCTCGAAAGCTTGTCCTGCTGCAATCAGCGCGGCAGCCTTTACCTCGTTCTTGTTGTGGCTTTCGTTGAAGTATTTCTCCACAGCCATAGCCATAGAATCGCTCTCAGTCTCCTTTTTGTTGTTTACGCCGACAAGCAGTTTCATCACGTCGTATCGTGCGTGGTCTTCCTCTGTGTGCAGCGCAGAACTGTCTGTGCGCGAGTATATGCTTTGTGCCGAATCGCTTGATGTTGCTGCTGCCACAATAGTTTCGTCCGACAATGACGCCATACGTTGTCGGTTGCCACAAGCGGCTATCAGCAATGCAGTGATGGCGCAAAATGCCGTGCGCAACCATATTATATTCTTCGGGTACATCTTTAATATATTCTTAATCTTTTTGCAAAGGTAATGTTTTTTTCATACACTTTAGCCACTCCTTTTCTTTTTAATAAAACCTAAAATTTCAGTATATAATAAGGTATACGGAAAAATATTCTTACTTTTGCGCCCAAATTAAAGAACACAAAGCAAAATCATGCAAGAAAATTTAGTAATCGTCGAGAGCCCCGCAAAGGCAAAGACTATTGAGAAATTCTTGGGCGAAGACTTCAAAGTGATGTCGTCCTACGGTCACATACGCGACCTGAAGAAGAAGGAACTCAGCATTGACAAAGATACACTCCAACCCGACTATGTCATCCCTAAGGACAAGGAAGACCTCGTGAAGAAACTGCGCGAGAGCGCAAAGCAGGCACACAAGGTGTGGCTCGCATCCGATGAGGACCGCGAAGGAGAAGCCATCTCATGGCACCTTTGCGAAGTGCTCGGTCTTGACGAGGCATCAACCAACCGCATCGTCTTCCACGAAATCACAAAACCTGCTATTCTCGCTGCTATTGCCAGTCCACGCCATCTTGACATGAACCTTGTCAATGCGCAGCAGGCTCGCCGTGTGCTCGACCGTATTGTAGGCTTCAAGCTCTCTCCAGTGCTTTGGCGTAAGGTTAAGCCTGCTCTTTCGGCAGGTCGTGTGCAGTCGGTGGCTGTAAGACTTATCGTTGAGCGCGAGCGTGAGATTCAGAATTTCAAGAGTGAGCCTTACTATCGCATCAACGCCATCTTTGCTATAACCAATGCCAATGGTTCGCAGTCGGAGGTGAAAGCCGAGCTTGACAAGCGTTTCTCAACCCACGACGATGCAATCGCTTTCCTCGAACTCTGCAAGAACTCTGAGTTTACAGTGGACACTGTTACAAAGAAACCTCTCAAGCGTATGCCGGCACCACCGTTCACCACATCAACCCTCCAGCAGGAGGCAGCCCGCAAACTTGGCTTCTCTGTCTCGCAGACCATGATGGTGGCACAGCATCTCTACGAGAATGGTCTTATCACCTACATGCGTACCGACAGCGTGAACCTCTCGAAACTCTGTCTTGACGCTGCCAAGGAGACCGTGACGAAGCTCTATGGCGAGGAGTACAGCTCAACACGCAACTTCCACACCCATTCCAAGGGTGCCCAGGAGGCCCACGAGGCCATACGCCCTACCTACATGGCCAATACAACCATCGAGGGCACCGCCCAGGAACGCCGACTCTACGACCTAATATGGAAGCGCACAGCAGCAAGCCAGATGTCGGAGGCGGTGATCGAGAAGACCACTGTGAGCATTGCCATGACTGGAGCCACTGAGCATTTCATTGCAAATGGCGAGGTTGTTAAGTTCGACGGTTTCCTCAAGGTCTACCGCGAGTCTACTGATGACGACCAGGACACAGCCAAGGATGAGTTTTCCCACAATCTGCCCGTTATCAACGAGGGCGACAAGCTCACACGCCGTGAGATTATGTCTACCGAGCGCTATTCGCAGAGTCCGGCACGCTACACCGAGGCAAGCCTCGTGCATAAGCTTGAGGAACTTGGCATCGGACGTCCGTCAACATATGCTCCAACAATCTCTACCATACAGCAGCGCGAGTATGTGCAGAAGGGAGACAAGAAGGGCGAGGAACGTCCTTATGTCATCGACTCGCTGCGCGGAATAAAGATCACTCCCACACGCAAGGTGGAGCTTACTGGCAATGAGAAGGGCAAACTTCTGCCTACCGACATAGGTATTGTGGTGAACGACTTCCTTATGGAGAACTTCCCAACCATCATGGACTATAACTTCACAGCCAAGGTGGAGCAGCAGTTCGACCTTATCGCCGACGGCAAGGAGGAATGGACCGACATGATGCAGCATTTCGACCGTGAGTTTGAGCCTACTGTAGAGAAGGTGATGAACGCACGTTCGGAGCATAAGGCTGGCGAACGTAAGCTGGGCGACGACCCTAAGTCGGGTCATCCTGTGTTTGTGAAGATAGGTCGCTATGGTCCTGTGGTACAGATAGGTACTGCCGACGACGAAGAGAAACCTCGCTTCGCGCAGCTCCCTGCCGACAAGAGTATGGAGACCATAACGCTTGAGGAGGCTCTTGAGCAGTTTAAGCTCCCGCGCAAGGTGGGTGAGTTTGAGGGCAAGTCAGTGACTATCGGTGCTGGACGCTTCGGCCCTTATGTGCTCCACGACAAGAAATACGTGTCGATTCCTAAGGACGAGGATCCTATGTCCATCACACTTGAGCGTGCCGTCGAACTCATCGAGAGCAAGCGCAAGGCTGAGGAGGAACGCCACTTGAAGCAGTTTGAGGAAGACCCGAATCTCGAAGTGTTGAACGGACGCTACGGTCCGTACATCGCTTTCGACGGCAAGAACTACCGCATTCCGCGTGAGCTTCACCCCAAGGCTGCCGAGCTTACCTATGCCGAGTGCATGGACATCGTGAACAACCCACCGGCTCCCAAGAAGAGAGGTGCGGCTAAGAAGAAATAACTCTGTGTAAGATAAAAAGTAGACCACTATGATCCGAATAATCCTTATCGGCTACATGGGAGCCGGAAAAACAACAATAGGAAAGGCACTCGCCAAGGCACTTGGAGTGACCTTCTACGACCTTGACTGGTATATCGAGACACGTATGCGGCGCACCGTGAAGCAGATATTCGACAGCGAGGGTGAAGAGGGATTCCGACGCATCGAGCATAACATGCTGCACGAGGTGGCGGAGTTTGAGAACGTTGTGCTTTCGTGCGGCGGAGGCACACCGTGCTTCTTCGACAACATCGACTATATGAACCGACAGGGACCGGTGGTCTATCTCAAGGCTTCGCCCGAGGTGCTCTACGAGCATCTCAAGATGGGCAAGTCGGTGCGCCCGCTATTGCTCAACAAAACTCCCGAGCAGGTGCGTGAGTTCATTGAGGAACAGCTTGCCTATCGCGAGCAGTTCTACTCGAAGGCTCACTATACACTCGACATAAACCTGCTCGACAACTACGACAAGATAAACGTGACTGTCGAGAAACTGATAGAACTTTTGAAATAAAACCCAAAACCCAAAAATGAAAAAATGGACCATTGACGATTCCCGCGAGCTCTACAACATCAACGGTTGGGGCACCTCATACTTTGGTGTCAATGAGCGCGGCGACATGTATGTCACACCTTGCAAGGACAACGTGCAGATCGACCTGCGCGACGTCATGGACGAGCTTCAGCTGCGCGATGTCACTCCGCCAGTATTGTTGCGATTCCCCGACATTCTCGACAATCGCATCGAGAAGACCTCAAGCTGCTTCAAGAAGGCTGCCGAGGAATATAAGTACAAGGGCGAGAACTTCATCGTCTATCCTATTAAGGTGAACCAGATGCAGCCCGTCGTGGAGGAGATTATCTCACATGGACGCAAGTTCAACCTCGGACTGGAGTGTGGCTCTAAGCCTGAACTTCACGCTGTGATTGCCGTGCAGTGCCAAAGCGACTCCATCATTGTGTGCAATGGATATAAGGACCAAAGCTATATAGAGCTGGCTCTGCTCGCACAGAAGATGGGCAAGCGCATATTCATCGTCGTTGAGAAGATGAACGAAATCGGACTGATTGCCTCTGCTGCCAAGAAGCTCGGTGTGCGTCCGAATATCGGCATACGCATCAAACTCGCCTCTTCTGGTTCTGGCAAATGGCAGGAGAGTGGTGGCGACGCTTCTAAGTTTGGACTCCGTGCCTCGGAACTACTCCAGGCTCTTGAGACTCTCGACGAGAAGGGACTGCACGACTGCGTGCGACTGATACACTTCCACATCGGTTCGCAGATTACTAAGATTCGACGCATACAGACTGCCTTGCGCGAGGCTGCCAACTTCTATATCCAGCTCCACAAGATGGGCTACAATATCGACTTCGTTGACTGTGGCGGTGGACTTGGCGTTGACTACGATGGCACACGCTCTTCAAGTTCCGAAAGCTCTGTCAACTATTCCATCCAGGAGTATGTCAACGACTGTGTGTACACCTTTGTCGACGCTGCCAACAAGAATGGTATTATCCATCCTAATCTAATCACCGAGAGTGGACGCTCGTTGTCGGCCCATCACTCAGTGCTTATCACGGACGTGCTTGAGACAACATCGCTACCTGAAATGCCTGAGGCGTTTGAGCCTTCGGAAGGCGACCATCAGCTTGTGAAGGACCTCTACGAGATATGGGACAATCTCAACCCACGCACAATGCTTGAGGACTGGCACGATGCCGAGCAGATACGTGACGAGGCTCTCGACCTATTCTCGCATGGCATTGTCGACCTGCGTACACGTGCCGAGATTGAGAGTATGTATTGGAGCGTTTGCCGTGAGGTGAACAGCATGGCTAAGACCTTGAAGCATACTCCCGATGAGCTGCGCGGACTGGACAAGCTGCTTGCCGACAAGTATTTCTGCAATATCTCTATATTCCAGTCGCTGCCCGACGCATGGGCTATCGACCAGCTGTTCCCGATAGTGCCTATACAGCGTCTCAACGAGCGTCCTACACGCAACGCCACTCTTCAGGACATCACTTGCGACAGCGATGGCAAGATAGCCAACTTCGTGACCAACCGTCAGGCTACTCATGTGCTGCCCGTTCATCCTATCAAGAAGAATGAGGACTACTATCTCGGTGTGTTCCTCGTGGGGGCTTATCAGGAGATTCTTGGCGATATGCACAATCTCTTTGGTGACACCAATGCCGTGCACATCTCTGTGAAGGACGGAGGCTACCACATCGACCAGATATTTGATGGTGAGACCGTTGAGGAGGTGCTCGACTATGTGCAGTACAACCCTAAGAAACTTGTGCGTCAGCTTGAGATTTGGGTAACCAAGAGTGTCAAGGCGGGCAAGATTTCGCTTGAGGAAGGCAAGGAGTTCTTGAGCAACTATCGCTCGGGACTTTATGGATATACGTATTTGGAGTAAACAATTGGCTCCACTCAGTAGTGTGGTAGGGCATCATGCCTTACCACACAATTATTTTTATCGACTTATGAAAATCACAGTAGTAAAAGTAGGCGGTGCCGTGGTTGAGGACCCGGCACAGCTCACAGCTCTTCTTGAAGGTTTCAAGCAGATAGATGGAGCTAAGATATTGGTTCATGGTGGCGGAAGACGCGCCACTAAGGTTGCTGCCGCGCTTGGCATAGAGAGCAAGATGGTAGGGGGTAGACGCATAACAGATGCACAGATGCTTGAGGTGGTGACTATGGTCTATGGTGGATTGGTCAACAAGAATATTGTTGCGCAGCTGCAGTCGCTTGGCATTGATGCCATCGGACTCACCGGTGCCGACATGGATGTCATCCGCTCGCACAAGCGTCCGCTTAAGGATGGTGTCGACTTTGGTTTTGTGGGCGACGTGGATAAGGTGAACGCCAATCGCCTTAAGACGCTTGTTGAGGCAGGCATGACTCCAGTTCTTGCTCCTCTCACTCATGACGGATGCGGCACAATGCTCAATACCAATGCCGACACAATAGCTTCGGAGACGGCGCGTGCCCTTGCCTCATTATATGATGTAACGCTCGTATATTGTTTCGAGAAGCCCGGTGTGCTCCGCAATCCCGACGATGACGCGAGCGTGATACCCACAATCACACGCTATGACTTCCAACAGCTCACTGCCGATGGCACAATATCAGGAGGTATGCTACCGAAGATAGAAAACGCCCTTGCTGCCGTTGAGGCTGGAGTGAAGAAGGTTGTAATAACAAAGGCCGACTGTCTTGGCAATAGTGGTAGCGGCACGGTTGTGTGCTAATACACATAATGTGTGTTTTTTTTGTTTCCTCGGGAGGAAAAATTTTCTTCCTCCCGAGGAAACAATTTTTTATGTCCGAGTAGCTTGATGTTTTTAAATTG
>OBCL01000254.1_pt1 | contig 14388 bp, 11 predicted proteins | sample 1495931 | NCBI WGS metagenome assembly OBCL01 (sample SAMN03418275, study PRJEB22391) | human gut metagenome | biome: human-gut; feature: organic feature; material: feces | host: Homo sapiens | place: Tanzania | collected 2013-01
TAGGGTGAAAGTGCAAGTGACTAGTGACCAGTGACCGCGTAACTCATTGATAATCAAAAGAAACGCGGTCACTCGGTCACTTAAAATAAACATTAATATGGAGTTAACAAATGTAAATACCAATATAAGGGGTAAGAAATAAGTTTCCTGCAACCTACATTTTGATAAAAAAAATACGAAGAATGCATTGCGCAATTTTTTAGCCAAAGCAAAATACTACCTAACACTTCGTTATGGGCTGCAAGAAGGAAATGATGAGCATTATGGCTAATATAAGATTTATTAACCTTATATTTTCATCATTATCGTCCTGTACGTTAAAATATACTATAAGTGTAAAAATGTGCATTTTGCCTCCTCAAGTTGAGGAGTGATTTTGTACACTTTTTTTAGTCCTTTTTTTGATTTAACTACCATGCCTTTAAACGTGTGTTAATTCATACTGCAAAAAAAACTTGCCCAATAGCTTTGCATCAGGGTATATTTTTAGCAAAAACGTACGTTTGTGGGGATGAATATTTTGGCGCACAACTCATTTATATACTACGTAAGTAAGATGTTTTATTATACGCCTAACGCACACTGAATATTTTTGCTAATTACTCTAATAGTTTACATAAGTAATCACTACAGTACTTTACATTCTTTTACACGAAAATTGTCACTTTGTCACTTGTCACTTTTCGAATGACTTTGATGTCTCAAAAAAAAGAAGAAGTATATAATATATTGATAATCAATAACTTATATATTAACATTTATTTTTTTTGCTTCCAATTTTTGGAAAAGTGACAAGTGACAAGTGACAATTTGCCTATAGCAACCTTTAACGTGCTGATTCTCAGCTTTTTACGCGCACAAATTTGTCACTTTTCTGTGTCACTTTTCCCCGAATTGTCACTTTTTGACTGTAACCAAAAGTGTACAAATAGGGCGATTTGGGGCGTCAATCGTTAAATTGGGGGTAGGTGTCACTTTTGCCAAAAGTGACACTTTGAAATCTGCACACTTTTGCGCTACAAAAAAATAAATTTTTCCCCGTAAACACTGGGGGAGTGAGCCGATTTTAACATTTCGAAACGCCACAAATTTGCAAAAAATTTGGTATCCGCTTTTTCGTGTTGTAACTTTGCACTCGCAAGCTTGCTAAAACACGCTCCATTTTGGCGGACAAGAATTCCGAAGACATTCCGATATCATTCCGAAGGAATACAGAACGCATTTGGGGGCTATTTACTAACCAAAAAAACACTACTATCATGGCAAAAATAAATTCTTGTATGTTTCACTTTGCAAAATACAAGGTAAATGTTACCTTTGTAATTTAAAACATTGAAAACACTAAAAAGAAATATAGTTTATGCTTATTATTGGAATCGCTGGAGGTACAGGCTCAGGTAAGACCACAGTAGTAAAAAAAATAGTAGAAACACTGCCAGCAAATACGGTGGCAGTTATTCCGCAAGACTCTTATTACAATGCACAATGGGACGTGCCCGAGGAGTTGCGTAAGAAAACCAACTTCGACCATCCCGATGCCTTTGAATGGCCCTTGTTGGCACATCAAATTGAGGAATTGCGTAAGGGCAATGCCATTGAGCAACCCACTTATTCATACATCACCTGCACCCGTCAGCAAGAAACGGTGCATGTAGAGCCACACGACGTGATTATTGTAGAGGGCATCATGGCACTCTACGACAAAAAGTTGCGCGACCTCATGGACCTTAAAATCTTTGTCGACGCTGAGCCCGACGAACGTTTGCTACGTGTGATAGAGCGCGACATTGCAGAACGTGGCCATCCGCTCGAAATGCTTATCGATAAATATCGCAATGTGCTCAAGCCCATGCACGATGAGTTTATTGAGCCTACTAAGCAGTATGCCGATATTATCATTCCCAATGGGGGTGAAAATGCGCGTGCGGTAAGCATGATGCAGATGTACATCCTTTCGGCACTAATTAGACGGTAAAAACGCTCTGAATGCAGAATAATTATCCTCCAAAAATAGAACGTAAAATGAAAAAAATAACATTATTGCTTTTTGCCTTGGTTTGCGCAATGACAGCTTGGGCAAGCGAGATTGACACGACGGCGGTTGATGCCATTTATAAAGAGTTATTGGCAAATCCAAAAGTTACGAAAACTCCTGTGCGCTACACAGGTGAATGGGAACGAGGTGTAAGAGGTTTTTCTTGGAGACAAGGCGAGGGTCGTGGTTGGACCGTGGGCACACGTTTGGCACTGAGAAAGGCAAATAGAGCCGATTTAGAACGCTACTTAAAGGTGTTCGACGGCTATAGACCTTATACGCACGTTATTCTAAAAAGTGATCGTGCGGATATGGGGTTGGAATATTGCAAGACGTTCTACGGATTGAGATGGGAAGATGGTACGCTTTATTTTTTGAAGGCTAAAAAGCTTGAAGAAGAATTTTGTGTGCCTATAGACTGGCATCTTATAAGTTATTACAAAGGGGTGGCACATCGTCCCGATAATTGGGGTAGCATTGATGCGCCAACACGCAGATTATTGGGCTTGAGCCATTTGTGGAGCAGTGTGAAGCAAAACTTTGTGTTCATGGATCGTGTGGCAGTGAATTGGGACAGCTTGTATGTAGCCATGATTCCACAAATAAAGGCAACGACGGTCGATGGCGAAGCAGTGCGCTTGTTGCAGCGCATGGCAGCAACGCTTAACGATGGACACACCTATGTGTATAGCTACTATCCGCAAGATATAAAAAACATGCCTTTTGCCACACGTTGGGTAGACGGAAAAGTGTATGTCGACAAGGTGTATAGTTCTGACTTTGTGAAGCAAGGCATGCACCGTGGACAAGAGTTGGTAAGCATTGATGGCGAGGACGTGCAGGCTTATGCACAGCGCGAAGTGATGCCTTATATTTCGGCTTCGACAGAACAATGGCGTTTGCACGAAACCTACGACGGCATGGAGCTGACAAAGTGTTTTGGCACAAAGCCTATGACCGTAGAGCTGCGTGATGGCAAGAAAACGTTGCATATCACCTATGATTTTAAGGGTAACAACTTTGACTTGTATAATAGCCAACAACCCGAGCTAATGACGTATAAAGAGTTAGAAAACGGCATTGGCTATATGAAAATATCCAATTTCATGGACGGACGTTTGACTAAAGAGTTTGATAAGGTTTATCCTGAAATATTGAAAACACGTGCACTAATTATAGACATTCGTAGCAATCATGGTGGAAGCTCTGTCAACGCAGATTACATTGCTAAGCATTTTTATGCCGACAGTTTGCTGACAGGTGCTTGGGAGAGTCGTCAATATATTCCAGCCTTTGCCTCGTGGAGTTATCCCGAAAAGGTGTATCATGCCGAGGGCAGCGTGTGGCGACATGGTGAGGCTGACACGTTTAAAATCTATCTTAAACCCGTGGTATTGTTGGTAGATCGTGGCACATTCTCGGCTGCCGAGGACTTTATATCTGTGATGCGTGCCACAGGAAATTGCACCTTGGTGGGCGAGAGCACAGGAGGTAGTACAGGCAATGGCGTATTGGTATCGATAATCCCCGGTGTTTGTGCCGCCAATATTTGCTCAAAACACGATTATGCAGCCGATGGCACAGAATTTGTGGGCAAGGGTTTTGCACCCGATGTGCATGTAACCGAAACTTACAACAGCTATTTTAAGGCAAAGCGCGACAATGCGTTGACGAAAGCTGTGCAATGGCTGAAGAAAAAGTTTTGATGTGTAATTGCCGTGCGGTGAAGTGCCGTTATGGTTTATAACAAAAAAGAGGTAAGAAACGTGCTGTGCATGTGCAAATATTGTAACATACACACAGCCATCCCTTACCTCTTTTACTTTTCAAAAAATTACATTCGTTTTTGCACACTGCGCATATCTTTATGCCCTCTATATAACACTTCGTGACATTTAAAATGAAATATTTTGGGTTGTTTGTTTTGCCCATCCCCAATACGTCGTTATCTTTGCACTCTAAAACATAGGTACCTTTACGATATGATCAACAGAGAACTGATTAGGCTGAAAGTGGTTCAGCTTGTATACTCGTATTACCAGAACGAAGGCAAGACGCTGGAAGTAGCTGAGAAGGAATTGTCTTTTTCGCTTCAAAAGGCTTACGACCTCTACCAATATTTGCTCACGCTGTTGGTAGAAGTTAAGAAAGTCGGTGAACGCAAAGAGGCAGTTCGTTTGTCACGTGAAAAGCGTACTGGCAACGTAGTGGGTGGCGTGTCGCCCGATAGCCAGATGGCGCACAATAAGTTCCTTTGTCAGTTGGCAGAGAACAAGGCGCTGATTGACTTCCTGGAAAACGACAAGGGGCAGTGGCCCGAAGAGGACGCTATTGTAAAGAAGCTCTACACCCAATTCGTTGAAAGCGACATCTACCAGCTTTATATTACAATGGAAGACTTCTCGTATGAAGCCGACCGTGAGGTGGTGCGCAAACTCTACAAAACATTTGTGTGCAATAACGATGCAATCGACGCAATGCTCGAGGAACATTCGCTCTATTGGAACGATGACAAGCAGGTGGTAGACTCTTTCGTGATGAAGACCATCAAGCGATTCACCGAAACGAGCACCCCCGAACAAGAGCTTTTGCCCGTTTATGCAGCAGACGAAGACCGACAATTTGCTGGTAAACTCTTTGCTGCTACATTAGAACGTGGCGCAGAGTTACGCGAAATTATTCGTGCCAACACAAAGAATTGGGAATTTAGTCGTTTGGCTTTCATGGATGTAATTATCATGCAGATTGCCTTGGCCGAAATTTTGACTTTCGATTCAATCCCCTTGAATGTTACGTTCAACGAATATCTCGACATTGCAAAGGTGTATAGCACACCGCGCAGTTCGTCGTATATTAACGGTATGCTCGACGGCATCGTTAAAAAGCTCTCAGAAGAAGGACGCATCACCAAGGTGCGCATTAAGAAAAATGCTGTACCCAAGGCAACTCCTTCAAGATAAGAATTAATCCCCCCAAAACAATATTTTTATAACAATGAACACAATTCTTTTACAAGCTACTCAGCAAGGCGGTGGCAGCAATTATTCACTGATTATCATGATGGTGGTGCTTTTCGCTGTCATGTATTTCTTCATGATTCGTCCGCAGAATAAAAAGCAGAAGGAAATTCAAAAGTTTCGCGATGCACTCACAGTAGGTCAGGACGTAGTTACCATTGGCGGTATTCACGGCACTATTAAAAATATCAATGCCGAAGAAGGCACAGTGACACTCGAAGTAGCTACTGGCGTAAAAATCGTTTTCGCTAAAGAAGCTATCAACCCTGTGGCTACTGCTGGTAAAAAGTAAGCTTCATATTGTGCAAAATATGTAGCGTAGCTATAAAATAAAATACAAAGGCTTCGTCCCACCGACCGCCCTGAGCGGACAGACCGTTGGGCGGAGCCTTTTGTGTTTTTATGATATAATATCTCTAAAGAAAATCCCCTATGGCAGCCGATAAAAAGTCGCAAAACGAGCGTCGCCCTTGGATAACCCCACCGCGTTGGATGAGGCGAAAGTGGCTCTCGTGGATGTGGAATCGCCAAACTTTCATATTCATCTTCTTCCTTGTGCTAAGCACCACGTTCTGGGTGTTACAAGCACTCAACGAAACTTATGAACAAGAATTTGATGTGCGCATCGAAATGCGTAATGTGCCCAATAATGTGGTGATTACCACAAACTTGCCCGAGTATGTACATGTCACCCTACGCGACAAGGGAAGTGTGCTGCTTACTTACCGATATACGCGCCGATTTAAACCCGTAGTGGTAGACTTTAATGCCTATTCAAATAGTTCGGGGCATGTCACCATTCAAGGCAGCGAACTGAGCAGGCAGATAGCTACGCAATTATTGGCAAGCACACAAATGTATGGTTTCAAACCCGATGTGTTAGACTTTTATTATAACTACGGACAATGCAAACGTGTGCCCGTAGTGGTGCAAGGCGATGTGCGCACAGGGCGTCTTTACACGCTTGCAAGCATCGGTTTGGCTTATGATTCAGTGACGGTTTATGCAGTGAAAGAACAACTCGACACCATTACTGCAGCTTATACACGTCCGTTGACTTTGCGCAACCTTACAGACACCACACGAACCACAGTGCCATTTGCACAAGTGCGTGGAGCTAAGTTTGAGCCCTCGGCAGTCGAACTTACCTTCTGCATTGATCGTATGGTAGAAAAAACGGTGCAAGTGCCTGTGCAACAAGTCAACTTCCCTGCTTCAAAGCAACTGCGTACTTTCCCTGCAACAGTAAACGTCACCTTCCAGGTGGGCATGGGCTTGTATCGTAGCATCACCAGCGAGAATTTTGTGTTGGTAGTGAACTACGAAGATTTGCTTAAAAATCGCACAAATTCGTGTCACTTATCGCTTAAAACAATCCCTGCGGGTGTGAGCCATGTGCGCATTCATCCGCAAGATGTAGAATATATTATTGAAGAAATAGCAGAAGACGGCTCCGACAATGAATGATACACTTTTTGGTACTACGAAGAATCATGTGCAACGCATAGCCATCACGGGCGGCATAGGCAGCGGAAAAAGTTACATCTGTCGCCAATTAGAGGCAGCAGGACATGCCATTTTTTATTGCGACGACGAGGCAAAACGCATCATTCGCACACATCCTGATGTGATGCACGAACTGCGCCAATTAGTGGGCAACGATGTATATGATGCCGAAGGCAAGTTAGTGAAGTCAGTATTAGCAGCTTATCTTTGTCAAGGTTCTGAGTTTGCACATCGGGTTGATGCCATCGTACATCCGCGTGTGGCAGAGGCTTTTGCTGCATTCTGTCAGCAACACGGAGAATGTGAAAACGCAAAGGTAGAGGCAATAACAAATGCGTTGTCCGAAAAAACTTGGGAAGATAAAGTAATTGCGCTCGACCGTTTATTGGCATTGCCCACAACGCATACCGTGTTTATGGAGTGTGCCTTACTCTTTGAGTCAGGTTTCGACCGTTTGGTAGACTATTCGGTATTGGTACATGTAAGTCATGCCACACAAACCGCCCGACTTATGGCACGCGACCATATCAGTCAAGAAAAGGCACAAGCATGGATGGACTTACAATTGCCCGAAGCTCGAAAGTTGCAATTAGCCGATGCGGTGATTGTAAACGAGTAGGGTGGGAGAGTAAATGCTTAAATAGGTGTTCAGAATTAAATTGTTTTCCCTGCATGGATGTTATAAAAAGGCTTTGAATAAGTCGGTGCTTTTTTCGACACTTTAGGCTGACTATCGTCTATTATGTGTAGATAATTAAAATTGCCCATCGTTTAGCAATTAGTTTTTGCTAACTATGGGCAATTCACGCCCCTAGTGCTTAGCATCACTCGAAAAAATGAGCCAAAATGTATTTATGTGTGGCTAAAAGGGTTTCGTTATGAAAAAATAATTACCTTTGCACATGCAAGGCAAGTGTGAAGCAAGAAAGTTTTGCCCCACAAAGTCTTAAACCGAATCATAAATCACAAACAAATATAAGATTATAACACAATGCAAGACACAATTTTGGCTATTGCAGGCAAGCCCGGTCTTTATCGCTTGATCTCTCAGGGTCGTGGCATGCTCATTGTTGAAACCGTATCTCCCGATAAGAAGCGTTTACCCGCAGGTGCTCGCGATCGTGTAACTTCGCTCAACGATGTTTCAATGTATACCAACGAGGACGACAAACCCTTGATGGAAATCTTCCAAGCCATTTCAGACAAAGAAGGTGGCAAGGCTACAGCTATTGATTATAAAAAGGCTGACAAGGCAGAACTTGCTGACTTTATGGCAAGCGTAGTGCCCGATTACGACCGTGACCGTGTACACGATAGCGATATTCGCAAGCTCATTCAGTGGTACAACATCCTTGCAAATGGTGGTTACACCAAGTTTGTTGACGAGGCTGAGGAAGAAGCTGCTGCTGAATAAGTCACAGCTTATATCCTAAAAAAAGATAGAAGGAGTGTGGAGAAAATCCATACTCCTTTTTTGGGTTTTAGGGCGAATTACGTTTTTATCGGTTTTTGCCATTGATAAGGGGTATGGTTAAATGGATTACCCCTAATGAGGCATTTCCTTATAACGTCCCTTAAACACAGGTATTTTCCATATTGATTTCCATCCCGAATTTTTAGAACCACACTGATTCATCGTTAAAACATCCCTGTTCGTCGCAATTCACTGTTAATTATTTGGTTCACCACGCTTTTTCGTGTAAATTTGCAGCGATAACTTGGTGTAAAAAGTCCGCTTGGGATACAAGGTCTACATACACCTTTTGTTTACAATGAAAATAAATCTAACAAAAATACTTTTCTAAATTTTACAACATGATGCATAAAAACTCATTGCGCAGTGCATTTAGGTGGAAAAAACTACTTGCTCTGTTTGTTTTTTACAGCATGGCTCTCTGCACTTGGGCACAGCTCAGTGAAGGGAAAACCTACTACATCCGTAGCTGTTCGTCGGGAAATGTCTTGGCAAATGGCGATAAAAAAGAAAAAGACGCCTCAATTGTTTTCCAAAAACAATCTGATAAAAAGGCTGGACAAAAATGGACGCTGAAAAGTACGGGTAACGACAATGAATTTATAATTGTCAACTCCTACTACAATACCCAAGCCATTGATGCTGCACCTAATAAATGGTATAATGCCGTGCAGTGGGATGCTGATGTGAAGTCAGAAAATCAGCGTTTCACATTTGTGGCTGTTGAGGGTGTTGAAAACACCTACAACATCGTGTGGACCAAACAGAAGACCCGTCGCTTCATGGACAAGGGATCAACACTCAATGTCTCAGACGAAACACCTACAAAAGAAAAGACCATTCAGTTCACACTCGAAGAAACCACTCCGCAAGGCGAAATCGTACGCAACGATTGGGAGAACGAGACCGTGTTTGGTATAAACAAACTCGATCCGCATGCCACCTATATGCCCTATGCCAACACCGAGGCATTGCATGCCGACAAAGAGCGCTATGCACATCCTTGGGTAGACCCTAAGGGCGCAGAATGGCTCTCGCTCAATGGCATTTGGCGTTTGCGTTGGGATCAAGATGTAGCAAACCGTCCTCTCGACTTCTTTGCCGATAGCATCGACAATAAAGTATGGGGCGACACCATCACCGTGCCTTCGTGCCTCGAAATGAAGGGTTATGGTACACCCTACTACATCAACGACCAATATCCTTTCGAAGATCAGTATCCCGAAATCAACATGCGCTACGGCATCAAAAACTCGGTGGCTTCATACCGTCGCAGTTTCACATTGCCCGAGACATGGGAAAACGGAAAGCGCGTAATTCTTCACTTCGATGGCATTTATAGCGCAGCCTACGTATGGCTCAATGGCAAATATGTAGGTTACACCGAAGGTTCAAACAACGATGCAGAATTCGACCTCACCGATAAGGTGCGCAAAGGCGAAAACAACTTGGCAGTACAAGTCATTCGTTTCAGCGATGGTTCATATTTGGAAGACCAAGATATGTTCCGCATGAGTGGTATTCACCGCGATGTATACCTCTATGCCACTCCTGCTACTTACGTGCGCGACCACGTGATTACAGACGATTTGGCAGCACCCTACACCTCGGCAAACGTAAGTGTCAGTGTAGAAATGGCAAATCCTGATGCCAAGGTAGCCAACAAGCAAGTACGTGTGCGTTTAATTTCGCCCGAAGGCAAGCAAGTAGCTGAGGCTACACAAGCCTTTGCCTTTGCTGAAGGCGACACCGTGAAGGTACTTAACGTAGCCCTCAACAACCTTTCTGAACTCGAAGCATGGACCGCTGAAACCCCCAACCTCTACACCGTAGAAGTGGCGCAGTTCAATGCCGACAACCAAGAGGAAATGGCATTTGCTACTAAATATGGTTTCCGCAAAATAGCCATCGCAAATGGTAGAGTAACCATCAATGGTCAGCGCGTAATCTTCCGTGGTGTAAATACTCAAGACACCCACCCTGCACATGGTCGCTCAATAGACGTGCCCACCATGTTGCGCGACGTTACCATGATGAAGCAAGCCAACATCAACACCGTACGTACCAGCCACTATCCCCGTCAGGCAAAGATGAACGCCATGTTCGACTATTACGGACTTTACGTAATGGACGAAGCTGACGTAGAGTGTCACTACAACTGGTTCTCTGGTGCCAACGACATTATGAAGGCAGAATCATGGCGTCCGCAGTTCATCGACCGCACCAAGCGCATGGCAGTACGCGACCGCAACTTCCCCAGCATCATCTTCTGGAGTTTGGGTAACGAAAGCGGTACAGGTGCAAACTTGCAAGCCACCTACGATTTCTTAAAGAATCTCGATCCAAGTCGTCCTGTTCACTACGAAGGAGCCACACGTGGTGGAGCAAGCTACACCGACCTCTATAGTGTAATGTATCCCAATTTAGACAAAGTTAAGACAGAATCGAACAATGCAGGCAAACCCTACTTCATGTGCGAGTATGCCCACTCAATGGGTAATGCCACTGGCAATATGAAAGAGTATTGGGACGCTATCATGTCGTCGAAATACGGCATTGGTGGTTGCATTTGGGACTGGGTAGACCAAAGCATTTATAAGGCAGCCGAACTCAAGTCGGGCAATATCACCCAAAATGGTGCACCCAAATATTATGCTGGTTACGACTTCGGAGGTCCTACTCAGGGCAACTTCGTAAACAATGGTCTGATTCCTGCCGAGCGTGCTTGGACCCCCAAGTTGGCAGAAGTAAAAGCCGTTTATCGTCCTGTAAAGTTTGGTTCTTATGATTCAAGCAGCAAGAGCATCCGCATCACCAACTACAATAGCTTCGTAAAACTCGACCGCTACAACTTGGCATGGAGTGTACTAAAGAATGGCGAAGAAGTAGAAACAGGCGAGTTGGCAGCCCCCAGCGTGGCACCCTTTACTATCTCAAGCAATATCGTCATCCCCTTCACCACAACTTTTGAAAAAGATGGCAGCGAATATTTGCTCAATGTAAAGGTACTTGAAAAGAATGCTACATTGTATGCCGAGGCAGGCTATCCTGTAGCCGAAGAGCAATTCGTGTTACAAGCACGCAATCTCAAACTTGCCGACGTGCCCGCATCAAGCGATAAAGTCATCGTTACACGCAACAGATACAAACAAAGCGTAATCAGCAGTGGCAAACTCTCATTGACAGTAAATAGCTCAGATTGCCGAATTGCTAAGTGGGGATATGGCGACTACGTGTTAACCTCAGGCGCAACTTATGCACCTACTTACGACAATTTCCGTTGGGTAGAGAACGACAATGCCAATGGTAACTCTCTTTCTTCAAACAACGGCATCACGGGCTACACAAACATTGACACCGTGAAGGTTGATGCCAATGGCGTAGCAACTTTTGGTTATACAGCAAAGGGTTCTTATTGCGATGTGCGTTACGACTACACCGTATATCCTGGAGGCGTAATGGACATGAAGTGTCAGTTCTCACCGCATAAGGTCGACAACTTATATCGCATAGGTAACAAGTTGCGTTTGCCCGCCGCACTCACACAGGTAGAATATTATGCACGTGGACCTTGGGAGAACTATGTCGACCGTCAGTCGGCAGCCCTCTTAGGTCGTTACAACAGCACTGTGCTCGACTTCTACGGAATCACCCCGCGTGCACAGTCGTGTGGCAACCGTCAAGACCTGCGATACCTTGCCCTCACCGATACGGTAGCAGGCTTCACCCTTGGCATGGAAACCGAGGGTCAAGTAAACTTCTCTGTGCTTCGTTCAGACGACATTGTAATGGCAGCTACAAATCACCGTTGGGAAGTAGTGCCCGATACCAAATTCAACTATTTCCACCTCGACTACTACCAAAAGGGTTTAGGCAATGGCAGTTGTGGACAAAATACAGGTACCCTCAGCAAGTATTACTGTCCCACCTCAGGCACCTACACCCATACCATCCGCTTCACAGGTAAGTTTAAGAACGAGTCAACAGGCATTCGTCCCACCTTCACCAACGAAGCCGATAACTTCAGTGTAAAGGCAGCGTCGCAAGCCATTGTTTGTCACGGACAAATTGCCGCAGGCACCACAATGCGCGTATACGACCTTGGAGGTAGCACCGTAGCCATCGCAGTAGCTCACACCGATTGTCAGCAACTTAGCGCCAATATGGGCGCACAGCCCCATGGTGTTTATGTGGTGAAAGTAGGTAAGAAAGCCTTTAAGGTAATATTCTAATCACACATTTCATCGAAATCGTGAAATCATAAAATCATAAAAAGAAATGTAGGGCATATTAGGTCACTCAGCCTATGTGCCCTATATTTTTTATGGTTAGGGCGAGCCCCCGATAACATGGGGTTTATCATCGAAAATAAAAAGAACATATTGCCCCTCTCCCTAATAATTTGTAATACTTAATACTTAATACTTAATTATTACTTACTTATTATGAAAATACTCTTTATATGTCTTGGCAACATCTGTCGTTCATGTACCGCCGAAGAAATATTCCGCACATTGGCAGCCGAGCAGTCCGATTTAAAGCAGCGATATACAGTCGATTCAGCAGGCATTATAGACTATCATGAAGGCGAACTTCCAGATAGTCGAATGCGAGCCCATGCGCGTAAGCATGGTTACGAACTCACCCATCGTTCACGTCCCATCCTTCCCGAAGACTTTCATAAGTTCAATCTTATAGTAGCTATGGACAATCGCAACTACGACAAATTGCAGCGAATGGCATACGCCGAGGGAGTAGACGAAAGTATCGTTGTAAAGATGGCAGACTACTTACAACACCATCCTGCGCACAATAGCATCCCCGACCCCTATTACGGCACAGAGCGCGATTTTGAACTAGTCATAGAATTGCTCGAGGATGCTTGTCAAAACCTCCTCCACACGCTCGAGCAAGACGTATAGGCACGTTAAACCCTAACGGCTGTCAAATCGTCCACATTTATCCCCAAAGTGTCAAAAAGGCAAGCCATATTGTCAGAAAAATACCTTTATAGCGTGTTGGCATACACATTGCGTAATGTAGGGTGTTCGCGGTTGCGAGAGCAGCGCAGCGGACACCCTAACATTATAATAACAATAAAAACATAAAACATTATGACACGCTATTCACAAGATTGGTTACCCAATGTATTCAACGATTTCTTCGATAACAACTATATGCCTCGTGTAAATGCCACCGCACCTTCTATCAACGTAGCCGAGGACGACAAGCATTACCACGTAGAAGTAGCAGCTCCTGGCATGACCAAAGACGATTTCAACATCCATCTCGACCAGAATGGTGATTTGGTTATCAACATGGAGAAGAAAGATAAGAGCGAAGAAAAAGACAAAAAGTATTTGCGTCGTGAGTTCGCCTACGCTAAATACGAACAAACCCTTGTGCTTCCTGACGATGTAGACAAAACGCAGATCAATGCCGAAGTTAAGCATGGCATTCTTCATATCGAATTGCCTAAGGTCAGCAAGGAAGAAGCAAAAGTGGCTCATGCCATCGAGGTTCATTAATTTCTTACGCACAAGTCTAAATAGGCTATAATATCGGTAAAACACAGCACAACCTCTAAATAAGGAACTTGATGCTGGGGGAGTTGCAAAACGTAATAGTTCTCGCAGCTCCTTTTTTTGTGTGTAAGGGATGTGTCGGGATGCGTATACGGCGTTTTAAGGCAGTCGTAAATAGGCATTCTACGGATTTGTCCTATGACAAACAACTGTTCCTTTATATGAAATACCTTGTTTTTTGTTGTGAATTGCTTTCAAATTTGTATCTTTGTCCTATGACAAACAACTCGCTAGTGTTATTGTCTTTGTCGTATTCCGTTGTGAATTGCTTTCAAATTTGTATCTTTGTCCTATGACAAACAACTTCCCTCTATCTTTTACTTTATTTTAGCCTGTTGTGAATTGCTTTCAAATTTGTATCTTTGTCCTATGACAAACAACTGCCAGGGCTACTTGGTTACGGATTAACTGGTTGTGAATTGCTTTCAAATTTGTATCTTTGTCCTATGACAAACAACGTTAAATATCTTTTTGGACTCATCGGACAGTTGTGAATTGCTTTCAAATTTGTATCTTTGTCCTATGACAAACAACGGCTATTTCTTTGCCCTTTACTATTACGTGTTGTGAATTGCTTTCAAATTTGTATCTTTGTCCTATGACAAACAACCTGTTATCCACCGCCTGTCACTCGTAACAGTTGTGAATTGCTTTCAAATTTGTATCTTTGTCCTATGACAAACAACTTCTGCTTTTGTCGGTGCTAAGCAGGCCAAGTTGTGAATTGCTTTCAAATTTGTATCTTTGTCCTATGACAAACAACATTGTAAT
>OBCL01000256.1_pt1 | contig 14327 bp, 10 predicted proteins | sample 1495931 | NCBI WGS metagenome assembly OBCL01 (sample SAMN03418275, study PRJEB22391) | human gut metagenome | biome: human-gut; feature: organic feature; material: feces | host: Homo sapiens | place: Tanzania | collected 2013-01
TAGAAATGCCTGGTATCAGCCAGCCTGAGCGTATGCGTAAGATGCTTCAGGGTAGCGCTAACCTTGAGTTCTGGGAGACATATAACTCTGAGGAAATTGCTCCTTATCTCCAGCAGCTTGACACTCGTCTGGCTAATGGCGACCATGAGGTAGAGGCTAAGGATTCTGTTGCTGCTGATTCTGCTAAGAATGAAGTTGCAAAGGCAGAACCTGCTAAGGCTGCTCCTAAGTTGAACCTCAAGAAGGGTGATGAGGCTAAGTCTAAGATCAATGCTGAAAAGCAGAGTGCTGCTGCCATCAAGGCTCATCCATTGCTGGCTCGTTTGCAGTTGGTTCCTGGACAGGGTCTGAGCACTGTGGGTTATGCAAGTGTTCGCGATACTGCAGCTATCAACAAGTTGATCTATTCTGCTTTGGCTAAGCAGGTGTTGCCTTCAGACTTGAAGTTGCTCTGGAGTGCTAAACCAGCTGACCATTTGAATGTGAAGAATATCTATGAACTTCATGCTTTGAAGGTGACTACCAGTACAGGTCGCGCTCCATTGGAGGGTGATGTGATTACTGATGCTAAGGACGAGTTTGAACCTACTACTGGTGCTCCATGTGTAAGCATGAAGATGAATACTGAGGGTGCTCGTAGATGGGCTCAGATGACTAAGGCTAACGTAGGTAAGGCTATTGCCATTGTTTTGGATGGTGTAGTTTATTCTGCTCCTCGTGTAAATGGTGAAATTGCCGGCGGTAGTTCTCAGATTACTGGTAACTTCACTATCGAGGATACGAAGGATTTGGCTAACACATTGAAGTCTGGTCGTATGCCAGCTCCTGCCCGTATCGTTCAGGAGGAGGTTGTTGGTCCTACTCTCGGTGCACAGTCTATCCAGATGGGTATCATCTCATTCGTTGTGGCTTTCGTACTCTTGATGGTTTACATGGTGATGATGTACAACATGATTCCTGGTATGATGGCTAACCTTGCATTGTTGGTCAATGTATTCTTCACATTAGGTATCTTGACGTCATTCCAAGCAGCCCTGACGTTGCCGGGTCTTGCCGGTATGGTCTTGTCTTTGGGTACGGCCGTGGATGCTAACGTGCTTATTTATGAGCGTATCAAGGAAGAGCTCCGTTCTGGCAAGGGTATGAAGCAGGCTGTAGCTGCCGGTTATGGTAATGCTTTCTCTGCTATCTTCGACTCTAACTTGACATCTTTGATTACTGGTGTTATCCTGTTGACTACCGGTACAGGTCCTATCCGTGGTTTCGCTACTACATGGATCATCGGTATCGTAGTTTCATTCTTCACTGCTGTGTTCCTGACTCGTCTGGTTTACGATTATAAGTTGAATCACGACAAGTGGATGCACTGCAAGTTTGATACTCCAGTTTCTCACAACCTGATGCAGGGTAAGAAGTACAAGTTCATGTCTATGTACAAGACTACCTTCACCGTAGCTATCGTTGCTGCTGTGGTATTCATCGGTAGCTTCTTTGTTCGTGGCTTGAGCAAGAGTATCGACTTCACTGGTGGTCGTAACTATGTAGTACAGTTCGAGAATCCTGTAGAGCCTGAGCAGATTCGTACTGTTCTTGGCGATGCTTTCGTCAATGCAGATGGTTCTAAGGCGATTACTGGCGCTATCGCTATCGGTACAGATGGCAAGACCATTCGTGTATCTACCAACTATATGATTGAGAGCAACAGTCCAACTGTTGACGATGAGGCTGAGACTATCCTTTACAATGCCTTGAAGAAGGCTAACCTGGTTTCTCAGAAGAGTGTTGAGGCATTCAAGAACCCAGACGTTCGTCAGGGTGGTTCTATCATTAGTAGTACTAAGGTAGGTCCTTCAGTAGCTAAGGATATCACTATGGGTGCTATCTATAGTGTGCTCTTCGCTCTGATTGCCATCTTCCTCTACATCCTGATACGTTTCCGCAACGTTGCCTTCTCTGTAGGTTCTACTGTTGCGTTGGCATTCGATGCCTTGACAGTAATCGGTTTCTACTCACTCCTGTGGGGTCTCGTTCCATTCTCATTGGAGATTGACCAGACCTTCATCGGTGCTATCCTGACCGTGGTAGGTTACTCTATCAACGATAAGGTGGTAGTATTCGACCGTATCCGTGAGAACTTGAAGTTGCATCCTAAGGGAGATCGTCAGAAGCTCTTCAATGCATCTATCAATGAGACATTGGCTCGTACCATCAATACATCTACATCTACATTGCTCGTGTTGCTCTGTATCTTCATCCTCGGTGGTGACAGCATCCGCAGCTTCTCATTCGCAATGATTCTGGGTGTTGTATTCGGTACATTGTCTTCTATCTTCATTGCTTCTCCAATGGCTTACATCGTTCTTGGTCGTAAGATTAAGGAAGAGCCTGCTGAGGCAGAGGTTGTTGCTGTTAAGTAATACTGGGCAGATCAATAACCATATAGAAGCGAATTAACATGAATAAATTCTCCGTCTGGTGCAAACCAGATGGAGAAAAAGTTCCAAAGAGAAGGTGAATGTTCTAAAGAGGATATTCTATGAAGTGAATATTTTGAATGAAGGACATTTCAATGATTTGAGGAACTGAAAGATATAATAAAAGGTCGCATTCCAGAAAGGAAGCGACCTTTTATCGATTCAGCTTGAATGCTGACAACTATCTCCATGTGATTCCACCGAGAATCGAACTCGGATCAAAGGTTTAGGAAACCTCCGTTCTATCCATTAAACTATGGAACCCTTTGTGGATAGTTTGGATTGCTTGTAAGATGGCATGAACAGCAATCTGTCTGCAAAGATAATGTAAAAATCTGATTTGACAAAGAGAATAGGCAGAAAATCAATGCTATTTAGTTGAGAAACCTTCTAAAACTTGTAATTTTCATGTGTGGATACGACTTTAAAATCTCATTATTATGTTTTTATCTCTTCTTTTATCTTCCTTTTTCACGTTTGTAGAGTTGAATTGTGAAAATCTTTTCGATACCGTACATGATTCTCTGAAAAATGATACGGAGTTTCTGCCAGAGAGTGATTATCACTGGACAAGAACCCGATATTGGAAGAAAATCAATCATCTTTCCCAGGAAATTATTGCTTTAGGAGAGTTGGCTACACCTTATTATATATATAATGATAGTCTCAACCAGAGCAGGAAAAGTCGGTCTCAAGGTAAGGGTAGCCTAAATCAGTGGCATTTGCCGGATTTGGTGGCTCTCTGTGAAGTAGAAAATGATTCTGCCATGATTGCTTTGACCAAGCGTTCTCTGTTGCGCAAGGCTGGTTATGAATATGTGATGACCTCCTCTCCTGATGAGCGTGGCATAGATGTAGCGTTGATGTATCAGCCTTTTTCATTCCGTCTGCTGCATCATCATGCTGTACGTATCAAGCGTTTGCCTGAAACTCGTCCCACTCGTGATATTCTTTATGCCAAGGGAATTTTGATGGGGAAAGATACGCTTCATGTTTTTGTAGTTCATGCCCCAAGTCGTAGGGGAGGCGAGGCTGCTTCCCGTCCTTATCGTCTGCAAGTTGCCAGTCTGTTATCTCAGGCTGTAGATTCTATCTATTCTTTTAATAGTGATGCTAAGATTATTGTGACGGGTGATTTCAATGATTATTCTGATACTCCTGCATTGCTGTTCTTGGAGCATCATCAGTTGGTGAATATCAGTCAGGATGCGCATGGACGGAATGGAGCTAAGGGTACTTATCGTTACCATGGAGAATGGCGCAGTCTTGATCAGATGTTGTGTAGTCAGGCTTTGGTAGGGCAGAAAATCGCTTGTGAGGTGGGAGATTTGCCTTTCCTTTTGCAGGAAGACGATAAATATGGTGGTAAGAAGCCATTTCGTACCTTTCTGGGTCCCAGGTATTTAGGAGGATATAGTGACCATTTACCACTGGTTGCATGGTTTAAGTTATAGGTTGTTGTGAAACAATCTTGAAAAAATTAATCTCGATAAAAGTTGCTTTTCAACAATTAAAAAATGTTGAAAGTCATAGAGTTTTGACAAATAATTACTATCTTTGCAATGACTAACCTAATCAATGATGTAATAAACCGGGGAAGATGAAGAAAATCTTGATATTCTTTGCTATATATATCCTATGTTTGCCAATATTCGGTAAATATACGGAAAAGCCATTGTTCTCACATTTGGGTGTGAATGATGGGCTGCCTCATAATACCATTGTGGATTTTGTACAGGACAACCAGGGGGTGATTTGGATTGCCACCAAGGGTGGTCTTTCGAAATTTGATAGCTACGATGTCAAAACGTATCATCATTTTTCTAAAAATCCGCAAAGTCTTGGCAGCGATTTCATCAATTCTCTTTATAAGGACAGTCAGGGGAGATTATGGGTGTGTACCGATAAAGGTTTGTCGCTCTATCATTTCGGAGCAGATCATTTCAAAAATTTCATTTACCAGCACCGTGCCATCTATAGTGTTGTAGAGCTTGATCCTGTTCATCTTTTGGTGAATGCGGGGCATGAGTTGGTTGTGTTTAATACGACTGATTTGAAATTCCGTAAGTTAGGCATCGCCAAGCTTCCCATCAAGGGAGTTTCGACTTTATTCAAGTATGCTGATGAAATCATGATTGGTTGTAACGAGGGAATCTATCGATACAATCTCTTGACTAAGAAAATGAGTAGGCTTCATATTCCTGCTGTTGATGGAAATCTGATTCAGTGCCTGTATCGTACAGCGGATACTCATTTGTATATAGGTACAGAAGGCTCTGGTCTCTTTGTCTATCATCTTGTGACTCATCAGGTGAAGCATTATACAACCCTTAACTCACAACTCTCTTCTGATTATATCCGTGCATTGTCAGTCAATGAGGATGGAGATTTGTGGGTGGGTACGGTATTGGGCCTGAACGTGCTGAAGAAGAATGGAGTATTGACTCATTTGGATTGTGATGATAAATATTTAGGAAAAGGCACACAACCTTCTATAAGATGTATTAAGAATGATTCTCAAGGTGGTATTTGGTTGGGAACTTACTACAATGGTGTCTGCTATTATAATCCTCGCAAGAACTATTTCGTCAATATGCAGAAGATTCCGGGCGTCAACTCCCTTAGCAATAATATTATCGGCTGCATCGTGGAGGATAAGGAGCATCATCTCTGGATAGGAACAAATGGCGGACTTCAGCGTTATAATCCGATTACCGAGCATTATGAACTGTTTACTACCGCCAATGGCTTACGTTCCAACGACATCAAAGCACTCTATGTTGATCCTGTGCGCCATCTTCTTTATATAGGATCGCAGCTGGGTGGCTTGAGTATCATGAATATTGCAACCAAGCAGATACAGACCTTATTGTTCCCAACTTCCAATACGGATGATAACAGCATCTATGCCATTCATCCATTGGAGGGAGGAAATAAATTGCTGATAGGTTCACTTCATGGACTTAAACTATATGATACAACCACCGGCATTTTCAGGTCTTTGCCAAAGGAAATGAAAGGTGACTGTAATTTCCCTCTCCATATCCGCGCTATCTTTCAGGACGCTTCTGGTCTTATTTGGCTTGGAGGAGAGGATGGATTGGCTGCTTACCGCTTGCAGCAGGGAAAATTGCAAAAGCAAAAGAAGCCGGAAATAGATAGCGAACTCGCCAGTGCCTGTGTCTTTTCTATCTATCAGGATTACTCTAAAAATATCTGGATAGCCAGTCAGCAGGGATTGTATCAGATTTCTGCCAAGACCGGTAAGACCTGGGGGTATGGAATGGCTGATGGCTTGCCAAGTAATGTAATCTTCAGTATTACACAGGATTCTATGGGCAAGTTCTGGATTGGTACAGGACATGGATTATGCTCATTCCTCACCAAGACTCACCATTTCAAGAATTATCGTCTCAAGGATGGAATCCAGGGCTATCAGTTTATGCCGAATGCAGTTTGCAAGGCAAGTAATGGCTATATTCTGTTTGGTGGAATCAATGGAATCACTTCCTTTAAGCCGGAGTCTTTCACAGATAACCCTTTTGCACCACCGGTTCTGATAACCGAGTTGAAACTCTTTGATAAAATCGTAAAACCGGGGGATGAAACCGGGCTTCTTACCTCACAGATTTCGCAGACTCAGCGCATTGTATTGCGCCACGACCAGTCTATGATTTCCCTGAAGTTAGCAGTAGCCAATTTCGTTTCTGGTTCGCACAATACCTTTGCCTATAAGTTGGAAGGATATGATAATAAGTGGCATCATCTTACTGATGACCAGAACGTTATCTATTCCTATCTTCCACCAGGAACCTACCGCTTCTTGGTGAAGGCTGCCAATAATGATGATAAATGGAATGAAAAGCCTACCATGTTGGAAATCAAGGTTTTGTCACCTTGGTATGCTACATGGTTTGCCAAATTTATCTATTTCCTGGCTTTTGCGGGTTTACTTTACGCCATATTCCGCTTCTTCCAGGATCGTGAAAGAGAAAAGCAGATCAGAATACAGGAGCATAATGAGCAGATACGCAAGCAGGAGATGTATGAGATGCGCCAGCGCTTCTTCATAGACATCTCTCATGAGTTGCGTACGCCGTTGACTTTGATTTCTTCGCCATTGGAAGAGGTGATGATGCGCCCAGAAGACAGTTGGACCAAGAGCAGACTTCATTTGATACAGAAGAATGTCAACAGGTTGATTCATCTCGTAAACCAGTTGATGGACTATCGTCGTGCGGAATTGGGAGTATTCAAACTCAAGGTGCGCCCTTTGGATCTGGAGGCTATCATCAAGAAAAACTATTCCATGTTTGTGGATAGTGCTGCAAAGCGCAACATAGATTACCAGTATCATTGTAATCTGGAAGATAAGACGGTTCTTTGCGATCCTAATTATCTGGAGTTGATGCTTACCAATCTGTTGTCGAATGCCTTCAAATATACACCAGATGGCAAGTCGATCATGGTCAGCGCAAAAGTAGAAAATGGATTCCTGCAGCTATGTGTAGCAGATACAGGAAAGGGTATTCCTGATGAGCAGAAGAACAAGATTTTCGAACGGTTCTATCAGATCAAGGGTCAGCAGACGGGTGGCTGGGGCATTGGGCTTTCCATTATTACCCGTCTTGTGCAGCTCTATCATGGTAAGTTGTCTGTTGAGAGTCAGGTAGGTGAGGGAAGTACCTTTACCATTAGCTTGCCAATCCGTCCAGATGCTTTCACCCAGGAGGAGATTGCTACAGAAGAGGAAATCAAGGCAAGAGACATAGACAGCTTCTATGGTTCTCATGCATTGGAAGAGTTGAAGGATATGGAAGCTTCCCAGAAGGAGGTTTCTGCTGCTTCTGACAATTCTTCTTCAAACGCTTCTTCCGTAAGAGAAGAGGCTGTAGCAGGAAATACCTTGGTAGAAACTGAAGATGAAACCTCTGAAGCAACTGGGGATGAGGCTTCTGTAGATAAGGTATTGGTTGTGGAAGATAACCGGGAAATCAGACATTATCTGAGTCAATCGCTTTCTGAAAACTATCAGGTCTATGAGGCTTCCAATGGTAAGGAGGCTTTGGCGATATTGTCAGAGAATGAGGTGAATCTGATTCTTACCGATGTCATGATGCCTGAGATGGATGGTATTCAGCTCTGCAATGCGGTCAAGAGTCATCTGCAGACGAGCCATATTCCTGTTATCATCTTGTCTGCCAAGGTGGATGTGGAAGAACAGTTGGCAGGATTGAAGATGGGAGCAGACGATTATATTCCGAAGCCGTTCTCACTGGCCATTGTCAAGGCTAAAATCTTCAATATCCTGCGTACTCACAAGCAGATGATAGAGCGTTACCGCCATTCCAAGAAGATTGAGCCGCCGAAGATCACGGTTAACTCTCTCGATGAGGAATGGATGGAGAATGCACTTGCTGTCGTCAAGAAGCACTTGAGCGATGATAAGTTCTCCACCGATATCTTTGCCCGTGAGATGCTGATGAGCCGTACGAGCCTCTACACCAAGATGAAGGCTCTTACTGGAGAAAGCGTCAAGGAGTTTATCCGTCGCATCCGACTCAATACTGCCGCAGAAATGATTCTGCGCAATGAACATAGCATTGCCGAAATCAGCTTCCTGGTAGGTTTTGCCACTCCTTCCTATTTCACCACAAGTTTCAAGAAATACTTCGGATGTCTGCCTACTGAATACATCAAGAAACAGGCTGAAGGGGAAACAGAGGAAGAAGAGCAGAAGGAAAATTAATCTTTAAGTTGAAAAAGCTAATTTTCAGTTGAGGAAATTCGATTTTTGGATGAATATAAAAATAAAAAATAGGTACGTCAGATGATGGTGTACCTATTTTTTTGTGTTAAATACGAGAGAAATCTTGCTTTTTCCTATATAAAGTTGTATCTTTGCCTACGGATAAGTTATGTTCATCGTCGTTGAATATAAGTTCAACGTTGCTGAATGTAAGTTCAACGTCGTTGAACATAAGTTCGCCGTTGCTGAACATAACTATCTCGTAGGAGAATGAACAACTGAATAGAGCTGTAAGAATCATCCTACTTAAGATTATAAACTATAATAACAAAGAAAGGAATCTATGCCAAAGTACAAGTTAGTAGAGATGACAGACCTCCGTAATACGGGCAAACGTAGGGTTTATCCCAAGATGGTAGTCAATCGTACATTGTCTCAGTCAGAGTTCATCGACAAGATGAAAATGTATAGTCGTGCGTTGCCTTCCAATATGATAGAAGCAGTGGTGGCGGATGTGCGCGATATGCTCGTGCGTTTGCTTTCCATGGGTTACAATGTAACCTTCGATGAACTCGGTACCTTTTCTCTCTCGCTCGACTTCGAGGATGACAAACCAAAGGAGATGCAGGACGATAGTGACAAGATGATTTATCGCAAGGTGGGTGTGAAGAGTGTCAATTTCAAGCCCTCTCCAGAGTTGGTGAAGGATACAAAACTGGCTACCGACTGTGATCTGGAACGAGACATGAGTGGCGTGAAGGTGATTCGTAAGGAAATCTATACCCGGGAGCAGCGCATCGCCCGAGCCTTGAAGGTTATCGATGAGAATGGTTTCATCGGGCTCACCGACTATGCCTATATCAATAACCTGAGCCGTACGGCAGCATCGCTGGAACTTCGTGAAATCTGTGCCGCTGCTGATTCGCCTATCCGTTCTGCAGGTCAGCATAGCCATAAGGTTTGGGTGAGGAGGAAGGAATGAAGCCAATAAGCTTTTATAGAACTGACTAATTGATATAACAGAATATTGCCCAAATTGTGGTCCTTAGTTTGGGCACTTGTTGCCCGTCTCGTGAGCAACGGTTGCTCGTCTCATGTTCACCAGTTCCCCATCACGTGGTCCCCGAGGGACCGCTTGAAGGGCATGGTAGGAACTTCTGGAGGGGTGAGAATAATGATGTAGTTTCCTATATTTAGTTGACTACATTAGCTTTTGGTGAAGTCAATTTCATCAGAGAAGTGCTCGAATTCAACATCATGATATCCGTAGTGTGCGAATAGTTGTTTGATGTATTCCTGTTGTTCTGGCAGGAGTTTGAGTTTTCCCAATTTGTATCGGTAGTATTGTCCTTTACTGCCGAGAAATTCTCTCATTTTGGCTCGCAGGGCAGGCGCGTCTTTCACTTTTATTTCGGCAAAGAGTTTGTCGAATCCCCATGCCATTTTCACAACACGCAGCGGTGTGAAGTACTTGCATTTTCCGTCTTTCAGAGCGTTTGGGAAAATGGCTTCTCCTCTATCCTTTTTGTCTTTATCGTAGAGTGCAGATAGATAGTGTATGCATTTGTCTTTCATCGGACATGGTTCGGTGAAGCAATAGGTGATGATACTAGGTACGTTTCCATACTCAAAAGCTTGTTTCAACAGTTCCTTTTCATCCATGTTTCTTTAAGTATTAAGAATAAAACTTTTTTGTTTTATTAAACGCAAAGATAGCCTATTTATTGCCTGGGGATGGGATTATTATCAGTTCTTAATGCATTTTTTCGAAACTTTTTCGCTAAAAGTTTTGTTATTTCGAATAACAATTTTATCTTTGCAGCAACATACTCACCCCGCTTCCCTTTAGAGCAGCGCGCTCAGGGTGAGTTTTTTTTGTCTTTTTTGCCATCTCATAAAGTATTAATTTAAAAAGTTACAACTATGATATTATCATTTTTATCAAAATCTCATCATGCAAGAATTGCAGTATCAATCCTGTTGCTTCTATTGATGAACATAGCTTACGCAGGGGTTGATAGGACTACATTTGATAATGCACCAATCGATACCAATACAATGCCATCAGGCGAAGATGATTATCAAAAGGAAATCATCGCAAAATTTGGTGACTTGTATTTTGATTCATCAGAAAATCCAGAGGTGACGACTTCTGGAATGGCAATGTGGTGTACCAAACAAGAGAAACGATACAAGAACAATGTGGCAGTTTATTCTGCTAAGTTGAATGGCCTGCCATTGCAGCCAACATTGGAAGACAGCCTAAAACAGGAGAATGATTGCTGGAACAAGTTGCAGGCTTCGCTCAACAAGTTTGATGCCATGTATCTTAGATTGTATTATTATACAGGTGGTACGATGAGGATTATTTGTCAAGCAGATGCGTCTATGAACATCGCCTATATCCGGATGGCTTGCCTGAAGGACGATTATGAATTGTTTGCCAATAAGCAAGTTCCGTCATTTGCAAAGATGAAGGTTATCGACACTTCGGCTTGGAGCGAAGAGTTACACCAGGCTCTAACCTCTGTTAAATACGAAACTCAGGACAAAGAGTTGATTGAGTCTTGTGGTAGTGAATCAGAATACAAACAACAGTATTTTCAACTGGAGAAATATGCAATTGAGACCAAGACTTTGCTGGCAAGATGGGTGGCTCAACGTAGAAATGCAGAGCAACTTCTTTCTAACTTGCAACAAAGCTGTTACAGAGTTCATACTCTGATGGTTGTCAATGCATTATCATATCATTTATATAGTAACAGAACGTTGTGATAAAGGAATATAAGGAAAACAATCCTGATGTTCCTTGTATTGCATATTTATGATATAGTATAAGCTTGAGGTGTAAAAGATGTAACATATAAACAATTAACAGAAAAAGTCAATGCAGTATCCTTTGATATCAGAATATGTTAGAGCCATACAAGATGCAAGTAACAATCTTGATGAGTTGGCTCATTTGGTACCAGTGCAAGATGATCATGGGGAACCATATCGTAGTAGTGGCGCCTTTGCCGTCGTGTTCAAAATGAAAGATGAACAGACAGGGAAGTGTCATGCCTTAAAGTGCTTTACGGAAGAGCAAGAAGGTAGAGCTGAGGCTTGTCGTAATATAGCCGATGTGAAGCAAAGTTTGGGGTTACTTTTTTATTAATTATCGAAATGTACAATTATGAAGACTTATATTATAAATGAGTTTAGACGTTTAAAGTCTATGGTCAATAAAAAGGATTTTGTTTCTTTTGTGCAAAATTCAGAATGGATGGTTTTTAATGAAGACAAGGATGAAATAGAAAAATTTATCTTTGTTGATAAAGATAATGTATTGATATCCTTTAACGGGAAGTCGCAATATGCAAAGTGGCAATTTTTTCCTGTTAATTTTTCTCTTATATTAGATACTCAAAGAGAAAAAATCTTGTTTGATATTCTTTTTTATAATACAGATATAATTGTGTTAAATATAGATAGCACAAATTGTTATTGTTTTTTGATAAATACGAAATCAAATAGCTTGCAAGATGTTTCGTATGAAAAGTTACAATGGTATCTTGTGAAAAAATGCGATATAGATATGTTGTCAGAATTACAACGTAAGAAATATAATCAGGAGATAAAAATTAGAAATGAAAGACAAATAAAACGTGACAAACTCATACAAAAGCGTAATGAAATGTATTTGTTTATAGGTTTTATTGCTTTTGGAGTAATCTTATTTTTATTTTTTATTGGAAATGTGCTATACAATTATATAGAATATGGGAAAAAGCATCCAAGATTAAATACAACAGAAATCAAAAATCGAAAAGCGGTTGATTTAGGGCTAAGTGTGCAATGGGCTTCTTGTAATGTTGGTGCAAATAATCCTGAAGAATCAGGTAACTATTATGGGTGGGGAGAACCTACAGGGAAAGATGTCTTTGATGAAAAGGAATTGGTTAGAGATTTAATTTGTCGTTTTCCTGCACGTGATATAGAAACGTGTCCACCGCTTTATATTTCTGGTACAAAATATGATATAGCAAAAGTTAATTGGGGAGGCAAATGGCGTATGCCTACAAAAAAGGAATGCAAGGAATTGCTTACAAAATGTAAGATAGTTTTAACAGAGTTCAATAACAAAAAGGTAGCTAAAGTAATTGGACCGAATAATAATTTCATAATATTGCCATCGGCAGGCTTTGTAGATGGAACAGCAGGAAATTGGATTTTAAAAGATAATACGTATTGTGTATATTTATATACAGGGCAGTTGTATTTCAATAATTGTTATTGTTATAATGACGATAATGAAGCTGCATGTTTTTTTATAGGTGAAACATATAATGATAATATGGATTTTGTTGGAAAACGTGCAATGGTAAGTTCTATAGAAAGATATAAAATGCTTCCAGTTAGAGCTGTATGTGATAAATAATGAAATTCTATGAATCTTTAATTTCTAGTAAATATACTTGCCTTATATATTAAGCAAGAGTAACATTTTAGTAAATGGTTATGAAGACATATTTGTTTGAGACATTAAATCGCTATAAAAGGTTCTCGGAGAGCCTTGATGTGAAAGCAGTACTTTCCAACAAAGCATGGATAGTTTTTAATGATGAAGGCGAAAAGCAAGTGTATATCTTTCAAGAGGATGGAACCGTGTTGATAACAACGAACGGCATAGGTTCTGTTAAGACTTGGAAATATATACCTGCAAACAAGTCGATTCTTATCAAAGGTGACGGAAATCGTTTTGTGATGCTTCGTACCGCATTTGTTGACGAAAACATCCTAGCCTTTCAGTTGGATGGTACAGATAGATACGCTTTTATGATAGATGAAAACAACAAGGCATTGTTTGCTCCAAAAACTTTGGAAGAATTAAATACATATTTAATGGACAAACTAGATAAAGAAAAGCAGAAAAGGATAGAACAACAGAATAAAGAAAATGAGTTTGCTGAAAAAGCAAAACAAAAAGTTGATCGTGAAAAGGCTGAAAAAATAAGGCGCGAGATAGAAATGAAATACCTCGATCCCAAAATGAAAAGAGGTATGTTCTTTGTAGTTTTAGCCGTTGTCTTTTATATTTTGACTATTGCATTATTACCAGAATTTGGTGGTCCGGTATGGGTAGGTTCGTTACTGTTTGCTATTATATTTACTTATTTTGGGGTATATTCTTACAAACAAGGTATGAACACTTTTAAACAAAAGATAAAGGAATATAAGGATAACAATCCTAATAATCCTTGTGTCGCATATTTATAATAGGGTATGAACTTGAGGTACTAAAGATGCTGCATCACTAGTGTTCGGATAAAATCTCCGAAGAGGTATCCCGGGACTGTAATGGATACGTTAAAATTGATAAATGATGGAAAAATATGTAATAAAAACAAGAATAAGGAATATCCGTTATGAAATGATAGATTGCGAATATTCGTATAGTGTTGGTGAATTAGAACCCTTTTATCAAGGGCTTGCTATCTTTAGAGGTCGTAATCTGTTTGAAAAGAATTATGACTACTATATAGTTAATGAAGATTTTGAAGATCACTTTTATAAGGCATTTGTTGCAGAAAAAGATACAAATATATTTATCCAAAGAGATAAGAATATGTATTTCATTGTTTCTGCAATGGAAAAATACAATTATAGAACATTTCCTGGCAAAGACAGAGAGACAGAATGGGATTTACGTCCAATAGTTCTTGCTATTTTAGATACTTGTGGCAATCTTCTATCAAAAGATGATATGCAAGTCTATATAACGTCGAATGTAATAGTTCCTTATGCTTCTAATAAAAATAAAGTTTAGATTCATGGACTAACTGAAGTTGTAGATGGGAAAGATGCGAGTGCTGCATAAGGTGTAAAGGCTAAGTAGTTTTATTCTGCATACAATTTATCTTAAAAAACTTGTTGCACTAATTTGGTTAGCTGAGATTTTTGTAACTTTGCAGTTGGATGAACCAAACTGTTTTTGGAGTCCGATAAAATTATAGGCATATGGAAAAAAATAAAAAACTAAGATACCTTGTAATCGCTTACCGTAGTATGTGGATAGTAAGAATAGAAGTCCACATCTCCATCTATCGGGAAGAAAATAGTCT
>OBCL01000257.1_pt1 | contig 14313 bp, 10 predicted proteins | sample 1495931 | NCBI WGS metagenome assembly OBCL01 (sample SAMN03418275, study PRJEB22391) | human gut metagenome | biome: human-gut; feature: organic feature; material: feces | host: Homo sapiens | place: Tanzania | collected 2013-01
GAAATTGGCTCCTGGAACAGATTGACGAGAGCGTTGCAGCGGCCGTAGCTCCAGGAGCAGGATTCTCGGAGAATGGTGAAGCCGTAGCCGGTGCCACTATGACTGGCGGTTCTGTGGCCGGTGCTACTATTGCAGGCGGTAATACCGCTTGGGTAGCTGGTCAGCAAGGTGTTACCCCAGAGATGGCTGATGCCCAGAATAACTATGTTGAGGAATTGAAGAAGCTTGTTGAAACCCTTGAGAAGGTGAACGAGCAGAGTACCCGCCTGACCCGTGACAGCGAGGAGATGGAGAACCTGAACCGTACACTCACAGGTATCAGCAAGGTTTACGAGATGCAGTTGAAGGGTGCCAGCCAGCAGATTGGTACCATCGACCAGATCAACGAGCAGAGCCGCAAGATGGCTCAGCAGATTGAGCAGTTGAACAAGATTTACGCACGTATGATAGAGGCAATGACCGTAAACATGCGTGCCGCAGCTCCTCAGGTAAAGAGTGAAGAGTAAAGAAAAGTATTGAATTTAGCAAATTAATATAAATGGCTATAAAGAAAAGACCCGTTTCACCACGCCAGAAGATGATTAACCTGATGTACGTCGTCCTGATGGCTATGCTTGCGTTGAACGTCTCTACGGAGGTGCTCGACGGATTCTCTATTGTGGAAGACAGTCTGAATCGAACCACAGCCAACTCTTCCGCAGAGAACAATGCAATCTATAGCGACTTTGCCGACCAGATGAAGCAAAACCCTACCAAGGTGAGGGAATGGTTCGAGAAGGCTAAGCAGGTGAAGGACATGAGCGATGCGCTCTATAACTTTGCCCAGGAACTGAAGGTTGCTATCGTAAAGGAGGCTGACGGCAAGAATGGCGACGTGAGCAATATCAAGAACAAGGAAAACCTGGAGGCTGCCGGCATCGTGATGCTTGCACCGGGTACGGGCAAGGGAAAGAAACTCTATAGGGAGCTGAATCGCTACCGCGACCGCATCCTGGAGCTGGTGACCGATGAGCATCAGAAGAAAATCATCGCCAGCAACTTCTCTACCCAGGTGCCTAAGAGCGAGAAATATCTGGGTAAGAACTGGCAGGAATACATGTTTGAGAACATGCCAGTGGCTGCAGCCGTGACCCTGCTCTCGAAGATTCAGAGCGACGTGCGCTATGCCGAGGGAGAAGTGCTGCACAACCTGGTAGCGAATATCGACATGAAGGATATCCGTGTGAACAAACTCGATGCCTTCGTGATTCCAGAGAAAACAACGCTCTATCCGGGTGAAAGATTCAATGCCAATATCGTGATGGCTGCCGTGGATACCACCCAGCAGCCGGAAATCTACGTGAACGGCATGAGAGTGAACAGTGCCCGTGGACAGTATAGTTTCACGGCAGGTGGAGTGGGAGAACATCAGTTCTCCGGCTACATTCTGATGAACAATGCCAAGGGCGACGTGATGAAGCGCAACTTCATCCAGAAATACAGTGTGATTCCTGCGCCTAACACCGCAACAGTGGCGGCAGACCTGATGAACGTGCTCTATGCAGGTTTTCAGAATCCTATCAGTATCAGTGTGCCGGGCGTGCCAGCCAATGCCATCTCTGCTTCTATGAGTGGCGGTTCGTTCGTATCGAAGGGCAACGGTCATTTCGTGGCAACACCAGCGGCAGTGGGCAAGGACGTGACTATCCACGTAACGGCGCGCGACAAGGGACAGACCCGCACGATGCCTCCATTCGTATTCCATGTAAGAAAGTTGCCAGATCCAACGGCTTACCTGGCATTGGGAACCAGTCGTTTCCGTGGCGGCGGTTTGGCAAAGGCATCCCTGATGGGTGCTACAGGCATCCATGCAGCCATCGACGACGGATTGCTGGATATTCCTTTCAAGGTGTTGAGCTTCGAGACCGTCTTCTTCGACAACATGGGTAATGCCATCCCATTGGCATCGGCAGGCTCCAACTTCTCCGACCGTCAGAGAGACGAGTTCAGAAAGCTTTCTCGCAGTCGCCGTTTCTATATCTCGCATATCAAGGCTGTGGGACCGGATGGCATCACCAGAAATCTGCCTACGGCGATGGAAGTAATCGTGAAGTAAATTTGTCAAATTTCAAAGTTCAAAATAATGAAAAAGATATTGTTCATATTCATGCTCTTGGGAATGGTGCAGGGCATCGTGGCACAACCTCAGGCACGCCGTCAGCAGGCGGCAAAGGAGGCGGCTGCGAAGAAATCGAATGCCGGCAACATTACCACCCGTGCACAAATCTCTTTCCCTACTGCTGCTCCTATGGAGGAGGACGTGGTATGGAGAAGAGACATCTATCGTGAACTGAGTCTTACCGATAATGCCAATGCCGGACTATATTATCCTGTGGAGCCTATGGGCAACCAGATGAACCTCTTTACCAACATCTTCAGATTGATGATGACCGGTAAGGTGGCGGTGTTCCAATATCGTCTGGATGGTAACGAGAGTTTTACGGCAGCAGACAGGGTAGACCCGAAGTCTTTCCTGGACAACTATCATATCTATTATGAAAAGAAAGCTAACGGAAGAATCTCGCTCGACAACAGCGATATTCCTTCCAGGGAAGTGAAGGCTTACTACATCAAGGAGTCAACCTATTTCGACCAGCGTACTTCCACCTTCCATACCAAGGTGTTGGCACTTTGTCCTATCATGACCCGTGATGATGACTTCGGTGATGGCGGAACCAAGTATCCGCTTTTCTGGGTGCGCTACGACGACTTGGCTCCTTATCTTGCCAAGCAGCAGATAATGACCAGCAATCTGAACAATGCTGCGGTGATGAGTGTGGATGATTACTTTGTGAGAAATCAATATAAAGGAAAAATCTACAAGACCAACAACATGTTGGGACAGACTTTGGCGCAGTATTGCCACTCTGATTCGGCCCTGGTAAAGGAGCAGAAGCGGATTGAGGGCGAACTGGCTACATTTGAGAAGAATCTCTGGGGAAACCTGGAGAAGAAGGATTCGCTCGACAGTATAGCCAAGGCGGATAAGAACGTAAAGGGCAAGGTGAAGAAGGAGAAGAAGAGTAATCGCCGTGGCGGTTCATCTTCCAGAAGAGAGGCTAAGGTGAAGGAGAAGCGCAGCAACAGCAGTTCTTCTTCTGCATCCAGCGGTTCTGCCCGAGTAACCGTGCGCCGCCAGAGACATTAGAAAATGAATCACAACGAGTGTGATAATAGAAAAATAGAATTTTAATTTTAAAAGGTAGAAAAAATGAAGAAGATTTTATCTCTTGTATTTTTGGTAGCGGCAATGATGTTTGCTACTAGCGCTAACGCCCAGGTAAAGTTCGGTTTGAAGGGCGGTTTGAATGTGACAAGCATGTCGTTTAGCGAGGATGTATTCGATGCTTCCAACAAGACTGGTTTCTTTGTTGGTCCTATGGTTAAGTTCACTGTGCCTATCGTGGGTTTGAGCTTCGATGCAGCAGCCTTGTACGACCAGAAAGAGGCTGACGTTAAGTATGCCGATACTGATGGTGAGTTGGGTAAGGTAAACGTGAAGCAGCAGTCTATCAATATCCCTGTGAACGTGCGTTATGGCTTTGGCTTGAGCAGTTTGGCAAATGCCTTTGTATTCGCTGGTCCACAGTGGGGTATCAATGTAGGTGACAAAAGCTTCAAGTGGAATGAGACTAGCAGCTATTCTCTGAAGAAGTCAAACTTCAGCGTAAACGTAGGTGCTGGTGTTACCCTGTTGAGCCATCTCCAGATTTCAGCCAACTACAACATCGCTTGTGGCAAGTCTGCTGATGCCAGCCTTGTCAAGGCTGCCGAGGCACTTACCAATGCAGGTAAGGACAAGAGCCGCAACAACTCTTGGCAGATTGCCTTGGGTTACTGGTTCTAATGAGAAGTTAGACAGTACACTTCACAAGTTTATACATTAAAATATATAAAAGCAGGTACCCCTAGTTGGGTATCTGCTTTTTTTTTGCTATCTTTGCAAAACTTTAGATCGTAAAAAGAAAAGGAGAACGTTATAACATGAGATACGTAGATGTGATATTGCCCCTTCCGCTCGACGGAACCTTTACCTATTCTATCCCCGAAGGGATGGAAGAGAAGGTTGTGCCCAACATGCGCGTGCTTGTTCCATTGGGCAAGAGCAAGAAGTATATCGCGATGGTTGTTGATGTGCATTCGGAAAAGCCGGAATTCACCTGCAAGCCCATCGAGGCGGTGCTCGACGAATATCCGTCGCTCCTTCCCCAGCAGATGCGTCTCTGGCAATGGATCAGCGAATACTACATGGCTCCCCTGGGCGATGTGTTTGGTGCTGCCATGCCATCGGGCATGAAATCTACGGAGAAATTCAAGCCCAAGATGGAACTCTATGTGGAGCTGGCCAGCAGTTACCGCAACGAGCAGGCGCTGCATGTGGCACTCAATCTGGTGCAGCGTTCCTTGAAGCAGTCGAAGGCCTTAACCACCTTTCTTGCCCTTTCCCATTGGGACAGTCTGGAGGGTGATACGCCAAGAGAGGGTATCAAGAAGGTGACCAAGGAGGAGCTGATGAACGAGGCACGATGCACGGCAGCAGTGGTCAAGGCACTCATCGACCGGGGCATCCTCGTTACCTATAAACTGGAGGTGGGCAGACTGAACACGTCGGGAGAATCGCATTTCGAACTCATCAAGCCGCTTTCCGAAGCCCAGCAGGATGCCTACAATCAGATACTCCTGAAGATGATGAATAAGAACGTGGTACTTCTGCATGGTGTGACTTCGAGTGGAAAGACTGAAATCTACATCCATCTTATCAGGAAAGCCATCGAGGAACATAAGCAGGTGCTTTATCTGCTGCCCGAAATCGCCCTCACCGTTCAGATTATGGAGCGACTGCACAAGGTGTTTGGCGACCGGCTCGGCATCTTCCATTCTAAATACAGCGATGCGGAGCGTGTGGAAATCTGGCAGAAGCAGCTTTCGGGCCATCCTTATGATGTAATCCTGGGAGCGAGAAGTGCCGTCTTCCTGCCTTTCCAGAAACTGGGACTCGTCATCATCGACGAGGAGCACGAGAACTCTTTCAAGCAGCAGGACCCATCGCCACGCTATCATGCCCGAAGCGCCGCCATCGTGCTTGCCAGCATGTATCCCGAGGCAAAGGTGCTACTGGGAACGGCTACGCCTTCGATGGAGAGTTACTATAATGCGCAGCAGGGCAAGTATGGACTGGTGGAACTGAAGACGAGATTCAAGGACATTCAATTGCCGGAGATTCAGGTGGTGGATGTGAAGGACCTTCGCCATAGAAAGATGATGACGGGAGCTTATTCGCCACAGTTGCTGGCTGCGGTGAGGGAGGCGTTGAAGAATGGTGAGCAAGCCATCCTCTTCCAAAACCGAAGGGGATTTGCACCGATGATAGAGTGCAAGGTGTGCGGATGGGTTCCGAAATGCAAGAACTGTGATGTTTCGCTCACCCTGCATAAGAGCATCAATCTGCTGACCTGCCATTACTGTGGATTCACCTATCCCGTGCCTACGGTATGCCCTAACTGCGGTAGTACGGAACTGATGGGACGAGGTATCGGAACGGAACGCATAGAAGACCAAATAGCCGAGATTTTCCCTGAGGCACGTATCGCCCGCATGGACCTGGATACCACCCGTACGCGCAATGCCTACGAGCGACTGATCAGCGACTTCTCATCGGGAAAGACCAATCTTTTGATTGGTACGCAGATGATATCCAAAGGTCTCGACTTTGACAAAGTGAGGGTTGTGGGTATTCTGAATGCCGACTCGATGCTGAACTATCCTGACTTCAGAGCCTATGAGCATGCCTTCATGATGATGGCGCAGGTGAGCGGAAGAGCAGGAAGGAAGGGTAAGCGGGGACTCGTGATTCTGCAGACCAAGAATCCTACGCTTCCTATCATCAGTCAGGTGGTGCACAATGATTACGAAGCCCTCTTCAAGGGCATCCTGGAAGAGAGAAGAATGTTTCATTATCCACCGTTTTTCCATCTTATCAACGTGTTCCTGAAACATAAGAATGAGAAGGTTTGCCAGCAGGCAAGTCTGGAACTCGGCAAGACGTTGAGAAGCTGGTTTGGCGAACGGGTGCTCGGACCGGATAAGCCGGCTGTGGCACGTGTAAAGACAATGAATATCCGCAAGATTGTCATCAAGCTGGAGAACGGCATTGATCAGAAGAAGGTGAGGGAATACCTGAAGTATGCCCAGACGATAATGCTGAAGGATCCAAGGTATGGGGCCTTGCAAATATACTATGATGTGGATCCGCAATAATCAGACAGATGATTGCGGATACAAAATAAAAAAATGGCTATCCCAATCGAAAGAGAGGGATAGCCTTTTTGCATGTTTGTAGTTATGAACTGATCTATTATGTTTAGGAAACATAAGTCTAATTCTACTTTTTTCAACCTCTTCTTTAGAAGTTGATGTCAAGACCCACCGCAAACACGTTGTTGTTACGGGTGTAATCAGAGGTGTAGTTGATGCTCTTGTCTGCACTGAGCTGAACATTCTCTGAGGTCTTCTTATGCTGATAGAATGTGTGGAAGTAAGCCACGTTCAAATCCATCTTCTTGTTGATATGGTAAACACCGCCGATAGCAGCAGAGTTAGAACCAACAACGAATGACTTGTCATCCATATACTCATCGCTCAAGCCATAGTTGGTGTTCTGCCAACCTGTACTCAAGGTAATCTTCTTGTTGACATCCACCTCAACACCTGCGTTGTACTCTAAGGTACCACGGTCCAATTTCTCCTGACGATTGTTGTATGATGTAGCGTGCTTGTCGTCGAACCAGTGGAAACCTACGTTTACGCGTACGGCATTTACAGGGCTGTAACCTACACCAAGTGCCAGGTAAGCAGGAATATCGCCAGCAATCTTCTTGCCATCTGCATATTCGCCGATAGCCTTATCAAGCTTGGTATCGAACTGGGTCTTCAACTGACCCATTGCTCCCTGGATGGTGGCGTTATTCAAGATAGCATCAGCAGCCTGCTCAGGTACACCGCCTGCGATGTAAGCATTGCGGAGGTTGGCAGGAAGATTACCGATACTAGGCACCTGGTTTACTGACTTATTCTTCAGGCGAATGCGAGTCTTGAACTCGTATTTAGCTGCGAAGTTCCACTTGCCAGTCTTGAAATCCACACCAATGATAGGAGTGAAGCCCACACCGCTCTGGTCACAGCTCAACTCAATGTTGGCAGCTGTTTCCTTGGTTGGGTCGAGCACCTTATAGAGAGGCATGTTGCCAACCTTGATATCTTCTACATATCCGTAGTAGTTAGTAGATGCATAGATACCACGTACACCTGCGAATGCGCTGAAGTTGTCGCTGAACTTATAAGCGGCACCCAGAGAGAGGCCATAGTAGTACTGGCGACCGTGCATATAACTATTGTAGCTATACTGTCCCTTTGTTCCGAATGCATTTTCGCCTGTGAATACAGGTGGTACACCATACTGTGAAGCTACCTGATCCACTGCACCAGCCAACTGGCATGCAGCGATAGCAGTTTCGGCTACAATCTTCTCGAAAGAGCCCAATCCATCATCGAAGGTACACTTTCCACCTCCACCAGTGAGGGCGAAGCCAGCCTGAAGAGACCATCTGCCCTTGTTATAGGCATACTGGAAAGAAGGGATGACAGGCGCAAACGCCTTACCCTTGAACTCGCGTGGAGTAGTAGGATTGTTCACGTTGTTGGTGAACAAAGGATAATCATTTTCAATGCTACGTGTCTGGTAAGCCAACTGCCAGTTGATGGCGAGATGCTTTCCTTCACCCATGAATACAACGCCGGCAGGATTGTAGTAAACGCCGTCAATACCGATAGAAGCCTCACGGCTCATCATTCTGTTGAATGCAACATGCTGGTTGGTGTTAGTGAGCAAACCACCTGCAAAAGAAGGTGCTGCACAAGCCATCGCAATGGCTAAACTAACTAATTTTACTTTCTTCATTTTAATAATATTAAATAAAAACGTCCGCAAAGGTAATTATAATGTTCTATTTCTCTATTAAAACGGGAGTTTATTTAAAATATATTAACGCAAAAACTCCTTTTTCTTGCACAGTTCTACAAGATTGTGCAAGAAAAAGGAGTTTTTAAGATGTAAAAAGGCAAGGCTAAGTGCTTAGCTTTCCGCCTTTTCTATCATTTTTTCCTCGTTTTGAGCTTCCTCCTGTTCAGGAGTGTCACTCTTTGCATTTTTCTCAGCCTTCGTATTCATGTGAGGGTAAGAGATGCGGGTATGATAGATGGCCTTGAGTCGCTCTGTCAATACAAGCTTGGCGAGGGCGATGTCGCGGAAGGTGATAGGACATTCCTTGAAGAAGCCCTCTGCCACCTGTCCGTCGATGAGTTTGTTTACCAGGTTGCTGATGCTCTCTTCTGTGTATTCATTGAGCGAGCGGGAAGCTGCTTCCACGGTATCAGCCATCATCAGAATGGCCTGTTCGCGGGTGAATGGGTTCTGTCCCGGATACTGGAATAGTGATTTGTCCACCACCTCAGTAGGGTGTTCATTGCAATAATTTACATAGAAATACTTGGTCAGGCCCGTGCCGTGATGGGTGGTGATGAAATCCTTGATGATGCCCGGAAGTCCCACCTTTTCTGCCATCTTCAGACCCTCGGTTACGTGGCTGATGATGATCTGGGCACTCTCCAGGTCGCTCAACTGGTCGTGTGGGTTCACGCCCGCCTGGTTCTCCGTGAAGAACACTGGGTTGGTCATCTTTCCGATGTCGTGATAGAGTGCGCCCGTACGTACCAGCAGACTGTTGGCACCGATGCGGTTGGCAATCTCTGCTGCCAGGTTACCCACCGTGATGGAATGCTGGAAGGTGCCCGGTGCAATCTCGCTCAGGTTGCGGAGCAATCCCTTGTTGGTGTTAGACAGCTCGAAGAGGGTGACATTAGAGGTGAATCCGAATGTCTTCTCGATGATATACATGAGCGGATAGGACAGCAGCAGGAAGATGCCATTCACGGTGAAATAGGTGTACATGCTGCGGTCGATGTTGAACACCTGGTTGTCCTGCATCAGCTGGAGGGCGAGATAGACGATGCCGCTGCTCAGGGTGACCAGCAGGGCTGTGATGAATATCTGCGAACGCTTGGAAAGTTCACGCAGGCTGTAGATGGCAACAAGACCAGATGCCAGCTGCACGATGATAAACTCGTACTGGTATTTCACCGCAGCCGCACAGATGAGGATCATCGTGACATGGGTGATGAATGCCGTTCGGGAATCCATGAACACGCGCACAAAGATAGGGGCCATGGCGAATGGGATGATGTAGACGCTGAAGAAATTGTGCTTCATGATGAGTGACACGAAGATAGGGAACAGCGTAATCATTGCATAGAGCATGGTGATGCTGCGAGGCTTGTCGAAGTAATCCTTGCGGAACAGCGTGAGATAGCTGGTGAACATGATGACGAGGAGGAAGATAAAAAGTACCTGGCCGATGATGGTGGTGGTAAGTTCATCCTCGGTGGAACTGCGGCGCTTCGTCTCTTTTTCAAAGGATGTGAGCACCCGATAGTTGGAAGGGGTGATGACTTCACCACGGTCGATGATTTTCTGACCGCTCATCACCATACCGCTTGCCAGCGGAATGCTGCTCAGCAAATCGGTCTTCTCCGTCTCCGAGCGTTCCTTGTCGTATATCAGGTTAGGCTCCACGTAGTCGTTCAGGTTGCAGCGTGATAGAATCTGTCGCTGTTCGGCAATCTGCTGGTTGAAGAAAATGCGTTCGTATGCAGCAATGGTAGAGTAGAACGTACCGATGGGTACGCTCTTTACGTTCTTGCCGCTGATGATGCGGATCATGCTTGTGGAATCCTTGTAGATGCGATTGTACTCGGGGGTACTTACGATTCCCGTCTGGTAAACATGATGCAGCTGTTGGGCAACAAGCCCCACAAATTCCTTCGGCAATCCCGGGATGCCCTGGCTGAAGTCGTGGAGGAATCGCTTAACCTGTTCGTCACCCACGGTGGTGTTCACCGTATAGTAAGGTTGGAACTGCTTGAGCAGCGAATCCTGTTCGTGCTTGATCGACTCGTCAGTCTTGTAGATAGGGAAGTCGAAGGTGGCAATGACAGAACCATACATCCACGGTTTGCCCACATCGTAGCGGAACTGTCTGCCCTCATTGCGTGGCAGGAACCATACAATGATGGAAACGGTGAAGAGGATGAGGACGACCTTGGTGATGAAGTTGCGCCAGAAGTTCTCCTCCGGATTGTTAAATATGCTCATATTGTATCGCTTTGTTTAGTCGTGAATACTCTTGTTATCTAACTTCTGATATGGGGCGAAATAGCTGCTCATTTTCCTCTGTTTTGAGCAAAAAAGCCACTTTTCTACGATTAATTCCCATTCACAGTGCGAAAATACGAAAAAAAACTATTATAATCGCAAAAAAAGATGTAAATTTGCAGAAAAATTTAAAATTAGCTATAAAATAAGACATGACAGATAGAAAAGTAAGAGTGCGTTTTGCCCCAAGTCCAACGGGTGCATTGCATATCGGTGGTGTTCGTACTGCCCTTTATAATTATTTGTTTGCCCGCCAGCATGGTGGTGAACTCGTGTTCCGTATCGAGGATACTGACTCTCATCGTTTCGTTCCTGGAGCCGAGGAATACATCCTGGAATCCTTCAAGTGGCTGGGCATCCAGTTTGACGAGGGTGTGAGCTTCGGTGGTGAGCATGGTCCTTACCGCCAGAGCGAGCGTCGCGACATCTATAAGAAATATGTGCAGCAGCTTTTGGACAATGGCAAGGCTTACATCGCTTTCGATACTCCTGAGGAGTTGGAGGCTAAGCGTGCCGAAATTCAGAACTTCCAGTATGATGCTCATACCCGTATGCAGATGCGCAATTCCCTGACTCTCTCTAAGGAGGAGGTGGATCAGCTGATTGCCGACGGCAAGCAGTACACCGTTCGCTTCAAGATTGAGCCAGGACAGGAAATCCACGTCAACGATATGATTCGTGGCGACGTGAAGGTGATGAGCGACATCCTGGACGACAAGGTTCTCTATAAGAGTGCAGACGAATTGCCAACCTATCACTTGGCCAACATCGTAGACGACCACCTGATGGAAATCTCTCACGTAATCCGTGGTGAGGAGTGGTTGCCTAGTGCTCCATTGCACGTTCTTCTTTATCAGGCATTCGGATGGGAGGACACCATGCCTCGCTTCGCCCACCTGCCTTTGCTCCTCAAGCCAGAGGGTAAGGGTAAGCTCTCTAAGCGTGATGGCGACCGCCTTGGTTTCCCTGTATTCCCACTGGAGTGGCACGACCCTAAGACGGGTGAGGTTTCTTCCGGCTATCGTGAGAGTGGCTACTTCCCAGAGGCAGTGGTCAACTTCCTGGCGCTCCTCGGCTGGAACCCAGGTACAGAGCAGGAAATCTTCTCTCTCGATGAGTTGGTGAAGGCTTTCGATATTTCCCGCTGCTCTAAGGCAGGTGCCAAGTTTGACTTCAAGAAGGGAATCTGGTTCAACCATGAGTACATCCTCATGAAGAATGATGATGAGATTGCCAACCTCTTTGCACCTATCGTGGCTAACAATGGTGTAGAGGAGACTTTGGATAGAGTAAAGCAGGTGGTACACATGATGAAGGACCGTGTGAACTTCGTTTATGAGTTGTGGCCATTGTGCTCATTCTTCTTCATCCCTCCTACAGAGTATGATGCCAAGACCGCCAAGAAGCGCTGGAAGGAGTATTCTGCACAGCAGATGACCGAACTCGCTGAGGTACTCGAGGGCATTGAGGACTTCTCTATCGAGGGTCAGGAGCCTATCGTATTGAAGTGGGTAGAGGACAAGGGCTATAAGCTCGGTGACGTGATGAACGCCTTCCGCTTGACTCTCGTTGGTGAGGGTAAGGGTCCTGGCATGTTCGACATCTCTGCCTTCCTTGGTAAGGAGGAGACATTGCGTCGCCTTCGCAAGGCAATCGAAGTTCTGGGTTAATTTTCGGATATAAATATCTCTCTGGGGAAATGGCCGGCAGACGATGCGGCATTTTCCTCAGAGAGTTCACGTATTTATAGATAGTAACCAATATAAAGAAATATCATGATCTATAATATCGTAATCTATTTCGTCCTTTGGGGCATAGCCATTGCCAGTTTGTTTAATGAAAAGGTGCGCAAGATGTGGCGTGGCGAGCGTGAGGCTTTCAAGATATTAAAGCAGAAGGTGGATCCCAATGCCAAGTACATCTGGTTTCATGCGGCTTCGCTCGGCGAGTTTGAGCAGGGACGACCATTGATGGAGCAAATTCGCAAGGATTATCCTCAGTATAAGATTTTGCTCACCTTCTATTCTCCTTCGGGTTATGAGGTGCGCAAGAACTATGAGGGGGCTGATATCATCTGCTACATGCCTGTGGATACCCGCCTGAATGCCATCCGCTTCCTTCGTCTGGTTCGTCCGGTGATGGCTTTCTTCATCAAGTATGAATTCTGGTCTAACTTCCTTCATATCCTGAAGCATCGCAATATTCCTACTTATAGTGTGAGCAGTATCTTCCGCAAGGATCAGGTGTTCTTCAAGTGGTATGGCAGAAGCTATGCGAATGTTCTGAAATGCTTTACCCGTTTCTTCGTGCAGAACGAGGAGAGCAAGCGATTGCTGGAAAGCATCGGAATCAAGGATGTGGATGTAGTAGGAGATACCCGTTTCGACCGTGTGCTCCAGATTAAGCAGGCAGCTAAACATCTGCCTATCTGCGAGGCGTTCAGAAGTGGGGTGGCGACGCCGGAAGGAAATGCTTCGGCTTCTTCTGATTCTTCTTCGGAGAATGCTGTTCATCCTGACTATAAGGTATTCGTTGCTGGTAGTTCCTGGCCTCCTGATGAGGAAATCTTTATCCGCTTCTTCAATGAGCATAAGGACTGGCGACTGCTGATTGCACCTCATGTGATTGCTGAGGAGCATCTGAAACTGATTCTCTCCTTGCTGAAGGATAAGAAGGTGGTACGCTATACGCAGACTACTCCTGAGGAGGCTGCCAAGGCTGATGTGCTGATTATCGATTGCTTCGGATTGCTGAGCAGCATGTATAATTATGGTGATGTGGCTTATATCGGCGGTGGTTTCGGTGTGGGAATTCATAATACCCTGGAGGCTGCTGTATGGAATATGCCGGTAATCTTTGGTCCGAACAATAAGAAATTCCAGGAAGCTCAGGGCTTGCTGAAGTCGGGTGGCGGTTTTGAAATCAATACCTATGAGGACTTCGATGGGCTGATGAGTTCCATGATGAACGATGAGGCTTTCCTGAAGCAGGCAGGCGATAAGGCTGGAGCTTTCGTAGCGAGTCTTTCGGGTGCCACCGGTAAGGTTCTGGCAAAGATTGAATTATAATATATAAAAGGATTACATTATATAATATATAGTATCTTATATATAAAAATAAAAGGTCTCATGGTTTTCAAAATCCATGAGACCTTTTTTGATGTTTGGCATAGAATTCCATTTGTTTCATTCCATGCTTGTATTATGCTTTTCCTATTTGATGATGCGGTAGTAATCCTCCTTGCGAGGCTTCACGGTGTGAGGATGAGCTGAAGCATAACCCAATGCCAGGGCACCTACACCCATCAGACCTTCCGGGAGATTCCAATCCTTCATCAGCTTCTTGCCTTCTTCTGATGCGAACATGCCGTCTTCACGGTTGATCCAGCAGGAAGAAAGACCGATGGAATGAGCGGCAAGCATCATGTTGCCCAAGATGAGGCTGCCATCCTTTACTCCGTTCACATTGCTTTCAGGAGCCAGGACGATGACGATGGTTGGTGCTCCATAGTAAGGATCGCTATCTACGCCCATGATGTCTGCGTTCATCTTGCGGAGCTGTGCGCAAACCTCAGGGTTCTGAACGGCAATGATGAAAGGCTCCTGGGTACCATGACCTGTTGCTGCCCATGTGCCGGCCTCCAATACTGTCTTCAATTCTTCGTCGGTAATCTGGTCAGCCTTGAAGCGACGAATGCTTCTTCTCTCCTTGATGGCTTTTAAAACTTCATTTTCCATGTTATCTTGTTTTAAACATTGTATTTAGAAATCTTTTCTCTTTCTTTTCTCTTTCTTTTCTCTTTTATGCAGGGCATCCGCTCTTTTATGCAGGGCATCCGCTCAAATCCTCTTCATCCATATACTGGCTGAGAACTCGTGCGATGCGAATCAACCCCTGCATCAGGGTCTTGCGAGGACAGGCGATGTTGAGGCGCAGGTAGCCCTGAC
>OBCL01000259.1_pt1 | contig 14237 bp, 17 predicted proteins | sample 1495931 | NCBI WGS metagenome assembly OBCL01 (sample SAMN03418275, study PRJEB22391) | human gut metagenome | biome: human-gut; feature: organic feature; material: feces | host: Homo sapiens | place: Tanzania | collected 2013-01
CTTATACCAGGGAAGATGGAGTAAAGGTTATACCTTTGGCTACATTAAAAGACTAGAAAAGGGCACTCATCCTTACCTCACTTAGGATACCACCACCCTAACTATCCTTTTTAACATAGTTAGGGCGGTGCTATCGCAAACATATCCTCTTTTCCTCCCCTATCTCATGGGGGCAGTATCAGTTTTGAAAACGAACATTAAGGGGATAGGGCCCCTCATTCCATGAGAGAAAAGAGAGTTGGTTTGCATCAATTATTTCCCTATATAATAAGGTGTAAATTTGGCAAAAATGGGTTTGAACCAAAATGAACCAAAATGAACCAAAATGAACCAATCTTCAAAGTTTAAAGAACCTTAAAATATTCGTTTTCGTTTGAAAATATCTTTTAAAATGCTTATATTTGCAATGCCATTAGAAATGACGGCAGACATAGCAAGGAAGCAACTATGCTTAGTTCTATCTGAGAATCTGGACAATTCAAAGTACACTAGAATGACAGCTCAAGTTGTTTACCCCAAATGTGTATTCTTGTATCCATCCCGCTTTAGTGGGATGGGTATCTACATACACACTTTGGCGTAGACAGACATCATCCTTTTATACACAGACAGCCCAGAACTTTCAGTAAAAGAGCGGAATGGTTCGCATCTTATTATGCCTTGAACAAAATAATAAACGTGTAAATGATAGACATCTAGAACAGATATAAAACAGATAAAGGGAACAAGCTGAAAATCCTTAAACAGAGTAAGCGTCACCATTCATAAAATTATGATTATGAAATTGAAAGTATTATTCATCTGTGCATGTGCTCTTGCTTTCACATTAAACGTATCTGCACAAGCAAAGAAAAGAACTGTAACAAAACGACCAGTAGCTGCAGCAAAGAAAGCTACTAAACCTGCTGTCGTAGCTAAGCCTAACCTCGTAGACTTAGGACTACCTAGTGGAACGAAATGGGCTGATAGAAACCTTGGAGCTAGTTCAACTACATCCTATGGAAGCTATTATGCCTTCGGTGAAACCAGTCCAAAACAAATATATACCAATGAGAATTACACCTTCAAAGCAGATCTAACAAACATTGCCGGTACCGAATATGATGCTGCAACCAAGAAATATGGAAAAGGCTGGCAAATTCCTACCAAAGAACAGTGGGAGGAGCTGTTGGGCAAATGCACCAAGACCTTAACTCTCGTCAACAACCAATTCGTATTAAAGTTTACTGGTGAAAACGGGAATTATATCTATTTGCCATTTCCTAAAAATGATATGGTAAAATTTGGAGATGCAGAATTAAACAGGGAAGCAAATAACAGAATGAAGGCTGTCTGGGAAAACAATTCTGATATAAATTTTGGAATAAAGGAAATGAAAAAATATGGATATGAATTTTATATATCATCGGGGTGGTATCGAATAGATCGCATAAAAGATTTTTTCCAAATTTACGGCGCTATATCGTTGGCAAAAAGTGGCAAGATAAAAGAATACTTTAACAGAACAGACATAATGAGCAACGATGGTGTTAACGATCAATGTGGTCTTCCTATCCGACCAGTTTATCTGGAGAAAACCAATGAGTAACTATACCAAAACATGTAAATATAAACAATTTTAAAAGTAAGAATTATGAAAAAAATTATCGCAATCATCACATTGTTCTTTGCTATTGCAGCAGGAGCTACAGCTCAAATTTCTGCTTCAGATGCAGCAAAATACAGAGCAATGATTCCTCAATTAAAGCAAAAGGCAAGTGCTGGAGACAAAGAAGCCATGGAGACTATTGTAGATTTATTCATGTGTGAACTTTCGGGATATATGACAGGAGATGCGGCAGCAAAAAGCGTAGCTGTAAGTAAGTCTATTCCAGAAAGCAAAATTGTAGAATACGCTCAAATATGCGTAGAAGAAAGTAAGAGTTGCCAGAGTTTTCTGGAGATGTGGCCAACACTAAAAATCATGGTACAACAAGCTAAGACCCTGATTGCAAAATATGGCCTTAAAGCTTACAACAGCATCAGCAAAGCAAAGGTTTATGGAGGTATGCCAGCTGGCATCATTACAGAATACAAGACGGTAGAACAGGATGGTTCAAGATACCAATACTACAACTACGTTGGTACCTTCAGAGACAAGATCGGTTCTTACAAGAAATATGTTCCAACAGATATGTTGGCATTAGCAAACTCCTTAGGCAGCGTTTGCCCAAGAGTTATCAAGGCAAGAAACGGTAAAGTAACCAATATCATCTGGTAATCAAATTATTATGCCAACTATCTGTCCACAGATGGTTGGCATAACTTTTTTATAGATTTCCCAATCACAGATGTATCTCTTTCATGGTTATCTGCACAAACTTTATATCCCCAGGTTTCATCATCCATAAAATATTCACCCAAAATAGTTTTTTCTCGAAACTTTTAGTTAACTTTGCAACCGAATTATCAACCCAATCTGCGTAACATGGATTCATATTCTGGAATCATCATAGAAGAAAGCAGAAGGTCTGAGCAATTTTCAGACTTTACGCCCATACCTTGCAAAGGCTTCAACATTCTTTGCAAGGCAAAGCGCTATGGCAGATGGTGGGTGCTCAAAGGCCTGAAGAAGCAATACCGTCAAGACGGAAACTACAAGAACCTACTGCACAAAGAATTCGATATTCTCATTTCCCTGCAGCATCCCAACATCGTGTCAGCCTACAGCATGGAAGAAATACCGGAAATGGGTACCTGTATCGTGATGGAATGGATAGACAGCATCACGCTGGAACACTGGAACGGCAGCAAGACTGAGGGAGAAGCTATTTTCCTCCAGCTACTTGATGCCGTACACTACATCCATGCCAAGCAGATAGTACACCGAGACCTTAAGCCTTCCAATATCATGATTACCCATAACGGCAATCATGTAAAGGTCATCGATTTCGGACTTTCAGATACCGATGATTTTGCCATCCTCAAACAGCCTGCCGGTACCCCTGGCTACATCTCTCCTGAACAGATTGCATCCCAACAGGCAGACATCCGTAACGACGTTTTCAGCATAGGTTGTATCCTGGAAAAGATACTTCCAGGCACCCCCTATACAGCAATCATCAAGCGTTGCAAGGCTCCCATAGCCCAGCGATATGCCAATGTTGACGAACTCAGAGCTGATTTCATGGTTCACAGAAACAGCCATCAATCCGATATCAAGCGTATTGCAATCGCAGTTTTGGCTTGTATCCTCCTATTAGGTTTCATCAGTTACCCTTTACTGCATCAGCAGGAAAAGAGCATTAGCACAACTCCTGAACATACCGAAGCCAAGGAGGATACAACCATCCGCCAGCAAGCGGGTGATGCTGCCCCACTTTCTGAAAGCAAACATTCCCAGCAGCCAGCAGCTGCTGAGCCATCTTCTGCATCCCATTTGCAAAGCATCGAACTCATATCCGAAGGCAAGAAGACAATCGACAAGATGTGGAAGGAATCCGGCATAGATACCATCCGGTCTGTTGAGAAAAAGAGCGAAGCATTCTATCAGTTTATAGATAAGAGTAATGAATTCATCACAACGACTTATCCGCAGACATTCTCTAGAGACATCGCTGGCAGCAAGAAGACCGATATCATCTACGAACTGTCCTCTTATACCACTGAGAGATATGTGAAACCCACCTTGTCGGGATTTCAATCTTCCAGATAATGCTCCACGATGATGCCGTTCTTCTTACCTATGGCGTAAGTGACCGGCTCCCTATCTCCATGTTTCCAGCCATGAAGATAAGCAGGTTCATGGTTGATGAAATGGCGGCACTCGAAGGTATCATCTTTCGACAATCTGGTATTTTCTGATGCCAGGACCCTGAATCTTCCATTTCCCTGATACCTGATGATGCAGGTTCTGTCGGGCAGCCAGGAAAGCTTGAGCAGTTGCCCTTCATAAAGATCATCGCAAGATATTTCCCTGCCCATAACCATCTGGCTCTGCTGTTCTCCAGCCCCCTGCAGCAAGACAAACTCCTCAAAGTCCGCATAGCCGAGAAAAATTGCCAGAACATTCTTGGTAAACTTGCTGGCAGAAACCCCTTCGTTCACGTATCCCCAGAATCGTCGCAGCGTAGAAGCACTCACCCTCTGCTGGGTACGTTCCAACACCTTTTCGCTTAACCATACGAAGTCACGAGGCACAACCATCTTGCGCCCCACCATCCTTTCTATCATTTCACGTAATATCTGTTCCATATTGCAAAGATAGTGAAACAAATCCAACCAACACACAAAAAGTCAACATTTTCGTTAAAAATGCCCCATATTTTAAACATGGAACAGAATGGAACGCTGAAAAAGCAGAAAAATCACCTATTTTTGCAAAAAAATCAGCTCACAATGATCAACTTTGAAAAAAAAATAGTAAATTTGCAGCGCTGTTATAAACAAACAGCAGACATGTTAAGGAAACAACCATGCTTGGTTCGTACTGAGAATCTGGACAATTCATTGTACGCAAGAACGAAGACAGAAGTTGTTCACCCAACAGTGTATTATTGTATCCATTCCGCTTTGGTGGGATGGGTATCAACATATACCTATTGGTGTGAGCTGATTTTCATTCTTTGTGTACAGGTAGTCCAGAACCTTCAGAACAGAATGAAATTGGTTCGCACCTTTTTTGTGCCTAAGAATGAAATAACAAACAAGTAAATGATTAGCTTATGAGACAACAGAAAGCACCTATTGATTACCAATTGGACTATATGGAACGTCTCTTCTACAAAATCAAATTCAAAAAGACCGAAAGCTATGTAATCCATCGCATCTGGGACAAACTGGATGATGCAAGCATACTCTTCAAAGGGCAACAGGAAGTTTTGTTGCCTAATGGAAAGCATGCCCTTGCCGACCTGTATTTACCCCAGCTCAACATCTTCGTAGAAGTAAATGAACCCTACCACGAAGATCAGGTTGAAGAGGATGAATACAGAAACACCAACATCGTAAATCTCACCCATGGCGACCTTTACATTATAAGATGCGGCAAACCTGAAAAGAAAGGAGAATGGAGAACTCTTGAAGAGATTCACCAACAGATAGATGAATGTGTTGCCTGTATCAAAGAAAAAATAGCCCAATCCAGAGACAGCATAAAGCCTTGGGATATGAGCAAATGGCTCACTGTAGATTACCATAAAGAAAAAGGCATTCTGAATGTTGAAGATCAAGATAGTCTAAGAACAATAGATGACATCTGTGCCATATTCGATACTACCCCAAAGCATCGTGGTTTTCAAAGAATGGGAACTACTCCTGTGCCTGGCAAGGAAAATTTTGAGATTTGGTATCCTAATATCAACAACCGAAGTGGTTGGAGTAACGAACTCTCTGATGACGGAGAAATCTTTACCGAATACAACAAAGATGAAAAAAAGCGAGAGGAGCATGTAGCTGATTGTATCAAAGACAACAAGAAGCGAATCGCTTTCTTCCGTACCAGAGATGCACTTGGCATAGAGCTTTACCGATTTGTCGGTGTATTCCACTTGGATACAGACGCAACCCGCGAACAGGGAAAGTGCATCTGGCATAGAGATAGCAAAATATATGAACTGTAACATACTTAAAAAAAATAACAAACAATGTATAATGAACAACTTGAAGCGCTTATCAGTGCAGCTTTGGCTGATGGCGTATTAACCGAAAAAGAAAAGCAGATTCTCTTCAAAAAAGCAGAATCTATGGGAATCGACCGCGATGAGTTCGAGATGGTTCTTGATGCCCGCCTGGTTGAATTTAAAAAGAAAGAAGCTCAAGAGGCAGAACAGCACCAGTTGGAAATGGAGATGGCTAAAGCTGCACAGAAGTCTGCTCCTAAGTCTAACAAGTATGGAGATGTAAGAAAATGCCCAGCCTGTGGTGCAATAGTAGAATCATTCCAGACGAAATGTCCAGAATGCGGATATGTTTTCACAGACATTAAGGCAAATTCTATGACAAAGGATCTATGCGAGCAATTAGATAAAATGAATACAGGTGGATTATTTGGCGGTAATACCAACAAGAGAGTTCAGCTCATCAAGACATTTCCTATACCAAACACAAGAGAGGATTTAATAGAGATGCTAGCTATGTGCCAAAGTAATGGAGTGCCACAAGCTGGTGAAGGATTTTTTGGCACAAAAATAACACAAGCCTGGCTATCAAAAGGCGTACAGGTAGCATCAAAAGCTCGTTTCATCTTAAAAGACGATCCTATGGCACAATCTATTATAGCCCAAATAGATAAGGATGCTAAATATATGAAAATAAAAAAAAGATTATTCCTAATTGCTTTATGGTTGCTTTTAATACTTTTTTGTGTAGGTGACTATTTTTTGATAAAATCAACGTTTCATTAAAATAAATAATTATGAGTACAGAAATCGCAACACTTTTAGCAGCACTGATTACAGGCATTTCCAGCATGGTAACAGCATATATTTTAGGCTATAGCCCACGCAAAACCAAAGAAGAAATCAAGCGACTTCAAAAAGAGCTCCTTGATGTTTATAGTGGCGTCTATAACCTGAAAGCTGTTGAAGAGAGGCTCGAAGGAGAGCTGGGCATTTCTAAAACGGAAGCAAGAAAGGGCTTAAATATACCAAAATTATTGGAAACTAAAAGAGTAGAAAATAGAATTATCCAATTACAAAATAAACTCGACTAACTATGGGACTATTTGGATTTGGAAGTAAAGGGAAATCGGGCGGATTGATGAATATCATCCGCTGCGACAAACCTGAATATCTGGTGTGGAAGTGGCGACCTGAAGGACAGGCAACCAACTCTACATCGAGAGAAAACTCTATCAGATATGGTAGTAGCTTAAGAGTGAAGGATGGAGAAGTAGCCGTATTTGTCTATAAGCAGAAAGACAACAAAGTTATGCAGGACTTCATTGTCGGACCTTATGATGACACTATCAAGACAGCTAACTTCCCTGTACTGACTAGCATTGTAGGTTTGGCATTTGGTGGCGAATCCCCATTCCAGGCAGAGGTGTATTTCATCAACTTAGCAGGCATCGTACAAATCAGATTTGCCGTACCTTATTTTGATGTTTACGATCCACGTTTTCTGGACTTTGCTGTACCTATGTCTGCAAGAGGCACCATTACATTCCAGCTTGAAGACTACAAGGCGTTCATAAAGCTCCACCGCCTGATAGATTTCGATTTGGAAGCATTCAAAGATCAGATAAAGGATGCTGTCAAGAAGTATGTCAAGGGATTCATCACAAATATTCCATCAGACAATCAGATACCTGTATTGCAGATAGAAAGAAAGGTGATGGAGATCAGTGATTTCATAGAGCAAAAGTTAGGTACTGTCTTCGAAAAAGACTTTGGTGTCATATTAAAACGCTTAGATCTTGCCAGTATTGAACCAGACAAAGAGAGCGAAGGTTACATAGAGCTTCGCAAACTGACAGCTGGTCAGCAAGCCAAGACGATTGAGGCACAGACAAACATCAACATCAAGAACATGCAGGACACCCAACGTATCAATGCAGAAAACATGGAAGAAACCATGCGCATTCAACGTGAAGAGAGTCAGCGAGCTCAGCGTCTGCAGACAGAAACCAACTTCATTGGTGCTCATACCATTAACCAGCAGGCAGAAGTTCTCAAGACAGGAGCACAGAATCTGGGACAGATGGGAAGCATGGATATGGGAGGCAATGGTGGCGGCAGTATGAACCCAGCCGGAATCATGACAGGTATGGCGATGGGCGGTGCCATGGGACAGCAAATGGCAGGTATGATGAACCAGATGGGTAATGCCCTGAATGGTCAGATGAATACACCACCACCTCCACCAAGCATGCAATATCATATAGCAGTGAATGGACAGCAAAGCGGTCCATTCAATATGAACCAACTCCAGCAATTGGTTCAGCAGGGACAACTTACCCCACAGACATACGTTTGGAAACAAGGTATGACGGGTTGGGAATTGGCTGGCAAAGTACCGGAATTGGGAAGCCTATTCCAAAGTACAACACCACCACCTCCTCCACCACCAATGCCATAAAACAATAATAGCCTATGGATGATTATAATTCATTTAGTACCATCGACCATCTCGTAGAATTTGGCATGGGAATCGCCATTGCACAACAAATGGTAAACACGATGAATCATTGTATTGGCAATATGCAGATACCAGGAGCAGGCAACACGCTTACATCAGGCAAGCCTACCTCACAGTATCATATACTAGCCAACAATGCTGTAGCAGGTGCGTTCTCTGAAGAAGAACTCAATACGCTCGCCAAAGCCAAGTCCCTAACATCTGAAACGATGGTATGGAAGCCAGGTATGAGCGGATGGATGCAAGCCAAGAATGTACCGGAAATACAGAAAATTATATTGCTGAACACATAAATGATTAATGATATGAAAATAGATTTAGTCAGAACAATAGTTGCCATCGGTATAGGAGCACTCATAGGATGGGGCTTCTATGCCCTGGCTCAAGACTCAGTAGATGGTCAGCCATTAGGTTTTGCCATCGGAGTAGAAACTGCACTACTAGGAATGGGACTATTTGGCGTTACCTATGACGAAAGCCCTCGCTCAGGAACAGCGATAAGAGCTACTTGCGCCTTAGGTTTCGTTATCCTATTGGTATTGAATGCCATTTATGCATATACAGGACTCAACACCTCTTTCTATATATTAAATGGTATCATTGCTCTCATCTTAATACTAATAGTAAATAGTGTATATAAAAGTAATCAATAAACAATTTAACTATCAAGAATCATTATGAAAACAAAGTTATCAACAAGAAACAACATTTTTGGTTTCATAGTCATGTGCTTCGTAACCTTATTATCTTTTACATCATGCAATAATGCAAAAGATGGTAAAGTAGAGCTAGACGTTACAAATGCCGAGGTTGAAGGCGACAACAAAGATATTGTCTCTATAGAAGACGGCAACTATACTTTAGTTGGTACCGTTAAGGGAGATATGGGACAGGAGCTATATATAAAGGTAAAAGTGCGCCTGAAAAACCCAGTGAAAAAGAGTGCCGAAGAAATAAGTTTTGTAACAGGAAACGTAAACCTTGAGATTATTGACGAAAACGACATGTCGATGATCAAGTTGCCATTGAAGGAAAATGAGGAATTCAAGAAGTTCATCACACAAGGCAAAGAGGATGATACTAAAGAATTCAAGTTTTCTTATGTAATGAATAACAAGGATCAATATGCCCAAATCATGAAAGGGGCTAAAAGCGTAAAGCTCGTTGACTTGTCACTTTATAATTACGAGAATACCGATATGGTAGCAGATGAAGGATCAGCTGGCTATGGTGAAGAAATCGACAATAGTAGTGATATCGATAATAGTAATGATAACAATGAAGCTAGTGATGATGATTCTTCTTTTGACGAAACATCAGAAAATAACAATTTGGATGAATTACTAGATAAGTACGAAGAATACTACGACTCATACATTTCTCTGATGAAAAAAGCTAAAAATGGCGATATGAGTGCAGTGGTAGAATATGGTAAATATCTCAAAAAAGCTCAGGAACTAAGCAATAAATTGGAACAGGCTAAAGGAGATTTAACAACTTCTCAACTTGCACGATTCCAAAAGATCCAAATGAAGTTGATGAAGGCTATGAAAGAACTATAAAGACAGGGAAGAGAGTCTTCATACTGGAATAACGGACAAAACAGACTTTTCTTTATCGGAAAAGAAACCGAACTATCAGAAATAGATGAAGTTGGCATTACCGAAGAGAAAAGCCTTTGTTCAAGAACAAATTTTCTCATAGACAGTATAAATAGTAAATATAAAATTATTAAGAAGTATGATTAGTACAGACAATCACTCAATCACATTTACATCCAAGACCTTTCATTGGTGGCCTTTCAGTTTTTTTGATGCTCATTATCCTGGTTATTGGAGAGGTTTTATAGAACAAAACAACATCACTCTTACAGATAAAGATATTACTGTATCTTACTCCAAAAATGGAAAAGGAGAGTTTAGTTTGCCTATAAAAGACCTGGAGTATTGTATCAACGAAAAGAGAATCTTTAGCTTCAGATTATCAGATATCTGTATGGGTAATACAAGAGTATCTATCGGTATCGGAGAAAAAGATGATCGCTTGTGGAGAGGTGGAAATGTATCTTTTGATAGATTTTATGTTGACTTTGATGAATTCGATGAATTCATCAATGCGCTCGAAACCAAAAAGTCTCTTTGTTTCTCACCTGAAACAGAAAAGATTGAAACACATGCCCGCTGGTATCGTATTGACCAGTTAATAAATGGCAACAGAAATACGCTGTGGATGAATGACAAACATATAATCTCTTCAGAGAGCCTCAAATATGGATGGTGTGTGAAGACAGACGAAATTAAATATTTTTTCACACGAGGAATTATCTTCAACAATCTGTATATTGGCTCAGAAAAGAATATCCGACTCAGCAACGTTGATAATGCCGATGTTAGCACTGCACGTACCTACATCAAGAACCATGGAGACAATATAGCAGAATCAACAGCAAACAAATACACCGATCATTGGACTATAAATCTCCTCTTCAGTCCTTCGGCATGGTTCACGCACTCTTCTATCGGCTTTACTGATAAGGGTATTGTATATCATCAGAAGACGTTCAAGACAGAAGATGATATATTCCTACCTTTTGAAAAGGTAAACATCGCAACATACCAGAGCAAATGGTACTGGCTGTTTACAAAGCGTTTTTGCATCTACGGCGAACAGAACATCATACCAGTAAAACGCTATGCTAAAGAAGATGTAGATGAAATCCAAGAGAAGCTGGAAGCTGCCGGAATAGAAGAATTACAAGGAGAAGCATATTCTCCATCAGCTCATAATTCATGGATAGGCGTTTTCCTCAGCATCATAACCCTATCCATTTACCATTGGCTCGTTGTTGCAGCTAAAATGCTAAGCAAACGCAACACATTGATCATTGGTGACAAGAAGATTGGTTGGGATGGTATCATATATGGTTTTACGGCTTTCGAAAATGGATACCATAGAGAAATCCTCCCAAATCTAACGACTCTTGTTTTAGATGGGAAAGATATTTATGATGTTGTTTACCTCAAAAGACACTGGTATCATATTTGGGGCTATGTGTTTATCTGGGCACATCCATACAACATTCGTACTTTAGCAGGCGAAGCTCATCAGAGTTCTGTAGATTATGATTTGGAAATCAAGAAAATATGGTCATGGCAAGCTCATGATATTATTTCTCAGATTGAAGAAAAGGGCTTTATGAGAAAAGATGACAATCATGAATTCTACAAAAAATGGTGTAAACACTTTATGTTAGACAAATATAAATAAACTTCTTTAGCCTCGCAAGAGGTATTTGAAGTAATATAGGCACATATCTTAGCGGACACAAAAAGTGTCCGCTAATGATATATTAAGACAACATTGCAAACGATTTAATTTCTACAATTATGAATAAATATATCTTTAGTCTTATCTGCTTCTTTTTCATGATGGCATTACCAATGAATGCGCAAAGTGAAAGCAATACAAAGGTTTACGACGTAGTAGATGAAATGCCTTGCTTTCCTGGGGGAAACAAAGGTTTAATGACGTTTATTGCCCAAAACTTGGTTTACCCTGTAACAGCTCAAGAAAATGGTGTACAGGGACGAGTTATCGTAAGTTTTGTTGTAGAAACAGATGGTTCAATCATTAACGTTAAGGTTGCGCGTTCTGTTGATCCTTCTCTTGACAGAGAAGCTATGCGTGTAGTTAAAGCTATGCCTAAGTGGACACCAGGAAAAAAAGATGGGAAACCTGTACGAGTAAAATATACAGTACCTATGGTATTTCATTTTTAACAAATCACATTACGATGAGAATCCATTAATAATTAAAGAAAAGACTTATGATTAGACTATTTAAAATAACATTTCTACTGGTAGTAACTATCACTATGTGTACTACAGCCAGTGCTACTAAGAATAAGACAATAAATAATGGTTTCTTCTATTATGAAGGTCAAATTGACAAGAATGGTATGGTACCAATGGGTGAAGGAACTTTATATTTACAAGACTCCTCTAATAGTTCTGAGTCTAACACCTTTGGTCATAATTTGTATGTTATGTATGGAACTTTCAATGGCTGGAAAGGTCATGGAACTATCGAACATCCACTGTGGAGCTATACCGGTGATATTGAGGTTACTCCAAACAACCTGGTGTTAACCCAAGGAGAAATCGAAATTAAAGTGTTAGACGAGAATCAAGTAACAAAATTAGAATCTGAGAATTCTGCTTATCCTGTCACAACCATTTGGGGAATATATCCCCATACCTTCTATATTAAAGAATGCGAAAAGAAGAAGTTCAAAATAACCTCTCCTATCACTTTTACTGCGCAGATTAGACAAATGAATGATGGTACCAAAGAAGGTTATAAAAATACCTGTCTGGATGATCCTGACATCCTTCCACAAAATACGTCATATACCCCGTTTGACGTAAAGGAAATTATACAAAATCTGGGGCACAATTCGATAGATTCCAAAATCTTAGATCATGTCTTGGCAGATTACAATAACGGAACGATAAGAAACGGAGTGGTAAGTCAGCGCTTATATGATAAATTCATTTATACGAAAGGAAGCATTGATAAGATTAAGTATTCTTATGGAGGTGGTACCATAACGCTAAAAAAGTTAGATGAAAACCGAAGCGTTAGTGTCAATTATATCGGTTCAGACTATACGATAGTCAATAAATATGGTTCTAGAAACGGACAAGATATAATTCAAATGTACTGTTCGAAAGATAAATGCTGGTATGTCAACAAAATATATCAGGATGGTACTCAGATTTCAAAAGCCATAGTTACTCCAAATAACCAGATTGTTTTTGGTAATACAGCTCTCGAACCCGAAGATGGCACAGAAACAAGCTGGTATATCAGAAATGGAAAGCGCTACCAAGACGAAAAACCTCGTCAAAATATATATAAGCTGAGAGATAGCAGAGCCATTGACCAGCAAACGACTGCTGATATGCTTCTAAAAGCTCAAACTCTTCCTAGCTTCAATGTTGTTAAACGTAAGGTAAAAACATTGGTGAAAGATAAGGATACCCAAAATCTTCTTGGTTCTATCACATTAGACGGTAAGTATCATAATAGAACAACTGTCAATAGTCAAACTGCCAATCGTCAAACTGCCAGAAATCAAACTGCCAGAAGACAAACGGTCAAGAATGGTTCAAAGTCTTCTTCTGATGTGGAAACAGCAAAAATGATGATAAACCTCTACCGAGGTGTAAAAGATAGCAGAAAAAGATATAAGGAGGAACAAAGACGAAAAGAAATCAGAAAGATTCTGAGACACTACGGATATTAATTTTAAGTACAAAAAAATCAAGATATGAATTACAAGAACATCATCAGTGCCCTTTTTATTGCAATGATCTTTGCAGGGGGCATCAGTTGCACAAACAAGACAAAGAGTGCAAAACAAGGTAACGACAGCATCGCTGCCGATAGTGTAGCAGCTACAGACAAAGAAGAACCTGTCGATGTAGTGATTAGTCCTGAGAAATCAAAGAAGGGGAACGTTACAAAATTCACTTTCAACTATTCTGGTCAGGAGGTAAATGTTATTGCCGATGAAAACAAGTATGAATACTATGTGAAGATTGACAATAAGAAATTTCCTTTGGAATCTGAAGATTATGACTTTGGTTCCATTAAGGATTGCAGAATGTATAAAAACGACATCTGGATTATTGGCGATAAAAATACAGCAGGAATATACGCAGCAGAAACCAGTGGCGTAGGGGTCGTATGCTTTAATATAGACAAGAAAAAATTCAAGGATGTAGTATCTTGCGGTGGAGCTAAGTTTAGCGATAACCAAGTAGTTTATCAGAAGAAAGAACTAAAGAATCCTGATGCAGACTGTGCTGCAGATTTCAAGTTTAAAACTATCACCAAGAAAATCGCTATAGACAAGTAAGATGAATATGATTATGACGACGGAGTGGAACAACCATCAAATTCTAATGGTTGACAACATTTAAATAATCAAGCGCCAATACTTTTTTCAAAATATTGGCGCTTATTTTTGAAATTTTCCCTCAATATTACTATATTATATAGGTATAACCAAAAAGAAAGAATAAAATGGCAAATAAAATGTCTTTATGTATCAT
>OBCL01000262.1_pt1 | contig 14186 bp, 13 predicted proteins | sample 1495931 | NCBI WGS metagenome assembly OBCL01 (sample SAMN03418275, study PRJEB22391) | human gut metagenome | biome: human-gut; feature: organic feature; material: feces | host: Homo sapiens | place: Tanzania | collected 2013-01
GCTTCTTTGAAGGCTGCTGATTTCAAGGGTATCATCGACGCTTGGAAGAAGTAATCTCAACAAGAAATATTTTGCGGGGGATGCCCTTTCTTCGTGGGAGGGCATCCCTTTTTAATCAAAAAAAAGACTGCTTTCATATCAAAAAAAGCGCAATTTAAGGAAATAGTCATGAAACAATTCCTCACATTATTAATATTCATCCTCTGCTCTACATTCACAGCGAATGCGCAGAACTACCTGGACCATCTGAAGAAGAAGGAACCGGGAAAGGGTGTTGTGACCGTGAACCAAAGCAAGGCTATCGACGAATTGGTAAACGGAAAACCTGTGCAGGCTGCAGAAAAGAAGCCTACTGCACAGGATGACAAGACCAAGACTAAAACTACCCCACAACCACAAAAGACCCCAACAGACACTCAGCACAAGAACACTGAGCACCCACAAAGGGAGAATACTCCTACCCCTCATCCGCAGCATGAAAACACAAAGGAGGGCACCCATGCCAACAACGCAAAGGAGGACACCCACGCCAACAACGCTGCCAAGGCTGAGAACAGAAAAGAAGAAACTGAAATGCCGATAGTGGATATGCGCAAGAAAGTGATGCGCAAAAGCTACAAGGTTACAGGATATAGAGTACAGGTATATGCCGGCGGTAACTCCCGCAACGACCGACTGAAGGCGGAACAGACAGGCAACAACATCAAGATGAAGTTCCCAGACCAGCCGGTTTACGTTCACTTCTACTCCCCAAGATGGATTTGCCGCATGGGCAACTTCCGCAATTTGGGCGAAGCCCAGAAGGTTCTTGCCAAGGTGAAAGCCCTGGGTTACAGACAGGCATGCCTGGTAAAGGGACAGATTACGGTACAGTACTAGTTAATAGTTTATAGTTGATAGTTAACAGTTTACAGCATTGATGCCGTAGACCTAACTATAAACTATTAATTGTAAATTATTAACTATTAATTAAGAATTATAAATTAAATAAGATGAATCCAGAAACAGAATTTCGCGAGGGATTGGATGAACTCGCAGGACACTATAAGGAAGTATTGAAGCTCCTGGGTGAAGACACAGAGCGCGAAGGACTTGTCAAGACTCCTATGCGCGTAGCCAAGGCGATGCAGGTATTGACCCGCGGCTACTATCAGGATGCCCACAAGGTATTGACAGATGCCCTCTTTGAGGAGAAATACGACCAGATGGTCATCGTGAAGGACATCGATTTCTTCTCGATGTGCGAGCACCACATGCTGCCTTTCTATGGCAAGGTTCACGTGGCTTACATTCCTAACGGCAAAATCACCGGTCTGAGCAAGATAGCCCGCGTGGTGGATATCTTCAGCCACCGCCTCCAGGTGCAGGAGCGCCTCACCCAGCAGATTAAGGACTGCATCCAGGAAACCCTGAACCCTCAGGGAGTCATGGTGGTGATTGAGGCTAAGCACATGTGCATGCAGATGCGTGGCGTGGAGAAGCAGAATTCCATCACCACAACCAGTGATTATAGCGGCGTATTCAACTCTTTGAACACCCGCCAGGAGTTCATGAGCCTGCTGAGAGGAGAAAGTAAAAGAATCTAATATATAGTTAATAGTTTACAGTTGATAGTTTATAGAGCATTCTTGCCATCAACTGTAAACTATTAACTTTTAACTATAAACTATAAAAAAATGAAGTTTATATCCTGGAACGTAAACGGCCTGCGTGCTTGCGTGGGCAAAGACTTCGAGAACCAATTCAAGGCACTCGATGCAGACTTCTTCTGCCTGCAGGAAACCAAGATGCAGGAAGGACAACTCGACCTGAAGTTTGAAGGCTACGAAAGTTATTGGAACTACGCTGAGAAAAAAGGATATTCCGGCACTGCCATCTATACCAAGCACAAGCCTTTGAGCGTAAGCTATGGCATGGGCGTGGAGGAACACGACCACGAAGGCAGAATCATCACCCTGGAATACGATCAGTTCTACCTCGTCACCTGCTATACACCAAACTCGCAGACAGAACTCAAGCGCCTGGTTTATCGCATGACTTGGGAAGAAGATTTCCGCAAGTTTCTGAAAGGTCTTGACGCCAAGAAACCTGTAGTCATCTGCGGTGACTTAAACGTGGCACACGAAGAGATAGATATCAAGAATCCGAAGGCCAACCGCCGCAACGCCGGTTTTACAGACGAAGAGCGAGAGAAAATGACAATTCTCCTGAACGATGGCTTCACCGATAGCTTCCGCTATCTCCATCCAGAGGAAATAACCTATTCGTGGTGGTCTTACCGCTTCAAGGCACGCGAGAAGAACGCCGGCTGGCGCATCGACTATTTCCTGGTATCAGACAGCATCAAGGACAAGATTACAGAAGCAAAGATCCATACCGACATTATGGGTAGCGACCACTGCCCGGTGGAAGTAGACTTAAACATCTAACAAGAAATCAGACTTTCTTATATAAATCAGATTGTTGAAAAAAAAAGATGGGGATCACCTTCCTCACGGAAGCCATCCCCATATTGGTCATATCAACATAAAATTTTAATTTATATAAGAGAGATTTTTCAATTCTAATGAAGAAATCAACTGCCCCATGTAACGGGGCATTGATTTGCTGGTCAACGGATTACAAGAGGCCCTTAATCTCAGAGAGATTCTTCTTTACAGAAGTACCGTCCTTGTAAGTAACCATGAAGTAATCGTGAACAGACTTGCCGTTTCTGTACTGCACAACTGCCACGCCACCTTCGCGGAGCTGGAGAGTGAAGTAACCCTCACGCTTGCCATTGACATACTTGCCATGCCACTTCTCCTTACCATTCTTATAATAAGTGGTCACTTCGCCGTTGAAAACTGTATTGCGGTCGTTACCGAGGTCAATGAAGCTATAGCCTCCCTCAGCACGGAGATTACCATTCATATAGAAATCCTGGAAAACGTCCTTCTTATTGAGGCCAGCGCCGGTAGTCATCAGCAATCTGTAATAACTAGCCTGATCGGCACTAGCTACATTGCTCATATTTTCTGCATAGAAAATAGTGTCAGCTACTACTGTTGCATTCTCTACGTGCTTGCGACCGAAAGCTGCTACGGTCATTAAAGCCATCAATGAGAATAATATAACTCGTTTCATATTTTTAATTTTTAGGATATTATTAATTGTTTATTATTATTTCTTTTTTCTGGTGCAAAGATAATACAATTTTCGATAGGTTGTATCAATCCTTAACGCTATTTTATCTATTTTTTCGGGTCGGTTTTACTTTTTACCAGAAAGAGTTTTCCAAATTACAAATTGTTATTTAAGGGGTCTTTTTTATACACTTTGACAGAAGGTGTTTCCTGATAACCCCCATAAATCCCTATCTCAGTTTACACATTGTAAGCAGCCTATCTCATTACCCCTCAGGAGCACCACCACTTTTTTGAACCCATTTACAAACTTTTTCGCCCTTTTTCTAGCGTATGTACTTTTTATTTTGTACTTTTGCAGAGAAATATATATAATATAAGGTACGCGAATGAAAAAATATACAATAAAGGCACCTAGCCAAATGAATGCAAGCATCAACTTGCCTGCATCAAAGAGTATCAGCAACCGAGCCCTCGTCATCAGTGCGATGGCAGGAAGCAGCATACAACCTAGCAACTTGAGCGACTGCGATGACACCGAGGTTATCATCGCCGCCCTCAAGGATATGCCTGATGTCATCAACATCAAGGCAGCAGGCACCGCCATGCGATTCATGACAGCTTATCTCGCCTCTACACCGGGCGAACATACCATCACGGGTACTGAGCGCATGCAGAATCGCCCTATCCGCATCCTCGTAGATGCCCTGCGCTATCTGGGTGCAGACATCTCCTACGAGAAGAACGAAGGCTATCCGCCTCTCCACATCAAAGGCAAGTCTTTGGAAGGCGGCCACCTGGAGGTAGTAGGCAATATCAGCTCGCAATATATCTCTGCACTCCTGATGATAGGTCCGATGCTGAAGAATGGACTGGAATTGAAGCTCACTGGCGAAATTGCCTCACGCCCTTACATCGACCTCACCCTCTGGACCATGAAGGAATATGGAGCAGATGCAGAATGGACGGATATGGACACCATCACCGTGAAGCCGCAGCCATACAAGGCGACTCCTTACATGATTGAGAACGATTGGAGTGCCTCGTCTTACTGGTACGAGATGATGGCCCTAAATGCCAACATCGACTCTTCTATCCAACTGGAAGGCTTGATGGACAGTTCAAAGCAGGGTGATTCTGTGGTGAAATACATCTTCAGTCTGCTGGGTGTGAAGAGCGAATTTGAGAATCGCGACACCATCACGAATGTAATGCTGAAGACAAACCGCTGTCTTCTCCCTAAATTCGAATACGATTTCACAGGTTCCCCCGACCTGGCTCAAACCATCGTAGTAGCATGCTGTGCGCTCGGCGTGAAGTTCAAGTTCACGGGTCTTGCCAGTCTGAAAATCAAGGAAACCGACCGTATCGAGGCTCTCAAGACCGAGTTGAAGAAGGTGGGCTATGTCATCCACGATGAGAACGACAATACACTCTATTGGGATGGCGAGACCTGCGAAGCAAGCTTTGCCCCTATCGACACCTACGAGGATCACCGCATGGCGATGGCTTTCGCCCCACTCGCCTTCAAGTTCCCTCAGATAGAGATCAACAACCCGGAAGTAGTGAGCAAGTCGTACCCACACTATTGGGAAGACCTCAAGAAAGTAGGATTTGAGATAGTTGAAAGTTAATAGTTGATAGTTAATTGTTTATGCTATATTTAGTTTTAGCCCTGGTGGCATTAGGCCTGATAAGCGCCATATTCGGTATCGTCTCCCATCGTAAGGGAGAGGACGAGGAACCTTTACAGGAAGGCGTATCGTGCAACACTTGCAATGGAGAGAACTCCAAGTGCGAGCAAGACTGCATGATGGAGGCAGCCACCAAGGAAATAGAATATTACGATGACGAAGACCTCGACCGGTTTGCAGGACGAGAGGCTGACGACTATACCGACGAGGAAGTGGAAGAATTCTCGGAAGTGCTCTACACCATGCAGCCCGATGAGGTGGCAGGCTGGAACAGAAGTCTGATTCTGCGAGGCATCAACCTGCCTAACCAGCTGAAGGATGAAGTCATCAACTTTTTAAATAGCTAGGAGTCATATATGGACATATTGCAATATACATTTTTCCAGAACGCACTGATAGGCGCCTTCTTGGCAAGCATCCTGTGCGGATTCATCGGAACCTACATCGTTACCCGCCGTCTGGTCTTCATCAGCGGCGGCATCACCCATGCCTCTTTCGGCGGCATCGGCATCGGTGTGTTCTCGGGCATCAACCCCATCCTCTCCGCCATGGTATTCGCCATTCTCAGTGCCTTTGGCGTACAATGGATTTCGCATAAGAAAGATGTGCGCAAAGACTCCGCCATCGCCATGTTCTGGACCTTGGGCATGAGCGTGGGCATCATCTGCTGCTTCCTCACCCCGGGATTCATGCCCGACCTTCCCTCCTTCCTCTTCGGCAGCATCCTCGCCATCGACAGCGCAGACCTCTGGTTGCTGGGCATCCTCACCGTGGTGGTGGCACTGCTCTTCACCTTCCTCCTGCGCCCCATCCAGAACATCGCATTCGACAGTACCTTTGCCCGGTCACAGCATCTGCCGGTCACCCTCATCGAATATCTGATGATGACGCTCATCGCCATGACCATTGTTGCCACCCTCAAGATGGTGGGCATCGTACTCGCCATCAGTCTGCTCACCATCCCGCAGATGACCGCCAACCTCTTCACCTACAACTACAGGCAGATGATCTGGGCAAGCATCATCCTGGGCTGGATAGACTGCATCGTGGGGCTCTACGCCAGCTACATGCTCAATGTGCCGTCGGGAGCCACCATCATCTTCGTAAGCATCATCATCTTTGCCATCGCAAAATTGTGGAAAGGAATCCAGAAAAAATGAGAATCCAGAAAAAATGAAACAGCATCAGCACCCTACAAGAAACCTGGCATACGCCATCGTGCTCATCATCATCTCGATGAGTACCATCGGATGTTCTACGCAGAAGAATACGGCGCAGAGCAGATGGTGGCATGCCTTCAACGCCCGATACAATACCTATTATAATGGTACACTCGCCTATATTGATGCCTCGCTGGAGAAAGAAGCAGGCAACAAGGACAACTATACCGAGCAGATTCCACTCTACACCGTTACCAACAAGAGTAGCCGTGAAATAGGTAAGAGTAACTACGACCGTGCCATCGAAAAATGCGAGAAAGCCATTCACCAGCACAGTATCAAGAGCCGACCTGAATGGACAAAAAGCAGAAAGAAGACCGAAAAGGATATTGAATGGCTCAGCCGCCGTGAGTACAACCCCTTCCTGTGGAAAGCCTGGATGCTGATGGGTAGATCGCAGTTCTTCAAGGGCGACTTCAATTCGGCAGCCACCACCTTCGCCTATATGAGCCGTCTCTACGCCACCCAACCTGCCATCTACGGCAAGGCTCGTGCCTGGCTGGCTAAATGCTACATAGAACAGGACTGGATGTATGATGCAGAAGATGTAATCCGCAACATCAGGCGCGATTCCATCCACTGGAGTGCCCAGAAGGAATGGGATTACACCCTTGCCGACTACCATATCCGCAAGGGCGAAGCGGCACAGGCGATTCCTTATCTCAAAAAGGTAATCAGCCACGAGATGCGCCGCAAGCAGAAGGCACGCGAATGGTATCTGATGGGACAGCTGCAGGCTTCCATCGGCAACAAGCAGGAAGCCTACAAGGCTTTCAAGCACGTGGTGCGCCTCAATCCTCCTTACGAACTGGAGTTCAACGCCCGCATCTCGATGACCGAGGTGATGGCGGCAAACAACAGCAGGAAGATGATAGGCAAGCTGAAGCGCATGGCGGCATCCGACAACAACCAGGAATATCTCGATCAGATATACTATGCCATCGGTAATATCTACCTGGCTCAGAAAGACACCCTGCAGGCCATCGGAGCCTACGAGAAAGGCGTTGCCAAAGCCACCAGAAGCGGCATAGAGAAAGGTGTGCTCCTCCTGCATTTGGGTGATATCTACTGGATTAGAGAGAAATTCTCCGATGCCCAACGCTGCTATGGAGAAGCCATCGGCTTGCTCGACAAGGAGCGCAAGGACTATGAACAGCTCTCCAACCGCTCCAAGGTGCTCGACGAACTGGTACCCTTCACCGATGCCGTGGCCCTGCAGGACTCCCTCCAGGCATTGGCGAAGATGGATGAGAAAGACCGCAACGCAGCCATCGACCGCGTGATTACCGCCCTGAAGAAGAAAGAAAAGGAAGAACGTAAAAAACAGGCTGAGCAGGAAGCCGCCAATAACCAGCAGGGAGGAGATGGAGGCAACTTTGCCAACAATGCCAACAAGAAAAACAATACCGCCAACGCCAATAATGCTATGAACGGTATGAACGGCATGGATAAGGGAAAATGGTATTTCTATTCACCTATGGCGGTAAACCAGGGTAAGGCGCAGTTCCAGAAACTCTGGGGCAAGCGAGAGAATGTAGACAACTGGCAGCGAGTCAACAAAACCGTGGTTGCTTTAGCGCAAGGTGCCGAGGAGATGACCGACGAGATGAGAGATTCGCTCGCCAACGTAGCCGCCCAGGAAGATTCGCTCAAGCAGATTACCGACAGTGCCGTGAACGACCCGCACAAGCGGGAGTACTACATGGCGCAGATTCCATTCACCCCGGAACAGCTGGCAGAAAGCAACCAGCTGCTGGAAGACGGACTCTACCATTCGGGCGTCATCTTCAAGGATAAGCTCGACAACCTGCCACTCAGCGAGAAGGCACTGCGCCGACTGACTGACCACTATCCGGAATATGAGCACATGGATGATGTCTACTATCATCTCTACCTGCTCTATTCCAGAAAGAAACAGACGGGTGTGGCAAGCATCTACGTGGAGAAACTGAAGAAGGACTACCCTGAAAGTCAGTGGACCATCCTTCTTTCCGATCCATATTATGTAGAGAATGCCAAGATAGGCGTTCATCTGGAAGACTCTCTCTATACCCTCACCTACCAGGCATTCAAGGAGGGTAAATACGAGGTAGTGAAGGAGAATGCCGCCGTATCGGAGAAGCGGTTCCCAACGGGCGAAAACCGCGATAAGTTTCTCTTCATCAGCGGTATGACCCAGCTCAACGAAGGCAACGTGGATTCATGCATGACCATCATGAACACCGTGGTGGAGAAATATCCCAACAGCCGACTCAGCGAGATGGCAGGTATGATAGTGAATGGTGTCAACGCCGGCAAGCGACTCTATGGAGGCAAGTTCGACCTGAGCAATGTATGGTCGATGAGAAGCGACGTTATCAACAACAACGATTCTACCCAGCACAAGGGCTTTAGCGACGAACGCAACGACAAGTTCGTGTTCCTCCTAGCCTATGTTCCTGATTCCGTAAACGAGAACCAGCTGCTCTTCGAGGTGGCGAAATACAACTTCACCTCGTATATGGCACGTAACTTCGATCTCAATATCGAGGATATCCAAGGTCTGCATCGCCTGAAGGTAAGCGGTTTCCGCAACTACGACGAGGCTCGCCAATACGCCAACGAGGTGTATAAGCAGGCAGGTATCACCCGTCTGCTGAACAAGGCAAGAGCCTTTGTCATCAGCGAGCCAAACCTGGAGCTTCTGGGCACCAAACTGTCTTACGACGACTACGACAAGTTCTACGCCAAGCACTTTGCCCCATTGAAGATCAGCCAGCTCCGCCTGCTCATCGAGCCAGCAGAAATAGCTGTAGATAGAAATCAGGAAGATGCATCTAGCAAGGTTTCAGAAACGGGCGATCATCCGCTTGATGAATTGGAACCAAAAGAAGATCTGATTCTCGGTCCTGTAAATCAGAACACAGAGCAGCAGAAGACTCAGGAAGAGGAAATCACGCTGCCGGTTAACAAGGAAGAGCAGAATACCCAGGAAGAAGAATTCACTCTTCCTGTAACCAAGGAAGAGCAGAAGACTCAGGAAGATGACGATACCTTCGAGATTCAGCCTCAGCAGAAAGAGGAGAAGACCGAAGATACCGGCATCGACTTCGAGGAGAAGAAGACTGAAGATTCCGGACTGGAAGACGAATACTTCGAACTCGACGGATTCTAGAGGAAAACTAAAAAAGAGAGAGGGTGTGTCTTTAAACCATGACGCACCCTCTCTCTTTTTCTACTTATTATAGTACTGACGTATTGTAAGTATATAATTCAAATTTCACAACGAACAGAAGAACGTGACCAGGAACGGCACGGAGAAATCTACGCAGAAACCATGAAAGATGGAAACGATGATGAAACTCTCGCCCGAACAGCGGGTGATAATCGGCAACGTGGTATCCATCGTCGTGGCTCCTCCCACACTGATTGGTGCCAACTTGCCGAAATACTTTACCAGCAGAGGCGCACAGAGCAGGGTGAGAATCTCTCGGCAGATATTTGCCAGCAAGGCTATCGTACCCAACTCCGGTCCACGATATTGCGTGATAAAGATACTCGACAACGAGTAATATCCGAATCCCGAACCTATCGCCAGACAATCCATCAGCTGGCGATGACCCAACAGCAGGGAAGCCGCAGCGCATCCGGCAAGGGTGCCCAGGATAGTCATCACCGGCAACATCATCAATCGGGGATTCACCTTCCTGAAACTCTTCAACACCGAAGTATCACATCCGATGCTGATTCCCACACAGAACATCAGGCAGCAAAGCGCACCATAGCTCACGTCGCCATCCAGCAACCCGGCTGGAACCACATCGCAAACACCCACGATGATGCCCAGCACAAAGAAGCCCACGATAATCAAGCTACCCTTCATCCCTCGCCTCCTTTCTGCGAAACAACCTGCGAGTCTGCCTTCGCCTGCTTGGCACTCACGTATCTCCACAAAGCCCAGGCAAAGAGCACACTTCCGGCACTGCCGCCAAGCGTCAGGATGATAGCCTCCAGTCCCAAGGTCTGAAGTCCGTTGATGATACGGGGATTCGCTCCCACCTCGATACCGAGCAGGAACAGGAGTACCCAGATAAGTGCCGTGATGATACGGCCGATGAAACTCATTTTCTTATTGCGAAGCAGATACCCCGTACCTATTCCGCACAACATAATCATTACAATCTTGAGCATTGCTTCCTTATTATCTTATTATCTTCTTTTCTTCTTTAATTAATCATACAGGATTCATTAATCATACAGGGCATTGTTCATATCACCCTTGAATAATAATAACGCATTCCCAGCCTTTATCGTATATCCAAGGGCAAAGATTCCTTAAAAATACTTACGTTATCAAGTCCTGAACTTAAAAACAAAAAACACTTAACATTCTTTACGACAAGATTCTTCCTGCATTCAAGAATTCTTTGTAATTTAGCACCCCGAAAAAATATAAGGAGAAAAAATATGAGCAACGGATTATTATTATGGGTGGATGATGAGATTGAACTTCTCAAGGCTCACATCATTTTCCTGGAGAAAAAGGGTTACGAGGTGGTTACCGTGAGCAATGGTACAGATGCCATCGACCAATGCAGACAGCAGACCTTCGACCTCATCCTACTCGACGAGATGATGCCCGGATTGAGCGGACTGGAGACCTTGCAGCAGATCAAGGACATTCAGCCTGCCACTCCCGTAGTGATGTGCACCAAAAGCGAGGAGGAGAACATCATGGACCAAGCCATCGGTTCCAAGATAGCCGACTATCTGATCAAGCCTGTCAACCCCAGCCAGATATTACTGTCGCTCAAGAAGAATATCCACCGCAAGGACATCGTGACCGAGGTGACACAGAGCGGATACCAGCAGGACTATCAGCAAATAGCCATGCAGATGATGGATTGCCGCAACTGCCAGGACTGGATGGAGGTATACAAGAGACTGGTGAAATGGGAACTGGAACTGAGCGATACCGACAGCAGCATGACCGAGATGCTCTCCATGCAGAAGGAGGAAGCCAACATCGGCTTTGCCAAATACATAGCCAAGAACTATCTGAACTGGGTAGACCCCAAGAATATAGGAAAGCCAGTGGATGGCAAGCCGGTGATGAGTCCTGATATCTTCAAGACCAAGATATTCCCGATGCTCGACAAGGGCGAAAAAGTATTCCTCATCGTCATCGACAACTTCCGCTACGACCAGTGGAAGATGCTCGCCAAGGACATCGGCGACAGCTTCGAGATAGAGGAAGATATGTATATGAGCATCCTGCCTACCGCTACGCAATATGCCCGAAACGCCATCTTCAGCGGACTGATGCCGAACAAGATAGCGGAAATGTTTCCGGAGCTCTGGGTGGATGAGGACGAGGAGGAAGGCAAGAACCTAAACGAGAAGCCGCTGATTCAAACCCAGATAGACAGGTTCAGAAAGAAATACAGTTTCAGCTATCACAAGGTGAACGACTCGGTGGGTGCCGACAAGTTCATGGAGCGTTACAACGAATGCAAGGACAACGACCTGAACGTGCTCGTAATCAACTTCATCGACATGCTCTCGCATGCCCGAACGGAATCGAAGATGGTGCGTGAACTTGCCAACAACGAGAGTGCCTACCGCAGTATTACGCAGAGCTGGCTGCGCCACTCGGTGCTTGCCGAGCTGTTCAAGCGACTGGCGCAGAGCGACTTCAAGGTGGTTATCACCACCGACCACGGCAGTATCCGTGCATCGAAGCCTATCAAGATTATCGGCGACCGCAACACGAATACCAACCTGCGCTATAAACTGGGTAAGAACCTGGCTTACAACGCCAAGGAGGTATTTACCATCAAGGAGCCGCACAAGGCCCAGCTACCTGCGCCCAACCTGAGCACTGCGTATGTATTCGCCTACGGTGATGCCTTCTTCGCCTATCCGAACAATTACAACTATTACGTATCCTACTACAAGGATACCTTCCAGCATGGTGGCATCTCGATGGAGGAAATGCTCATTCCGCTCATCACCCTGACACCGAGAAAGAGAAACTAGTGATAGTTGATAGTTTATAGTAATCATAAAGTTCAAAGTAAAAATATGAAGATTAAGATTGATTCATTAGACAACATCCATGTAGCAGCCAAGGAATTCCTTGAGAACATGGGCGACGGCAAGGTCTTTGCCTTCTATGGCAAGATGGGTGCCGGAAAGACGACATTTGTGAAAGCAATTTGCGAGGAACTGGGCGTGGAAGACGTGATTACATCGCCTACCTTTGCACTTGTCAACGAATATACAGCTGGCAATGGCGACCCTATCTACCACTTCGATTTCTACCGCATCAAGAAGATTGACGAGGTATACGATATGGGTTACGAGGATTACTTCTATGGCGGCAACCTCTGCTTCCTGGAGTGGCCTGAACTCATAGAAGACCTACTGCCAGAGGATTGCACCAAGGTGACAATCACCGTGGAGGAAGATGGTTCCAGAAGCGTGGAATTCTAAAAAGAGAAATAATAAAGAGAAATGAAAATGGATTGATTCCCATTCTTCATTTCTCTTTTTTCTTATTTTATCAAAAGAGACGCATGTCTTACAAAAGAGACTCAAACTTCTCCTTGAGAGTTGACTTGTTAGCTGCACCAACAAACTTGTCAACCAACTGACCACCCTTGAAGAACAGGATGGTAGGGATGTTGCGAACGCCAAACTCCATAGCGATGTCGTCGTTCTCCTCTACATCACACTTTCCAACTACCAACTTGCCGTCAAACTCCTCTGCCAACTCAGACACGATAGGAGCAATCTGGCGACAAGGACCACACCAGGTAGCCCACAAATCTACTACCAATGGCAACTCGCCATTCTTGTAACTCTCGAAATTCTCGGTTGTAATTGTTACTTCCATTTTTACACCTTTTTATATATTAATACTAATTGATTTGATAACTCATCTTCGGATGATCGTTGACAAACTGAATCAGTTCTCTGCTCACACCCACGGTCCGCTCCTGGGCACGCATCAGGATATTGCTATTGCTTTCGGGGTCATGAATCTGCAGGAAGAGCTGTGCCTTGCCTTCATCATTCTCTATCACCGACTTCAGGTCGTTCACAAAGGCTTCGTTCACCTCCGTGCTATCCACAACAATGGTAAAACGCTCCAGGCGATTCTCCTTCACGGTCTGCAGATACTCCACGGTGCTCAGTTTGAAGTCCAGATAGTTAGCATTGCCATAGCGTGCCACGCATTTTGCCGTGCAGTAGATGGTACTTCCTTCCATCATGATGCCTCGCCATGCACCCCAATCCTCGCCAAAGAGCGCCAACTCGCCCGAGCCCTCGAAATCCTCAATGGTAACGAAGCCGCATGGCTTGCCCGTCTTGGTGAACTTTGACTTTACCTCGGTGATGATGCCGCCGAATACCACATCTTCCTTCTTGGATAGTGCTACCTTATCCCTCAACTCACTGCAATGGGTGTTGCACATGTTATGAAGGATAATCTCGTATTCGTCGAGAGGATGCGCCGAAAGATAGATACCCACCAGCTCACGCTCCTTGTTCAACCTTTCAATGGTGCTCCAGGATTCTGCCTCAGGAATTGGCGGAGTAGCAATCTCTACGGCTTCCGCACCTCCAAAGAGTGAGGTAGCTGCCTCGCGCTGTTCCTGCTGATAAAGCTGACCATAGCGCACCAGGGTATCGAGGAAGGTATCACCCTTGCTGTTCTTGCCGAAGAACTGCTCGCGACGGATGCCGAAACTGTCGAAGCCACCACTCAGCGCCAAGGTCTCGAATGCCTTGCGGTTGACACAGGAGAAATCCACTCGCTCGGCAAAATCGAAGATAGTCTTATAAGGTCCGTTCTTCAGACGCTCGGCCACGATGGCATCGGCTGCCGGGGCTCCCATACCCTTGATGGCTGAAAGACCGAAACGGATTTCGCCATGCTCGTTCACACCGAAGGCACGGTAACTCTCGTTCACATCAGGCCCCAACGTCTTGATGCCCATCGACTGGCACTCCTCCATCAGTTTGGTGATTTCGGTAATCTGTGCAAAGCGTCGGGTCATCAGCGCCGCCATATACTCGGCTGGATAGTGCGCCTTGAGATAGGCTGTCTGATAGGCTACCCACGAATAGCAGGTGGCGTGCGACTTGTTGAAGGCGTAGGA
>OBCL01000263.1_pt1 | contig 14171 bp, 8 predicted proteins | sample 1495931 | NCBI WGS metagenome assembly OBCL01 (sample SAMN03418275, study PRJEB22391) | human gut metagenome | biome: human-gut; feature: organic feature; material: feces | host: Homo sapiens | place: Tanzania | collected 2013-01
CATCTGAAGCCAGAAGAGATTCTCAACGAGGAAGAGGACAGAAGCATCGAATCCACCGGTAAAAGAACGCAAGCCAACCGCAATTTCAATATCCTGATAGTAGATGACGATGCTGAGATTGCACATTATATCAAGACCGAACTGAGCGACTGGTACCGATTTGAACATGCCAGCAACGGCAAGGAAGGTCTCAAGATGTTGCTCACCGGCAAATATGATCTCGTGATAAGCGATGTGATGATGCCGGAAATGGATGGTGTTACCATGCTCAAGAAGATTAAAGGCAACTCTAACGTAAGCGATATACCGGTCATCCTGCTCACCTCCAAGAGCGAGGTAGAGAACCGACTAGAGGGATTGCGCAAAGGTGCCGATGCCTTCCTGGCTAAACCTTTCAATATGGAAGAGCTGCATATTCTCATCGACAATCTGGTAGATAATGTCCGACGCATCCGTGGCAAATACAGCGGTGCGCAGGGACAGAAGGCTAAGATTGAGCAGATAAAGGTAAAGGGCAATAACGACGCTCTCATGGAAAGAGTGATGAAATATATGAACGAGCACCTCGCCGACCCTGACCTCAACGTTGAGAAACTGACAGAAGATGTAGGCATCAGCCGTGCCCAACTGCACCGTAAGCTGAAAGAAATAGCAGGTGTCTCTGCCGGTGAATTCATCCGTAACTTACGATTAGAGCAAGCAGCACGTCTTATTGAAGAAGGGCAGATCAACATCACGCAAGTAGCTTATTCCGTAGGATTTTGCAACCAGACCCACTTCTCTACAGTGTTCAAGAAACACTATGGCATGTCACCAAGTGAATATGCTGAAACAAAGAGAAATGAGAAATAAACAACAAATAGAAGAGAATAAGGTATTTTTTCGTATCTTTGCAGCAGAAACAATAATAATACAAACTAACGATCTGGAAAGATATGAAGAAATACCTCATTTTATTATTTACGGTACTTACATCACTCCATGTTTCTGCACAGAGTGATGGTTCACAGTTATGGCTCGGAAAGCAGTATGCTAACTCATGCCAAGTCATCTCACAGTTGCCTGATGATGCAACAGCCAAGATTGCCAAGCAGGAGTTGGAAAACAACTGGCGTGGCAAGAATGTTGAGCTCAAGATAGACAAGGCTCTGAATCTTGGCGAGGGCTATAACATCTACGCCCGTCCTGCACAGCAAGGCGACAACATTCAGTACGAAGCAACTATCACCGCCAGCAATCCTATCGGTTTGCTCTATGGTGCCTACGAGCTGATTCGACTTCAGAACACCGATGCCTACAACACAGGTAGCGGCAATCAGCAGAACTTCAGCAAAGCCATTGATGAAACAGAAAAACCACAAGTGGGTCTCCGCATCCTCAACCATTGGGATAATCTCGATGGCAGCATCGAACGTGGCTATGCCGGAAAGAGTATCTTCAAATGGGAAGAAATCAAACTCGGCAAAAACGGCAAGGGTGGCAGCATCAGCAAGAGTCTTCACGACCGCCTCATCACCTATGCCCGTGCCAACGCATCGCTCGGCATCAACGGCAGTGTGCTCAACAACGTGAATGCATCGCCTAAGATGATGACGGCAGAATATATTAATAAGGTGAAGGTCATCGCCAACATCCTGCGTCCATACGGCATCCGAGTGTATCTCAGCATTAACTTTGCTTCTCCTATGGCATTGGGCTATACCAAGACTGCAGACCCATTGGATAAAAAGGTACAACAGTGGTGGAAGAAGAAAGCAAAGGAGATTTATGCTGCCATTCCAGACTTTGGCGGATTCCTGGTAAAAGCTAATTCTGAAGGACAACCTGGTCCTGGCGATTACCACCGCACTCATGCCGAGGGAGCCAACATGCTTGCCGATGCCGTCAAACCATACGGTGGCATTATCATGTGGAGAAGCTTTGTATATGGTGCTAATCATAAAGGAGAAGACCGTGTAAAGCAAGCTGTCAGCGAATTCAAAGGGATGGATGGAAAGTTCCGTAACAATGTAATTCTCCAGTCAAAGAACGGTCCGCTCGACTTCCAGCCTCGTGAACCATACGCTCCTATCTTCGACAACATCAAACAGACACCTCAGATAGCAGAACTTCAGATTACCCAGGAATATCTTGGTCAGTCTAAGCACCTCACCTATCTCGCCCCAATGTGGAAGGAATTCTTTGATTTTGTCAATCCAAACAAACTGGTTGGAATCTCAGGTGTAGCCAATATCGGTGATGATGCCAACTGGTGCGGTCATCCTTTCTCACAGGCAAACTGGTATGCTTTTGGCCGATTGGCATGGAATCCTTCGCTTACAGCCGAAGAGATTGCTCATGAATGGCTCGTACAGACCTATGAGAACCAGGACGAGAAGTTCACCAAACCTGTAGAGATGATGATGATGACCTCACGTGAGGCTTGCGTCAACTATATGATGCCATTGGGCTTACACCATATCTTCAAGTTCGATCACCACTACGGTCCGGAACCAGATGGTTTCATCGCCAGCTATCCATTGGAGTGGTGCCCTGTGTATTATCACAAGGCAGATGCCAAGGGTATCGGTTTCGACCGCTCATCCAAAGGTACAGACGCCGTAGGTCAGTATCCGGAACCATATCGCAGTCAGTATGACAACATCGAGACTTGCCCTGAAGAATATCTCCTATGGTTCCATCATGTGCCTTGGACTTACAAGATGAAATCAGGAAGCACCCTCTGGCAGGAACTCTGCATGAAGTACAACATGGGTGTGGCGATGGTTGAAGTATATCGCGACTTCTGGCACACCTCAGCCAAACAGTATATGAAGGGGCATGAGCAGGAATGGCAACATACCGATTCATTACTCAATGTACAGTTGGAAAACGCCAAGGAATGGCGCAATACCTGCCTCAAGTATTTCCAGAACTATGTATCTTCTACAGTAGATAAGTAATAGTAGAACCCGCAGGAAAGTAATGATAAAGTGTCGTAATCTCAGATTTTTTATAAGATTGCGACACTTTTCTCGCTAAAAAGTTGTCGTAATCTCATTTTTTTTGTAACTTTGCGACAGTTTTAAGCAAAAAAGACTGATATGAAAGAGAACATCATCGGAAGAGAACAAGAGATATCCAAGCTGGAGAACTACATCTCTAGTCGTAAATCGGAGTTTATTGCCATATACGGCAGACGACGTGTAGGTAAAACATTTCTCATCAAGGAAATGTTTGAGGGACGTTTTACCTTCCGAGTTACAGGCAAAGACAATGTCTCTACCAAGGAACAACTCACCAATTTTGGCTTTGCCCTCCTTGAGCAAATGAATGTGGATACAATGCCTAAAGACTGGGAAGAAGCCTTCAGATTATTACAAAAGGCTATAGAAAATATGCCGGAAGGCGCGAAGGTCATCTTCTTCGATGAACTTCCATGGTTTGACACTCGTTCCTCTCACTTCATCAGTGTCTTGGAGCACTTCTGGAACGACTGGGCTTTCTATCGCAACGACATCAAGTTGATAACCTGCGGAAGTGCCACTACCTGGATGATAGACAATGTCATCAACTCTCATGGCGGTCTCCACAATCGTGTTACGCACAATATCCTTCTCTCTCCTTTCTGCCTGAGAGAAGTAGAAGACTATTTCAAGGCACAGGGATTCAATTATGAGCGACCAGAAATCATCGAATGCTTCATGGCTGTAGGTGGAATTGCCTATTATCTCTCCCTCTTTGAAAGCGACAAGAGCGTGGCACAAAATATCCAGCAACTATGCTTTACACGTGGTGGCGAACTGACAGAAGAATTCGAACGTCTCTTCAAATCTTTATTCAAGAAAGCAGACAATTACCAAGCAATCGTAACGGTACTGAAAAATAAGGGCAAAGGCATGACGAGACAAGAACTCTTGGACGCTACGCATCTTCCCAACAACGGTAGGTTTACGAGCATGCTAAAGGAACTGGAGCAGTGCGACTTCATCCGCAGTTACAATCCTTTTGGAAAGACCAAAAAGGAATGTATGTATCAACTGATAGACCCATTCACATTGTTCTACTTCAAATTCATGCACAACAAAGGTACATTCTTTGACGACTACTGGATCAAGATGCAATCAACCAGCGAGTATGCCTCATGGTGTGGCCATGCCTTCGAGATAACTTGTCTTCATCACATCAACAATATTGTAAAAGCCCTTGGCATAGATGGTTGCATCAACATCCCATGCGCTTGGTCGTATCGCCCTACCAGCAAGACATTGGCAGACGAGGATGCCGATGAGGATTTGAAACAAGGTGCCCAGATAGACTTATTGATAGACCGCTCCGACAAGTCCATTTCCATCTGCGAGATGAAATACTGTCAGGGAGAATATGAAATCAACAAGGCATACGATGCCCATCTCATGCACCGCCTTAACATATTCAAGAAAGTGACCAAGACTAACAAGACCCTCATCCCTACCTTCATCACTCCATACGGACTATATAATAATATGTATGCAAGAAAAATAACAAGACAAGTAACAGGGGATGACTTGTTTGCATAACATAAGGTACAAAAAGTTGTACGACAACAAGGTATTCCCACTAGGCTCGACAGAGAAGTTACTTTCTAGCACCCAGAATGATACTTTCTCCAACCCGAGAAGATACGCTTTCCTTCTGAAAGATGCAAGGAATTATTGGAAAATGTTTGAGGGTGAGGGAGATAAAAAGAAAAAGGTGTATCCCCGCTTGCCCGATATATGGGGCAAGAAGGATACACCTTATTATATATGTATTGTATGACGTATCTCTTGAAAAGACCTATGCATCATTTTTCTTAAAGACCTATTGCATCACTTTCTTTCCATCCTTGATTACGATACCGTGATAGCTGGAATCAACCTGCTGACCATTGATATTGAATGTCTTGGTAGAACGAAACTTGGCTGGAATAGCATGTATAGGAGTAATGCCGGTAGTTGTCCACGAATCATCCGCAATGCCCTCGCCTACAGAAGCCAGTTTGCCATCAGCTATGGTAAGCATATAACTGTTGGCAGTTCCCTCTGGAGTACGAATCAGACGCCAGTCAGTATCCTTGTCACACTTAGAGGCAACATACACTCTGTAATCACCATCCTTCAAGGTAGAAGGCAATTTCAGCACACCTCCAACTTTCACAGCATCACTACCGCTATTCACATAATAATAGGTAATCGCATTAACTACATGAGCTGATTGAATTACATTCTTTACACCATCAGAAGATTCCAGAATCACAGCGATATCACCAGAAATGTTATCACCCGTCTGATTATAAATCTTACCCGGCTGCACATTCAGCAAGGAAGCCACCTTGCTGGCTTTCAATCCTTCACCAGCATAAAAACGGGATTCATATTGAAGACAGGAAGCAGGCGAAATGCCAATCAGCATATCCTGACCTTCGCTGAACTGAAATCCTGTAGGATTCAGGAGAGCTATGTCGAAGTATCCATTTCCGCCTTTTGGTCCCCATCCCCAGTTGATGTGAACCATACCCTGCTTGTCATATCCGTCAAGCACGAAGGCATGACCGCCATTTCTTTCATCATCACCCGTATAATAGATAGGACGGTTCTGATTCAGTTCCGTATAGATATACTTCATCCATTCAGCTGCCGAATAGAAAGAACGATTCAGCCAGTTGATATTCTCATTATAGCAGAAATAATTGATCAAACCATAACGTGCTTCCCTGGACATGGCACCAGAACCAGATTCCGTATATTGCATATCTACGGAAACACCTACAGCAGCCATCAGGGTTGCTACAGCATTTCCCTGCACCTCTGTATAATCTTTCTTACTGGCATAGTCTTCCAGCATATTCTCCCAGTCGAAAGTGGTGTTTGCGAAATCACAACTCAGCAATCTACCATCTCCCACGGCTGGGGTAAAGCTATACTGATGGCTGCCCTTTCCCTTTACAGGATACTTGTGATAATACATGATTTGCGATAAAGCCGTAGCTACGCATCCCGAAGGATAAGCCTTGTTTTTGGAATTGGTAGGACAAAGATTATTGAATGGTTTGTCCTGCGCCCAGAGCGTCTTGCAGAGGGGTTCTACCGCCTCCTTGAAATCGCCCGAAGGAATCACCAAAGCTCTTGTTACGGCAGAGCCTTTCTGCAAATCAGCCTTCATGGATTCAGATGCAGCACGAAGATACCATGCCAGAGAACTATTGGCAGAAGCATCGAAAGGTGAGTCTGCATAACCGATCACGGCATCGAAAGCATCATCATTGCTTACAACTACAAAGCGGCTATCATCTCCCAATACTGTATAGGCATCTGAAGCCTGCAAGAGTCTGAGCGTCAGTTCTGCCTTTCCACGAGTCTGTGACTGCATAGACAATACCGAAGAAGCAATGGCTTGCTTCTCATCCATCGTTCTCTCCTTAGCTTCAGCACCGCTGAGGAAGAGAGATACTAACAATGCTAAAGTAAAATATCTTTTCATAGGCAAAAAATGAAAAAAGCCAGATGGGTACTGCCCCATCCGGCTTTCTTGTTATGTTAAATTAAAGAGCTGGCTTCTCGTCAAATATAAAGGCATCGTCAAATGTTCTGAAAGAACCGGTATTAGGTATGAAATTATACATAGCCATAGTTACCATACCAGTTTCAGGATCATAAGTACCAGCAACACCAGAACCAGAGCCATCAGCAGCAGCATCACCTTCGGCGTTACCCATTACATAGACAGCACCATAGGTAGGATGATTCCAAGCAGGCTGAGGAGCTACGATTACATTATTGTCCTTATCGATAGAGAATACAATATCATACTCATATCCGTTCTCAGGATCAGCAGGAACCATAAACTTACCAGCACCAATCATATAGCAAGGAGTCTGGATTTGGAAACCAAGACCAGAAGCTACGTATGTACCAGTGTAAGACTGATAACGGGTGATGGTATAATCGAGCACGGTTGCTGCATAGTAATACTTCTCTGCATCAGTGATGGCGATACGAGTTTTCTCTGATGTACCTGTTGCGATATCAAAAGAAACCTTTACCTCTGCTGTCTTCTGACCAGCAGCAAATGAAACGGTTGCAGGAACGGTAAACTTCTCATTACTACTAGACAGACCTACAGTCTGAGCCTCTGTAGAATCTACACGAGACACCTTGAATGTAAAGCTCTGCTCTGCAGTTGGCAAGAAAGATTTAGCTGTAGAGCCTTCACTTACCAGGAAAGCATTACCACCCAACTCTGTCTTAGAAGTTGGAGTATATTCATATTCATCTGTACAAGAGCTCAAACCGAGGGTAAGAACACCGAGCAGTGCTATAAATGTATATTTAAAAAACTTGTTCATAACTTTTTTAATCTTTTATATAACGATTCGTGTTATTACTCTGTCCAAAGTGGATACTTACCAGATGGGTCTGGGTTGTTCCATCCCTTAAGAGCTGTATTGTTCTCTGCCTCTGTACGATAGAAAAGGAAGTTGGTTGTAGCAGGGCGGCCATTTGTATTGATGCGAGCACCTACAGAATGGTTTGTGCCATGATAACCACGAGTCAAAGAGTAGTTCAAACGCTTCATATCGAAGAATGTGATACCCTCACCCCAAAGGTCGATACACTTCTGGAAGTAGATTTCCTTGATGATATCCTCCTTGCTTGTTGCCTTGCAAGTATATTTAGGGTCACGAGTCTTCATGAACAACTCCAAGAGTTCCTTACCCTTTGCTGCATCCTGCTGTGCAGCTGCCTCCATGCGGATGTAGTACATCTCCTCTACACGCATTACAGGGAATGCTGTAGCAGCTGCAACAGATGGAGCATCCATCTCACCCTGGTTAGGACGGAACTTGACAGATGCCATAGGAGGCATTGAAGCACCATAAGTCTTATTGACAAATGAAACCTTGTTTGCGATTGGAGAACCCGCTGGTGCTACCCACTCCAACTTACGGAAGTCGGTATCATTCAGACGATTATAAGCCAATGTATCAATTCTGATATAGTCACCAGTACCTGCACCGCAATAACCGAAGGTCTGCTCGTTACACATAAATGATATCCAGTTGACGATACCTGTAGAAACTACAACATCCTCTGATGTCTGCTGAGAGCCCCACATGAAGTCTGCCAGGTTGTTGAAACCTGTAGTGGTGTTCAGGCACTGAGCCTGAGTCATAGGCTGTACAGAAGAAGTCTTGATAGCGTTCTCTGCTGCAGCCTGAGCCTTGGCATAATCGCCTTCCCACATATAGAGACGAGCCTCCAGACCATATACGCAGTCCAAGTGAGGCAAAGTCTTCTCTGTCTTTGTGAGCTTACCGATATTCTGCTCAGCATACTCCAAATCCTCCTTGATGAATTTGATCAAATCCTCCTTCTTAACACGAGGATTGTTACGTGCATCAGCCTCAGCCATACCCTCCTTCACGATAGGCACAGTCAAGCCAGTAACATCATTACCATCGGCATTTACACCCTTTGTAACATCTGTTGGCAAGTACTCGTACATACGACCGAGGTCGAGATAAGCGAGCGCACGGAAAGCCTTGGCAGCTGCAATGTAACCCTTCTGCTCATCAGTAGCAGTCTCCTCATTGATAGTAGAGAGAACGTTATTGGCTGTCTGGATGAACTTGTAGTAGTATGTCCAGACGAAGTTTGAACGGGCTGCATCCTGGTTGATACCCTCATTCTCTGCCCATGGCGCAAACCAGTCATAACCAGAGCCTGGTGTTACGAAAGGCTCAGTCAATGTGGCACGGATACGGATCATTGATCCGTAACCGAAGTTGAAGTGGTAGTTGTTTGGTGTATAGAATGTCTCGTTCAAGTTGTTGAAGAACGCTGGCATTGCCATCACCAATCCTTCTACGGCTGCAGCAGACTGGCTAACCTGCTCAGATGTTGCAATATCGGTAGGCTGGGTCTCGTCGATACATCCAGTGAATGTAGTAAGACTTGCAAAGGCCAAACCTACACCTAAGATTGAATTCTTTATCTTAATCATAATTGTATTCCTATATTATATAAGTTTAGAATGTAAGTGTGATACCACCAGTGATGGTACGTACGCCTGGATAATAAGAAGCGTTGGCAGCTGTCAAGCTGGTACGTGGGTCGAGACCCTGACGCTTTGACCATACCCATACGTTGTTAGCCTGAGCGTAGATGCGCAAGTTGCTCAAGTTGAGCTTGCTGATCCATGCCTTAGGGAAGGTATAACCCAAGTTGATGTTCTGGAGACTCAAGTAAGAAGCGTTTGTCAAGAAACGGTCTGACTGAGAAGCCATGTATGTATCACCATACTGCAGACGTGGGATATTGCTGTTCTTGTTCTCAGGAGTCCAAGCCTTCAGGATATCCTCGTGGAGAGCCATACCACGCATAGACTTACCGCTTGCGCTCATTGCACTAGCATAGTCGTTATCGTAAATCTGACCACCGATCTGATACATGAAATCTACAGAGAAGTCGAAGCCCTTGTAAGAAACGCTTGTTCCGAAACCACCGAATACGTCTGCCAAAGCTGTACCACACAAGTAGTAATCAGACTCTGAAGAGTTCTTGGTTGTGGTCTGACCAGTAACATTACCATTCTCATCCTTCACATTCTTGTAATAGAGAGCCTCACCAGTCTCATGATCTACACCAGCATACTTGTGGAGGTAGTAAGTGTACATAGGCTCACCCTCACCGATGAAGTAACCACCGTTAGTATAACCCTGAACACCATCAACTGTCAAAGTCTTCTTTGCATCTGGCAAATAGCTTACGTAGTTGTGGTTGTAAGTGATATTCATATTGGCACTCCAAACGAAGTCTCTTGTACGGATGATGTCACCGTTCAAGGTCAACTCAAGACCATTGTTGATCATATCACCCACGTTGTCATAGTAACCGGTGTAACCGAATGACTGTGGCAATGAGAAGTTGAAGAGCATATCTGAAGTCTTACGAGAATAGAACTCGAAAGTACCGCTCAAACGGTTCTTGAACAATCCGAAGTCAACACCAACGTTGAACTCACCAGTTGTCTCCCAGGTAATCTTTCTGTTACCATAACGGCCTACAGGAACCAGAGATACAGAACCATTAGAGTTCACGATATCGTAGTTGGTAGAATAGTGGTAGTAACCCAAAGAAAGACTCTCGATATTGTCGTTACCTACCTGACCATAGCTTACCTTCAGCTTCAAGTCATCAACCCAATCTACATTGAAGAACTTCTCCTTGTTGATTACCCAAGAAGCACCCAAAGAATAGAAGGTACCCCAACGGTTCTCCTTTGCGAAGCGTGAAGAAGCATCGCGACGGAGAGATGCATCGAAGAAATAGCGGTCATTGTAGTCGTACTGTACACGACCGAAGTAACCCTCGTTGTTATACTCACGGGTATAGGAGTTAGTATTCTTCAACAACACAGCACCAGCCAACTCATCGTTAGAAGGGCTATACTGATTGCTCTTGCTACCATAGAGGTAAGCATAGCTCTGGTTGTAGTACTCATGACCGAGCATCAAAGCTACAGAGTGCTCACCGAACTCATGAGCCCAGTTCAAACGCTGCTGCAGGTTATAGTTGAAGTATCTTTCATGATACTTGTAAACCATACCATTAGATGATGCATACTGACCGAAGTAAGGGTTGGTTGTACTTGTTGTACGATACTCATCAACATAAGCATTGTTGATAGATGTGAAGGTAACATCCAAAGGCAAGCGAACCTCAACGGTACCCTGCATGTTGAAGTTGTTTCCTTCTATCTTATACTTGTCAAGCTGATTAGCAGCAAGAGGGTTAGACTGTGCAATATAAGCACGCTTCTGACCATTGATAGAAGCATCACCATAGTCATACAACTTTGTACCACTAGCCTCGTGCATCATGATGTTGCCCTGAGCGTCGCGGATATAAAGAGGATAGATAGGAGCCATTGCTACGAATGTGAACACGTTGCCAGATGAACCAGATGAACCCTCATCACCCACACCAGACTGATTGTTGGCATAGTGAGCGAAGTTGACATTAGCACCCACCTTCAACCAATCCTTGATTTTGTACTCTGACTTCAAACGAGCAGAATAACGCTCGAAACCAGAACCGAAGGTAATACCCTCATTGTTCAAGTAGTTGAAAGAGAGCATGAAGTTACCCTTCTCATTAGCACCCTGTGCAGAGATGTTATACTCCTGGCGGAGGCTGTTACGGAACATGGCATCTACCCAATCATCAGCTGTAACATAATACTGCTGACCATTGTTAGATACTACACGACCCATAGTAGCATTAGGGTTCAACTTACCGTTGGTACCAATCAGCACCTCGCCGGCTGGAGCCTGGAATACGCTCATACCCAAACCGAAAGCATTGTCTGCAGTCAGGTTCTTGTTAGCCCAAAGGTTTGCATTATTTGCATCATACTTCAAAGTATTCAAAGCATAATTGTTCAATGCAGTGTACCAAGTCTCGTAGTAACCAGCAGCATTGTTGATATACTTGTAATCTGGCACTGAGCGAGAGTTAGAACCCCACTTAGCATCGAATGTGATAGAAGAAGAACCTGTCTTGCCAGTCTTGGTTGTAATCATCACAACACCATTGGCACCACGTGCACCATAAAGAGCTGAAGAAGCAGCATCCTTCAATACAGTAAGGCTCTCAACATCGTCTGGGTTGATAGTGTTCATATCACCGTCATAAGGCACACCATCAACAACGATCAATGGGTCTGTACTAGCATTGATAGTACCGATACCACGAATACGAATCTTTGAGCTCTCGCCTGGACGACCAGAAACCTGAGTCATCTGTACACCGGCAACCTTACCCTTCAAAGACTCAACTGGGTTAGAAACCTGAGCCTTACCAATTTCGCTAGAACCTACTACCGCAGCAGATCCAGTGAAAGCAGAACGCTTCTGAGTACCGAAGGCTACGACCATCACCTCATCAAGGTTATGCTCGTCTGGATCAAGAACAATCTTCATGTTATTGCCTGCCTTGACATGAGCAGGATTCATACCGATGTATGTGATTTCCAGCTTAGCTCCGGCAGGAGCGTTCAATGAGAAGTTACCATCAATATCGGTAACTGTACCTGTGTTAGTGCCCGCAACCTTGATAGAAGCACCGATAACAGGGCTTCCGTCCTCAGAAGAGGTCACGTGACCAGAGATTTGACTTTGTGCAAAAGCCATGCTTGTACTAAGAGCAAGACCTGCAACTACTGTCATGAGTCTTTTTTCCATAAATCTCTCTCGTTTTAAATAAATGAATATATAATGTTTATAATTTCTTTCTCTCTACATTTTCTTATATGATCACTCACAAGGAGTTATCATCATCTTTTTGCCCCCTCCTCTTGCCCCGAGGTGGAGGGAATCGGCTTTATACCTTATATTATATATAGGGTTATAAGTCTAAAACTTACTTAATTTTAAAGAATATTTTTAATCGGGTGCAAAATTAAGCATTATTTAGGAAACCACCAAACTTTTTTCAGAAAAAGTTGCACTTCACCCTACATTTTGTTATAAAAATCCGGTTTTTATGCACTTTTTCTTATAAAATGTAAAGAAACGGGCGACAGTTCATTTAAAAACCATCGCCCGTTCAGGATTTTAGCTTTCAGTCTCCAGCTCCTTAGAGAGCTTAGAGGGATTCGGCAGCCCAGAGAGGGATATTGGTTACCCAGTCCTCTGGTCTGTAATCATTCATCGAGATGCGATAAGCGGCTTGCGGGTGGTTATCCTCTACAAATTGACGCAAACTCTTAGCTTTCACGTTCGTCTCCGCTTTCACTTCTATCGGAATCACCTCGCCCTCTTCGTCTTCTATCAAGAAATCTATCTCTTGTGTACTCTTCGGTTTAGAGAAATAGTATGGTTCGTAGCTGAGCAATAGCTGCTGCATCACATATTGTTCAGTCAAGGCTCCCTTAAATTCCGTAAAAATATCGTTGCCCGAAATGACGGTTGTGGTCTTTAGGCGAGCCATCGCTCCCAGCAGTCCCACATCTAGCAGGAATATCTTAAAGGCGGCACGATCTTCATAGCTCTTCAGCGGGATGCGCGGAGCCTTCACATTATATACCTTATATATAAGTCCTGCATCTTGAAGCCATTGCAGGGCTATTTCATACTCTCTGGCTCTAGCTCCCTCTCTCACCAATCCGTAGATAAATTTGCGGTTCTCTTTGCTCAGTTGTGCAGGAATCGAATTCCAAATGTCTGTTATTCGAGGCACAATCTCCAAAGGGGCATGCTTGGATATATCTCTTTGATAACTCTTCAATATTTCGTTTTGTATCATCCTAACTTCCTTCCAATCCCGGTTTTGGCTGAAGCTGAGCACTGCTTCGGGCATTCCACCTACATAATAGTAATATCTGATCAATTCTTGGTATTTAGGAGCAAAGGCATTGATCATGTCCCAGTCCTTGTTTTGCAAGAATTGAGCCAATCCGTTTTCACCCATCGCCATGACAAACTCCACGAAACTCATAGGATATAAACTGAGAAATTGTACCTTACCTACGGGAAACGATTCCCCCTTGTGAAGTTCGATGCCGAGCAAGGAGCCTGCCGCCACTACATGGTAGCCAGGAGCATTCTCATAGAAATACTTGAGTGATGTGATAGCATTGGGGGCAGCCTGTATCTCGTCTAGAAAAATAAGGGTGTCGCCCTTCGTACATGTTACATGCGTCACAGCCCCAATGGCTGTGACAATTCTGTCTATGTCGAAGTCTTGTATGAAGACATTCTGCAAGACTTTCATGTTTTCAAAGTTGACATAAGCCAACTGCTTGTAGTTTTGGCGTGCAAACTCTTTTACAAGCCAAGTCTTTCCTACCTGTCTTGCGCCCTCTATTACAAGGGGTTTGCGCCGAGAACTATCCTTCCATTTAACCAGTTCCTTAATACTTGTTCTTTCCATAATTCCAGCTCCTTTTTACACATTTTTCTAGGGAATCCTCTTAGATGCTCCCACATTTTTCGAGGGAATCCTCCCTGATTCTCCCACATTTTTCGGGGGAATAACTGTGCAAAGTTACACATTTTTCGGGGGAATGTTGGAAAATGCTTGTTTTTTAAGCATTTTTTAATTTTAGTTTTCAGTCTCCAGCTCCTTTCCGAGAACAAAGAGCATATAGAGAGGAATATTGAGCGTTTT
>OBCL01000264.1_pt1 | contig 14089 bp, 16 predicted proteins | sample 1495931 | NCBI WGS metagenome assembly OBCL01 (sample SAMN03418275, study PRJEB22391) | human gut metagenome | biome: human-gut; feature: organic feature; material: feces | host: Homo sapiens | place: Tanzania | collected 2013-01
AAAATCCTCGTATATGGGATATGGGAAATCCTTTTGTTAGTGAACCATGTAAAGTAAACATTAAACCAATTAAGTATTTGGTTGAAGTTAATGTAGATACAATAGAATAAGTATCACTTTTCTTATCCATGCTTATGTATTCTATTGTATCTTTTGTTAGTTCAATTCCTATTTTGGGATTCTATTTTGTTGTTAAGACAGTAATGTTTTATTTACATACCAACGGGCAGCTTGAAGGGAATGTAATAGAAGTTGCCGAAGAGTAATGGTGTCTCGGCTCTACAGTTGTTTCGAACGGTGCTGCCTCTTATGCCGTTTCCGAGTCTTTGGATGTCGCCAAAATGGGTAAGGATTCTATCAAGATTGTGATGAAATAAGGACTGTGCAGAGTGATGCATCTGCCGTAAAAATATAAAAGTAAAGGGAAAAAGTGAGTAACATAAATTGCTCACATTTTTCCCTTGTTTGAATATCCTATTATTAATCTGATAGTATCGGCATTCGATTCCCTCATAGCGCATGAATCGGTACCACTACAGTGCTGCTTTTGATTGGTATTTGCTAGTACTGTTTTTCTCTTCTCTTCAGATATGTGTGTCTGTTTAATTGCATAAGAATTTGTATATAACCAAATAACGACCGCGCAACGACCGCAAAAAATAGCCGAATACGACAACAAATAGCTGTGCGACTGAGCTCCAAGTTCAGTTTCCAAAAGTTGGTTGCAAATGTCTATGTAATTTTCCGTTAATTTTATTATTTAGTTGCAGCTATTCTTATATAATTCTTTAATCATCATTTGAAACTCATATGATGTTATACCTCTTTCTGTAAAGACTATATTGATATTTACTTTAGACGTTTTAATATCAACGAAGTTTATGCCATATTCAGACATATTGTTTATTATACCATTTAAACTACTATTGTTGTAGGTAACAATAAACATATTTTTGTTGTCTGTCTCACCATTAATCACAGAATTCAAATATGGCTTGAAATAATCAGAATCAGTAATGCCGAAAGATTGACCAAAGAAAACAACATTTTGTGCTGTCTTTAAATCTTTCTGCAAATTTTCTTTATTCTTTGTGTTGAAATTCGGATTGTTTACTTTTATTATATGTGAAAGCTGTTCGTTCTTGGTAATACAGGATGGCATCTTTGAGTCAACTCCAAAGATTAAGCTCATGGGAATATAATAGCATAGTCCATGATGTTTGGCCCAATCCAGTGGTACAGTTTCATTATGGATAAAGACAGGTTTTGTTCCTTCCGGCAATTGGCAAAGATACCAAGGGTTAGTATAATTGAATGTATACCAAGTTGAATCCTGTTTTTGGTCAGCTATTAGCAGGTTGTAAGCACATGAATTCTTGTTTACTTCAATTTTATCCAAATCGGTTAATTGGGGAAGATATATTCCCCAATGTCTTGTAATCATAAGCCACGCATGGTTGATGGATTCTGCCCATTCGTCATTCGGATTTTTTGAATATTCAATTAGTTCCTCACGCAATTTTCCTTCAATGTCATTCCATTGGTTATCTCTTATTTCTTTTATTAGAGGTATGTCTGCAATAGAACGAAATTCAAAAGACTCTCTGAAGCCTTTAAATGTAGTTTTTAAGCCTAAATCAATGTCAAATCCGTTTCCTAAAATAATTAAGTTGTCCATAAAATTTTTATTTAATTATCAAATCCAAAATTATTCCAGACTTCGAGGACGAGATGTTTGGTACGGTGTTTTCCGTACTAGCGTATCTCGTTGTCTTTCAGTACACGGAAGGTCTCGTTGAGGCTGCCTTTGCTACAGACATCTTCAGGGTCTAAGATATAACGGGGATCTTCTGTATTGAGACCATAGAGATGAGCAAAGATGGCATCAAGCTCGGCTACTCGTTTCACGATCTGCCATTGCATGGTAGATGGAATTTGGTCGGGGTGAGAGTTAGTTGCCCGAAATCCTGATCACGGTTGCCGTTGAGCGTGTTTTCACGCTCTATATGATGTAAGATGCCGTCAGAGAGATGACCATATATATGAATACTAGTATCCATACGAGTTTTTTTATTCAGTTACATGCCAGTTACATGCCAGTTACATGCGCCAAGCACTGTTTTAAAGGGCTTTTGCTCTGTTTTAGGGCTGTTTCGAGTCGCCCAGTTACATGCCAGTTACATGCCGGTTACATGAGTTATGCCCAATACGGGATATAATTATGTCGGTTATTACCCTCAGCGTTTTCTTCTTTTATCATCTTTGCTTCCAAGGCATCCTTTATGATTCTGGAAGCCATTGGGTAGTTCTTGTCTTCAATGCTCAAGCGGCCTCGGAGAGATTGGTTGTTCATCTTTTCGTTTGAAACATATCTGAGGCAAGCGTGTTGATAGCAAGCCATCACTCTTTCTGACTTATCCAAATCGGCAAACTTACGGTAGGTGAAAACGGTAGCTTCCGTTCGGGTTTCTTGAAGTTGGATGCGGATAGGAGGTAACTGGTATAATTCTACATAGAAGATTGTCTTATCCATACCGCTTCCCTTCTCTTCACAGATACCTATGCGGCGCATGATGTCGGCAAGAGAGTCGTTTCGGGATTGGTACTCATCGATGAAACGCTCTACGCTGATAAGCGGTTGCCCGGGATTGGAGAACGCAATGCGGTCGGAGTATATTTCAATCATAGGAAATCCCTGTTCTGCAAAATCCTGGTGGATAATCATATTTGCAGTAAGCTCACGTATCGCAATCTCTGGGTACATACGCGTATCCTTTCTTAGAGCTTGACCGATTTCTTCGTTGGCAGGAAGTTGGCTGTTTATCCAGGCAATCATTTCCTCGAAGCTAATGGCATAACCTTTGTCGAATGATTTTTCGCGAAATGTTTCAATCTTTCCCTTGCCTTTATAGACAATAACTCTAACCATTTTTCTTTTCAATCCATCGAAGTCGGAAAGGCGTTTGGCAAACAGAATGGCGCCAAGTTCGGTAATTCCATATCCGATTTCATCTTTGGTAATCAAATTCTCAGAAAGGAATCGGTCCAAGATACCGTTGATGTCTTGTGGAAGTGGCAAGTTCATCATGTCAAAGTACACTTCTGCACTGAGAAAAGAAAACACATCTTGTCCAGACAAGCCCTTTTTCAAGATTATCTTTTCCAATGGCTTCTGACCACCTTTCCATATCTTGGCTTCTTTAGCCGGAAAGTCTTTCAACTTTCGGGTAATGGTACCAACTCTGATATAAGACTCATGCAGGAAACTTACAGGGCGGTTTGTTGTAGCTGGTATTTTGAAGATGCAGACATGCCCGTTGGCTTCATAATCAAAATCATCGATTATTTCGAAGTCAATACGGGGATTCAGACGGGTTGACAACCAGGATTCCAGTTCTTCGTTTCCAACCATTTTCTGTTTACCATATAAGTCTGTGCCAATTACGTCATGGCTTTCGTCATCAATGCCAAATACGATGTAACCAAACGGCATATTGCTCAAATAGGCACTATTTGACAGGGCAGAGATTCTTTCGCCAATCTCTTCCTTAGAATGAAAATTATGTTTGAACTCTAACCACTCCGTCTCTTTTGGCTTGGCGGTCAAAGCATCTATCAGTCTTTTGAAATCAATATACTCCATTATGAATAAAATGTTTATTTTTGATACAAAGATAATATTTTTCTTTGAAAGTAGGGCATATATTTAGGAGGAAAATGTATTTTCTTAGTGATTTTTTCAGTTTTGGGCGAAAAGCTCTATGTATGGTGCTAAACTAAATATTAGTTGTACAGGCTTAATGGATTGTTCGCCTAACTATGGCATGAAACCAATGAAGAGGGTAGAGCGTAAATGATAAGTTACTGATAATGCTAATATGCCTAATAGTTAGTTCTTCCTTTTACTCAAATGTATGGTGTGTGTAATCGCAAGAAATAGTGTAAAAGTATGTAAAAGGAGCCTTGTTTTTGCCAACCAATTCAATTTAGTTTGAAATTATGTTGGCAAAATGTTGGCAATTTCTAAAACTAAAAAATCCTAACTGCTTATTATCAAGCAGTTAGGATTTTCTTCGGTGCGCCTGATAGGCACACAATATGGGAAAACGAATAAAATCTAAGAAAATCGATGTAAAACGTAACTGCTTGTAATTCAGTACTAAAACATTAATATCTTTTGCGTTTGTTTTTGTGAAATTATATTGAGTTTGAATAAACACGAGCAAAAACACGAGCAAAAATAAAAATTGCACGTGCAAAATTTGGTGGTTTCAGGGAAAACCATTATCTTTGCAGCGTTCAATTAAAATTATAAAAGTTATGGCAGCAATTTATAAACGTTTATCCACCAAGGTACAAGCCGACACAAATTTGGCTGAGGTGCTGATTAGCCTGAGAAATGGCAAAGATTATTTTGTGCGTTCAAAGTCAGGTATCTTTGTTACACCTGATAATTTCCGCAATGGTGAGATTGTAGTGAATAGGCGCAAGGTGGGAAATGATGTAAAGTATCACGAAGAACAAGCGCAAAAGATGGATGCACTTTGTACTTATATTCTGAATTTGGTACAAACAACTGATAAAAGCGCAATCAATACTAAGTGGTTTAAGTTGGTTGTAGATAAGTATAATCACCCTGAAAAGTATACTGCAAAGGTTGAGGCTAAAAAGACTTTTTACGAGTTGGCAGAGGAGTATTTGACAAAGAAAGGCTTTTCTTACGACCACACCAAGGCGATTCGTGTACTGGTTCGTGATGTGGCACGATATGAGGGATTCAGAAAGGCTACAGAGGATAAGAAGTTTTCCTTTGATGTGGATAAAATAACACGTTCTGATATAGAGGATTTTTTGGACTACCTGAGAAATGAAAAAGAATTATCAGAGGAATATCCCGTAATATTTAAGAAGTTGTTAAGGCAATATCCGATTGGAGTAAAGAAAGGGCAAACAAAGTTAGTGACACGTGGCGATAACACAATTGTAAAGCTAACAAAAAAACTGAAAGCGTTCTTTGTATGGCTTTATGAATCAGATAAAACTAAGAATCGCCCTTTTGATGGAATCAAGATAGGTTCAGAAAAGTTTGGTACGCCTTACTACATTTCAATCTCAGAGCGTAACGAGATTGCAGAGTATGATTTATCAGGCTGCAAGCGTTTGGAGGCTCAGAGGGATATTTTTGTATTTCAATGTTTTGTGGGTTGCCGTGTTGGCGATTTGGTAAAGCTAACAAGTGAAAATATTATAGACGGAATGCTAGTTTATGCTCCACACAAAACAAAGGATGAGGGAGAACAAACTTTGCAAGCACGTGTACCTTTACACCCTAAAGCGTTGGCACTGGTTGAGAAATACAAGGGCGTGGATGCCAAAGGGAGATTGTTCCCGTTTATATCTCCACAAAAGTACAATGATGCCATAAAGGAGATTTTTACAGAAGTTGGGATAAATCGTAATGTAGTTATCAGGAATCCCAAGACTGGAGAAAACGAGATAAGACCGATAAACGAAATAGCCAGTAGCCATTTGGCAAGACGTACCTTTGTGGGCAATGCTTACTTTAAGGTGAGCGACCCGAATATAATAGGCAAGATGAGTGGACACGTGGAGGGTTCAAAGGCGTTTTCTCGCTATCGTAAAATAGAGGATTCTACTTTGCTAGATGTTATAAACCAAATTGGATAAGGAGGCTAAGTTATGATAACAAAGGAAAATTGTAAGAAACTGGAGAATGGCAAAGTAATAATGGACTTTGCCGTTTTTCAGGAGTTGGCAAACGCTAAAATAGAAAGTCTTAAAGCCGGTATCTCTAATAATGAACTACAGATTGAGATTAACAACTTAAAGATGGAGATAAGCGAATATAAGTGGCAAATAAAGCAGCTTATAACAGAGATAGTAAAGGCTAGCGATATGGAGAATAACCAGTTTTACAAAGATAATGCTATGCCGATTCCATTATATCCTGAAATTCCTGAGAAAAGAACGATGGAGGGAAAATGTATTGTTAAACCAATAGGAGGGCGAGAAAATGGTGAGTGAATGGGTAGAATTAAATAACGGAATGAGAATACTAAAGGTTAGAATCCCTGATAGCAGACCGCCCGAAGTGCGAAAGATGTTAGGTTATGCAAATACCCTTAGAGGGCTTTTAAAGTCTGATTTCCTTAGATATCTAAAAGGTTGGGCTTTGTCTGCTGATGATATAGAGAATCTTTTGTGTGTAATGCAGAGATACCCAAGGTATGCCATAAATGGGCAGCAAATGAAATGGCTAGAGGAATATAAGGAATCTTTGAGCGTTGTACCTGATGCAAAGGGAGAGCGTTTCTATTCGGGTGGTTTGTTGGATTTGTTTCACAACAATACGTATTTGATAGCAGAATTAGTGGGCTTGTCGGATGATGAGATTGCAAGAAAGATTAAAGGTTGGGCGAAAGAAAAGGATAAACTGGGAAAACCTTTAATTGAAAATCCTGAAAATGGCTTAAAGTTACGTTTTGCGGAAGAACTTAAAGCAAATGGAATAATAAAACTATCAGTAAAAACATTTAGAACTAAACTTTAAAGGGTGGAGAAATCCACCTTTTTTTGTGTGCATACGCAATCGATAAGAAGATAATCAGGACAATTTGGACAACAATCAGGACAATTTGGACAACTGCTTGGCAAGACGTTATTTTACACACTACCTTTGCAGCGTTCAAACACGGATTCAAAGTATCTGTTTCTTGATGATGTGGGCGAAAATGGCAGAAGTGGGGGAGAATCCCCAAACAGACACGGAGAGCCAAAAAACAAAAAAAATAGATTATGAACATCAATGAACTAATAAACACTGATGCTAATATTTCGGTAGTGGTATCTGTAGCAGACCTTAAAGAGTTTGCGCTATGTGTCGTAACTGAGGCAATGGCAGCCAAGGAGGCAGAGAAGAAAGAGGAAAGGTATTTAACGCCTGATGATGTAGCCGACATGGTGGGCGTATCGAAAAATACTTTGTGGCGATGGGAAAAAGAGAAATATCTGATTCCTATCAAGGTAGGGCGCAAATCTCGTTACAAGCTATCTGATGTAAAATCAATATTGGAGGGTGGAGAATGAAAGAAAAAGTAAAGGGCAGCCATAACGACCGCCCGAACAACAACACTGCAAAGGTAGGCAATTCTAAGGACATAACCAAAGTTTTAGCCTATTTTCGATATAAGGTTGCAACCACACTGGATGCAGCTTTAGATTTGGGAATGCTGAGAAATAGCATAACGTGGTATGTGCGTGATTTGGAGGCAATGGGATTGCTGCAAGCTATCTGCAAGCGACCTGATGCAACAACTGGATATAAGGCTAATTATTATTCTGCAAATCCGAGTTTGTGGGTGCGCAAGCCTCAACAATTAAGTTTGTTCACACTAAAGGAAATGGAGGGCAGCGTATGAAATTTGTGAATTTTCAAACAGACCGATTAAAGAATGTTGGCTTATTGTCTGATGCTGAGGCTGGAAAAGTCTTAAAGATGATGGCGCAATATGCCAGTAGCGGTAATGTTCCTAATGATGTGCCGGCAGTATCTGCAATATTGTTTCAGGCGATTCAGGAAGATATGGTGTATTTCGATACAAAGTATTCTAAGCGATGCGAAACAAACAAGCGTATCGCAAAAGAACGTGATGAGGCTAGAAAGGAGAACGAACGTATACGAAACGATACAAACGTATACGAACGTAATACGAACGTTGAACGAACGTTGAACGAACGTTCACTAAATAGAAAAGAGAAAATAGAAAATAGAAAAGATAATAAAGATAAATCTTTAATAGAGAAAACTATTTCTTTTTCTGATGATGCCCGAATGAATGAGGCAATAACTAGATGGCTAGCGTATAAAAAAGAACGTGGGCAGACATACAAGCCAACTGGTTTAAAGGCGTTCATTACAAGACTAGGTAATTTGTCGGGTGGTAATGGCGAAGTTGCTTTGAAAATAGTAGAGCAATCTATGGCTAATAATTATTCGGGGGTATTTCCGCTTAATAGCAATAAGGAGGTAACAAATACGCCTGATATGGGGGTAGTGCTCCAAGATTCTAATAATAAAGATTATTCAAAAGGAGGTTGGTAATATGGAGAGTGTAGGCAAAATTATTAAGAATTTGCAAGATGGTAATTATCCGTCTATGCCTAATATGGTGAAAATAAAGATTCCTGATGCAGAAAAGCGTTTGCGTGGAGGGCTTGATTTTATGGTAGCCCGTTTCTCAGGTGGGCGTATCACAAAAGCGATATGGAGTGAAAGCAATTATCGCCCGATTGTGGACTGGATGGCAGATAACGAGGGTAAGGGTTTGCTTATGACTGGTTCGTGTGGTTTGGGTAAGTCGCTAATAGGAATCAGAATTTTGCCGTGCCTTATCAATCAGGTACACCACAAAATACTAAACTGCTGCGATGCTAAGGATATGAATTACAAAGCAGATGAATTGTTAAACTATCATTTGCTAAGTTTGGATGATGTGGGAAACGAGGGGATGGCAAACAACTATGGCAACAAAAGAATGGTTTTCCCTGAGTTGGTAGATGAGGCAGAAAAGAAAGGGCGTTTGCTTGTAATCTCCACAAATCTAAATATCCCAGAGTTGCAACAAAAGTATGGAGATAGAACTATAGACCGCCTGAGAGCAATCACAAAGTTTGTCCCGTTTACGGGTAAATCTTTGAGGGGGTAACAGTGGTCTGTTGTAAATAACAATTAAAATACAGAAAATATGGCGTTTAAGAGTGGAAAATCGGGAAACCCGAATGGTAGACCAAAGGGCACAAGAAATCACGCTACAAGCGATTTGGTAAAGCGTATCGGGCAAATATTAGATAAGAACACTAAGCAACTGCAAAAAGATTTAGAATCTTTGCAGCCAGTAGAACGTGTTAAAGCGATAACTGGATTGATAGGTTATGTTATCCCGAAGAAACAAGCCTTAAATGTGCAGCAATCTTTAGATTACGAATACCACAAATTGGAGGAATTATTAAAGTCTGCACCTGATGAGGCTATAGAGCAGATAATGGAACGGATTCAATCTTTAAGAGAAAAGGAGGTGGGCGATGGAGAATAACAAAGTATCTGCAATATTGCAATATGCCAAAGGTGGGCAGCCTCAGCCAATAAAGCATTATATCCGATATGTTGAGGTTGCACCCGATGGAACGAAGAAGATAATAAAGGAAACTTTGTTGCCGCCTGATAGTGGTATAAATGAGGATTTAGAGATATGTGGGATTCCGTCAGGTTTTCCGTGTGCGTCCTCAGAAGAAGAAGTTTTGAAAAGAGAGGGCTTGTTATAGTAAAAGTTACGTTTAGAGTGCTATGTATGAATTTTATTTTGTACCTTTGCACTCGAATGGCTATAATCAGCTATTTTTTTAATTGAACATTTAAAGCGATTGCCCGTGATGGGTGGTCGCTTTTCTTGTTTCTTCTGCTGAGGCTGAAATGGGAGTTATTCAGTCAAACACGAGCAAAAACACGAGCAATTTTACAAAACGAAAAATGCTAAATAGCTGATAATAAACTATTTAGCATTTTGCTAGGTGCGCCTGATAGGACTCGAACCTACACGGCCTAAACCACTAGATCCTAAGTCTAGCGCGTCTACCAATTTCGCCACAAGCGCATTTGTGAGTGCAAAGATACAATAAATATTCGAATAAAAAGAAGAAATGAGCAGAAAAAAGCGGGTTTGTTTGTTTTTTACGAGAAATAATGGTACTTTTGCAGGCAAACTGAAAATAATCATGATGAAAAAAATGAATTATACAATAAAAATGTAGTAACAATGAATACAAAGAATCTATTATTGTTGGCATCTCTTGTTTTTGCGATGCCATTGTCTGCTCAGAGCCCTCTGGAGGATTTCAAGCGAGACATTACGCTCTCGGGTAGTAACTATGTGGCTTATCGCGGGCCTCAGAAGCAGTTAACTCCGGCGCCTAAGGGATATAAGCCTTTCTATCTGAGCCACTATGGCCGTCATGGCTCCCGCTACATGATTGGCAAGCAGGCGTATGATGTGCCTTATTTCTCCCTGTTGAAGGCGAAGCAGGAAGGTAAGTTGACTGCCAAGGGTGAGGAAACACTGGCTAAGGTGAAGCTGATTCGTGAAGAGGCAAAGGGACGTGATGGCGAGTTGACTCCATTGGGAGCTCTCCAGCATCAGGGTATTACCAAGCGAATGATGGAAAGATTTCCTGAGATCTTTGCCGGTAATACGAATATCGAGGCACGAAGCACGGTGGTGATCCGCTGCATCCTCTCTATGGAGAATGGCTTGCATCAGATGCTTCGCATGAATCCTAAGCTCCATATCTTCCATGATGCCAGCGAGCATGATATGTACTATATGAATCAGGGAGATAGATACCTGGATAGCTTGAAGAATTCTGTGGGCAGAAAGGTGGTGCAGGAGGAGTTTTCCAAGAAACATGCCTGCTATAGCCGAGTGATGCAGGAACTTTTCAATGATCCGGCTTGGGTGAAGCAGAATATCAACCAGAGCGACTTGAACAGAAAGCTTTATGAGATGGCTAGCTCTGTCCAGGGTACTGAGTTGAGAGGCAAGGTTTCGCTCTATGATCTCTTTACTGAGGAGGAGCTGTATCAGAATTGGGTAAGTACCAATATCTGGTGGCAGATGGCGTATGGCAATTCTCCTTATACGGGCAATGTTCAGCCATATTCCCAGCGTAATCTTCTGATGGATATCATCGAGAAGGCTGATAGCTGCATAGCTCTTCCGCATCCGGGTGCTACCTTGAGATATGGTCATGATACGATGGTTACTCCGCTTACTTGCCTCCTGGATCTGAATGGATATGGCGAGGAGATCAGAGATCCTGAGAGAATCTCTTCTCAATGGTTTGATTATAAGATTACTCCGATGGCTACCAACCTTCAGTTTGTATTCTATCGCAACAAGGCGAATGATGTACTGGTGAAGGTATTGCTCTGCGAGGATGAAGCTACGCTTCCTATCAAGAGCGATGTGGAGCCTTATTACCACTGGAATGATTTCAAGGCTTATTGCCTGGAGAAACTGAAGGGGTATAAGAAATAAAAATATACAGCAATGCGACGCATATAATCATCTATAGAGAAAAAGGAGGGTGTATCCAAGTACACCCTCCTAAAAAATATATATCGAAAACTTTTCGAATTCTTTTATTGCTTCGATAACCAATCTTTGTCTTTCTGATCTTCTTCGAAATCTTTTTCAGAGAAGAGATTGGTTTGACCGGTCAGTTCATCTATTACCTGCTGCTTGCTTTTTCCTGCATCAGGATCGAGATTCTCTACAGCTTCAGCATTCTTACCTGCGCCTTCAGAATCACCGGTTGCATCTTCTGCATCAGGATCATCTTCTGCTGGAGGCTCCGGGAATCTTATCGGTTCTAATTCCTCAATGCTTTCCAGTTTCCATGTCGTCAGGCGCTTACCCTTTGCCTTGAAACTCTTCTGGGCGATGAATTGCTCGGCATCGATTTCTTCGGCAGGTCGGATGGCATCCACCCCACCATAGGTAACATTGAGGCGAGGGAATGGGGTATCGGTAAGCAGGATGAGCTTGCTGTTCGGATTCTCTCCCAGGCAATTCTGATGGCGCTTGGTGGCATCCATCGTAAATCGCTTGATGTATGGATATCCATCGTTGTCGGCATCATAGAGAATCGCCGTCCATATCTTGTGTTCATCCCATTTCTCCAATCTGAGGATGTTGTCCTCGTAATGGTTGTTCACATCGAAGTTGGTGATGTAGAATTCGCCATTGTCGAGTACTACCAGGATAGAGTCATCATCGTTGAATTCTCCCAGGAATCTGCCGTTCTCATCATAGTTGATGCGGTTTACATCTGGGTCGAACCAAACCTTTCTTCCTCCCAGGGTGCTGTGTCCGTGGCTCTTCAATCCGATGCGGCGGATGGTTCGCTTGGTGAGCAGGTTGCCCTTGGCAGCACGTCCCTTGATGAGGATTTCAGAGAAATCTTTCTCCAGGAAGATGCTCTGTCGCTTCTTGCTCAGATCAGGTTCCATTGTCACCTTGATGATTTCCGCTTCACCGTTAGGGTTGGCGGTGAAGTAGATGATGCGGCTTCCCGGTGTGCCCTGGGTGATATCGTAGAGCTTGTCGCGTGTCATGGCGGTTACGTTGAATCGCTTGATGAAGTAGTCACCCTGCTTGCCGTCACGATATACGCAGTTGTAGATGGTTCGCTTATCGTTCTTCTTGAACACCTGTACGTGGAGGATGTTCTTACCCACGAATATCTTGTCGGCAACCTTGGTTACCTTGAATTTTCCATCCTTGTAGAAGATGATGATGTCATCGAGGTCAGAGCAGTTGCATACGAATTCATCCTTCTTCAAGCCTGTACCCACGAAACCTTCCTGTCGGTTGATGTAGAGCTTCTGGTTGGCTTCCACCACCTTGGTCACCTCGATGGTATCGAAGTTCCTGATTTCGGTTTTTCTAGGATGCATCTTTCCGTACTTGCCCTTGAGATACTCAAACCAGTTGATGGTGACATCGGTCATGTGAGCGAGGTCGTTTTCTATTTCTGCCAGTTCTGCCTTGATCTTCAGCAGGAGGTCATCTGCCTTATCCTTATTATATTTCAGGATTCGCTGCATCTTGATTTCCAGGAGCTTGAGGATGTCGTCGCGTGTGATGTCGCGGTGGAAGGAGTATTCTACGTTTCCCTTGCCGTCGATATTGGCGGTGAAAATCTGATCCTTGAACGGCTCCAGCTTGGAGTAGATGAATGCCACTACCTCGTCCTGACTCTTGCTCTGCTCGAACTTGCGCTCCTTGTAGATGCGCTCCTCTATGAAGATGCGTTCGAGCGAGGAGAAGAAGAGCTGCTCTTCCAGCTCGCCCTTGCGGATCATCAGTTCGCGTCGGAGCAATCCCATGGTGCGGTCAACGCTATGTCTGAGCACATCGCTCACGGTGAGGAACTTCGGCTTGTTGTCCTCGATGACGCAGCAGTTGGGCGAGATGTTGATTTCGCAGTCGCTGAAGGCATAGAGGGCATCCATCGTCTTGTCCGAAGAAGTGCCCGGTGCCAGATGCACGAGGATTTCCACGTTGGCTGATGTGACATCATCCACCTTTCTTGCCTTGATCTTTCCCTTTTCCACCGCCTTGGTGATGGAGTCGATGAGGCTTCCGGTGGTTTTGCTGAATGGTATCTCGCTGATTACGAGTGTCTTGTTGTCGAGCTTGTCTATCTTGGCTCTTACCTTCAGTACGCCTCCTCGCTGTCCGTCGTTGTATTTGCTTACGTCGATGGCGCCTCCTGTAGGGAAATCCGGATAGAGCTGGAAGGGTTCTCCCTTGAGGTAGTGGATGGCAGCATCGCAGAGGTCGTTGAAGTTATGCGGCAGTACCTTGCTGCTCAAACCCACGGCGATACCCTCGGCACCTTGTGCCAGGAGCAGCGGGAATTTGGCTGGCAGGGTGATAGGTTCCTTGTTTCTGCCATCGTAGGAGAGTTGCCAGTCGGTGGTTTTAGGGTTGAATACCACATCCAGGGCAAATTTCGAGAGTCGTGCCTCGATGTATCGGGGAGCGGCTGCACGGTCGCCGGTGAGTATGTTACCCCAGTTACCCTGTGTGTCGATGAGCAGGTCTTTCTGTCCCATCTGCACGAGTGCATCTCCGATGGATGCGTCTCCGTGAGGGTGGAACTGCATCGTATGTCCCACGATGTTAGCCACCTTGTTGTATCTTCCGTCATCCATGCGTTTCATGGAGTGGAGGATGCGTCGCTGTACGGGTTTCAATCCGTCTTCGATATGAGGCACGGCACGCTCCAGGATGACATACGAAGCATAGTCGAGGAACCAATTCTGATACATTCCGCTGAGGTGATGTACGGCAGAAGCATCAAAACGGTTCACCGGCTTGTAGTCGGAGTGTTCCTGAGGCGTATTTTCCTCATTTATCTCGTTTTTATCTTTAATTTCGTCGCTCATATGTAGCTTTTAATACTTATTTTATTAATTTATGGCAAAAATACAACAATTTTTCGAGAA
>OBCL01000266.1_pt1 | contig 13972 bp, 12 predicted proteins | sample 1495931 | NCBI WGS metagenome assembly OBCL01 (sample SAMN03418275, study PRJEB22391) | human gut metagenome | biome: human-gut; feature: organic feature; material: feces | host: Homo sapiens | place: Tanzania | collected 2013-01
TTTTGATACATACGAAAAAAATCCTATGCGCCCTGCCAACTTGTTTTGACTTATAATTACAGCCAAATGCAGCACCTGCGGATACGCCTATCGCCCCATCAAACAGGATTTGATTTTCCATCATAACATCAATAACTCCGGCGGTGAACATTCCCCTCATTGCTCCGCCTTCCAATATCAAACCTTTTTTCATATTTCCACCTGTTTTGCAAAAACATAACCACCGAACATTGCTCGGTGGTTACATTTATAATTTATTACTTTCTCACTAAGCCTTTAGACTCTTTAACCTGTTGTAGCTTGGCAGCAACTTCTTCAGGTGTGTTACCAGTAAAGGAACGGCGTTTAACCTTGCCATTTTCATCCTTACCGACATTGATTTGTGCCATCCACTTTTTCTTTACATTGCTGTAAAAGATAGAGCCTTCACCATACACATTTTTTGGTTTCTTTTTTGCCATAATATTACTCCTTCCATTAGATTTCATTTGCATTTAAGCATAATAAAATCTGTTAATCAAGTAATATTTGCATTGTTTCAAAAATAGTCCCAAAAATGTGTACAATAAAAAACTCTTGCAAAAAGTTGCAAGAGCTTTTTATTTATTCCCCAAAATAATCGACTTGTTCTTTTTTCTCTAATTTATCTAGCAATTCATTTAATCTATCAAGCTCGGAATTTTCTTCCAACATTATATCATCTGAACAATTATGTTGAACATGGTATTCATTTAGCGCTTTATCATACAAGGCTTTAAAAAGCTTTTTGGGATTGAATTCTTTTCCGTTTGAAAAAGCACAGAATACATATGGTCCGAATGCTCCAATAACAGAAATCACCAAACCTATTATTCCAAAATAGTCTTGATTTGCTTTTTTCCCTAACTCAAATATTATAACTGCCAAAGCAATAATAACTACCATAACAATAGCTATTATTACTCCAATTTTTTTCGAAGCTTTTTTGGCAATTTTTTGTCCATTACTTCTTTCAGATTCAATACGTTCGATTGCAATCTCTTTTGCTTTAATTAAAGCTTTGGTATTTCTAATATCAGAGGCATTTCGTTCAACTCTTTCTTGCCAATGTTCCTGTTTTGTTTTAGATATTATCTCATCTTTCCCTTTAATAATTGCACTAGAACGTTCTAGTTCTTCAAGCCTACCTTCCTCTTTTGCTTTGGCTCTAATTGATTGCATTATATCATGAGGAGTATTTATGGTAATTCTATCAATATCTCCCTCAGTAATTTCAACTAACAATTTAGCAGCAGATTTGTTTTGCTTTAGTACAATACAGTCTTCTTCTGTAATTGTTTGTTCTTCTAATGATTTTGCAATTACGCTAGAAAACTTTTCAAACATTGCATCCGTAGGTAGATATGCTTGATATAGAAAACTGGATAGTTTTTGTTTTGATGGTAAATCTACAAGCTTGGGATTACTCTTCCAAATAAGTGCACCAAAGAATATATCAGTTACACAAAAAGGAATACTGCGCTCATTTTCAGCAAACTTTTTAGAAACGATTGCCAAAGAAGTGTTGCTTGTTAAAAGCACGGTTTTTAAATCGCCAATTGAAAAAGATGGAATAAAGTTATTCTTAATCGATATATAAAAGAATGATTTTGCATCATTTTCTATAGTTTCTCTTTTTTCTTCTTCGGAAAAAGCGAAATTTCTATCTGCGTAAAAATCTCGAATAGCATCATAATAATCCTGTTCAAAATACTTACAGCCTTCTGGTGCATATGGATAATCCATATCTTCGATCTCGATACCATTTACGTCTTCAATTTCTTTTCTCATTAAAGAAAGTTTTTCTTCAACATCATCAGCTGAATAGTTATTCGTCACAAAATAATATGCAGCCTTTGATGAACGAGCTGGTTCGAAATCAGGATTATTAATCCATTGGATACTATTTGCAATAATGTTTTCTACTTCCGCAAATGTGTGTTTAAAAACTTTAACTGTAATGCCTAATTCTTTCATATCACAAATTAGTTTTTTATAAGTTTCAAAACGATGTAGTTCATCAATATCCAATAATATGAATAATATGGCAGCATCTAAATATACAGTTGTATTTGCAAATGAAGTATTTTTAATATCGATATTACCTTCGTCATGAATCAATAATTCGCTCAAAATTCTGCCTGTTATCAATTCATCAATTAAATTATAATATTGAGAATTGCCAGAAATAAATTTAGCAAATAAGTAATCTTCATGAGAAGAAAAATATTTGTCCTTATCATAATAAAACAAGGCTCCTTGAAACTCAACGAATGAATCAATTAATTCAGCAACTTTTTCTAAAGAATACTCATTCTCCGAATCATTTTCCTTTAAAAAGTCACAAAACGCATTTTGCAATTCATTTATCAATCTTTCTCTATCAATGATTTCTTTCATACTTGTAATCTTATTGATTTTTGAAAAATCAGGATTAAATTCTCCTTTGCCATTACCTTCAATTAGGTATTCATTTTTCTTTGCCAACCCAATTATTGTCTGCATTGGGAAATATGGTAATTCAAACCCAATTATAGACTTAAAATCTTTTATTAAAGTTTTGGTATCAGGCAGAATTTCATAATGCCTGTTTTTTATAACTATTAACAGTAAATTAAGCAAAACTTCATCTAACTGTGAATCATAAAAACCTTTCTTTATCATTAAATAGTATGCATTTTTTAAATAATTATTATTCATATACCTTACTCCACCTTATAATTTGACATTATTATATCAAATTATACAAAAATAGGCAATATATAAGCAGAACAAGATTGCCCCTAAAGATTATATGTCCATAAATCAGGACCATTGGATGTAAAATCATCAAACCATATTGAACAAAAGTTCTATAAGACTATAATAAATTTAGAGGAAGGGTTATGCAAAAATTAGAATCTAATAATATAAAGCATTTTTGGTTACAGCGTGCATACAGCGCACCCAGTGGGAGCATTAGATGTTACACTAACAATAATAAACCCCTTATTCATTTAATGAACCAGGTGTAGTTCACCAAATGATCAGTAACAATATAAAAGGCTTTGGCATGAAAAAACAGGTCAAAATTAACACGCCGTGTGAGCCGATTTGTGACCTCTTTATTTCTTCTTAAGCAACTTACTCGGCTGTGGCTTAATCTGCAAATTTAACCCTTTGTTATGCAACATAAAATTAGCCTCATAATTCCCACAACGAACAGCCGTGCTGTTCGTATATATGCAAGTTTCGGCTTTGTTTTTCGCTTGCCCTTTAGGGCAGCGAAAACTTTGCCAGCGGGAGAACCCGCACCCCTCGTCTAAACATACTACGTGATTAAAATGATGAAATCATTAACAATCACTTGCAACCTTATCCCTTGAACAAGGAATGGACATTAAAACCGTATCGCATATGTTAGGTCATACGGATGACGGCTTTACAATGAACACCTATATGCATGTAACGGATTCCATGCAAGAAAATGTTGCAAACACAATGGAAAATTTGCTCGGAGGAAATGTGGCAAATTCATAAATGGTCAATAGATGGTCGTGGGCGAAAAATCGAATAAACGAACAAAATCTCACTCCGTAAAAAAGAGTGAGATTTTTTGTTGCATATTGAATTTTGAAATTCTTTTCTGAAAAAGAAAAAAACTACGAAAACGCCGTGTTTACGCAGGTTTTGGAGCTGATAGTCGGACTCGAACCGACGGCCTGCTCATTACGAATGAGCTGCTCTACCAACTGAGCCATATCAGTATTTATTCAATTTTCCACTTGCTTTGAGCCTAAATCGACGAACAACCTTCCGTTTACGAATGCTCTGTTTGAAGAGCCCTTTAACGCAGAATCAATATTATAAGTACCGGTATGCCAAAACTCTGCAACATCTCCTTTAAGCACATTCGATGCCGTCTTAAAGCCTTCAAAAGAGTTCAGATCTTTCACAAGTTTCTCGATTCACCATTTACAGACGCAACATATGAGTCTGACATAACGGCAGAGGCATAGGCAGAAGAAATTGAGGCATATATTTCATTATTAAAACCCTTATAAATAGGCTGTTTTATCAAAACATCAAACTCGTATGAGGGCAATAATGAGGGCAAAATGTTAATTATATTGCATTTTTTGTTGTCATAAATATAAAGTTATAAAAAAGTAATCAGTCGGACTCAATCAAATCCACGATGTAAAAAAAAAGAGTAGTTTGGCTCCGAGGGACAACACAATATGTTCTGACGTCGACTAAACGTTTTGAACCAAAATTTGATATAATTATATTAAAAGTAATATTTGAGCTGTAAATGGTTTTTGCTGTTTGCAGCTTTTTATTTTTTAATAAATATCAAAGGATGGTAAAGGATGAATAATTATTTGTTATGGGAAAACACAAACCGCAACGAAACATTTTCTGATTTTGTTTGCCAGAAAATAAGAGAACGACAGCTTAATGAAGTGGCGCTTTACAAAAGCGTTGACTTGTCGAGAGATATATTTTCAAAAATGTTCAGCAACCGTTTTTATCGGCCGTCAAAGCAAACAGCTATAAAATTTTGTTTAGGGCTAAAGCTGAACTTGGCAGAAACGGATTATTTGTTGAGCCTTGCGGGTTATGCTTTGTCAACAAGCTTGAAAGAAGATTTAGTCGTCCGCTTCTGCATTTTAAACGGAATTTATAACCTGTTTGAAGTGAACGACCTGCTTTATGAATATTGTAAAACCACTTTATAATGACAAATCCGAGTCCTTTCAAACTCGGATTTTTGCTATTTAGTTTGGTTTTTTCAGCTTGAGCTGTGCATATTTCACAGTCGGATAACGCTTTGATGAGCTTGTATTAAAGACATTAATATCTTCTTTCGGAATTATCAGAGTTTCGCTTTCGATGTCTGTGTAAGCGTTTTGAAGATTTATACAAACTCGATATTGTTCGTTTCCATAGTCATAGCTTGTGAAAAATTGTGCGTTTTTTGCATAAAAGTCAATTTCTACATTGTTGTTGGTCAGGGTGTTGAAATCGTTGCTTAAAAAAACTTCAACATCGTAAATCAAGGTGTCAGAATAATTGATATTCAAATCGTAAAGCGAATCGTCAAAGTCGTTGCCGTGATTTATTTCAAATGCAATGGCACGCAAGGCATCGTAATTCAGCGGAATTCGCACAGCAATCTCCAATATTTCCGGAATGACTATTTGCTTGTCTTTGTCGATGGAATCGCAAAGGTATTCGTTTATTTCAGAAATGCTTGGAATAGTAAAATTGAATTTGTAATGCAATCTGTTCGGACGGTTTATTAAGTGTTCACCAATAAGTTTGGAATTGTTGACGGTAAAAATAAACAGCTTTTTGTTCATCGAAGTCCCATCCAAAAGAGAAAGCAACTTCGGGTCACATTCAGAGCCTCTAAATGTTTGAGTCACCATAGTTTTGTCAAATTCATCAAACAAAACAACCGCCTCTTGCTTAATGCTGTCGATGAAGGCAGTCAATCCGTCAAACTGTCGGTCAACCAAGATAACAGGCATTTGGTAATTTTTTGCAAGCTCGCACAGTTTCTTTGCAAACAGCGTTTTACCCGTGCCGTTTGCACCGCAGAGCAGAACACCCATACTTTTCGGATAATTCAAATAAGTTTTGTATACGCTCGGTGCTTTGTCTGCATAATCGCCGTAAATCTTGCAATCAGCCTTCAAGTCCTCACGCTCAACCAAATACAACTCACCATTATGGTCCTCCTGAATGTGGTAGGTCCCGATAGGAAGCAAATCGTGAGTTTTGATGATTCCGTTCCCGATTTTGAATATATCTTTGTTTTGTAAAATAGTCATAAAATATCTCCTTTATTTAAACTTATTTTACAACGAATAAAGCACTCTTGGGTATTTTGAGTAAATACAATGGGATGACCGATATGAACATTATGGAAGTATTGCTTAACAGAAAGGAAAAATATATGATTAGCACATCAACTTATAACTATATGACCAGGAAACAAAACAGGTTTGCCCCAAAATTAGGGCAAACCTGTTTTGTTCGTTCATCAAATTTCCTCAATCAACTTATGCTTCCATCACATTATCAGTCCAAAGTTCGCACTGAGTCATAACCGTTTGAACTGCGTCGTCCATACCCTCTGGTGGATACTTGTGCTTTTTCAGAAGCTTTTTGATAAGCATACGCATTTTTGCTCTTGCGGACTCTCGTTTTTGCCAATCAATTGTTTTATTTTTACGGAGAGTATCAGCAAGTTCTTTTGTAATTGCGATCAACTCGTCATTTTCGTAAAAATCCTTAATTGCTTGTGGCTTTGTCAATGCGTCATAGAAAGCAAGTTCATCAGCAGAAAGGCCGAGCTGGTCGCCTTCTTTTTGAGCCTCTGCAATTTGTTTTGCAAGTTTCAGCATTTCTTCGATTACTTCTTCATTTGTCAACATACCGTTAAGGTAAGCGTTAATGGAACGCTGCATAATCTCGCTGAATTTCTCGGATTTAACTATATTTGTTCTGCGATAAATGGACACCTGTTCTGCAATAAGTTTTTTCAATAACTCAACAGCAAGATTCTTTTCTTTCATGTTAGCAACTTCTTCAAGGAATTTCGGGTCAAACAAAGAAAATTCTTCCTTGATATCCGAAAAAAGATTGATTACTCCGTCGCTTTTAATGCTTTGCTTGAGAAGTTCATTTATTCTTGCGTTCATTTCAGGCAAGGAGATTTTTTTACCTACGCCTGTATTTGTAAGCCTGAGTACAAGCACACGAACAGCATCAAAGAAAGCTGCTTCAAGCCTGTCGCCTTCATCAACAAGCGAAGAACAAAGAGACAATGCCTGATGAAGTAAAAGTGCTTCTTTAACAAAAGAATCTTTATCGTCAACTTTTTCTCTGCCAATAATAAAGTTAACAGCACCACTAATGGTTTTTGACCTTTCAAGGTCTGTTCCGGTTGTGAATCTCGAATAATCATAGCCATGGAATTTATCTCGGCACACATCTAATTTTTTAAGGAATTCAGGATATGAAACCGTTGCCACATCGGTATCGCCGTAATTTTTCTTATCTCGGGCAGTATAGTCATTCATCGCCTGCTTCAAAGCTGTAGCAATTCCTATATAGTCAACAACAAGACCGCCTTCCTTATCACGGAACACACGATTTACACGAGCGATCGCCTGCATAAGATTGTGCCCGGACATTGGCTTATAAACATACATAGTGGCAAGGGACGGCACATCAAAGCCTGTGAGCCACATATCAACAACGATTGCGATTTTAAGCAGACTGTTGTTGTCTTTGAATTTCTTTGCAAGCTCGTCCTTGTGGTGCTTGTTTCCGATTATCTCACGCCATTCTTCCGGGTCGTTGTTTCCAGAAGTCATTACAACCGCTACCTTTTCCGTCCAAGCAGGGCGAAGTTCTAAGATACGCTTGTAAATCTTCATAGCAATAGGGCGAGAGTAAGCAACGATCATCGCCTTACCGGTGAGCAAATTTTCACGGTTATTTTCATAATGGTCGAGAATATCTGAAACAAGAGAATTTATAGTATTGTCATTGCCAAGTACAGCTTCCATTTGACCGAGTTCTCGTTTACTCTTCTGAACAACCGCTTCATCGGCGTTTAAAGCCATAATATCATATTCTTTGTCAATCAACTTCAATGTTGCATCATCAAGATTGAGTTTGATAACACGGCTTTCATAATAAACAGGGCGAGTAGCTCCGTCTTCAACAGCCTGTGTCATATCGTAAATGTCGATATAATCACCGAACACTTCACGGGTACTCCGGTCTTTAGACGAAATAGGGGTGCCTGTAAATCCGATATATGTAGCATTAGGAAGTGAATTACGAATAATGCGAGCAGTTCCTATTTTAACCTTACCGGTTTTTGCGTCTACGGTTTCAGTAAGTCCATATTGACCTCTGTGTGCTTCATCAGCCATAACAATAATATTGTGGCGTTCGGATAACGGCTCGTGTGATTCTTCAAATTTCTGCATCGTGGTAAAGATAATGCCATTTGCCTGTCTGCCATCAAGCCAGTCCTTTAGTCCGACATCATTCTTACCGGAAGTTTCTGTCAGTTTTCTACAAGTTGCGTGTATCGGTTCTTGACGCAAGAAATCTTTACATTTAGCAAACTGACCATAAAGTTGGTCGTCAAGGTCGTTTCTGTCAGTAATTACAACAATAGTAGGACTGTCTAACGCTTCTTGCAACAAATGAGCATAGAACACCATAGACAGTGATTTTCCGCTTCCTTGTGTATGCCAGAACACACCGCCCTTACCGTCGGTAACGGTAGCGTGTTTTGTAGATTCGATTGCTTTTCTGACCGCAAAGTATTGATGATACCCTGCAAGTATCTTAAACGAATTGATACCCTCATTAGAAAAGCAGATAAAGTTTTTGATTATATCCAGCAGTCTTTCCTTTTGGAACATACCCTCAAAGAAAGTATCAAACTGTGCATACTGCGTGTTTTCATAGTCGCCGTCTTTTGTTTTCCACTCCATAAAGCGGTCTTCACCGGAAGTGATCGTACCTGCCTTAGAGGTCAACTGGTCACTCATTACGCAAATTGCGTTGTAAATGAACATAGACGGAATCTCAATCATATAGTTGCGGAGCTGCCTGTATGCTTCGGAAGCGTCCGTTTCTTCACGGGACGGAGATTTCAGCTCAACCAATACAACCGGCAAGCCATTCAAAAAGAGAATTACATCAGGGCGTTTATTGCTGTTCTCAATAAAAGTCCATTGGTTAGCTACGATAAAGGAGTTATTGTCGGGATTTTTATAGTCAACAAGATAGACGATAGAGGAACGCTCCTCACCATCAACAAAATATCTAACAGGAATACCGTTTTGCAAATAGTCCATAAACACGGCATTTTTCTGCACCAGTTCTCCGTTTTCAAAATTCTTTAGTTTGAATAATGCGTCAGAAATGGCATCATCAGGTAACCCTCTGTTCAAACGGTACAAAGAGTCAAGCAGAACTTCCTCATATAACGGACAGTAAAAGTCTCTTTCAATATCGGGGCCGTATGCGTACTCGTATCCCAAATCATTTCTGAATAGCTCGATTACTGAATTTTCATAATCGGCTTCGGTATATCCTAACATAATATGTACTCCTTATTTCATATTACCCTATTGCATTTTTTACAGCTTGATAATCCCAATATACTTCGCCGTATTTTTCATAACACATAGCTATATGTTTACCAATATATTTTACCGAATCTGGGCATTTTGATCTTGCTACATATGTATAATTATATAAAACAACAATGTCAATTCCCGCTTTAACTGCCATATCGCATTCATATTCGATAAAGCTTCTATAATCCACATTGTGACTTCGTGCACAATAATGTGAATAACTATTGAGACTATGACAATATTGGCAACTGCCCGCCCGAAGTACATTTGTGTTTTCGCCAACAATTAATACAAATTTTTTGGATGCATCCATTCTAGTTTTTAAAGATGATTTTATTGAACAATTAAGACTTGTGTCGTTAGCTTTTGTTATTTCATGTGCATCTACAAACGACAAACTCCAATAATTGCTTTCATTCCATTCGTATAATTTTTTTATTGCATCGCTGTCGCCGGTCCAATCACCCGCAATATAAGTTTTAGTTCTGTAAGTCATAATAAAAATCTCCTCATTTTAAATTAAATAATCTAATTTCATGCTTTAATGATTCTGGTAATATAATTGTTATCGTAGCATCGTGAGTAAAGACCAAATTACTATATTTTAAAGAATCAATAATAAGTGTTAATTGTTCCTGCTTTGTAATGTTACTATTACCAATTCTAGTTATTCCTGAGCCTAATAGCGGAACAACAATATTCTCTCCATTATATACTCTATTTAACTCAATCCAAAAATTTGTCAAACAAAACAGATAATCAGGCATGTCTAAATATGCCCTATATTGCTCATCAAATTTTGAAAATGCAACGAAAATGTAATCTTTATATTTAAAACATGTACCTAGTTTATATTTTGTGTTTTTACCAATCTTTTTCTTGCAATTTTTTTGAATGATATTATTGTTGCAACCTAAATCACAAGTAATTTTATTATCAAAATCATCAATATCACTTATGTAGCGTTTAATAACCTTGCCATTTAAACTATTACTTGAAATCAATTTTTCATCAACAAGTGAATCAAAATATTCATTACATCCGATAACTTTTTTACCACTTTCATTGAATAAATCACCAAATTTAACAATAACATTTGTTCCATGTATATTAAGTTTGATTTTTGACATTTTTACTGAAACAAGTAACAAAATAATAAATATAATACTGAAAATAATTATATTTATTATTGCCGCAAGCTCTTTTTTATTATCGGGTATATCTTTGAAAATTAATATAAAAGTTTCTATTCCAACCAAGACTGAAATGACACTACCGTATGACTTCAGTAATTTCTTATATGATATTCTTGTTTTCATTTTTTCACATCCTATAAACAATAATTTACTGGAGCAAGCGCTCACTCTATACGCTACACAGTTTTCCTCGTTAGAACTTAATGGTTGCATAGGTGACTATTGTTCTGTTAAGTCTGGTTTTGCGTTCAAAAGTTCTTGGTGGACAAATAGTGGTATTAGAGTAATTAAAATTGGTTCAATCAATCAGGACAATCTTAATTTATTGGAATGTTCCTATGTTGACGAAGATAAAGCTGATAAAGCCAAAGATTTTGTAGTGAAAGCCGGAGATTTACTAATAGCAATGACCGGAGCCACAATCGGTAAGTTCGCTATGGTTCCTTATTCTTCGGAAATGTTACTTGTAAATCAGCGTGTAGGCAAATTCTTTCTTGGAAATAATCCACTTGAAAAGTTACCTTTCATATACTGCACATTAAAACAACCCGAAGTGTATGGCGAAGTAGTAAATCGTGGTCAAGGAAGTGCACAACCTAACATTAGTGCTTCTGATATTATGAGTATTGCTTGTGTCATTCCGAGCCAAGACGCAATAAATGACTTTAACAACACGTCGCAACCACTATTCGACCTTATCATTAGAAATCAACGAGAAAATCAGAACTTGTCCGAACTGAGAAATGCCTTACTTCCAAAACTTATGTCTGGCGAGCTTGATGTTTCTAACATCGAGATTTAAGCCGCTAAATTATTGTTTATCGCACTATTTTTATTGATCTTTTCTTCAATATCACTTAAAATTCCTGCAATTTTTCTTTGGACACTAATTTGTGGCAGGTCAAATTCATATTCATAAATTCTATTCGGTGATGTATGATGAACAGTTGAACCAGTAGATGTTGCAGCAATAGTTTTTTGATATTTCGGTGAACGCATTAACCAATATAAATATTTTTTATCGACGATCGTACTGTTAATGATATTAATTAAACCAATTCGCTGATTATGCAAATAGGTTCTTTTGCTATTAGGGACAATTGCTGAATAACCTAAAGTATCCACCGTTTTACTTAAATCTGTCATGGTTACTATTAAATCACCCGGTTTTAGAACATAATCACTTGGATAAACCGAAGTAAAAAATTTGCACTTTTCTTCTTTAAAGCCACCACCAATTTTAAAATTCCCAGGCGTTACAAGAACAATACCGTTGTCCTCAGTTGAGATATAATTACCTTTGAATGCATAACCATGTTTAATTTTTATTAGATCTCCTAGTCTACATATTGCCATAATAATTACCTATCCTATATATTTTCTGTGAGCAATCTTCACATTGCTCTGTTTTACCATTGCATACTGCAAGGTCGTGTCTATCTTTCTATGCCCCAAGAGCTGTTGCAATTGCTCAATGGGCATTCCTTTATCTATTGCCACGGTTGCAAGGGTACGCCTGAACTTATGCGGGTGTACCTTGTTAATTCCTAATTGCCTTCCAAATTCTCTAAGGCGAACCTCAACACCGCCGATTTTCAGCCTTTCGTGAGGCGATTTCAGCGATACAAACAACGCCGGGTTATCGTCGGTTCTGCTATTTAGGTAGTTCTGCAAATGTATCTTTGTGCGAGCGTCAAAATAGACCACTCGTTCCTTACTGCCTTTACCAAACACAATACATTCTCTTTCGTTGAAATCAATATCATTTCGATTAAGCAGTACCATTTCGCCGACACGCATACCCGTTGAAGCAAGCATATCAATAATCGCTAAGTCTCGAAGCTCTGAGCAGTTATCTCTCATCAGCTCTAACGCTTCATCGGAGTATGTCTCCTTGATATTCGTGCCGGTTTTTACTCTGTGTATGCGTCTTACTGGGCTTTTCAATATATAATCCTCGTCCTCTAACCAAGAGAAGAAGCTGGAGAGAATACGGCGGATATTGTCTATCGTTACCTTGCTTGATTTCTTCTTTTCTTGATATTCCGTCAGGTATCCTCTGATGTCGTCTGTAACAATGTGTTTGACATCTTTTTGAAGTTCACAGAGCATAGCTTCGATAGTTGCCTTGTAGTATTTAAGAGATTTCTCGGAGCAGCCCTCAATTCGCTTTGCCGATAGGAATAGTTCTACGAAGTTTAGCTCCGAGTATTTCTCTTTGTTTTGATTTTCCGTTACCTCATACTTTGCAAGGGTGTATTTCAACACCTCTTGCAATTTTTCATTTTGTGCGTTGTTCAGGTAAGGCAACATTCCCTGAACAACATCTTTGATTAAATCTTGTTTCACAGTCAATTCTCCTTTGAAATATTCTTAGAGAACGACTATGGGGCGGAAGTCCCCTGATATTAACTCCCGCCACCCACGGAAGTTATGGGATGCATATATTTAAGTTACTTTAAGAACTTTTTAGATATCACCTTGCCGCCCTCCTCGATGAGTTCGGTTGTATGCTCTCCAACATATTCAGCGACTTTATACCACTGGTTCTTAAACTTAAAATGAAGCACATTATCAATAATTTTGGTAGGACAAGTATATGTTCTGCCGCCAGTTGTTATCTGACACCATTTCAAAATTTTATTTATTCCTAAAATTAACATTATTTAACCTCCTTATGTAAACAATAATTTAGCGGCTTAATCCTTGAGCTTGTTGTATTGCTTTTTCCAAGCTCTTGACGGCTTTTTGCAAATACAATCTTCCGAGTAAAAGGCACAGACATTCGGTAATCCGTTATTTCCGCATATATTCGGATTGTTGGCTCTGCAACCATATGTCTGTTGTTCGGTATCTTGTGGGTTAAGTGGTGCATTAAATGGTATTGAGAGGTCTTTCTTATTCATAATCTACCTCCGACATATCAATTTCACCGTTCATCAGCTTAGGAAGCAAAGTATCTCTGGTTGTGGCAAGTTTTTTATTTTCTATTCGATTTGATATAATCATTTCGTAGATAGGCTGAAGCAAAGCACCTATGCGGTTATAGTCAGTTTCATTTGGAATAAATACTTCTGCTTTTGCAAGTTCGTCACGCTTGATGTGTCCCATAGTTGTAGCTTTATCAGCAGCAACGGCAATAAAACGGTCAAGATGGTGTTTTGTCCAAGCATAGTAGAACCACTTATTATACTTGTTTGATGTTACCTTGAACAAATGCTGATTTAAACCGCAGATACCGCCACACCAAAAATCAACTAACAAACTGCCTGACCAAGAGAAGATAACATCGCTATCGTGAATGATATACTCACTTTTAATGCTTGGAGAACACAGTTCGCTGTTATCATCGCAACAGCCTTGACGAAGTTCTTTAATTTTAAGAACTGGAATACCCGTTTCGTCAGCAGTTGGACGATATTTTTGCATAGCAAGACCATTTAGATAGTCTGCAATGTCAATCAAACTGGCTTGTTTCCAGCCTTCGGGTATTGTGTCAAGAGATAAAAATTCATTTGCGAATATTGCCAGAGCTTGCTGCTCTAAATTATTGTTTATCGCACTATTTTTATTGATCTTTTCTTCAATATCACTTAA
>OBCL01000267.1_pt1 | contig 13971 bp, 13 predicted proteins | sample 1495931 | NCBI WGS metagenome assembly OBCL01 (sample SAMN03418275, study PRJEB22391) | human gut metagenome | biome: human-gut; feature: organic feature; material: feces | host: Homo sapiens | place: Tanzania | collected 2013-01
GGCTTGTGGCTTAGCATCAGAAAGTGGTGAGCCCGTTGTTATAACTTGCACAGAAGCTACAGCATCACGCAACTATTATCCGGGTCTTACAGAGGCACATTATCGCAAATTACCAATATTAGCAATTACAGGTACGCATGGTGATGAAGTAACCGGACACCTAAATGCACAGTCAATTGATCGGAGCCAAACACCTAATGACACGATTAATTTTAATGTCAGTGTAAGAAAAATAAAAGATAAGAGTGACGAGTGGCTTACTACAATAAATGTAAATAAAGCAATTTTAGAACTGAAACGTAACGGGGGCGGTCCTGTGCTTATAAATTTGCATGAGGCTACGGGTGATGGTTTTGATACACAAGTTCTTCCGCCAGTTAGGAAGATAGAACGTATACTTGCCAACGATTCTTTTCCAAGAATTACAGACTCTAATTCTGTAGCAATCTTTGTCGGCTCTCATAAGGTCTTTACAGATGAAGAAACATTTGCCATTGAATCTTTCTGCGAAAAGCATAATGGAGTGGTTTTCGTTGATCATACAAGTAATTATTATGGAAAGTATAAAGTACAGAATGCCTTGTTGGCTTGCCAGAATGACCAAAGGTTAATGAAGCATCCAAGTCTATTAATACATATAGGTGAGGTCTCTGGAGAGATATATAACACATATCATTTGTATGCCAAAGAAACATGGCGTGTAAGTGAGGATGGAGAGATTCGCGATCTTTTCAAGAATTTGTCATATGTATTTCAAATGGACGAGCAGAGTTTCTTTGCTCATTATTCCAATGTATCAGATCATAGCAAAGACACATCATACTATGAGTATTTAACTGCGGTGTATGATGAATTGTTAGATAGGATTCCTGACTTACCTTTTGGTAACATATGGGCAGCACAACAACTTCATGGACTTATACCTAAGAACTCGTACTTGCATACAAGTATTTTCAACAGTCTGCGTTCTTGGAATTTCTTTAAATTAGATGATAGTATCAGAACGGGGTGTAATGTAGGAGGATTTGGTATAGATGGTAGTTTGTCAACTATATTAGGATCGTCTTTAGCTAATCCTGATAAGCTACATTATTGTATTATAGGCGATTTGGCATTTTTCTATGATATGAATACTCTAGGCAATAGACATCTTAGTTCTAATATTCGCATTCTTTTAGTGAATAATGGCGTAGGAACAGAGTTTAAGAACTATGATCATCCCGCTGCAAAGTTTCAAGATCGAGCAGATAACTTTATGGCAGCAAGAGGCCATTTTGGTTGCAAGTCACATAATATAGTAAAATCATATGCAGAAGCTTTAGGATTCAAGTATCTTTCAGCCAATAATAAGGACGAATTTAATTCTGTCAAAGATGAGTTTGTCAAAGAAGAAACTTCGAATCAGCCGATAATTCTTGAGATTTTTACAAAATCGGAAGATGAGAGTGAAGCGATAAGATTAGTTCGTAATCTTGTAAAAGACAATCGTACCTTTACTCAAAAAGTAAAAGGAAAAGTGCATTCAATAGTAGGAAAAATAATCAAGTAAAATGGAATCTCGTTCGGATAGTAAACGTTTAGCAAAGAATACATTGTTATTGTATGGACGTACATTAATAATGATGTTCATAGGCTTTTTCACTTCACGAGTTGTTTTAAATGCTTTAGGAATTGAGAACTATGGTATAAACAATGTTGTGGCAGGTTTTATTGCTATGTTTTCCATTGTCAGTGGAACATTAACAGCAACCACACAACGGTATTTAACTTGTGAAATAGGAAAGGAAAATGGCAATCCCAAAAAAATGTTTGGTGTTGCTATGAATATTCATATTATATTAGCTATTATATTGTTCGTCCTCTTTGAGACTATTGGCGTGTATTTTCTTAATCATGGCTTAAACATACCTAAAGAAAGAATATATGCAGCTAACTGGGTCTTTCAGTTCGCAATATTATCCACACTGATTGGAATAATTAATTCACCATATATAGGAACTATTATTGCCCATGAGAAGATGGGAACTTTTGCATATTTTTCTCTTTATGATTGTATTGCAAAACTGTTAATAGTCTATTTGTTGTATGTGACACCTTATGACAGATTAATAACATATTCATTATTCTACTTTATCGTAGGGTTATTGTCTACGATTATGTATAATTATTATTGTAGACGTACATTTAAAGAAGCAAGATTCTCAATTATAAAAGACAAGTCTTTGTATAAGGAAATGTTTTCCTTTGCTGGAATGAATTTCATTGGTGCTTTTGCCAGTTTACTTAGCATGCAAGGAACTGGTATCCTTTTGAATATTTTTTATGGTGTGACTCTTAATGCAGCTCAAGGAATTGCGACACAGGTACAAGGACTTGCAACAAAGTTTGTTGGAGATTTTGCAACAGCTCTTAAACCGCAAATAACAAAGGAATATGCATGTGGTAATCATCTTAAATCAAAAGAGTTGGCTTTTAAGGGCTCTAAATTTAGCTACTTTCTTACATTGATACTTGCATGTCCGATTCTTGTGAGAACTCCTTACATTTTGGAATTTTGGTTAAAGATATACCCCCCAGAAGCTATACAGTTTACAAGACTAATGGTTTTCTATACGATGATTGTCTTGTTGTCTGATTCTTTAGTGACGGTAATACTGGCAACTGGTAATTTAACATCTACTACATGGTGGATTGGAGGAACTCGTTTGATTATATTACCAGTTTCATACATAGCTTTAAAAATAACAAACGTTCCATATATTGTAATAATAGTTCAAATTGTATTTGAATTTCTTTCTTTGTTTATACGACTCAAAATATTGAATGTTATAGCCAAGCTGAATTTTGTAGGTTCCTTTATAAAAGAAGTGTTTTTACCGATTTTTACAGTATCTGCAATTTGCATATTTTTGACATATGTTATTAATTTAATTGTATCTAATAATTTTATCGGACTGATATTATTATTTGGTTTTTCTGTATCAACAACATGTCTTGTTATTTACTATCTTGGTTTATCAAGAATGGAACGAGATTTTGTATATGCTACAATAGTAAAAAAAATAAATAAATTTAGAAATGTTAGAAAAAATCAAACGAGTAATTAAGTATATCCTATATGGTATACCTACTGAGCATATTCTAAAATGTAATGTAGTAGTCTCTCAATCTACTAAAAAATTATTAGGCAAAAATATCCTAATTACTGGAGGTGGACGAGGCCTTGGTTTTTACATTGCTCAAAAATGCATCTTAGAAGGTGCAAATGTGGTTATAGTTGGAAGAAATGAAGACGTTTTAAAAACAGCAAGCAAAGAATTAAACTGTCGTTATATTGCATTTGATTTGTCAAATATCTCCAACATATCTACAATGTTGAATGAAGCAATAAATATGCTTGATGGTAGAATTGATTGTCTTGTTAATAACGCAGGTATTTCTTTACATGAGAAAAACATGATGGAAGTCACATTAGAAACTTTTGACAAGCAACTTGGCATTAATTTAAAAGCCCCCTATTTCTTGACTCAAAATTTTATAAAGCATTGCATTGATGTTCATAACAAGAAAGCGTCAGTAGTTTTTGTTTCGTCAGAAAGAGGGTTATATTGCGACGAAATACCTTATGGTTTGATTAAAGCTGCAATAAATAGTCTTACACGTGGCATTGCAAGGCGTCATGTTCGTAATGGTATTCGTGTAAATGCAATAGCGCCTGGAATCACCGAAAGTGACATGACCATTGCTGATAGAAATAAGAATATGGCATGTGAATATAATTGTGGTGGACGTTTCTTCTTGCCTGAAGAGGTTGCAGAAACAGCCGCTTTTATTCTTTCTGATGAAGCAAATTGTATCAATGGTGAAATCATCGCATGTGATCAAGGAAATTATCTAAGATGTGATTGGTAACAATATGAAAATAGGAATTTTAACATTTCATCTTGCACACAATTATGGTGCTGTTCTTCAATGCTATGCTTTGCAAGAAGTACTAGGTCGAATGGGACATCAGGTTTCTATAATTAATTATCAACAACCATATATTTTAGAGCAGTTCAAGCCCAAACGCTTATTTGGAATAAGAAGTTTCATAAAGACATTGGTAAATGGTGGTATTAAAGATTATATTTATAGAAGCACTTTGCCATATATAAAGAGACATAATTTCGAAAACTATAGAAAACGATTCTTAAAAGAAACTGCTCCTTGTTATACTATCAAAGATATACCCTTTTGCGATCTTTATATTATAGGAAGTGATCAACCATGGAATCCAGATTTGACAGGAGGTCCGGATTTGGTTTATTGGGGGCAATTTGTGAGAAAAAAAAGTAGTAAACTTGCAACATATGCGATGAGTGGCTCATTAGAGGCTATTGGTAAAGTTGGATGGAGTCAGATAGAATTATATTGTAAAAAATTTGATTTTCTTTCTTTTAGAGAAGTCTCGTTAGCTGATAAGTTTTCTTCGTTTTCAAATATCCCTTGTGTAAACTCGTTGGATCCAACTCTATTAGCTGCTGCACATATTTGGTCCCCTATGCTGAGTTATAAATGGCAAAAGCGAAAATATGTTTTACTCTATCATGTAGGTGGTCCAAAGGAAGTTATCGATTCCATGACAAAGAAAGCCAAAGATATTGCAATTAAAGAGGGGCTTGAGTTTATTGATGCAAGTAAGTATCTTTATTCTCCATCCGACTTTGTTTCTCTTATTAAATATGCCCAATATATTGTCACTGCATCATTTCATGCTATGGTTTTTTCTCTAATTTTTCATAAACCATTCGTTGTTGTTAAGACAGGACAGGCTTCCGATATACGGTTTTACAATCTGTTGTCTGCCTTAGGAATAGAGCAAATTTGTTTGAAAGATATCAATGAAGTTGGAATCCCAGGCATGCCGAACTATGATCAAATAGAAGAATATCTTCAAGTGATGAGAAAGAATTCTCTTGATTATTTAATAAATATCACAAAATAATGAAACAACAAAGGCTGCTTAACATTGAACTTTTACGCATATTTTCAATGTTTCTAATTTGCTTATGGCATGTAAATGGACATTTCCTACCTTTGGTACCAAATGAAATAAATCATACTGCAGGAATAATTAATAACATTACTCCTTACTTGACATTTCACGTGGATTTGTTTGTTATGATTACTGGTTTTTTGGTGTGCGAAATTCTGCAAAGGGTGTAATAAAAACGTGTTCCTTGGTAATAGTCTATTCGTTAATTCTTGGCCTAATAATTAATTGTCTGGGGGGGACAGTTTGAAATGGAGTCACTTATTGCCATTCTCAGGATCGCCATGGTGGTTTATGCAAGTTTATCTTGTATTGCTATTGATTGCTCCATTTTTTGAAATGTACATACAGCAAGCTTCAAAAAATGGTCTGTTATCAATATTGTGTGTTACCTCTTTCATAAATATATATCTTGGTTGGTTTAGACATATGCCCCTTTACGATCATCACGGCTATTGTATATTTAACTTCCTTAATCTTTATATCATTGGACGTTGGTTGCATACGGAAGGAAGGCTGGCAAACAAGTTGAAACAAAACATTTATATGCCACTGGGGGTGTTTGTCCTTTGTTGTGCAATAAGGTATAAGGTTCAACCGGTTACAGAATGGAATTGGTGGGATTACTCTTCTCCTTTAAATATCGCGATGGCTGTTTGCGTGTTTAGTTTGTTCCTTAGATTACATGTGTCAACATTGTTGACTAAACCAGTACTGGCATTATCGTCTTCAGCTGTAGCTGTTTACTTAATAACTGATTATAAAGGATGTTATGAATATTTTGGAACGTTGCTGACTGTATTCATGAAGCATGGTAATTCTGCTATTTGTCAATTCTTTTTAATTATAGTTTTTGTGACATTTGTTTTCCTCTGTTGTTGTTTGTTTGATAAACTTCGAATCATGATAACAACGCCATTGGATAGATTTATTTATTCAAAAATTGAAAAGTATGTTTAAGAACGCTGATATTTTATTAGTGAAAACATGCGATTGGTTCTTGCATAAGATATTGCGTAGCAAATGGAAACGTGGTAGTAATCAATGTATGCGAACATGGTATCATTATAAACATTATGGATATCTGCTTAAGAGCTATCGCGATGTTGAAGTTCCTGTTGCTAAAAATGATGGACCGATTTGGATGTTTTGGTGGCAAGGGGTCGATACTATGCCTCCTATTGTACGTAAATGTTATGACCTTGCAGTGTTGCATGCTCCCAAAAACAATCAGGTAATATTACTTACAGAAGCGAACTATAAAGATTATGCACACATTCCACAATATATCGTAGAAAAAGTAAAGACGGGTGTAATAACTTTAACCCATTTCTCTGATATTTTAAGAGTGACATTATTATATGAACATGGAGGATTGTGGATGGATGCAACTCTATATTCTGCTGATTACATACCTGAGCGTATTTTTACTCAATCGTTTTTTTCTGTCAGAACCCCTAAAGAAGGAGATTGGGTTTCTCGATGTCTATGGACAGGTTTCTTTATGGGTGGTGTTAAAGGACATCCACTGTTTGGATTTGTACGAGACTTATTCTTCAGCTATTGGAAAGAACATGATGAATTGTTGGATTACTTTTTGATAGATTTAGGTATAGTAATGGCGTATGATAATATACCACAAATTAAAAAATCCATTGATTGTGGAGTCTGGAAAACAGACAAACTGTTCATTCCACAGTCCAACATAGACAAAATTATAGATTTAAATAGGTATCATGAAATTTTGAAAGAATGGTCATTCTTTAAGATGACATATCGTGATTTTTTTGGAAAATTAATTGCAGATAAACAAAATGGACAATACACTTGGTATGGATACATGCTCTCGCATTAGACTTTCGGTTATAATTCCCGTTTACAATGCAGAAAAATATTTGTATAGTTGCTTGACAACTATATTCAAAATAAAAAAAGAGGATATAGAAATATTGCTAATAGATGATGGTAGTACGGATAGATCAGGGATGATTTGTGATGAATTTTCTCGTAAAGATACAAGATTTCATGTTTATCATAAAGAGAATGGCGGAGTCAGTTCTGCCCGTAATTTTGGTTTGGCAAGAGCAAAAGGAACATGGGTAACATTTGTAGATGCAGATGATGCACCAACAGATTTTGTTCTTCTTTACCAACCTGAAAAAGATACTGATTTAGTTTGTTTCAATTGGAAATACACAACTGGTGATACGGAAGGCGAAAACCTTACTGAAGGCATATATAGAGGTGAAGCAAGGAGGAATTTTTTGAACAAACATCTTGTTGATTTTGTATTTCGTACTCCATGGGCAAAACTTCTTCGACGCAATATCATTGTCGACAATCATATTCTTTTTGATGAACGTTATCGTTTGGGTGAAGACAATCTATTTGTTCTTGATTATCTTTCTTGTTGTTCCGATATAGAAACTAAACAGCAACTTGGATATATTTATCTGCGGCCATCACAAACAAAATATCAGTTGTCATTGGCTTACGCAATAGAATACATGAGTATTTTTATGCAAAAATATAAAAAACTTAATGTAGATTGTAAATCTTTACTTTTACTTTTAAAGTACTACTACTTTATGAGAGTTGGTGACCATACACTGAAAACTATATTTCAGTGGGAGCTAAGTACTGGTATAAAAGAAATTAACATGATTTGTTGGGAACAATATTCATGTAAGCAACGAGTGAAGTTATTGTTAATAAAAGACATAGCAAAGTTATGGAAAAAACGAATAAAATTCAATATATAGATGGACTCAAGGTGTCATATAATTTTCCTTATGCTTTGGCATTACATTGGTGGCAGTTATTATTATATCTCATCTTTCCGAGAAATATATTGAAAAAGGATTATCTGATATTATAATTAAAAAGATTGGCAATCATATATTCAATGATGGCAATAAACTAACATAAAGTGAGTAAGCACTCAAATTAGGGCTTAAAATATAAAGAAGTAACTTCGCTGCTGAATTTTAAACATTGAATTATGTACAGCAGTGAAGATTTGGAAAGATTCTATTTCCAGTACCAGACGGAGGCAATGCCGAAGGGCATCTCCATTGAACAGTTCTGTTCACGTAATAAAGTACCTTATAATATATTCTATAAATGGTACAAGGATACACGCAACAAGATCGTGGAAGTAAAAGTGGATGGACTTCCAACCTCGGCTCAGGAAGAGCCGAAGCAGGAAAGCCCTTCCCAAGAACCATCTTCTACAGTAACGAAGCCTTCCGGTGTTCGTATTCTCGTCGAGTTGCGAATGACCAATGGATTGCACATCTCCCAGAAGAACCTAAGCTATCAAGAGCTGAAGCGACTGATAGAGAAACTGGAGGGTCTATGCTGAGTGTTACCGGTATTAACCGCTTCTATTACCTCCGTGACTTTACGGATATGCGATGCAAGCATAGCCGGGTGTTATCCATCATACGTGAACAACTCCATCGTGAGCCGTCTGACGGGGATGTGTTTATCGTCATGTCTCGTGACCGTCGTATAGTAAGACTGTTCACTTATGACAATCGTTCGTATACTCTGTTTGAGAAGAAGTTTGTAGCTGGTCATCAGTTTATGAAAGTGGACCATGATGGTGATGAACGGGTTTACAGAATTGACTGGAAAGATGTGGTGTTGTTATTGGAAAATCCAATAGTTAATACATTGAAAATCAGATAATTATGTTGCTTGTTTATTCGTTTTTCTCATATATTTTTACTATCTTTGTAGTTGAAAATCAGAGCATTACGGATGAAGGAACTGCAACATATCATAGAACAAAAGCAAGAGCTTCTGGCACGGGAATCGATCTCGCGCCCCGCTCTTGATTACAGTGAAGGTATGACAGCAGAAGAACAAAAACGTTATATCAATTACCTTGCCGAGCGAGTTCGTGAGGCTGATTTAGGTCTTCGTGCCCGTGATGCTGTGCTCCAGGATTTTCTTGATAAGCAGAAGGAATATGACGAGCGCTTGTCCAAATTGGATGATGTGTTGTCTAAGGTCTCGTCTTTAGAGAAGTCGTTGAAGGAAAAGGAACGTAAATTGAAATCGGCAGAACGCAAGGTTGCTGACCTTACTGCCAAACTGAAGTTTGCCGACAAGAACCGCTTTGGTGACAAGAGACAGAAAGTAAAGAAGGCAGAATCAACAAAAGCAGAAGAGTCAGATCGTGGTAAAGACGAGGATGATTTTGACGGCACTTCATCTTCTCTTCCGGACAACTCCATTTCCAAGAACGAGGCTTTTTCCAAAGAAGAGAATCCGTCAAAGAAGGAGCGTGACTTGTCCAACCGTCCCGAAACATACAAGACGATGTGCGTTAAGGGACCTTCTGAAGAGTACAAGTCAGATGAGGCTAAAGTGCCAGGGCGAATCCTTGGAAAGAAGATGGTTTCCGTCTTTCACCTTGAGATGAGTCTCGTTGAGAAACGCTTCGAGATGGTGCATTACGTGGAGAAAGGCAAGAAGCCGAAATGGGGGTATTTCCCCAAAGCCGGGAGTCCTGAATTTGTGACGAAGTTCGAGGGAACAAAGGCAACACCAGAGTTCCTACAGGCAATCGCCTACGAGGTGTATGTGAAGAACGTCACATTCGGGCTTCTCCATCAATGGCTGACGGATATGGGGATGACCGTTTCTGCAAACACGCTGCGCAATTGGTTGAAGAAAGGCAAAGTTTATTTTGACAAGCTCGTTGAGTCACTGAAGGAAGTAGCGTTGGAGAAAGACTCCATCGTGAACTGCGACGAGACCTGGTGCAAGGTGCGCAAGTACGACCACTACAAGAAATGTTACATCTGGGTACTTGTGAACAAGGCAGAGCGTGTGGTTATCTTCTTCTACGACAATGGTTCCCGTGGACGTGATGTACTTACAGACTTTATCGGTGATGCAGAATTGAAGAGCATCATGTCTGACGGCTACAATGCCTATACCTTTATTGGCAACGAGTTGAAGGCAGCCGAGACTCCCAATTTATCCAAGACAGACCATCAGGTGTGTCTTGCACATGCGCGTGCCAAGTTCGTGAAGGCAAGCGAGCAGGCTGGCGACAAGAATGCCGACATCTTCATTAAGTATATAGAGGATTTGTACAACTTGGAACGCCAGTATGCAAAGGATAATCTTACTGACGAGGAGAGAGGAAAACAACGTCAAAGCCTTGAGACGAAAGGCATCCTGATAAATCTCCGCACTCATCTCTGTATAGAGAAGTCCAAGGATCCTGCGACTGTTACTCCTTATTTGCAGAAAGCGTTGAACTATCTGGATACATTCTGGACAAACCTCTTTACCTATATAAAGGATGGAAGTTATCCGATAGACAACAATGCAGCCGAACGTGCAGTCCGTCCTCTGACAACCCAACGAAATAGCATGCTCCACTTTGGCAGTGATGAGGGAGCGAAGATGGCAGCCACTTATCACAGTATAATCAGTACGGTGAAGCTGCAGGGTAGGTCGTCGTGGGATTACCTTGGAAAGTTTTTTGTTAACATCTTTAACGGTTGCAGGGATTTTTTCAGTCTGCGGCCAGGCAATATCGGATTGGCAACATGCCAATAGTTAATAAACAAGTAATAATATTAACATCTCAATATATAGGCACTTGCAAAAGTGCCTATACAAAGGGCTATGCCCTAAATTGAGTACTAACATAAAGTGATGAATGAACAATATAAAATAACCATTGTCGTAGCTGTCTATAATGTTGAAAAATATATTCAACGTTGTGTAGATAGTCTTCTTAAGCAGACTCATCATAATATAGAAATAATACTTGTTGATGATGGGTCAAAAGATAAAAGTTCTGAAATATGTGACCAATATGTTCAAAAGGATGAAAGAGTAAAGGTTATCCATAAACTTAATGGTGGGGTAAGCTCTGCTAGACAAGCAGGGTTGGATGCAGCAACAGGTGATTTTGTAATACACGCAGATCCTGATGATTATGTTGATGCTGATATGTTAGAACTTCTTTTATATGAGGCAATAAATACTAATTCGGATATTGTAACTTGCGACTTCTTTTTAAATGAACAAGTTAAAAAACAAGATTATAAAGATAGTTCAGATCTATTGGATAAGCTTGTTAATGTGGAGATCATATGTGTTTGTTGGAATACATTGGTGCGCCGTCGTTTTGTATTAGACCACCATGTGACCTTTACGCCCAATTGGCTTTGTATGAGCGAAGACTTTCTTTTTATCTGCCGATTGCTTGTTGCTGGAGCAAAAGCTACACATTTGCATAAAGCGTTTTATCATTACTGGGTTAGTAATAAGGAAAGCTTGACAAATAAAAGATCAGAAAAGAAGTTAAAGTCGATAATGACAGTGATTGATGAAATGGATAAAATGTTGTTAGCAAAACGATACGACAACTTTTATATCCGTAAGAAATACGCTGTTTTATATGCCTATCAAGGAAAGATGTTTAATAAAATATCTACCGTTTATCCTGAAATTCATGGCCGTATGATTGCAGAAGGTAATTGGGAAACTCGGAACATGTTTGGAAATTTTCCAGCTTTAACATATTACTTATCACGTATAAATCACTATTATCATCGTCTTGTAAAGTAAAAAATCGTTTGTTTCATTTTAATGGAACAGTAATGAATCTAAAATACAAAATAATATTATAATAATGAGTAAACCAAGATTAATCGCTTTTTATCTGCCACAATTCTATCCAACAAAAGAGAATGACGAATGGTGGCAACCAGGTTTTACAGAATGGACAAATGTTGGTAGAGCAAAGCCTTTGTTCCCAGGACATCACCAGCCAAAAGTGCCTGCTGATTTAGGTTACTATGACCTTCGTGTACCTGAGACTCGAGAAAAACAAGTGGAATTGGCAAAGGAAGCTGGTATTGAAGGCTTTTGCTATTGGCATTATTGGTTCGCAGGAAAACGTCTCCTTGATAGGGTCTTTAGGGCGGTTGTAGAGTCTGGCAAACCGGATTTCCCGTTCTGTTTATGTTGGGCAAATCATTCATGGCTGAAGAAGGTTTGGGACCCGACAAAGCCAAATACAATGTTGATGGAACAAACATACCCTGGTGAGCAAGACTATATCGATCATTTCTATGCCATGCTTCCTGCGTTTAAAGACCCTCGTTATATGAAATGCAATGGCAAACTTATTTTTGGACTGTTTGCAGCACTAGATATTCCCGACGTAGAACAATTTAAGTCAACATGGAATAGACTTGCTAAAGAGAATGGACTTGAAGGATTCTGGTTCTTCGGCCTTTGTTATGGTATGGAAAATGGTGAAAAAGTTGTAGAAAGAGGATTCGATGCTGCATGTGTTGATTATATGCAGAAACAGAATATAATCAAGAATCCTGTAAAAGACTTTTTGTGGCATGTCGTAAGAAAGTTTACAAACTTTCCTAAATACATGACCTACAACAAGTATTCGAAAGATATAGTTAGTCATTTTAAGCCCATAGAAAAGTTCATACCATGCATTGGTCCGAACTTTGATCATTCACCGAGAAGCAAAAATAGAGGGGTTATATTATTGGGATCTACCCCACAAAAGTGGTACAACTTATGTTGTGCTATATTCAATACGGTGAAATCCCGTCATCATGAAGAGAATATTGTTGTTATAAAATCATGGAATGAGTGGGGAGAGGGTAATTACCTTGAACCTGACCTTCAGTATGGCAAACAATACATTGATGCTACACGAAAGGCTTTGGATGAGACGAAATAAATCGTATAGCTTGTTTGGGAGGTGACGTTAACAAAGAAATTAGCCCATTTATAAATAAAAACAGATATATCTGATAAAATGTTGAGTAGTAAGAACATTTCTCCAGTAGCTACTGGGGGGGGTAAGCTGCGCCGTTCTAATTTAGAGTTATACCGCATCATTGTTATGATGCTTATCGTATAATAACAGAGGAACCGGCGACTGCCAAATCGCTCTATCTGTACTTTGTAGGTATGTGGGGCAAAACTGGCATCAACTGTTTCGTGCTGATTACGGGCTATTTTATGTGCCGCTCGAATATCACTCTGCGAAAGTTCCTGAAACTTTTCTTGGAGGTGATTTTCTATAACATCGTGGTATGGGGCATATTCGTAGCAACTGGGTATGAGGATTTTTCGTTGAAGACAATGATAAAGGACATATCGCCTATCACCAGTATATATAACGGCTTCACTTCATGTTTCCTCATCTTCTACTTGTTCATTCCGTTCTTGAATGTACTGATTAACAATTTGGACAAGAAGAAGCATATGCAGCTTGTGGCATTGTGTTTGTTCACATATTCTGTACTCGGAACAATGCCAGGCATACATGTTATGTTCAATTACGTAACATGGTTCTGCATCTTGTATTTTGTGTCTTCGTACATTAGGATATATGGTTTGTTCCCGAACATAAAGAATGGTCAGTGGGGACTGCTCACATTGTTGGTTGTTGTTGTGTCGATGATGAGTGCGTTGTGTGTTATATACATGCATGTGAATTTTGGCACCAAACTTGCTCCGTACAAACTTGTGTCCGACTCGAATGCTCTTATGGCTGTAGTTGTTGCGGTGTGCTCGTTCATGTATTTCAAGGACTTGCCTATCAAGCAGAGCAAGGTTATAAATACAATTAGCGCAAGCACCTTTGGTGTGCTTTGTATACATGCCAACAGCGACACTATGAGACAATGGCTTTGGGGCGACACCCTACAGAATGCGGCACAGTATTCGTCCGACTACCTCGTCTTGTTGTCATTGGCAAGCATCATGGCTGTATTCTTCATTTGCATCGCTTTGGACTATATCAGAATACATACTTTTGAGAAATTCGCTTTCCGATTCATAGACAAACGAATTGGAAACAATAAATAAAACATCCAGATAAAAACATATATCTTATGGATAAGAATTTAATAACCGTAACG
>OBCL01000268.1_pt1 | contig 13969 bp, 10 predicted proteins | sample 1495931 | NCBI WGS metagenome assembly OBCL01 (sample SAMN03418275, study PRJEB22391) | human gut metagenome | biome: human-gut; feature: organic feature; material: feces | host: Homo sapiens | place: Tanzania | collected 2013-01
TTCGTGAGCATCTCTACAAAAGACGATGACGACGAAAATGCCAATAGCGACACGCTAAGCATCATGGAAGCGCTTAGTTTGCCAAAGAATATGATTGATTCGGAAGTTATTCTCAAAGGCTACATCGTTGGATATATAAAAGGCACCGGACTAAATTCTGCCACTTTTGCTTTGCCCGAAAATGCGCCAAACACGAACATGCTACTGGCAGACAGTCCGCAAGAAAAACTTGCTGCGAATTGCCTTCCTGTCGCGCTACCCAAGGGCGGCTCTATGACAATAAGAGAAAAACTAAACCTCTTTGATCATCCGAATTTCTTACATAAGAGAATTGCCATATACGGCGCCATCACCACCTACTTCAATGTCAACGGCATCAAGAACATCTGGGACTATAATTTTCTCCATGATTCTTCACCAGAAACACCGCCAGACACCATCACCAATGACTGGCCTGGAATTGACAACAAATGGTACAGCAACATTTCTGGCATCGACCATAACCTGTGTGTACGAGCCGTGGTTTCGGGTGATAATTTCCCCGAAAACGACATTACGCTCATACGTATCGACCCGGTTGATGGCAGCGACTACGTAACACAAAATTCGCCTAAAGATTTTTATGCCTATGTTCAGAATAATGGAAGCAAGCCAATTACGGCTATTTCTCTTTCCACATTGTCAAAGACTGCTTCTAACCAACAGACCGCAGATTTCTCCTACGACAATCTGAATATCCCAAATAATGAACCAACAAAATTGTTGTTCAGTAACGTCTCGATTCCTGTTGAAGGAAACTTCACTACAACCTTCTCTATTAATAAGGTGAATGGCGAGGCGGATCCTTATCCTTCTGACAATGTTGCCGACCGTATAGGTTTCTCTATCAAGGAAGGCACTGAGCCTGTAAGCCGCAATGTACTCTTTGAGGAGTTTACTGCTGAAGGTTCTGAGGACAGTCCTGCTGCCGACGAGATGCACAATAAGGTGATTGACGACAATGAGTTGGATTATGTAGTTTGGGTGAAACACCACCGCAACTTCCAGAAGATTAGTGATAAGTTTGTTATTCCTGAGGATGATGACTACAGCGAATTGTATGGCACATCACGTCCGTTTGTTCCTGCCTCTTGCTTGGACAGACTCATTATCTCGAATATGGAGGATTCAGGTCCTGCCTATTTCATTCCTTATGAAGATCAGCTGGCAACATTCTTTGAGATTGCTAAGGAGCAACCATCATTCGTCACTCTTGATGTGAATCCTACGGTAAGTGAAGATGGCAAGACTCTCAATGTAGAAGTCTCTGGACATGCAGGCACAAACGAAATGCCATTGCAGACCGACCTGCGCCTTACTACTTGGCTTGTTGAGGACTACATCGTAAGCAAAACACAAAAGGGTGCTACAAACTATGTGCAGAATGGCGTGATACGCAAGGTGTTGTCGGGCAGTGCCTGGGGCGACAAGCTTGATATTTCAAACTATGATTTCAACAAGAGCTTCTCTGTAGCTCTCGACCCTGAGTGGAAAGCCGAGAATATGCGTGTAGTGTCGTTTGTTGGCAATTACGACAGTAGTGCGTTCAAGCGTCAGGTCTACAACTCAGCACAGGCCAACTGCAATCTTTCTACCGGCATCAGCTCTGTAGGAGTAGGTGGTGGTCAGCCTTTCGCTGTGAGCGGAGGCAAGGTGTTTGTTAACAAGGGATTCTCTCTGCTCGATGTTTGCGACATTACCGGTCGCAAGGTGTCGGCAGATAATCTCAGCAATGGTCTGTATATCGTTCGCACAACCGACGGTAAACAGGTTTATACTCAAAAAATATGCGTTAAACGATAATTTTATTTGATTGTTATCTATGAGAAGAAGAAATATTATATCTGCAATCGCACTGGCTACATTGTTGTGTAGCCAGCCGGCTTTGGCAGCAAAGAACTGGTTCTGGGGCTATTGCAACAGTAAGGTGGCTGGCGAGTTTGGCTCACAAACGTCTGGCAAGGCGGCTATCTATATCCCTGCAGAGGTGGCTCAGCTATACAAGGGCTGCACAATCGGCAGTGTGAAGGTGGGTTTGGCTGCAAAGTCAAGTGTCACAGTATTCATCACAAAGGACCTCAACAGCGAGCCTATAACAAAGAAGACGGCTGGCGAAATCTACAAGGGATGGAACGAGGTGAAGCTCAGCAGTGCCTATGTCATCGATGGCGAACCCTTCTATATTGCCTATAGCTATGAGGGCGAGAACAATTCGCTTGGAGTTTCTTCAATGTATTCGGAGAATGGCTGTTGGGCCGACTTGGGTGAAGGTTGGAAGAACTATGCCACCGAGGGTGCTTATCATGCTCCCGCCATTGCCTTGCTGGCAAAGATTACGGGCGACGATCTGCCAAAGGACTTCTGGATTTATGGCAACAACAGCGTCACCTTGAAGAAGGGAAAGGAATGCCAGTTCAACTTTGGCATCAAGAATATGGGTCCGTATGTGGGCCGCAATTTCAAGGTGGGCTATTCTATTGACGGTGGCGAGGAGACAGTGGAAGACTTTTCTACTACTATGGGCGCCAACGTTGAGAAGGATTTCTCGTTCACCTATGCCGGATTCGACAAAGTAGGCACACACACCCTTAAATACCGCCTTATTGAAGTTGATGGCGGAAAGGATGCTTATCCTGGCAATGATGAGGCTGTGGTTAGTCTGAAGGTTGTTGACGAGGTGCCACTTCAGCGCATTGTTGTAGAGGAAGGCACTGGCACATGGTGCGGCTATTGTCCTGTGGGAATTGTGGGACTTGAGAAGATGTATGAGAACTATTCCGATCAGTTCATTGGCATTGCTGTACACAAGAGCGACAAACTCTCTACTACTTCATACGACAATCTCTCATTCAGCAGTTATCCTAAGTGCTATGTCAACCGCGACTTGAAATATCCAATGCAGCCGTCATTCGAGACTCTTGAGGCTGCCCTCAAGGCTGTAAAGGATGCTACTCCTGAGGTGGCTGTGAATGTGGAAGCCAACTTTGTGGACGACAGTAAGAAGAAGATCAGCGCCAAGGCTCTCACCACATTCCTTGAGGCTCACAATGGCATGGACTATCGTGTGTCTTTTGTGCTTACTGAGAACGGAGTTACTGGATATACTCAGGCCAACAACTACTCTGGCTCGTCGGCTTCGATGGGAGGATTTGAGAATATGAGCAGCTATGCCAGCATCGACATGGATCATGTGGCACGTATGAACTACGACTATGATGGAGTGAGGAGCAGTATTCCTTCATCTGTAGAGGAGGGCGAGACTACAACCTACGATGCTGTGCTTGATGTGCCCAACAGCGTGCAGACTGCCGACAACCTGCAACTCATTGCTTTGGTGATTGATGGCAGCACGGGACTTATCAGTAATGCTGCCGAGGTGAAGGTGGGCAATCAGACTACTTCTGTGGTTGACTTGCAGAAGACTCTCGCGCCTGAGTTCAGCTTCGACGGTGACAGAATCAATCTGAATGGATTCAAGGGTCAGGTGCGCATCTTCAATGCTAATGGCATGGAAGTGCCCAACCATGGTCTTACTCCGGGTCTTTATATCGTGAATGCAACTGATGCGGGCGATACCTACGTGAGAAAGATGCTGAAGAAATAATAAGAATATTCTGAAAAACGAAACTAAGAGAGTAAGTTAAAGCCATTACTTTGTTGCTTGAATATCTGCAACAAATGTAATGGCTTTAATTTTTTTTGCTAATCAATAAAATTTATAGCTTCTTTATTTTCTTGAAGCTATAGAGATTTCCTTTATCTTACAAACTGGATGCTCTTCTTGCCAGTCTCTGTAGTCATCTGCAGAACGTATGTTCCGTGGAGGCTGCTGAGGTTGACGTTAGCGTCGCCGTTTGCTCTGCCGTTCATTACAAGACGTCCCTGAAGGTCGTAAACAGCGAAGCTCTTCTTGCCCTTGCCAGAGATTGTGAGCTGGTTGCCGTCGAACTTGTAGTCTACCTTGCCGTTGCTTACGCCGTTGATGCCTGTTGTGACAACCTTGTTGAAGTCAGAGTAAACAGTGCGCTGGCTTGGCTTATAGTTCACGTTGCCCTTGTCGTCTACCTTGTTGAAGAAGTCGAATGTGTAGTCGATAATCTCCTTCTTGTAGTCGTATGCCTCGTCGTAGATAATGTCCTTCTTGTGTGCATAGTAGAGCTCAATAGGCTGGCCATAGCCGCAGCCCCACTGCTCTTCGCCTACCTGAACGCCACGCTCGTTGAACCAGTAACGATAGCGAGAGTCAGAATACTCGTCTGCTGTCTCAGCGCCATCACCGTTTAAGTCATACCAGCTGTGGTCTAAAACCTCATAGCTGTTGTTGTCGTCAAGAATCTTGCAGGTGTAGTCGTCGTAGCCTGCTGTTCCAACATAGTCGTAGCGGCAAGTATACTCAGGAGCCTTTTCGCCATACTTTACAGTATAATATCCGTAGAGGATACCGTAGTAGTTGAAGTCGAACTTAGTAGCTCGGCGTGTGCCCATGCGGTAGCCATCGCTCATGTAGAGATACTGGGCGTCGCAGTCCTGCCACTCAAGATTGTCGAAACGGTAGGTCTCGCCCAATACGTAGGAGTCGGTAGCCGAGTCGTATTTCTGGTCTTCCTTCTTGATTGAAGAAGCGTGTCCAGTCTTCTCGTCGTATGTAGGAGTGATGCGCTGGTAAACATACTCGTCAAGCTTCTTGCCGTTCTGCTTGTAGCGGTATTCTGTCATAAGCAGTACGCGTCCCTTTTCGTCGCGCTGAATTTCGCGGCGGAAGCACTGGTCAACCACCTTGTCGGTGTAGTCGCTTGTCAGCTTGTCGTAAGTAGCCTGCTCGCCACTTATCTGGAAGTTCTTCACCACATCGTCCCAAGCATACTTGTAGCGTGTGTTCTTCTTCCATTTCTCGCCGTCGGCACTGTACATCAAGAGAGTCTCGATAACTCTGCCCTCCTCATCATATGTGTAGAAGTATCCCTCGTAGGTCTTCTTCTTGTCCTCTGCCTGTTCGTTCTTATGCACCTTGCTTGCTACGAGTCCCTGCTCGTTGTAGGTGTAGGTGTAAGAGTCTGCAACCTTGTCGCTCCAATCTGTGTCGTCCTCATTGCGATAGAAAAACTCCTCGGTAGCAGGACGCCAAATGTCTGCTGTCTCGTTCTCAGGAGCCAAAAGCTGCTGCTGAGCCTTTGCTTTCTGGGCTTCTATGCGCTCAAACGACGGATGGAAGTTCTTGAGCTGAGGAAGAGCTGACTGTGCGTTGACTGATTGTAAAGCACATGCAAGTGCAAAAGCGGTAAGTGTAAATTTTTTCATAAGCAAAATTGTTTAATGGTTTTTGTAATTTGTGTATTAGTAACACTTTGCAAATGTATAAATTTATATTATAATAACCAAGTAATACAGTCAAAAAAATGATTTTTTAGTGAATATATTTTTATTTTCCAGTCAAAATGCCCATTTTGCAGGCTTTATATACCTATTTATATATATAGGCGAGTGCTTAGGATTTTGAAAGTATGGTTTTGCTATAATGAGACTGTTGTAGACGAAAGGGGTGCAGATATGTAAAAAAATATTTATTTTCACATGTATCAATGTCTTTGCCTAAATAAAATCCTTAAAATTCCACAACATTCCAATATTTATTGCTAACTTTGCAAACTGAAAATTGCAATTCGGATACTTATAAAGTATTCTACGTAGAGAAAACAAATTGTTTTAATAATTTTATGGATTTTATTTTATTAATCACAGTCATCTTGACGGCTGTTGTATTGGTGGTAGGTGCATACGTAGTTGCAAAGCTCGTAGGTCCTCGTTCGTACAACCCGGTTAAGGGTCAGCCTTTTGAGTGTGGTATTCCTACGCGTGGAACATCTTGGATTCCAGTACACGTGGGCTACTACCTCTTTGCTATCCTTTTCCTGATGTTCGACATTGAGACACTCTTCCTCTACCCCTGGGCAGTGGTTGTCAAGCAGTTTGGAGCCATGGCGCTTGCGAGCGTAGGCTTCTTTATGCTGGTATTGGTATTTGGCCTTGCATACGCATGGCGGAAAGGAGCGTTGGAATGGAAGTAAGAAAACCTGTCATCAAGAGTATCCCTTACGATGAGTTCAAGGACAATGAGGGCCTTGAGAAAATCGTAGACGAACTCCATGAAGGAGGCGTCAACGTAGTAGTTGGCTCGCTCGACCAGGCTATCAACTGGGGCCGTTCCAACTCTTTGTGGTCATTAACATTCGGTACATCGTGCTGCGGTATTGAGTTTATGGCAGTGGGCTGCGCCCGCTACGACTTCTCACGCTTCGGCTTCGAGGTAACCCGTAACTCTCCACGTCAGGCCGACCTCATCATGTGTGCCGGTACCATCACAAACAAGATGGCTCCTGTCTTCAAGCGTCTCTACGACGAGATGGCTGAGCCTAAGTATGTTGTAGCTGTGGGCGGTTGCGCCATCTCGGGCGGTCCGTTCAAGAACTCGTACAATGTGGTGCGTGGTATCTCGGAGATTGTTCCGGTAGACGTTTACGTTCCGGGCTGTCCTCCACGTCCAGAGGCTATCCTCTATGGCATGATGCAGCTTCAGCGTAAGGTGAAGGTTGAGAAGTTCTTCGGTGGTGCCAACCACAAGATGAACAGCGAGGAGAAGGAACTCTCAATGTCGAAGGGCGGTCTGCACGGACTCAGCAACGAGGCTCTCGCAAGCGAGAAGAAGCGCGAGACCATCGTGGTGAACAACGTTCCCGAGGACTTCGACGCTAAGAAAGGTCTAACTGATTAATATAATAAGGTATAAGATATGAAACTTGAAAACATTGAACTCTCATTCGACAATTTCGCGAGTGAGATGTCGAAACTGAAGAACCAGAAACATTTCGACTACCTTGTTACCATCATCGGCGAGGACTTCGGCGAGGAAGGCTACGGATGTATCTACATCCTTGAGAATACCGACAACAACGAGCGCTGCTCTGTAAAGACCATCGCCAAGAAGGTAGACGGCAGCGACGTTATCCCTACTGTCATCAATCTGTGGAAGTCGGCTGAACTGCTTGAGCGCGAAGTGTTTGACTTCGTAGGCATCAAGTTCCTCGGCCATCCCGACATGCGTCGTCTCTTCCTCCGCACCGACTTCAACGGCTACCCATTGCGCAAGGACTTCGATATGAGCCCTGAGGCAAATCAGTTCCCGTTGACCGACGAGCCTGAGTCAGACTATACTGTAGAATATTCACTTAACGCTGACGGACACCTTGTTGCTACCAAGAAGCGCCTCTTCGAGGACACCGACTTCGTAGTGAACATCGGTCCGAACCACCCGTCTACACACGGTGTGCTCCGCTTGCAGACCGTTCTCGACGGCGAGAAGGTGAAGCGCATCTATCCGCACCTGGGCTATATCCACCGCGGCATCGAGAAGATGTGGGAGGGCATGACCTATCCGCAGACACTCGCTCTTACCGACCGTCTCAACTACCTCTCTGCCATGATGCACCGCCACGCTCTCGTTGGCGTGATAGAGGAGGGTATGGGCATTGAGCTTACCGACCGCATCCACTACATCCGCACCATCATGGACGAGCTGCAGCGTATCGACTCGCACTTGCTCTACCTCGGCTGTACAGCGCAGGACTTGGGCGCACTCACAGCGTTCCTCTACTGCATGCGCGACCGCGAGCACGTGCTCAACGTGATGGAGGAGACCACCGGCGGACGACTCATCCAGAACTACTACCGCATCGGCGGATGCCAGGCAGACATCGACCCGAAGTTCGTAGAGAACACAAAGAAGCTCTGCAAGTATCTGCGCCCGATGATTCAGGAGTATCTCGACGTGTTCGGCGACAACGTAATCACACACAACCGTCTTGTTGGTGTTGGCCCGATGGGACGCGAAGACTGTATCAACTACGCCGTGACAGGTCCGGCAGGACGTGCCGCAGGCTGGAAGAACGATACACGTAAGCGCCACCCGTACGACCTCTACGACAAGGTAGAATGGGAGGAGATTACAATGACCGGTTGCGACTCTATGGACCGCTACTACTGTCACATCAAGGAGCTCTATCAGAGCCTTAACATCATCGAGCAGCTCATCGACAACATTCCGGAGGGCGACTTCTACGTTAAGCAGAAGCCTATCATCAAGGTGCCCGAGGGACAGTGGTACTTCTCTGTAGAGGGAGCCAGCGGCGAGTTCGGCGTATATCTCGACTCTAAGGGCGACAAGAGTCCTTACCGTATGAAGATGCGCCCGATGGGTCTGACACTGACCGGCGCTCTCGACCCGATGCTTCGCGGACAGAAGATTGCCGACCTCATCACCACCGGTGCGGCTATCGACTTCGTAATTCCTGACATCGACCGTTAACGAAATCATAAATTAAAAGAAATGTTTGACTTTAGTAACATAACAAGCTGGCTCCACAATCTCCTCTCAGTGACCTGCGGTCTTGGAGATTTCTGGACAATACTGATCGAGTGCATCCTGGTTGGTGTCTGCATCCTCGCAGGCTACGCCATCCTCGCCATCATCTTGATCTTCATGGAGCGCAAGGTGTGCGCATGGTTCCAGTGCCGTCTTGGCCCGATGCGCGTAGGCCCTTGGGGCATATTCCAGGTGTTCGCCGACGTGCTGAAGATGCTCATCAAGGAGATTTTCTCAGTTGACGGTGCCGACAAAGTGCTCTACTACATCGCTCCGTTCCTCGTGATTATAGCTTCCGTAGGCACCTTCTCGTTCCTCCCGTGGAATAATGGTGCTCAGGTGCTCGACTTCAATGTAGGTCTGTTCCTCATGTCGGCAATCTCAAGCATCGGCATCGTGGGCATCTTCATGGCAGGTTGGGGCTCTAACAACAAGTATTCGGTAGTTTCGGCTATGCGTGGCGCCGTGCAGCTCATCTCATACGAGATGTCACTCGCCCTCTGCCTCATCACCGCCGTTGTGCTCACCGGCACAATGCAGGTATCGGGCATCGTAGAGGCACAGACCGGCGCTTTCGGCTGGCTCATCTTCAAGGGACACATCCCGGCTATCATCGCCTTCCTCGTGTTCCTCGTAGCAGGCAACGCCGAGGCAAACCGTGGTCCGTTCGACTTGGCAGAGGCTGAGTCGGAGCTTACAGCCGGCTACCACACCGAGTATTCGGGTATGGGCTTCGGCTTCTACTACCTCGCTGAGTACCTCAACCTCTTCGTAGTTTCAGGTATCGCTGCCACAGTATTCCTTGGCGGTTGGGCTCCGTTCAACATCGGCGTAGCCGGCGTTGACAGCGTGCTCGACATGATTCCTGGCATCGTATGGTTCCTCGGCAAGACATTCGGCATAGTGTTCCTGCTTATGTGGGTGCGCTGGACATTCCCACGTCTGCGTGTCGATCAAATTCTGAAGCTTGAGTGGAAGTACTTGATGCCTTTGTGTCTTATCAACTTGATTCTCATGACTGTAGTTGTGGCATTCGGTTGGCACTTCTAAAAACACATCATTAAAACAATGGAAGAAAACAAAAAATCATATTTCGGAGAAATCGGAGCTGCTGTGAAGACTCTCGCCGTAGGTATGAAGACCACCTGGAAGGAGTACTTCACACCGAAGAGCACTGAGCAGTATCCCGAGAACCGCAAGACCACACTGCACGTAGCAGCACGCCACCGCGGACGTCTGGTGATGAACCGCGACGAGAACGGTGCCGTGAAGTGTACAGCTTGTACACTCTGCGAGAAGGCTTGCCCGAACGGCACTATCAAGATTGTGTCGCAGATGGTTGAGAACCCGGAGACAGGCAAGAAGAAAAAGCAGCTCGTCGACTACCAGTACGACCTCGGCGACTGCATGTTCTGCGAGCTCTGCGTGAACGCCTGCAACTTCGGCGCAATCAAGTTTGTCAACGATTTCGAGAATTCGGTATTCGACCGCGAAGCACTCGTGCTTCACCTCGACAAGGAGGTGTACGAGGGCGGTTCGCTGCCTAACATCATCGACGGCGGTGCCGACTTCGAAATCGGAACGTTTAACACCAAAACAAAATAAGGAGTAAGAAAATATGGCAAGTATAGTAATGTTTTGCATCTTGGCAGCAGTAATCCTCGGATCGGCTGTCATGTGCGTGACCACAAAGCACATCATGCGTTCGGTCACATTCCTGCTTTTCGTACTCCTCGGAGTGGCAGGCCTCTACTTCCTGCTCGACTACACCTATCTCGGTGCAGCACAGATCAGCGTCTACGCTGGCGGTATGGTGATGATGTACATCTTCGCCGTGCAGCTCGTCAGCAAGCGCACACTCCAGGGATTGGTAGAGCGCGTTAAGGGCTGCCGTGCCCTCTCTTACGCACTCATCTGCCTCGTAGGTTTGGCTACCGTAGCCGGCGTACAGCTCAAGAATGGTTTCATCTCTGTCCTTGTTGAAGGCAAAGAGGTGCCCATGCAGACCATCGGCGAGGCTCTTCTCGGTTCGGAAAAGTATCAGTATGTATTGCCCTTTGAGTTCATCTCAGTGTTCCTGCTGGCATGTATCATTGGCGCAATCGTTGTAGCACGTAAAGAAAAGGAGGACAAGTAAATTATGGTACCAGTAGAATGTTATTTCGTGCTTAGCGCACTTCTGTTCTTCATCGGCGTTTACGGCTTCGTGACACGCCGCAACCTGATAGCCATGCTCGTCTCTATAGAGCTCGTGCTCAACGCCGTAGACCTGAACTTCGCGGCTTTCAACCGTCTGCTCTTCCCCGGCGAGTTCGAGGGCTTCTTCATGACCCTCTTCTCAATCGGCGTAAGCGCAGCAGAGAGCGCCGTAGCTATCGCGATTATTATTAACGTTTACCGCAATTTCCACAGCGATCAGGTGAACAGTATTGAAAACATGAAATATTAATTTTAGATTATGGATTTTACATATTCAATATGGATTCTTCTGTTGCCGCTGATCAGCTTCCTGGTTATCGGTCTGCCAGAATTCGTGAATAAGAAGTATTCCTGGTCGCACAAGACAGCCGGACTGATTGGCACCTGCTCTCTGGGCTTGGTGGCAGCACTCAGCTACTACACTGCGTTCCAGTATTTCACAGCCGACCGTCTTGCCGACGGCACCTTCGCAACCTTCGTTCCCTACAACGTGACATGGTTGCCGCTGGGCCATCTGCACTTCGACCTCGGTGTGCTGCTCGACCCGATTTCGGTGATGATGCTCATCGTCATCTCAACGGTCAGCCTCATGGTGCACATCTATTCGTTCGGCTACATGCACGGCGAGAAAGGCTTCCAGCGCTACTACGCTTTCCTTTCTCTCTTCACGATGTCAATGCTCGGACTCGTGCTTGCTACCAACATCTTCCAGATGTATATGTTCTGGGAGCTCGTGGGTGTAAGCTCTTACCTCCTCATTGGCTTCTACTACACTCTGCACGCAGCCGTTCACGCTTCTAAGAAGGCGTTCATCGTGACACGCTTCGCCGATATGTTCTTCCTCATCGGTATCCTCATCTTCGGCTACTACACAGGAAGCTACAACTTCTCGTTTGCTGGTCATGTAGAATATCTCAACGGTGCTTCTGCCTTCACCGTTGCTGACAGCGCACGCGCTCTTGCTGCAGGCGGCATGATTCTGCCTACAGCCCTCGTGCTTATGTTCATCGGTGGTGCAGGTAAGTCGGCAATGTTCCCGTTGCACATCTGGTTGCCGGACGCAATGGAAGGTCCGACACCGGTTTCTGCACTTATCCACGCCGCTACCATGGTCGTTGCAGGTGTGTTCCAGATTGCACGTCTCTTCCCGGTATGGATCGAGTACGCTCCGCAGGCTCTTGAGGTAGTCGTTATCGTAGGCGCTTTCACAGCCTTCTACGCAGCAGCCGTTGCTTGTGCACAGAGCGACATCAAGCGTGTGCTTGCCTTCTCTACAATCTCTCAGATTGCGTTCATGATGGTAGCGCTCGGTGTATGTCTGCCGGGTCACCATGGTGCGGCTCTCGACAACCACGCACAGCTTGGCTACATGGCTTCTATGTTCCACCTGTTCACACACGCCATGTTCAAGGCTTGTCTGTTCCTCGGAGCAGGTTGCATCATCCACGCTGTTCACTCTAACGAGATGTCTGCAATGGGCGGTCTGCGCAAGTACATGCCTATCACACACATCACATTCCTCATCTCTTGCCTCGCTATCGCAGGTATTCCGTTCTTCTCGGGCTTCAGCTCTAAGGACGAGATCATCACTGCTTGCTTCGAGTACTCACCGCTCTGCGGCTGGTGGATGACAGGCGTTGCCGCTATGACAGCGTTCTACATGTTCCGCCTCTACTACGGCATCTTCTGGGGTACAGAGAACAAGGAACTGCACGCTCACCACACACCGCACGAGGCTCCGGTTACTATGACCTTCCCGCTCGTGTTCCTGAGCATCGTCACAGTAGGCGTAGGTGTTGTTACAACACTCGGCGGCTTCTGCGACTGGAGCTGGGCAAGCTTCGGCTCTATCGTGAGCGCAGCAGGCACAGCCTACACCGTTCACTTCGATCCGCAGGTGGCTGCTAAATCTACAGTGATCGCTATCCTCTCTATCGCCCTTGCCACATATATCTATAAGGGTGAGAAGCAGCCTATCGCCGACAAGCTGTACGCTACATTCCCGCGTCTGCATCGTTGGGCTTACAAGCGCTTCTACATGGACGAGGTTTACCAGTTTGTTACTCACAAGATTCTGTTCCGCTACGTCAGCCGTCCGGTACAGTGGATCGACGAGAAGATCATCAACGGTCTTATCGACTTCACTGCTTGGGGTGCTAACGAGGCAGGTGAGACCATCCGCCCATGGCAGAGCGGCGACGTTCGCCAGTATGCCGTTTGGTTCATCACAGGTACGGTAGCTTTAACATTATTATTACTTTGCTTATAATTAGAATATGAATATATTAAGTTTATTCGTAGTAATCCCTGCGTTGATGCTGCTCGGTCTGTGGATCGCACGCAACGTCAATCAGGTGCGTGGTGTGATGGTTGCCGGTTCATCTTGCCTCTTGGCAATGAGCATTTGGCTCACGCTCCACTTCATCAGCGAGCGCGCTGGCGGCAACACCGAGGAGATGATTCTCCATGCCTCTACTGCGTGGTTCCCGGCTTTGCACATCAACTATGAGGTTGGTGTAGACGGTATCTCTGTTGTGATGTTGCTGCTTTCGAGCATCATCGTCTTCACCGGTACATTCGCTTCATGGAAGCTCAAGCCCCTCACCAAGGAGTTCTTCATGTGGTTCACTCTTCTCTCGACAGGTGTTTACGGTTTCTTCATCTCGATCGACCTCTTCACCATGTTCATGTTCTACGAGGTGGCACTCATCCCGATGTACCTTCTCATTGGTTTCTGGGGTTCGGGTCGCAAGGAGTATGCAGCCATGAAGCTTACGTTGATGCTTATGGGCGGTTCTGCGCTCATCATCCTGGGCTTGGTAGGCATCTACTTCTTCAACGGTGCTTCTACGATGAGCATCCTTGAGATTGCGCACAACAACCACATCCCGGCAGCCGTTCAGAACGTGCTGTTCCCGTTCGTGTTCATCGGTTTCGGCGTGCTTGGCGCGTTGTTCCCGTTCCACACATGGTCTCCTATCGGTCACGGTTGCGCCCCGACATCAGTGTCTATGCTCCACGCAGGTGTGCTCATGAAGCTCGGCGGCTACGGCTGCTTCCGCATCGCAATGTTCCTCCTGCCGCAGGCAGCTAACGACTTGGCTTGGATATTCCTTATCCTCACAACCATCTCTGTCGTTTACGGTGCGTTCTCGGCTTGCGTACAGACCGACTTGAAGTTCATCAACGCCTACTCTTCAGTGTCTCACTGTGGCTTGGTGCTCTTCGCACTCTTGATGATGACCAAGGTGAGCTGCACGGGTGCTATCCTCCAGATGCTCTCTCACGGTTTGATGACAGCCCTCTTCTTCGCCC
>OBCL01000270.1_pt1 | contig 13949 bp, 10 predicted proteins | sample 1495931 | NCBI WGS metagenome assembly OBCL01 (sample SAMN03418275, study PRJEB22391) | human gut metagenome | biome: human-gut; feature: organic feature; material: feces | host: Homo sapiens | place: Tanzania | collected 2013-01
CCTTGCGCTATCTTTGCATAAGATAGGCTGCGGCTCGGCATAACGAACAAGCAAGCTTGACATTCTGCTCTCGCCTTGCACTATCTTTGCAATAACAATAAGTAAACAGCAAATAACACACAGTGGACATCATAACAATACTTGGCCCCACCGCCTCAGGCAAAACAAGCGTTGCAGTAAAATTGGCCGAACGGCTCGATGCAGAAATTATCAGTGCCGACAGCCGACAGGTATATCGGCGCATGGACCTCGGCACAGGCAAAGACCTTGATGACTATACCATCAATGGCAAGCAAATTCCTTACCACTTGATTGATATTGTCGAACCAGGCACAAAATACAATGTGTTTGAATATCAGCAGGACTTTCTCAAAGCCTACAATGACATTCGCTCACGAGGCAAACGGGTGATTGTGTGTGGAGGTACGGGCCTATACCTTGAAAGCATTCTGCGCAGCTACCGCCTGTCGCCAGTGCCACAGAACCCTCAGTTGCGAGAAAGTTTGAAAGACAAAACGCTCGATGAGCTGACGCAAATTTTGAGCCAATACAAAGTGTTGCACAACTCTACGGACGTCGATTCTGCACAACGTGCAATCAGAGCTATTGAAATTGCTGAATACTACAAGCACACCCCCATAGACGACCGTCCATTTCCCACCCTCACATCATATAACATTGGTATCGATGTGGACCGCGATACACGCCGCAAGCGCATTACCCAACGTCTCAAGCAACGTCTTGACGCCGGTATGGTAGACGAAATAAGGCATCTGCTTGCCGAAGGCATTCAACCTGATGATTTGATATACTACGGACTCGAATACAAATATCTTACACTATATGCCATAAACAAACTCAGCTATGACGAAATGTTCAGGCAACTCGAAATAGCCATACATCAGTTTGCCAAACGGCAAATGACATGGTTCAGGGGCATGGAGCGCCGTGGCATCGAAATCCATTGGCTTAAAGCTGAAGAAGCCGTTAACATCAACATCACCGATTTATAATAAGCCCCCTTCACTAACTCAACACATACATCAACATTTAACTAACTATGCCAGCAAATTCATGGGGCATCATATACTGCCCGAAAGAGGGCTCTGCCCATACACAAAAGCGTTGGAAAAAGATACGCCAATATCTTGAAGAGAAAGGCGTCAACTTTGACTACGTGCAAAGCGAGGGAGCAGGTTCGGTTGAACGATTGGCTGCCATGATGACGCGTACCGGTTACGCCACCATCATTATTGTCGGCGGCGATTCGGCCCTTAACCACGCCATTTGCGGCATTATGTCTACAGCGTCGCCATCGGGCAAACACCCAGTGCTTGGCGTCATACCCAACGGCTTTGGCAATGACTTTGCCAAATTTTGGGGCATGCACACCGATGATTACAAGAATACAATAGACGCCTTAATATTTCAGCACACCCGCAAGGTTGATGTAGGCACAATTCAAATAGCCGATGCCGACGGTCAAAACAAACTGCTATACTTTCTCGATTGTGTTAACCTTGGCGTTGCATCGTCCATCACAAATTTGAAACGCAAGACAAGCAACTGGTTCGGTTTCAAAACCATCTCATACTTTTTCTCTGCACTGCTGCTATTGTTCCAACGCATGAATTTCAGATACGTATTTGACATGAGCGGCGAACACATCGAGCAAAGCGCCATGAGCATTTGCATCGGTTCGGCACACGGATACGGACAAACGCCAAGTGCTGTGCCATACAATGGTCTGCTTGACATCACGCTTGTATCAAAGCCTGCCATATTTCAGATATTTCATGGACTGTGGTTGCTGTTCACAGGACGTTTTCTGAGTCACCGCGGTGTAAAAGTGTGGCGCACCCGCCATGTCGAATTTACAAAGCTCGGCCATGCCCCCTTGAGCTTTGACGGCCGCACATACCATGGCCACGCCCAATCCATCAACATCGGCATCATGCCCGAGGAGATTGAATTCTTGATACCATAACACTTCGCCCTTACAAAGGGGTATAGACCCATAACAAAGGCGTGTTTCGCACCATCACGAAACACGCCTTTGTTGTATGCAATAAGTTCTTTGCATCGGTTATTGTTGTCCGCCTCCTGCATTAGCGTCTCCGCTTGCGCCCGAACTATTTCCGGTTCGCATCACGTCATCATTTTCGATGCTTCGGTCCACCTTCTTCACCCCCGACTTCAGCGAACCAAGGCGGTAACTTACGCCAATGCTCAAACGCATCATGTCATTGCGGGTATCTGAAACATAGCGCATTTGATTAGTGACAGTTGAGGTACGGAAGTGAGTATAACGTCCGATAAAGTTGCCAGCTTGCAAATTGATGCCCAAGCGGTCCTCCTTCAAGAATGAACGACTCAAGCTCAGACTATAGAAAAAGAAGCCTGGAGCCTTACCCTGCAAAGTAACCTGACGTGTGTTGCCGCCGAGCCAAAGACCAAGTTTGAGTTTCCACGGCATCGTTTGCTGCAATCCGCCCCACAAGTCTGCTGAAAAACCAGAATTATGACTACCCAACACATGGGCCTTATAATCAGAATAACTTGCCGAAGCGTTCAGATTGATTGTAGTACACTTAAAAACAGTCCAGTTAATATAGGTTGACAGCATCGTCATCTTTGAATGTTGGAATCCGCCATAAGTGGTGTTGGCCACACCATTCTCATCAACAAAACAATACGACACCATGCCATTGTTGGAGAATGAATAGTTGAGTGACGCATTAAACGTGAGTTTCGGGCCAAACATGCTGTAAGTTAAATCCAGATTGTGCGATTTTTCACTCTTCAAGTCTGGATTTCCATACGTTACTGCCTCAGGCGAATAAGACACCTTATAAGGTGAGAGATAGCTAATATCCGGACGTCCTATACGCATATTATATCCAGCCTTCAACATTTTGCTGTCGCTCAAATTAAAACCGGCACTTATCGAAGGCACCCAATCGCTCATGTGTGTGCCAAAAGCCTCGCGCTTACCATCGGGATAGCTCACATCTACCTTGTAATACTCATATCGGCTTCCGGCCATTGCGGTGCACTTGCCCTTTTTCAAGTTATATTCCAGATAAGCGGCGGCAATGTTACCCGTATGGCGGTAGCGCAATGAGCGATCCTCGTCAAGTTGCATGTCGGCATCACTACCAGCTGGGCGCGAATACTCCACACTGTTGCTTCGGTTGATACGACGAATATACTTCACACCCGTTGCCAGTGTGTGGTTTTTCTTCTTGTCTAAAGGCGTGGTGAAATCCACCTGTGCCGTATGTTCGTATGACAAATTGTCCGGGTCTGTGTCAAGATCCTTCAAGTCAAAGTTTTCGGGCAGATTAGTCAGCTGGTCATTCCACGTCTTTACCTTTGTCGTTTGCGGACTGTTGTCGTAGCGGTATGACATGGTCAGTTTGGTATCATCAGTAAAAGCGTGCTGGTAATCGGCCGAAGCGTTTATGCTGCGGTACAGGCTCTTTGTTTTCGATGCCACATGATAGCTGTAATAAGGCGACCCGTCAACTCTGAACATCTGGTTCAGCGAAGTATTGCTGTTACGCCCGTTCCACCCATGAATGCCGGCCGACACACTCAACAAGTTCTTTTCAGTAAACTCATAACTGGCATCGAGGTTACCAAACTGGAAAATGCCGTGCGACGAAGACTCCGTGTCCGATTTCAACAAATGGCTGTCATTTTCGCCATACAATTCGCGTTCAACGTTAGTAGTGGTATTAGGCTGATCGTGATACCCCGCACCATAGTGTGCCGAAATCATGAATTTGCCAAACTGTGCCATTCCCATCAACGACCCCATTTCGCCACGATTACCAACCGAAGCATTTGCCGTCACGGTGTAGCCCGATGTCGAAGTCTTGGTGTTGGTTATGATATTAAGCACACCAGCCACCCCCTCGGCATCATATTTTGCGCCAGGATTGGTAATAACCTCTATCTTTTGAATAGCCGAAGCCGGATAAGCTTTGAATATCATAGACGGATTGGCACTCATCATTTGGTTGGGCTTGCCGTCAACATACACCTTAAAGCTGGCATTTCCGTTCACCTTGATGTTATCCTCACCATCAACCGTCACCATCGGCACCTTGCGCAACATTTCAAGCACGGTGTTGGTTTTAGCGTCAGGATCATCGGCTATCGAATACGTCAGTTTGTCCAATTCGGCCTTAACCAATGGGCGTTGTGCTGTCACGGTAGCCACCCCTAAAGTAGAGTTGTATTCCTTAATATACAGCGTATCAGTGTCAACCACACGCTTATCTGCTGCCAACGCTATCTGCCGGCGTACGGGAGCCTTACCAATCGACATAAGCTCAAGCACGTATTTTCCAGGCTTTGAGGCAGTAATGCTGAATTTGCCATTAAGCTGTGTGGTGTTAGCTTTCAGCGGTTTCATTGATGGCACCTCGAGCAGTCGCACCGTAGCGTATGCCTCTGGCTGACGGGTCAAGGAGTCGCACAATGTGCCTTTTATGGTATAATTGCTCTGACCATACACCGCCACAAGGGGCGTAAAAGGCAATAATAGTGTCAATAGGATTGTTTTGTTCATTTAAGTCTATGTTCAATATTGTGTCATGCAATCAGCAAATGTCGTTTCCTATGCAACATAGGACTGACCAATTACTTATACTTATCAGACGCGCCTCATTACAGTTTTGCTACATAACAAAGGTGTAAAAAGTTATCGCACCTCCATTTTGATGTCCTCTATCTTGAACATTTCATCAAAATAAGGCAACCAATGATTTTCGGCTATGCCAAGTTGCAGCCCATAAAGGCGGGTGCCTTCATGCCTCAAGCGCTCTATTTGCTGAACATACGTTTGCGGTGGCAAAGGAATGCGGAAGTCCGTCACCCAAAGCACGTCGGCACCGGCATAACGCGAATTGCCATTCAGCAACGCAAACATGGCATCGAGCGCGCGCCTGGCATCGGTGTCACCCGCAGCACGGCGGTTGAAAAATTGCAAGAGTTGCGTGCGGTCGTTGAGCACATCGATGGGTTGTGCCTGCACGCTAAAAGCTATCAAATAGCAATTACGCCGCTTCGATGTGCACATTTCGCACAAACTCATCATGAGCGAAAGGGCCACCTTGCTTGGCTCGCCCATCATGCTGCCCGACATATCCACACAAACAACCATTGGGCCGCACGGCCGCGCTGGCTTGGTGTGCAAACCTCGTGCCGCATTAAGCGTGCGACTCTGGTAGTCAAACGTTTGCAAACGTCCCGTCACATATTTCTGCAAAAAGACGTCCTCCATGTCGGCATCGGCATATTGCGCCAACTCTGTCGGCAACAAAGCCCCCAAGTCGCGCCCCACACTGATGCCCGTTATGTCGCTTTGCGAGGCATGCTGCATCTGCTCCTCATTTCCCTGACTGTAGCCTATACGCTTGTGACCCAAAGCATCGGCCACCCGTCCCATGCGGTCGGTTATAGTCTGCAACACGGGATAGCGGCGCTGAAAGTCTACCACCTGCTGCAAACGCTCGTATTCCACCACATTCCAACGACCGCCCATCAGTGCCCACGACTGATAAAAGCGCTCCCGGCTCACACCATGCTGCTGCACATATTGGATAACAGCCTTCAGATTGTTGTGCAACAAACGGTTCTGCAACTCGCGCCGGCTCTCCAAAAAATCGCGTTTGTGCAGCGCCAGACGCAAGTCCAAATTATTCTGCCAATCATTGAGCAACGTTTGCCATAAAGCATCATCGTCTGATTGCCCCTTTTCGCCAAATTCGCGATTGTAAAAGCCTTTGTCAAAGCCCTGTGCTGCATATTTGTCGTCCATCATCTGCACCAAGGCTTGCCAGTTGTCGCGCCGCTTGATGTGGCTCCATTCTGCCGCTTCGGCTATTTGTTTGCGCTCATAGCTGCACCGCTGCATTTGATAGGCAGCCTTTTGCAAGTTAAGACTGACGAATTGCGCCATCGTGTCTACAAACACACGCGCTGCCACCTCGTCATTAAGCACCAGTGCCTTTACCTGCGCATCGTGCATGGCTGTACGCAGGTATTGCGCCAGAACATCACACTCGCACGTAAGGGCATCGGGTTCCTCGCCTGAGCTGACAAAGGCGTGGAGCATTTTCATATAAAAGGCTGGCTCATTCGTCATACAGCAATCGGCGTATATCAACGCGGCACAAAGCCACTTGCTTATAAAATGCCTGCAAGTAAGCATCAACCTCCTTGCGGTCGTCGTCACTCACAAAGATGTTCTGCTCCAAAGCCCGTTTCAAGGCGTCGGCATCATTACATACCTGCTCCACATCGTCCTCGTAATGTGCATAAGTTGTGGTTGACGCCACATCTGTGTTTGACACCACATTTGCATTGTCAAACAGCCCACCGATACTGCCTTCTGCCGGATTCATCACAGCAGCCCCCACATGGCGCATTTTGAATGCTATACCATTTATATATATGTGGTCACTGTCGCGGCACAACGTCACCTGCTCGCGGTTTTGACGCGGAATGCCGGCCATGATGTCGGGCGAGAACAAACGCACTATTTGCCGCCCGTTGTGCGTTGGGTCTTTATAAATAACCCCTTGTGCCGGTGCTGCCAATTTGCTGCGTACCGGCATACGCTTAAAGTCGGTTACAAACACATAGGTATGCCCCGTACCATGATTTTCAATCTGATAAAAGAAGCGGTCGACAATCAGCAAATCGTCATCGCGGTGGTCATTCTCGCGCACAGCTTTGGCCAGAGCCTCGTTGGCACGGCGGGCACGCAAGTCGGCCTTCACACCAGCGGCCAAGGTTTCGAGGCGCTGAACGTGAGGGGCGAATATTGACTTTATAACGATTGACCTGACGGCTGCTATCTCAACAGGCTCATTCCACAAGCAATGATACATTGTCAGCAGGTCGGCACGCGTGGCCGATGTGCGTCCCTGTAAATAGGCCGATGTGCGCAACAAGGCAGCAATGTGTTTCCAACGACGGTCGCTCACATATATGCTACGTGGCAACTCCGTATTCTCAATCTCTACACGCTTAAACTCTTGGCGGATACACGATATGGCCTCGAGCAAATTCTGGCTCAAAGCCACATTGCGTGCCTCACGTTGCCAAAGGGCATATTCATCTGCGGTAATAGGCTCTGCCACCTCCTCGTCGGCACATGGTTCGTCATCGTCGCAGCATAGCATTTGCCTGAAAACCGATTCACTCTGTATGCAACGGCACACTACGCGAATAACAAAGCGGTCCCACAGGGCTTCGAGTCCTTCGCCCTGGGCCGGAAGTTCATTCGAAGCAGCCACCAGCAATTTCAGCGGCAAGTGCAGCTCTTTATTACCATTGCGGAACAGTTTTTCATTCAGCACCGTCAGCAGCGTATTCTGTATGGCTGGACCTGCCTTCCATATCTCGTCAAGAAACACCACATCGGCCGTGGGCAGAAATCCGTCGGTTGCCCTTTCATACACATCGTCGGACTTGAGTCTTGCTATGCTTACGGGGCCAAATATCTCGTCGGGGGTTGAAAATCTCGACATTAAATATTCAAACGACGTGGCACCGCCAAAAGCCTTTTTCAACCGACGTGCCACCATCGATTTTGCCACCCCCGGAGGGCCAAGCAACAAGATGCTTTCACCCGCCAACGCTGCCAACAGCGCCAGGGCCATTTCTGTATTTTTTTCGTAAATGCCCCGCTGCAAATAGCGCAACAGATGCGTCATACGTGATTGTAGTGTATTCATTATTGTTTGTGCATAAAACAGCCTATCCAGCTAAATCGATGCAAAGGTAGCACTAATAAGTAGGTGCTCAAAATTATTTATATGTTGAAAACATTATCTCGGGCGCATCTGCCCACCGCGTTCTCACTCACATTACCCAACCAACTTAAAGCTATTTCTCAAATTACCAAACTAAAAGTTTTATTGCATAGCAGTGTAGTTCGTTCTGACACCACAATCCGGCTGTCAACGCACCACATAATTAACTTTTTGGGGTATTTGTCTGCACTCTGCACTTTTCGATGTTTTTCAGCTGATATTCAACGTATTACGCAGTGCATACAACTCTCATAACCATGTGCACTACCATCTGCACGCCCGCCCATGAGTGTAAACAACAACGGGCGAGAGTTTTTTCTGTCATAGGCGGCAGTATTTCCATTCGGAGCAACCCAAAATCCGCTCTCCCTAAAGCGTAAAACCAACCTTTCCGTGCCATTACGCCGCCCCACCGTTAGGGGGTAGTGCAGACGGCAGTGCAGACAAAATGCAGTGTTGTCTACACTCATAAACTATGTGATTATCAATCGGTTACAAGCAAAAGTGCAGAGTGCAGACAATTTGAAGATTTTTCGTCTGACAGGCAATACAAGCCTTTGATTTGTGTGCACTACACTTGTCTGCACGCGTCTGCACTTGTACCCGCTTGTCTGCACGTAAAGTGCAAGCCCTGTGGCACAACCATCGAAATGTGGGCATTGTAAAACATTACCTATCTACAACGGCACGCTAAATTGCATAAATCGCCGTCACACCTGCATATTTGAATAGATTTACTGCATATTCTTGAGCATTTTAACCTTATTCCGTATTTTTGCATAAGACAAATAACTAAACATGACAACTAACAAGAAAACGCCTTCGGCTCTATTATCACTCCTGCCTATCATTGTACTTGTACTGATGCTGGTAGCCACTGTACGCACCTATGGCAGCGACTCGCTATCGGGTGCAAGCCAAGTTACACTGCTGGCCGTATCAGCTATTTGCGTGCTGATTGGTACCTGTTTTTTGCGCATTCCATGGAAGGATTTTGAGAATGCTATCACGCACAACATCTCAAGCGTGACAAGTGCCATACTCATTTTGCTACTGATTGGCGCCCTAAGCGGCACATGGATGGTGAGTGGTGTGGTGCCTTCGCTCATCTATTATGGCATACAAATTATACACCCCGATATATTTTTAGCATCAACTTGCACCATATCGGCCATTGTCAGCGTCATGACAGGCAGCTCGTGGACCACCATAGCCACCATCGGCATAGCCCTCATGGGCATTGGACGTGCCCAAGGGTTTGACGATGGTTGGATAGCTGGTGCCATTATCAGCGGTGCATATTTTGGCGACAAGATATCGCCATTGTCCGACACGACTGTGTTGGCTTCGGGGGCCGTCAACGTGCCTTTGTTCAAGCACATTCGCTACATGCTCATTACTACTATACCCTCACTGAGCATCGCGCTGCTGATTTTTGCCATTGCAGGCTTTGTACAAGATACCAACAGCACACATGAAATTTCACTGTTTACGGCCACCATCAAAGACCGTTTCTGCATAACGCCTTGGTTGCTGCTTGTGCCTGTGCTTACGGGATTTATGATAGCCAAACGTCTGCCACCTGTTGTTACGCTGTTTCTATCCACACTGTTGGCGGTTACTTTTGCTTTGATTTTTCAACAACAAGTGCTGCACGACATTGCTGGCGACAACTTGTTTAAGGGAGCCATGCAGAGCATTTATGGCAGCACCTCCATACCAACCGACAACCCCGTGCTCACATCGCTTGTGGCCACACGTGGCATGGCTGGCATGATGGGCACAATTTGGCTGATAATCTGTGCCATGTGTTTTGGCGGTGCCATGGAAGCTGGCGGCATGGTGCGCGGCATCACCCGGTTGTTTGTGCGTATGATAAAAGGGCGCACCAGCCTGGTAGCCTCAACTGTGTGCAGTGGTTTGATGCTTAATTTGGCTGTGGCGGACCAATACATCTGCATATTGCTTACTGGCAATATGTTCAGACGCATATTCGACCGTCAGGGATTTGAACGTCGGTTGCTGAGCCGCACCACCGAGGACAGCGTGACAGTCACCTCGGTGCTTGTGCCATGGAACACGTGCGGCATGACACAGGCCACTGTGTTGGGGGTGCCTACCATGGTTTATCTGCCTTATTGTTTTTTCAACATCATCAGTCCTGTGATGAGCATAGCCATTGCGGCTTTGGGGTATAAGATATTTCGAACCTCGGCAAACCAACAGGGTGACGCCTCCAAAGCGTGACACTTGCACAACTTTGGGGCGACGTACGCACATACTTGCGCATCAATCCTCCTTTGAACGTTCATAACCGGCAGCGGGTTCGGCTGCCTGTAACAGACACGAGGTCGTTTCGGCATGATTGTATGCCGAAACGACCTCGTATTGTTGTAAGAAATAGCGGTTGAGTTTCAAATAAAGCGCATCGAGTGTGCCGACACGCACTGCCGGCTTCAACTCACACTCCCAAATGACTATTACATGCCACCCCTGATGCTGCAGTTGCGCCACATTGCGCGCATCGCGCTGGCGGTTGCGGCTGATTTTGTCTCGCCAAAATGCTGTGTTCGACTTTGGCAAATGATAGTATTTGCAGTCTTCGTGCCCATGCCAAAAACAACCATTTACAAATATCACGGTGCGATACTTGCGCAACACAATGTCGGGGGTGCCGGGCAAAGCCTTTACATTTTTGCGGAAACGCATGCCGCATGCAAACAAGAAACGGCGCACCATGCGCTCAGGCCGCGTGTTGCTGCTACGAATGTGCGACATGCAGCGGTGCCGCTGCTCGGGAGTCAGCACGTCAATGCTTTTGGGCAACAACTGGACCATACTTAGCTTATTTTGCTATGCCGCGCTTGTTGAGTGCCTCAGCATAGCGCTTGGCGTTTGCTGTATGTTCCTCGTAAGTGGCAGCAAAATTGTGCGTACCCGAAAAGTCCTCCTTGGCACACATATATATATAGTTGTGGTGTGCGTAGTTGAGCACCGACTGTATGGCATTGAGCGATGGTATACATATAGGGCCTATGGGCAGACCTACATTGCGATAAGTGTTGTATGGACTGTTGACACTCAGATGGTTTATCATGATGCGGCGCAACGCAAAGTCGCCCAAAGCATACTTTACGGTGGGGTCGGCCTGCAGTTTCATGCCTTGGTGCAAGCGGTTGAGATACATACCGGCTATCATCGGGCGTTCGCCCTCGTTGGCCGACTCCTGCTCTACAATAGATGCCAAGGTGTAAGCCTCGTCGGGGGTGAGGCCAGCTGCTTTGGCTTGCTGCTTGCGCGCCGATGTCCAATAGGCATCGTGTTCTTTTTTCATACGCTGCATCAATTTCTGCGGTGTAATGTCCCAATACACCTCGTAGGTGTTGGGTATGAACAAGCAAGGCACTGTGGCGGTGTCGACACCTAATGGCGTTAGCACCTTGCCGTCTTTAAACGTGGCGGCCAATGTGGCTGAGTCGGCCTCGAGTTGTTGCGACAATCGGCCTGCAAGGTCATTCATGGTGTGCACCACGGGTATAACAAGTTCGACGGCGGACTGGCGACCACCACGCAAATTACGAATTAAGCGGAATGTGCTAACGCCATCGCCCGTGGCATAACGCCCTGGGTGGATATGCGAACCATAATTCACCACAAAAGCGCAAAGCTTGAGTCCAACCATTTGCGAGGGTTTTGCAGCCTTGTCGAGCTTTACATATACCGAGTCGGAGGTGTCGTCGCTGTCAATATAAACAAACGAGGGCTTACGGCTTGAGCTGAAACTTGAGAAGAAAAGCCAATATATCAATATGGCCACAATGACAATGGCCGCAGCAGCAATGCTTGTTATCTTTTTTTGTTTGTCTGTCATAATACACTCAATTTAGTAAGTACACATTGGCGGAATTTGTAAACAAGTTGACAAGTACACGGGGAAGCCGGTCAAGTTCGTACTTTCCTTGGCTTTCTGTCTTAAAAACACGGGTAGGCAGTGCAAAACCAACTTACCTGTCAGCCCGTCAACTTGTTAACCCGCTAATCAAGAATTCCGCCAACGGGTTAATGGTTTAGCATCGCAAAAGTACGTATTTTTTAGGCGTAACGTTTGGGATTGGTGAAATAATTGCCCATACGCTTTGTGAAAGGCTATTTTTTTTACTACTTTTGCACAAAACATTATTCAATGTGCCGAGTTTGACTATACTTCTACTTAAATACGATGTGCTAACCCGGCCAATCAAATACCTCAGATGGAAACATATACCGATTTCGTCGACTTGATAGCTGAGAGTCTCAAAAAGAATTGGGACCTTGACGCACTAACCGACTATCAAGGTGTGACCTTGCAATACAAGGACGTAGCACGAAAAATTGAGAAACTCCATATCCTGTTTGAAAATGCAGGTGTTGCCAAGGGTGACAAAATTGCCCTGTGCGGCCGCAATAGTGCCAACTGGGCTACAGCCTTTTTGGCCACACTGACGTATGGTGCAGTGGCGGTGCCTATTTTGCATGAATTTAAGGCGCAGCAAGTGCACGACATTGTTAACCACTCTGAGGCAAAGATTCTCTTTGTGGGCGATATGGTTTGGCCCGAACTCGACGCACAGGCCATGCCTCATCTTGAGGGCATTATCAACATTCCCGACTACTCGGTACTCCTGTCGCGCACCGAACTGCTGACTGATGCACGCGAAAGGCTTAACGAACTGTTTGGCCGCAAATATCCCAAATATTTCAGAAAGGAACACATCAGCTATACACATGCCGCCGACCCCGACGCTTTGGCGCTTATCAACTACACCAGCGGCACCACATCTAACTCTAAAGGCGTGATGCTGCCCTTCCGCGCACTGTGGTCGAATTACCAATTTGCCATCGAGGTGCTTGGCAAACAAGTGCATCGCGGCGACAGCGTGATATCGATGCTGCCCCTGGCCCACATGTATGGCATGGCTTTCGAGTTTATTTTCGAATTTATACACGGTTGCCACGTTTACTACCTCACACGCATTCCTTCACCCAAAATTGTGTTGAAGGCGTTTGGCGAAATCAAGCCTGTCATTGTTATATCAGTGCCGCTGATTATCGAAAAGATTATCAAAAAGAATGTGTTGCCCAAGTTGCAAACGCCCAGCATGAAGGTGTTGCTCAAGCTGCCCTTCATCAGCGGACGTATTCTTGACAAAGTGCGTCAGGGATTGATTGAGGCTTTTGGCGGCAACTTCTACGAAATCATCATTGGTGGCGCAGCATTCAACAGCGAGGTGGAAGATTTGCTCAATAAAATACATTTCCCCTACACGGTGGGGTATGGTGCCACAGAATGCGCGCCCATCATTTCGTACGAGGACTGGCAAAAGTTTAAGAAGGGCTCATGCGGCAAGGCTGCGCCCCGCATGGAAATAAAGATTGACAGTCCTGACCCCCAACACACCGTGGGCGAAATTCTGACACGCGGCGCCAATGTGATGCTCGGCTATTTCAAAAATCCCGAAGCCACAAAATCTACGCTCGTTGATGGTTGGTACCATACAGGCGATTTGGGTGTGATGGACGCTGAAGGCAATTTGTTTATACGCGGACGCAGCAAGAACATGCTACTTGGTGCTTCGGGACAAAACATTTACCCTGAGGAAATTGAGGACAAACTCAACACGCTGCCATACGTTAATGAGAGCATCGTGGTGCAGCGCGACGAAAAGCTTGTGGCTCTAATACACCCCGACTACGACGAGGCCGAACGCGACGGATTGGACGAGAACGGATTGCGCATGGCCATGGAGCAAAACCGCAAGGACCTTAACGTCATGGTGGCTGCATACGAGCGCATTTCGTCAGTCGAACTTCATAAAACGGAGTTTGAAAAGACACCGAAACGCAGCATCAAACGTTTTCTCTATAAATAAGCTAACAAGGTTGGCCACATAACGGGTTGACAGGTTTAAGGATTGTGTGTGCAAAACGCGCCCTTGCCTGTTAACCCGTTAGCCCGTTAACCATGCAAATAAGTAGGTGTTCAAAATTATTTTATACAATCGGTAGGTGTTATTTTCACATTGAAAGCACGTTCTCGAGGCGCATCTGTTCCCTTCGAAATTCGGCTATCAGACTTTC
>OBCL01000271.1_pt1 | contig 13926 bp, 8 predicted proteins | sample 1495931 | NCBI WGS metagenome assembly OBCL01 (sample SAMN03418275, study PRJEB22391) | human gut metagenome | biome: human-gut; feature: organic feature; material: feces | host: Homo sapiens | place: Tanzania | collected 2013-01
CCTGAAAGGGCAAAAGCTTTGATATTGAAAGCTTTTGCCCTTTCAGGGCGACTTTTTGTATTTGTTCTAAAACCCAGAGCGCTGCCCTGGGCTAGGAGCTTTTGGGCTTTCAGCCCGTCCTCGGTTGCCATTATCTGGACTTATGACACACCCTTCTTTTTACATTTTTTCCTCTCCATACATTTCTTTCCACCAGCTGCCATCATCCTGCAGCCACTTGGCAAACCATGCGAAGATGGTGTTCTGCCACTTGATGCGCTTTTCATAATCGATGATGTGGTGATCCTGACCATCTACCAAAACCATCGCCGTTGGACGGCCAAGGAGCTTCAAAGCCGTATAGAGCTGGATGCTCTCGCCCACTGGCACGTTGTTATCGGCTGTTCCGTGCACGAAGAGCAATGGAGTATGAATCTTATCTGCATTGTAGAGCGGACTCTGATCTACGAAGAGATGCTTGTTGGTCCAAGGATACTCGTTCGCCATGGAAACCTCGCTGTAGCTGTAGCCCCAATAGCCTTCGCCCCAATAGCTGGTATGGTCGCTGATGCCGGCATGAGAAATAGCTGCGGCAAAGAGATCGGTCTTGGTCTGAAGATACTGAGTCATAAAGCCACCATAGCTGGCACCGATGCAACCTATCTTCTTGCGGTTTACGAAACTATGCTCATCGCAGAAAGCCTGGGTGCTGGAGATAATATCCTCAGCCACTCCCTCGCCGGCAGTATCCACGTGGCGGGCAGAGAACTTCTGACCGAAACCGGTGGCTCCGCTTGGGTTCACGACCAGAACCACATAACCCATCGCTGCATAGACATGATGAGGATAGCGGCTCTGGAACATACGGGTGGTAGGACTGCAACCGCCATAGTAGTTCACCACCATCGGATACTTCTTGGAAGCATCGAAATGAGGTGGCAGATAGTAACGGCAGCAAAGGGTGTCGCCACCGGCGGTCACGAAGTTCTCAGCCTTGCACTCGCCCAGCTCGATGTCTTTCAGCAGGCGGGCACTGAGATCATCTACGAGCAGCGACTTCTGTGCCTTGGTGCTCATCTTGTAGAGTCGGTCAGCATTGGATGCACTCTGTCCTGAGAACGCCATTTCCGGAGCAGCCGCTGCGATGGAGAAGCTCTTGATGTTCTCCTCTGGAGTCTTGAGCAAAGTAAACTTGCCAGACTTAGGGTTCAGCTGGAAGAGATGCATGCAGTCTTTATCCTCGGCTGTAAAGTAAATATTGCCATCCACCTTGCTCCAATCCACGCTCTGCACGTTAGGATTGAAATTCTTGGTCATCGGGCGAACCTTCTTATCCGCCAGGTTCATCAGATAGAGCTGGGTGTCAACCATGCTAGGAATCTGTCCCTCCTCCACATTCTTTCCAATTCCATCGAAAGCCTCAGGCGAACCGGTAACGAGAATACTCTTGCCGTCTGGCGAGAACTGGGCACTGTTCAGGAACTCACCCTTCTCTACCAGCGCCTCAACACTCATATCGTTCAGATCGAGACGATAGAGGGAGGTGAGAGTAGTAGGACGCTTGGTAAGGCGCTCCTCGCTCTTGCCGATGAGCAGATAGCGGGAATCGGCTGAAATATCGTTGAGATAAACATTGTGGTAGCCGAAGGTAAGAGGCTGGAGAATGCCTGAAGCCAGGTCAAACTTAGCCAGATAGCTGCGGGTTCTCCATCCTGGCTGACGGTCATCAGGTTCCTTTACATCATAAACCTGAGGGTCTTTCTTTCTGCCTTCCTCATAGAGCGTATAGATGAGCGACTTCTCATCAGGAGTAAACTGGAACCATCCCTCCGGAATGTTTGCCGCCAGTACTTCTCGCTCCATATTCATCGGATTGATGGTAATGAGCTGCACCTCGCCATCAGCCTTTCCTTCGCCGGCAATGGAACTGTCGCTCGCCTTCTCGGTAAAGTAGAGTTTGTTGGTGCGAGGCATCCATCTTACACTTTCTTCAAAAGAAGCAACCACCTTGTTGGTCTGGCTGTTTCTCAATTCATTGACGCTATGGTTCTTGCCCTGACGATCTACCCAAGTCTTGCGCACGATCATGAACTTGCCGTTTGGCGACATCTGAACGCTCGCATAGTTAGGCATGCAGATTACATCGTATATATTAAAGGTACGCTTGGTGCTGGCAGAAGATTCGCCCACGCTCAGCTGCTTGCCATCTGCCGCAGTAATGCTGATCTTGAAATCCTGATCTGCTTTCTTTTCTGAAGAAGATGTTTTTTCTGAAGCATTCTTCTTTGAAGCGGAAGCATCTGCTGATGAAGCGGTGAGGTACTTGATGACCACGGTATGAGTAGAAGGCATCAGGACTGTCTCCGCCTTATCGCCATTCACTTTCACCTGCTCACCATCCACAAAGAGACGATACTGCTTCAATCCCTTCACCTCGATGGTAGCCTGGGTACGGCTGGTGTTCGATACGGTGAAAGAAGCCAGATGGAGAGCATTCTGCTGCTTGCTTTCAGCCAGGAGCTGGGAAGCAGCCACCTCCTTACCATTATTCAATAAGGTAAACGAGAGCGGAGAGTCGAGCACACCCTCCATCGAGAATTTCTCACCCTTCACATTCACGCTATCCGCCATCCAAGGGGTAGCTACAGGATAAGGACCTGCATGTTTCAGCTTCTGCACTTCGATGGTCTCGGCAAAGGCAGAAAGCGATGTTCCGAGCGAAGCACAGAGTGCCGCACTAAACGTAAGAGCCCGGAGGCTCATTTTAGTTGATTTCATCATAACTGATTTATATTTTTATTCTGAATTTTCTATTTCGCTGCGAAATTACAAAATAAAGTTGAGATAAACGAATGAATGGCTTACATTTTATGCTTTTTGCAGGGTTTCTGATAAATTTATGTTATTTCAACGTTAAGGACAGCTTTCGGAAAGTTATTGTTGGGTTAAACCCCTCCCGGTGTCATTGTCTTTACAAAAGAATCTATTATCTTTGCATCGTCAAACAAACAAAAAGGCAAAAAGATAGTCAATAAACAAGGATATTCAAACACGAAGAATATGAATAAGAAAAATATGATTTTGATGAGTACTCTGCTCGTCTGCTCGCTAGAAAGTTTCGCGCAGAGCGATGCTGAGGTCACAGATTCCCTCTGGAAGGATGTGGATCTCAACGCAGTTACCGTGGTTGCATCCAAGCCACTGGTAAAGATGGAGACCGACAAGATGACCTACAACGTGCAGCAGGACGCTGACGCCAAGGCTTCTACCGTTCTCGACATGCTGCGCAAGATACCGATGGTTACCGTGGATGGACAGGATAACATTACCGTGAACGGTTCATCCAGCTTCAAGGTTTATGTGGACGGAAAACCCAACCCGATGTTCTCTGCCAACCCATCGCAGATTTTCAAGGCAATGCCGGCTACCATGGTCAAGAACATTGAGGTAATCACCAATCCGGGAGCCAAGTATGATGCTGAAGGTACGGGAGGCGTGCTCAACATCGTACTCAACAAGCAAACCATGAACGGCGGAGGAGGCAGCGATCTCAGTAATGGCTATAATGGCAACATCAGTGCTGCTGCCGGTAACCAGACGCAGCGCATCTCTGCCTTCATCAGCGGTCAGCTGGGCAAGCTTACCTACAGTGCCAACGGAATGTACAATCATCAGCGCATGGATGGAACCATCATCTCCTTCGACCGAATCCAGAAGGATGGAAGCACAATGAACTACTATCAGAATTCGGATATGAAGCAGCCTTTCTCCATGGGCAACATCAGTCTGAGCTACGAACTCGATTCGCTGAGCAACATCAGCGCCACGGCAGGTCTGACCACCTTCAGCCAGAAGATTGCGGGTCACCCTCTCACGAAAATGGCAGGCGGAATCTACGGCGAGGGATTCGAATACGGCAATGAGATGAAGCAGGATATGGGCAACACCTCCTTCAACGGAAGTCTCGATTATCAGCGGTTCTTCAACAAGGAGCGCACGAACTATCTCATCCTCAGCTATCTCTTCAGCACCAACCCTTCTCACACCGACAACTATACGTTCTACGACAATATCAGTCATGTGACGGCTCTCCAGCTCAACGACCTGCTCTCGAAGAGCAAGACACGCGGAACGGAACATACATTCCAGGCAGACTTCACCCATTCGCTCAGCGCCACCCAGCGTCTGAACTTCGGAGCCAAGTATATTGCCCGCATCAACAAGAGCGATTCCCGCTACTACGACGTGGCTGCCGATAAAAGCGAAACGCTGAATCCTGCCAACAGTATGGAGTATAAGAACACCCAGAACATCCTGGCTGCCTATGCTGAATGGAAGGGAAACTTCGGAAAGATAGGAACCATGCTGGGAACCCGATACGAACAGACCTGGGAGAAAGTGAAATTCGAGCAGGGCAAGGGCGACAACTTCGACAAGAACTATGGTAACCTCGTGCCGAGCGCCAGCCTCTCCTACAGCATCGCTCCGGGAGTGAACCTCGGTGTGAACTACAGCATGAGAATCACCCGTCCGGGAATCACCTATCTCAATCCGTATGTAGATCGCAGTGATCCTACCGCCATCAGCTATGGTAATACAGACCTCGACGTGGTGAAGTCGCATCAGTTGAATATGGTGTTCAATTATTACAACCCTAGATTCATCCTGAGCACGACTCTGGGCTATGGATTCTGCAACAACCAGATAGAGCAGTATTCATTCATCGATGCAGACAACCTGCTCAACACCACCTACGGCAATGTTTCGAAGACTCGCAACGCCAGTCTGAATGTCTTTGCCAACTGGCTGGTGTTCAAGAAGACGAGATTGATGCTGAACGAGAGTCTGAGCTACAACGATCTGCGCAGCGAAGTCCTGAGATGGAAGAACCATGGCTGGAACAGCAGTACGATGATCAATCTGCAACAGACTCTGCCTTGGGAGCTGCAATGGACAGTAGGAAGCATCATTCAGAGCAAGCAGCAAAACCTGCAGGGCTATCAGAGCGGAATGGCCTTCTTCTACTCCACCCTCTCCAAATCCATCGTCAAGGATAAGCTGGACCTGAGTCTGATGTTCCTCACCCCAACCGACGACAAACTCAACATCAAGCAGAAGACCGTGGGTTCAGACTATGTGCAGAATATGACGGTGAAGGTGCCTCTGCGCCAGATCAGTCTCACCCTTACCTGGAAATTCGGCAACACCAAGAAGCAATTCCAGCAGGCGAAATCCAACATCAAGAACGATTTCCAGGAAGAAAAGCAGGGAATCCAGACGGGTGGAATGAGTGGAAACTAATAAGCCCAGGAACCATCGGAAACATAGAATAGAATAAACAATACTCTCTCTCTAACGAGTTGCAATGCATAAAAAAAGCATTCGCAACTCGTTTTTTAATGCTATCTATTGTCTATTTGATTTCTTTTTTGTACTTTTGCAAACAAAATATCACATAAAATCATAAAATAATGAAGAAACAAACGCAAGCCATTCATTTGGAATACGAGCGCCGCGATGCTTACGATTCGCTGAGCGTTCCAGTATATAACACCCTTGCCTATGAATTCGACAATGCAGCCGTCATGGCGGAAGCATTCACCGACAAGATCAAGGCTCCCGATTACTCCCGTGTGGAGAATCCTACGGTAACCAACCTGGAGCGCCGAGTGGCAGCCCTCACCGATGCTGCCCACGCCACAGCCTTCAACTCAGGAATGGCGGCAATCAGCAACACTTTCATGTCCTTGGCTGCACAAGGCAAGAACATCGTTACCTCGAAGCATCTCTTCGGCAACACCTACGCCCTGCTCGTTGCTACTCTGCGCCGATTCGGCGTAAAGGTGCGTTTGCGCGACCTGACCAATATAGAGGAGGTGCGTGAAGCCATCGATGATGACACCTGCTGCGTCTTCCTGGAAATCCTGACCAACCCACAGTTGGAGGTAGCCGATCTGAAAGCCATCTCGGAAGTGGCTCACGAAAAGAATGTTCCGCTGGTAGTGGATTCTACCGTGATTCCTTTCACACAGTTCTCGGCTAAGAGTCTGGGAGTAGATATTGAGGTGGTTTCCAGCTCTAAATATGTAAGTGGCGGTGCTACTTCGCTCGGCGGTCTGGTCATCGACTACGGAACTCCTTACAATGGCGATTTCGCCAAGCGTCTCTATGGAGAAATGCTCTTCAACTTCGGTGCCTATATGACTCCACAAGTAGCTTATATGCAGACCATCGGACTCGAAACACTCGATGCTCGCTATCGTGTCCAGAGCGGCAATGCCCTGGAACTTGCCAGAAAACTGCGCACCCTGCCTCAGATTCAGTATGTAAACTATGTAGGTTTGGAGGATAATCCTTACCACGAGTTGGCGCAGCGCCAGTTTGGCAAGACGGCGGGAGCCATGATCTGCATTGATTTGGAAGACAAGGAATCCTGCTTCAGTTTTCTGAACAATCTGAAGCTCATCCATCGTGCCACCAATCTCTTCGACAACCGTTCGCTCGCCATTCATCCGGCAAGCACCATCTTCGGTGCATTCTCCGAGAACATGCGCAAGTCGATGGATGTAAAAGACACCACCATCCGCCTCAGCGTAGGTCTGGAGGATGTGGATGATCTCTTCGAAGACATCAAGCAGGCGGTAGAAGGAATTCAAAAATAAACTTTAAAAGTTAGCATAAAAAAGCTAATCATAAAGTTAAATTTCAAAGTAAAAACATGTACGATTTCAATAAGATCATAGACCGTTCGGGCAGCGACGACCTGAAGCATGGCGCCCTGCTGCCCCGCTGGGGACGAGATGATCTGCTGCCACTCTGGGTAGCCGATATGGATTTCGAGACCCCATCTTTCATTACAGATGCCCTCAAGGCAAGATTGGAACACTCTCTTTTCGGCTACACCATGGAGCCGGACGATTATCTGCCCAGCATCATCGACTGGGTGCATGACCACCACCAGTGGGATGTGAAGCGAGAGTGGATCCGCTTCATTCCAGGTATTGTAAAAGGTATCGGACTCGTGGTGAATGTCTTCACCCGTCCTGATGAGAAAGTCATCATCCAGCCACCCGTTTATCACCCATTCCGCCTCACTCCTGAGGGCAACGGCAGAGAGGTGGTCTTCAATCCGCTGAAGATGAAGGAGGATGGATATTACGAAATGGACTTCGAAAACCTGGAGAAAATCTATGATGAGAAGTGCAAGATCCTGATTCTCTGCAATCCTCATAATCCGGGCGGAATTACCTGGAGCAAGGAAACCCTGCAGCGACTTGCCGACTTCTGCTACGAACATCATCTGCTCGTTATCAGCGATGAGATTCATGCAGACATGGCTCTGTTCGGACACAAGCACATCCCATTTGCTTCGGTTTCAGATAAGGCGCGCAACATCAGCATCACCTTCCAGGCTCCTTCCAAGACCTTCAACATTGCAGGAATCGTAAGCAGCTACGCCATCGTTCCTAACGAAGAAATCCGCAGTAAATTCTATCCTTGGCTGAGTGCCAACGAACTGGATGAGCCAACCCTCTTCGCTCCTATCGCCACCATCGCTGCTTTCCGCAAGGGTGAAGAATGGAGAAAGAAGATGCTTGCCTACATAGAAGACAACATCCGATTCGTAGAGGATTACTGCCGCGAGCATATTCCGGGCATTCGTCCGTTGCGTCCACAGGCTTCCTTCCTGGTCTGGCTCAACTGCCGAGACCTGCATCTCTCCCACGATGCACTTCTCGATTTATTCATCGACAAGGCGCACCTGGCGCTGAATGATGGTGAAATGTTCGGTCCTGGCGGCGAAGGCTTCATGCGACTGAACGTTGCAACCCCTAGAAGCATTCTCAAGCAGGCTTTGCAGCAGTTGGAAAAGGCTGTAGCCCAACTCTAGACCAGCCAAGAGAAGCTTTTGCCCTTACAGGGCGACAAGTTTAAATCCATTACAAAACCCAGGGCGAGTGCCCTGGGCTATGAGCTTCTGCCCTTTCAGGGCGTATGGGGCTTACCGACGAAAGTTCTATCAATCAATATAAAAAGATATAATGATTTAATGGTGAGAGGAAGACCTTTATTCCTCCTCCATTAAATCACGTACCAGTTTGATTTCGTAATAATCAATGCCGGTTCCCAATGCTTCCTTGATTTCGCTGAAATGCTCCATCTCGGGATGAGCCTCCATGAATTCACGGATTTTCTTTTCGTGGGCACTAGAAATCAACGCACGCAATCCAACCTTTCCCTCCTTTACGTATGAGGTAAGATGACCGATGATGGTGCCTTTGGTAAAACCACGTTCTGCCGCAATCTGATCCACAGTCATTCCCTGCTGATAAAGATTGAAACTCACTTCCTTGGTTGGAATCTTCGGTTCCTTCGGCTCATTCGATTTCTTCGATTTCCTGGCTTTTCTACCAGAACCATAACCGGCACTTGAAGACGCCCCTTCACCCATTTCATCCAACAGCATAAACTGCGCCTTCTTCTTCAGATAATCAGTCACCGTAAACACAGCGCTGCGCTCGTATTTCAAAAGACGTTCCTTCAACTTCACATCTTCTGAAAAGACAGAGAAGCGATCCTGGAACTGCTTCTTAGCCACCTTATTATCCGTATCGAGATTCGACTTTCTGATCAAATCGCTCAGAATACCTATCTTATCAAAGAAATACTCAGCTCCCTTGTGAATGCGTTCCTGCAGTTCTGCCTGAAGGATATCAGGATTCTGGGAAAGCATGCGGGTATATTGCAGACGGAACTTATCAGAAACACCTATCAGACTCTTCAGCACCACCTGCAACTTCTGATACTCGCTCACCACACGAGGATATTTGCTGTTGAAGAATTCTACCAGACAGCGCATCAGATGCTCGTAACTTCCGCTAATAGCATAGAAATCAAAAAGCTCGCCGATGCAGTGAAGCACATATTGCTGCTCCAGATAGCTGATCTGCTCCTGGGTAGGCGCAGCAAGCTGACTGTTGAAAGCATCCACCGTCTGACTGCTGATGATGGCTCCACGAGACAGAGGCTGACTGAGCACCATTCCCTCCAAGGTCTTGCAGCGGCTCAAAGCCACGTAGGTCTGACCATGGGTAAAGGAATGGGAAGCATCGATGATGGCGTGTTCGAAGGTAAGACCCTGACTCTTGTGGATGGTAATCGCCCAAGCCAGGCGCAAAGGATACTGTCGGAACTTTCCCTCTACCGTCTCCTCTATCTCCTTGGTCTCCTCATTGATCGTATATTTCGCATTCACCCACTCCATCTTCTCCAGCTCAAACTTCTCATCAGAATCCTTGCTGCGCACAATGATTTTATCTCCTTCCTCATCTGCTTTCACACCGATCACCTCACCAATCATACCATTATAGAAGCGGTGCTGCGGGTCGTTCTTGATAAACATCACCTGTGCTCCAGGCTTCAGGGTGAGGACGAAATCTGCCGGATAAGATGATTCCGGAAAATTATCCTCCACCTCTGCCGTATAGGAAAATGCCCTGGATGGCAAGGCGGCAAGCTGCTGCTCATTGATCTGCTGGGCTGGCGCATTATGAGTGGTCAGGCGGATGAAGTTACTGTTCTTCGGCGGTTCGAAATTGGGGATAAAGCGCTGGTTCAATGCCTGCAAGGTAGCATCCGAAGCCCGGTTCTCCCTGATCTGGTTGAGCAGGGAGATAAACTGCTCGTCCTGCTGGCGGTAAACCTTCTTGAGCTCTACGGTAAGATAGCCCACCTGCTTCAGCGCATTGCTGCTGAAGAAGAAAGGAGTATCGTAATGCTCTTTCAGAAGCTGTTCCTCCTGCGCCGTAACCACAGGAGCCAACTGCTGCAGATCGCCTATCATCAGGAGCTGCACACCGCCGAAAGGCAGGTCGTGGCGTTTGCGGTACTGGCGAAGCACCGAGTCGATAGCGTCGAGCAAATCGCTGCGCACCATACTGATTTCATCGATGACCAGCAGGTCGATGCTTCGGATGATGTTTCGCTTGAGTTTGCTGAACTGATAGCGTTTCTGTTCGCCACTTCCAAAGGTTGTACCCGGAATGTATGGCGAAAAAGGAAGCTGGAAGAACGAATGAATGGTCATTCCTCTGGCGTTGATGGCGGCAATACCTGTTGGGGCAAGCACAACCATTCGTTTAGGCGACTTCTCCTTGAGCTGTTTCAAGAAGGTTGTTTTACCTGTGCCTGCCTTGCCCGTAAGGAAGAGGTTAGCGCTGGTCTTTTCTATGATGTTCCATGCCAGGATGGATTCTTCGTTCATTTCCATTAGCTTCGTTTTTAGATTTCTTCCACGATCTCGTTCATTTCCTTGCGCTTCTTCTCGGCATGAGGACAATCCTCGGCAATATGACCGAGAGGGATGATCACTACTGCCTCGAAACCTTCGCGAGGGAAAAACTGCTGCATCTTGTCTGTATCATAATTGCAGACCCAGCAGGTGCCCAGTCCTCTTTCTGTGGCAGCCAGACAGAGGTGCTCGGCAGCTATTGCCACGTCAATATCTCCATGAGGCTTCTCATCGTATCTGCGAACCCAGTTCTCATTCACGTTCTTCATTCCCACAATATACATTGGGGCTGTCTTGAACCACTCACGGTCGTAGCACTCCTGGAGTTTCTCCTTAGCCTCATCCGAGCGGACGATGAGCCAATGCCAAGGCTGTCTGTTCACTGCCGATGGAGCCAGTCGCACACACTCCATGATGTAATCCACATCCTCCTGACTTACTGCCTCGGAGGTAAACTTGCGAGCCGAGAAACGCTCCTGGCTCAATGCCAACATATTTTTCATACCATTTCGTTTTAAACTTTTTAATTCTTCTATAAACACATTCTATTTTTCAGAAATCGAAAGCATTCACCTTTTTAAAAGGCAAAATTACAAAAAATCCACGAAAAGCCCAAGCCTTTTGGAGATTTTCTTTCTAATCATCCTACGATTTTCCTGAACTTATTTACCCTTAAGGGAAAATATATTTAGCCTTAAGGGAAAATATTTCGAACCTTAAGGGAAATTATCCTAGATAAAGACTAGCGTTTCGAATATTTTTTGTAGTTTTGCAACACGAAAGGATTTGTAAGATAAGAAAATGATAGGATTAGCCGACTGCAATAACTTCTACTGTTCGTGCGAACGAGTGTTTCGCCCCGACCTGATAGGAAAGCCCGTGGTTGTTTTGAGCAACAACGACGGGTGCGTCATTGCACGCTCTGAAGAAGCCAAGGCTCTGGGCTATAAGATGGGCGATCCGTTCTATCAGGTAAAGGAAAAACTGGAGGCTGAAGGCGTGGCTATCTTCTCCAGCAACTATACACTCTATGGCTCACTCTCCAACAGGGTAATGTCGATGCTCTCGCACTACTCACCACACATCGACCAGTACTCCATAGACGAATGCTTTTTCGATGTGGAAAAACTTTCTTCCGTCACAGATGATTTCCTCCTCCAACAATACGGCGCCAGGATTTCTGCCGATGTGCTACGAGCCGTGGGAATCCCTATCTCCATCGGAATCGCAGAAACGAAAACCCTGGCGAAAATCGGTTCCAAATTCGCTAAGAAATACAAGGGCTATCAGGGCTGCTGTCTCATTGATACGGATGAACGGAGACACAAGGCTTTATCGCTGTTCCCGATAGAAGATGTATGGGGAATCGGAAGACAGATTGCCCGAAAATTAGATTATATGGGTATCCGAACTGCAGCTCAGTTTGCTGATAAAAAAGAGAGTTGGGTGCGCAGTCATTTCAACATCCCCACGATGAGAACGTGGAAGGAACTGAATGGCGAAAGCTGCATCAGCATCGAGGAACTGCCGCAGAAGAAGAGTATCTGCACCAGCCGGAGCTTTGCCGGTGAAGGCATCAGCGATAAGGATGTGGTAGAAGAAGCCGTGGCTAATTTCGCCGTGCGCTGCACCGAAAAACTTCGACGCCAAGGCAGCGTGTGTCAGGGAATCACGGTGTTTGCCTGGACTTCAAGATTCAACGAAAACGTGCCGGAATACACCATCCACGATTCCCTCACCCTGCCCATCGCCACCAATGCTCAGGAAGAGATAGTAGGTGCCGCTCTCAGTATTCTCCGCGCCAAATACCCGAAACCGCTGGCAGACAGCAGACCTGATCGCCCCGGCATGTCGTTTCACTTCAAGAAAGCTGGCGTTATCCTGTGGCAGATTTCACCAGACCATCCCCGTCAGCAAGACCTCTTCGATCCTATCGACCGAAGCAAGCAAAAAGCACTAATGGAAGCCATCGATGCCATCAACCGAAAGAACGGACACGGCACCATCCGTCAAGCCGTACAGGGAACCTGTTGCCGATTCGACTTGAAACGGGAATATATGTCGAAGCGGTTTACCACGGATATTCATGAGATTCTGAAAGTGAAAACCCAATGAGATGCAGAATGAGCCTCTTTCTAAAAATGGGCTCCATAAACTAAGAAAAGAAATAAGAAAACAAGATGAATAAGAATAACGATAACAAGATAAGACTGACATTTCATCCTGCGGAATTCGGAGCCAAGATGCCGATTCCGCTGGCAGAGCAAAGCGTAAAGGCAGGCTTCCCTTCGCCGGCACAAGACTATATGGAGGGAGAGATAGACCTCAACGATATTTTGGTTCGCCATCGTGAGGCCACCTTCTATGTACGTGTTTCAGGCGACAGCATGCAGGATGCAGGCATTCTCGACGGCGACTTAGCCATTGTAGATAGGCAGATTGAACCCTCCAACGGCAACTTCGTCATCGCCTTCGTGGATGGCGAATTCACCATCAAGCAATTCAAGATGGATGAGAGCGGTGCCTTCGGCTGGCTCATCCCATGGAACAAAAACTTCTCCCCTATCCGAGTAGATGAAACCAACCGCTTCATGATCTGGGGCGTGGTTACCTATGTGATTCATCAGATTGCAGAATAATTCATCTGATTGCGGAATGATTCATTTGATTGCGGAATAACTCTTAAAAATAAAAAACTCGGGATGCTTCGAAAAAGGAAACATCCCGAGTTTTTGATATCCTTCTTAATTTATGTCTTACTAATGTCTTTTATGCCTCCTGCTTCTTATACCCCACAAGTCCGTACCAGAGGATGACGAACTCGCAGAAGAGAGGAACGAGCCAGGTGAACTGCCATGAACCGATATAATCGGCAAGCAATCCCTGAAGCACAGGGAAGACGGCACCACCGAAAACTCCCATCATAAACACACCCGAAGCCTTGGAAGTATATTCCTTCAAGCCATCCACTGCCAAGGTGAAGATGCAACTCCACATCACACTATGGAACAATCCCACAGCAGCCATCAACCAGAGATTTTCGGTAAGCATGGAAATGGCCATCAATACGATTGCCGCCACGCTAACGGCGATGAGCATAGGGCGAGGTGCCACATTCTTCAAACCGGCAGAAAACATTCTACCAATCATGAATCCTCCCCAATAAAGTGTGGCAAGAAGAGCTGGAGAAAGATCGTAACCATGTCCCATCAAATCCATCGCATGAAGATTCATATTGTTGCCGATTCCCACCTCGGTTCCCACATAGAAGAAGATGGTAATCACACCATATTTCAAATGGCGGAACGACCAGATGCTGCGTTTCTTCGCATTTCTGGTATCATCAGAAGGAGTTGTCTTTCCTCCAAATTCCACATCTTGAGTTTCCTCTCTCGTACCCTCAATGTCAGGAAGATTTGCTCTTGATGTGCTCCATGTGGTAAAGGCGATGATGAGCATCATTACCAGGAATGGAATGGTGAGCTGGTCGGCAGAAACACTATCCAGGGAAACACCGGCAAACATCACACCCGTTACGAAGAAAGGAGCAATGGTAGTACCGAATGAATTCACCGCACAAGTGAAGTTCATGCGCTGCACCGGTTGAGTGCCCGGCAAAGGATAGGCAGCTATGTATGGATTGATAACCACCTGAA
>OBCL01000274.1_pt1 | contig 13869 bp, 9 predicted proteins | sample 1495931 | NCBI WGS metagenome assembly OBCL01 (sample SAMN03418275, study PRJEB22391) | human gut metagenome | biome: human-gut; feature: organic feature; material: feces | host: Homo sapiens | place: Tanzania | collected 2013-01
ATTATCATACTCATGTATATGAGTCAAGAAGTAGGTTGTCCATTTTCGGAAGTCAACACCAGCCAGCTTGTAGCATCCTCCGCCCTCAACTTATCGTTCTTCAAAGCCCTGTCAAAATATCGTCTGCAATGCGCCCAACAGCACATGATCATGATTCCCTCCAACTTGGCAAGGGCATCATAGCCGGCATAGCCATCCACCTGTATGGCTCCCTTGAAGTCATGGAAGAACCCCAAGGCTACTTCGGCATTTCTCGAGCCTTCATGGTAATGGAAGAATACCATCGGAACCACGATGCTCCTGATAAGCCATATGTAACCCTTTACCGCCCGAAGCTTCTCGTTGTTGATGACTGGCACTGTAGACTCATCGGACAGGAGATAACCATAGGACAATCTGCTGTAATCACTTTCTTGTCTGATTTTCTCATTGCCTTGTGACGTATCGTGACATTCACCCATATGTCTGAGGCGGTAACCTCCAGTTGTTCTGAAGTATCGGTGTCCTTGAAGATAATCCACTCATCCTCATGTCCCTCGTAGCCTTCAGGGTAAATATGGTTTTCTACACGGCGAAGTGCTTCTGGTAACTTATAGCGGACAGGTTGCAGCTTGGTATGTTCCTTGACTTTTACTGTCTTGTGCTCATTCTGGCATCCTGCAGTTCCTTCTTTTCCTTGTCCTTGGCAGCAAGCTGCTTCTCATATTGTTTTTCCATTGACAGAGCATCAGATAACTTGGCAAGACGACTTTCTGCGAGTTCCGAACGGCGGTACTCGGCATCAAGCCTTCTTAGGAGGTCTTGCACAAACTGGCTGTCAAATGTCTGATTCTCTGTTATTTTACTCGACATAAATGTTACTAAAAGAAAAAGGACTGATGAAAACAAATCAAATACCCTTGCAGATATAAACAAGCTTTGGGCATTTATTTATGCTCTTTGGAGTTTTACTTAATAGCGATATTATTAAATCTTTCATCATCTTTTATCAACTCAAAGAATGGCAAATCTCTAATTCCATCAACCCTTGAGCCTATCTTGCAAACACTTTCAAAGAGTTTTGCTTTGTTGATGAAGTCCATGTAGCGATTGCTATTCGGATCGCTTGCACCAAAGATATTTGCAAGTTCTGCTTTGCTGATGGAGTTTACATGATGGATTACCCAACTAAGGATGAACTGTGAATAGTCTTCCTTTGAAGTCTTGAAGTCGCTAACATTCTGCGTGGAGAGTATCATTCCCACACCGAACCCACGCCCTTCACTTATGATGCTACGGAATGAATTGAAGTCTTTCTTTAGGAACTGATGTGCTTCATCCACCATGATCATAGCGCGTAGTTCGCGGAATCCATTTTCCTGTTTACTACAACCCAACTGGCGCATTTCTGCATAGAACAGATCAAGTATCAATGACACAATAACCTTCTTCGTATCATCAGGATAGAGCGTCAAATCAATCACACGTATACTGTTGAGCCATTCAAACAGCGAAACGCAATTGCTATTGTTTGTTGTGAAGATGGTGTAATCACGCAACTTGTCAAACAAAGCGAAAGCCTTGTCATTGGCATCGTAAGTATTAAAATACTTCTCTATTACCTGTTCCATAGTTGGTACTGGCTTCTCCCACGAACTAGGCTCTTTAGTGATGCCCGCATCCTTATATGTATCTATAATTACCTGCTTGATGTTACTCTGCTGCTTCAAACCAAGTCCGTAAGCTTTGGCAAATGAATCGGCAATTCTATCGGCTGTAATGGCAGGCAGGTTCATGCCCTCTACCTCATCGTTTACTACCAGCTTCAATGGGTTGAAAGGATAATTGAACTTGTAGCATGTACCATCAACAGCATCCAAGAACTCCTTGTCCTTATAGTCGCCCTTATAGTCAAACACAAGCATTCCCACTGGTTTTCCACCAACATTATGAATACTCTCCTTCGAAAACTGTGCAATCACGGAACGTGCGAACTGTGTCTTGCCAGTACCCATTGTGCCGATAATGCCCATATTCGGATGAGAGAGCATCTTTGTATTATTCGGTTCATATACTACCTCACGATGACCTGACAGAGAATGTCCGACCTTGATTTTTATACTATGGGAAGTATTTTCCTGGTTACATGCCACTTTTACCTTTTGCTTAGAATCCGAGAAATTCACGTCGGTTGTTTTAGTATCACCTTCGACGACAGCTTTTGTCGAATTGTTATTGCTGCTAATTTCGCCAGTTGCAATCGATGAAACAGTTTTAATATCAGCAAAGACATCTTCATCCTCTATCTCCGTTAGCACAATAGGATTATCCGTATCTTCGGTTGGGGCAATGGCTATAGGAGTATCAATAACATTCAGCGTATCAGTATCAATCATAATCAAATCCGTTTCAATAAACTTCATATGATTATTCTCGGGTTCCGCAATAAACTGGAAGCATTCACATTCGGAGAAATGAACCTCACAAACGGGAACATTATCCACGAGAGAGGTTGAAAGGCTATGTGTCGCATGGCTAAAGAACGACACGATAGCGGCACTACCCATTTCCTTAACGGGCAGTTTCTCCTTCAATGTATATTTCAAGTTAAGCAGTTCAAAACGGAATTGTTCAATCTCTTTGTACTCGTCATCCGAGAGCAATTTGTTTGCATTCAGTTTTTCGGCATTCGTCAAGAACTGAGATGCAAAGAATGTGCGGTAAATGTTCTTGGTGAAATTTGCATCCCCAAACAAGTGTTCCTTCAGCTGAAGGAATGTCTGACTAACCTGTTTGCCAGCCTTATCAGCCATCGAACTGTTCTTTGAGAACTTCACCTCAACAGGATAGAGATACAACTGAATGTCGGTCTCGTTTGTTACATCAAGACCTATCATGAGCAAGTCATCAGACATAGCTCCCTTGGCTCCCAAACTTTTCTTTGTAAAGATGTAGTCCTGGGGTAAGCCAATGGAGCCTGTCACACGCAGTATCTCTTCAAGCGAAACAGGAATCCAGTACACATTTTTGTTACGGCTCATGAATCGCAGCATAGCAATACTTGCAGCCACAATACTCATCTTCTCGCGTATCTGATCCTCACTTTTCTTGACAATATCAAGCATCCAACTTCCATTCAAACAATTGAAGTAATTCATCATCGTCTCATTAAAATGTTGGAAGCGTTCTTCTGAAAGCGCATATTTCTCGTACGACTTACGAAGCATATTTTCATACTGGTCCACATGTTTTGTCACCGTAATGCTATCATACTTTGCATTGATAGTATATTGATCGGTATAATGAACAACGTACAGGTCCTGCTTGTAGAAGAAGTTGATGTCAACCTCAGGATTGATGAAAGTCACCCAGTTGGCATTGTCATAAATTGATTGTAGTAAATCAGACTTGCTGAATTTATATCTCTTGGCAACGCATGTATTATTACTGAACACGCTGCTGCCTTCATGTTCTTCATTGGCATAAAGAGTATTCAAAGCAGTAGTCATGGGATAAAGATAACCTATTTGCTCCTTTACACCACTTATTCCATAACCTATAATGTATGCACCCATCTTATTGTATGTAGATGGTATTGAAATCAATCCATTGAAGGATAATTCCGTACGAAGTTCAGACGTGACCTGTCTTATGAACTCGGTACCCGTATCCATCTGATAAAATGCAATATGAGAATATCCGATCTGGCCATTGGTAGGACTCAATGCATGTTTATAGAAAGATACACGAGTAAATAGCTGGTGTATTATTTCCTGACTTGTATATTCTCCTTTTAATTCCAATTTTAGATTCAAGTCATCAAGCTCGCGCGCAATGGCATCTATTGAGTCAAGACGATTTAGTTTCTCAAAGAATGTCTCTTCCATAAGATTATCTACATATTCATGGAGTTCAATTCTCTGGACACCATCAGAATACTGTTTCCTTATGAATTCAACTATTCCCTTTATCACATTTGTATCATCAGCAATGCCTATGGTACTAATGATGATTGGACAATCCTTATCCTGAAAAAGATACTTGAAATGCTTTATGAAAGCCTCCATCTTTGTCCAGACCATCTTTGTGGTAATATCATTCGTACGTTCTTGTGGTTTGCAGTTTACACTTTCATAGCTTAGCCAGTTATGAATCTCACCAATTTCCTTGTCTGTATATGGGCGTTTTGGTGAGTCGTTATAGTAAAAATAAGGGATAAGATAGAATGGTGACAGGAGCTTCTTGGCAAATGCAGATTCCTCCTTGTCATCATATTGACTGTCGTATTCAAGCGCATATGCAACAAGCAATGGATGGAAAGGAGATAAATACAATCTTTCCCATGTAGATACTATTCCTAACTTTGTAAGACAGTATTTCTCTTTGAGTAAGCATCTATTATTTGGTATGCCATTTATCGAAGAAACAACAGCATGCCAGTAGTTCTTATATAAAACGCGCAATTCATCATTCATCTTACAAAGAGATGGAATGGTGTTGTGGTTGTTATAGTATGCAAATATCTCTGTCAATGCTTTTTGTACGCAAATAGGCAGTTCGAGATTTTCGTATTCTGGTTCGTATTTGCGAGTTAGCTCATTATTTATGTAATTTATATGAGAGCAACCGTTTTTAATAAACGCTTCTTCCCAATCAAGATACTTCTTCCAATAAGAGAAAACAGGCCGAGGGGTACCATCAACAACGACCTCTCCACCTTCATATGTTCCTTCTTCTATAGTTCCTGGGCGAGCAGGCGGAACAGGCTTTGCAATATTCAGTTTAAGCACAAACTTAACCTCCTTGTTGCCAAAGTCAACAAAGAAATCAATCTGATTATTTCCCTCCTCATCATCAACAGGAACTACCAATTTTGCATTATCTGTCCAAACCACCTTTTTGTCAAGCGGAATGGATAATTGTTCATCACCATTACCAAATGTCAATACATTCGCTTCGTCTGGAACGACAACTACAATTTCCCCCTTTTTGTTTATAGAAAAGCATTCCTTTATATCTCCGAAAAAGCTCTTGCTACAAGGCAGTTTCATCATGAAGAAATCATGATGATTGTCATTCAGACCTATTGATTGCTTGAAAAGCAAATCTCCAACAGTCACGTTCAGCACCGGTCCTTGGGTATGGCACACATCAGAATTTACCTTCTTAATTTCTTTATTGAATGTTATCTTAACCTGTTGCCCTACAGCTCCAGTTTGGTCACAGATTACCACATAGGAAGTTGATTTTTTCTTCCTATTTCCCTTGGTAGACGAAACCATTGAAGTCAATAATCCCTCTGATGGTAGCTCTATATCCAGAAGTTCCAGATTTGCTGTTGCGGCCTTCCTCTCCATGCTGTCACAAAAATCCTGAAAATCAATGTTTTTCCAAGAATCAGGATTAGCAACAATCTTCTTGGATTGTTTCTCATCCAAGAATCTCTGTAACAGTTTGAATTTGTCCGTGTCATCATCTTCATTCATGATGTCACTGATCTTTCTATATAATTCGTGGTTCTCTTCGACACGGCTTTCCATTTCAGCATCAGAAGGTTTGAATGTACCATCATAGACAGCCTTGTCATTAAAGTACTCTAAGTCATTATAATGTCCCTTTAATGTTTGATCAGCCAAAACGCTGAGTGCGTAACGAAAGTCAAAGAGATTACATGTTCCATCAGCGATATACTCGGATATCTTGTTAAGATGTTTATCCAGATATTTACGCTCAAGATCCTTTGAGATGACATCCTCCGCTTTCTCATGAATGTCCCGTATGATATAGCTTGAATGCAGAGGACCACCTACTGCCTGTAAATCTTGACATGCAGTAATGATAGATGACAATATGCTGTCAGAAAGGACATAGACAACACCAAAATTCTCGTATTTTCCGCCTGTTACTCCTACAGAATTTCTGATTGTCGTAAGATAGTCTTCTGTTGAGGTTTTATCATATCCTATGATAATTGACGAAGAATCTATTGAAGGTTTTATTACATGTGTGTCATATGACTCCTCTACAACAGAAGAGTCATTACCTTGATAGATTCCGGAAATAGTAATTTTATCACATGCATCATTCAATGCCTGAATTAACATATTTCGATGCTTCTCGTTCTCTACAATCATGAAGTATCGGCATCCCTTTTGCAATGGGTATTTTTTAAAATAACCAATCAAAAGATCATTTACTATATAATTATAAAATGACTGTAACATATTGTGCTTCACCGGAATCACTCTTCCTGTCTAAAAGGTTTAACTTTAACAAATACTCTTCAATCGCCAAACGGCTACCTCTATTGAAGTAAATACCATAGCTATTGAATAGTTTATACAAATCTTCCAACTTTGTCTTTTTACTCTTTGTGAATAGTGCAATAAGGAATGTTAGCATTTCATTATCAAGAACAAGTACAAAATTGCCTCTCCTGCTTTGCAAGAATCTTACGCTTAATAAGTCAATAACCTTTTTCCTCATTCGAGATATATAACTCGGCGACTGAAGGCCTGTACATAAGTATTCAAGAGTGAAAATGAATTCTTCGTATGAATGTACGTCAATTTCGATTTCTTCAATCGACCCACTTTCACTTGTTCGTCTATTGAAGACCTCTCTCTTCTCTTTTTGGTATTTTGAGAGAAGTTCATTACACAACTCACGATTTTCCTCAAAGTCGGTTTCGTTCAACTTTTCGTATATATTGTTATAAAACCCTATATCTTCTCCCAGTACACTATTAAGAATGTCGAGTGCTTGTGACTTTCCGTATAACTTATCAAGTGAAGACTTTGGTATTTGATATGACCATCCTCTTACAACAGCGTCATGATTCACAGAAGCTCGCTCAGAATTCAATATGAAGTAAAAAGGTGCTGGTATATCTTCTTTTTGCTTGTCTTTGGCCGTAATTCTAACTATTGCCTGCGTTACAGCATAACACGCATAGAAATGTAGAAACAAGTGAAGATATTTTACCTTTACAGACTCTTCTTGTTCAAGCATCCAGATGAGATCTTCTTCAAATGATTTTTTGATATATGGAAGAACTGTATAATCACGTTTTTTTGCCTCGTCAGTTGTTCCTCCAAACGGGGTCAATGCTTCCTGAAGAATCTTTGAAAACAAGTTCGGCGTATCCGAATGACCAGAATGCTGCAATTCGTCAGAAAGCATAGAGTACAAATAATTAGCCAGTTTCTCTTGACCATCTTTATATTTATTTCTCTCCTTTTTTGAAATACGTTCATCATTTGGCACTAATGGAAGATATTTCAGAAATGCGGAATCTGTTATGTTCAGATTGCCATCTATAAACATGATATCACGCATAATTCGAACAAATTCAGGGATTTGTTCGATAGGCATCTGCTTTTGATTAGTCAAATATTCCTTGACAGGTTCTACTGCCGACTTTTCAAAATCCTCAATTGGCATCGTCCCGTCATTATCCCACAGACGAAAAAACTCGCCTGTTGTACCATGCAAACCACACTTTTTGTCGTATGTCGAAGCAGGATTGGAATTAAAGGGAAGCAACTTTATTCCTTTCTGCCAATTATCTATGAACTTACCACTTTGGTGATAATGCTCGTTATATGCTTCTATCTTGATTTTCATTGTAGCTGAATATTTCCAAATGATGATTCACTTAACTCTAACACGCTTGAATCAAACCTTACAACGGTTATTTCCTGTTCACAGTTACACTTTTCTACAAGTTTTCGCACAAATCTACTGAATGCCAGGTCTTTTTCGTTTTCATAGGATAACGCCAGTTTCCCTCTATTCAATTCGTTAAGATATGAATAAAGCTGGAAGTCCATTCTCAACGGCACTGACCCATCAGGGAATTTCCATGACATGTCAAATCTCATAAGAAACTCGTTCTTATAGAGATCAGAATGATATGATTTTACAGGCTCTGGTTTCAGTTGTAAACTGCCAAATAATCTATAGCGACCACCTTGTATATTCAGCGGAACCATATTACTTTTCTCGTAATAAGAGCCATAATGACGAGGTATTGCTTTTGCCACAACATCATAAATCTCTTGCATTTTGTGGACATCTTTGTTGAAGATACCTTTGAGTAACGCGAGATATGATTTGTACACCTCACTCTCTGTATGGTAAGAAAGAATATGCTTTAATCTAAAAACAAATTTTGTCGTTCTTTCAATATCTCGCCCATTGTTGGCATAAAACTCATTTGTACGCTTTAGCAATTCATTAGGAAGCTCGGATTTCTGTTGTTCTGTCAGGTATGAAGGGGGAATTGAATACGATGTGAACAACACCGACAATTGTCTGTCATGTTCTGTACTACTTTGCTTTAAAGGATCGAGCTTGCCAATTGCCTTTTGAATCATATTCTCTCTACCACAGTAGAGAAGGGACGGGAGCAAAGCCTCAAAGAATTCTTTCTTCTCTTTGTGGCCATCGATATACTCATCATAATGAGGATAGACGATAATGGAATAAAGAAAGTCCAGAAACTCTCTCGGTGTAATGATAAGTTTGTATCTTACTATAGCTTCGATTATTGTCTGGACAATTGTATTTTGCACATCAGGAATGCGAAGCAACTCATAATTCAATATTATAGGATCTTTAGGGTTAACTCCACTTGCTATATCCGCAGTATATGCTGCATAAAAAGGATTGTCAATTGTTTCAGAAACAACCTTCTTAATAATATTTGACAAGAAGTCGGATGCAACAGGAATATCAGAAGAGCTATCAGCAAAAAACTCAAATGCCTGTTCGTCAGTAAACATAATGACCTTAACTCTTTCTGTATTTATTGGTGGAGTTGTGTCGTCATCATCAAAGATAGGTAAAGTTGAATTAACAATCTCTTTATAATCCGTCTTAATGTCCTCATCGTCTATGAGAGCATTAAGTTTGCCGAGATTTATAGCTATAACAAGCTTTTTTGTGGTTTTATATAGATTCTCGTCCTTGAATTCAACAAGGGCTTCTTTCAGCGTGTCTATAGCTGTCTTCTTTGGAGAACTACTTGCGGTGGCATCATTATAGAAGCAACCATCTCCCCAATCAGACTCCTTTTTTATACAACTGATAAGGTGAGATTTTCCATCACCTGCGCTTCCAACCAAGAGGACAATGCCGCCTCCGGCATTGTCTATTTCCTCCATTTTCTCCTTTAATTTGGATTCAATCGGACGTTCAACGTGCATATACTCATCCCAATTGGTAAATGCGTTACCATTTTGAACGGAATCAACAGAATGCTGACTCAGATGAAGAAATGCTGCCTTTAATTGTGATGCTGCCATATTTTTTACTTTTTTATTCCCAAAGTTTGGGATTTACGAGGTTCTCCATTTTATAGTTGAACATTTCAAGAAGTTCTTCTCTATGTTCAGGGAATTTATCCAGTGTTCTCATTACGGATTGTAAAGGAAGGCACATTTTAACCTGATCTTTACCTTCACCATAATATCCATTGTTTAAATCTTCTTCAAACTCTTCAAACGTCTTTAAATGTGGCCGATTCGTAATGCCTTTTGAATGCTCTTCCCAATAAGATTGATTCCTGTATGCAAATTCCCAGAATGACATCTTCTTGTAAAATTGTTGCTGATTACACCATCTGGCTATTTGTATATAGAGGTTAGAGATTTCATATTTGTGATAATCTTCGTGACGCATTACATAGCCAACACAACCGTAGGACATCAGAACTCTAATTCGTTGGAATAGTTCCCAAATATCCTTGTAGAACTTGTTATGGCTATCTTCTGTAAGTTTAAACCCACAGAACAGATAAAACTTGGTTCCTTTCTTTGGATTATAATGTTTCCAAATTTTCAATGCTCGTTCTATAAGTTCTCTATCTTTCCAGTTGTCAAAGGCAAAGATGAAATCTCCATGATATTTGGATTGTGAAAGCATCTGAGCCATTAACTCGCCATCTGGGCTTTGTGCAAGCATTCGTTCGTCAAGTCCTTGGCGGAACTGGAATGGGCGTTTCGTGGCTATCAGCTCTTTGAGCAATGGTTCCCAAACGGTTCTGTCTGCAGCAAGGAAATTGTCGTCCCATAAATATATGTATGGACGAACCAATCTTCCTTTTTCGTCACGCTCATTATCAAGGAACCACTCAAGCTTTGAGTATCGGCAAACCTGGTTCTCAAGCTTATTGATACAGAACGGACAATGACGGACACAACCACGAGTAAGGAAACCGATGGAATATTTCAGATAATCCTTATATTTGTCCCTTTTGAATCCCGCTTTTACTTGCTTCTCTACAAATGCGTCATACAAATGGTAATAAGGCATTTGGCGAGCCATGTCTATGCCTCTTTCCTTATGACCACCACGATGGTTGACGAACGTGTTCAAGTATGCGTCATGATCAAGGCGAAAGAAGTCTTCTTCTCTTTTCTTACGATACTCTTTTATGCTGGTTTCGTTTGCATAGAATCCGGTACCACCTATGTGAAACTTTGCTTCCTCTGGAGTGCCGACAGCTTTTGTGTAAAACTCAGGCAGATTAGTAAACGTAAATACCCTGGACATGAATACATGTTCATATCTTTCCAGATTAGCCTTAGGGTCAAGAATGAGTTCGAAAAGGATATGATTATCAAGCAGGAATCCTGCAATCTTCATAAGTACAAGATTAGGGTGGCGCGAACCATTATCAAGCAGATCCGCATCACACAAGCCTATACATTTATATATTGGGGGAACTCTGAGAGCTTTCATCTGTTATGCCGCAATTAGGTTGTTATCCAAAGTCGCCTTTTTTGAAATGCATGTCAGTACTCCAACATCATAGAGGAGAAACAACCCATTATCGTCAGTAGACCAATCTGTCAACTCAGGACAACCGTTTTTTGCAAATGAATTATGCTTGTTATATATCTTTACAAGATTTACTCTCTTGAATGAGTCTAAGAGAGCATTCTTGTTTTTCTGCATTGTCTCATTAGATACCTCAACAAGTTCACCACAGGATTGGTAAACAACCTCGTTGTTGTTAATATAGTATTGTAATTTCTCTTTTATGTCAGTTATAAGTTTCATACTTTTTATTCTTTAATCTTGTCTTGTTGACCTTTTTTAAAAAGTGGGCTCAATTTTTTCTACCTCTTCTTCCAGGTCTTTGCCTTCTCCGTTAGACAGTACATCTGTTTTGGATGATTAGGCTGTTCTGGATATTTCCGTTCAATACTGCCATCTGTTAGTGCAGGGGCGATATAACTATCTTGCATTGTTTTACGTCTGACAATTCCACATAGTTTCATCATCTCAGGAACATCAACATAATCATTGGTCATCACTGCCACTAATTTTTCTACTTGGGCGGTACTTGGGCGGTACTTAGGCGGTACTTGAGCGCTACTTAGGCGGTCAAACTCCTTTTCTGTTGTCCACTCTGCTATCAATATTGCTTTCAGAATGAATGCATCAATGTGGAATGATGGGATGGCGCAACCTTTTGTCTCCAATTCATTGCAGATGCGGTCAATCCCCTCGCCAAACTCCTTGACATATTTGTATGCCTTGAGGAATTGGGCAATCTTAGGATTTCGTGAGAAATGAGTGTGGCGAATGTTGTCAGGCCGCACTAGTCCAGGCAAATCTCCTGGAGTCTCGAAGACTATGCGGTCGTCGAACATCTTTATCTGTATCTCTGTTCCCTTGATGTTATATGCCCTGTGGCAGCAACTATTCACCACCATCTCTTGTATAGCATATTTTGAGTAGTTGCGACGGGTGATAAAACGTCCATCTTCACCAAGGAAAGAATGTTCACGAACCTGTGTTTCCAGATAGTCAATAGTACTGCGTACCTGCTGAAGGATGGTTCCCTCGAATGTCACGTCCTTGACTACATTCATTTCTGTTCCTACTTTTTCCTCAGTACCCTCATAGCGAATGAAGCGAGTGCGAGCACGAGGAAAGAAGCGCTGGGGATTCTTTCCAAAGAGAAGAATGCAAGCAGTACTTACTTTCTGCAGTCCGTCTTTCTCGGTGATGAAATCATTGTTCTCTCTCAGATACTCCATGGCTGATTTACCATAGCCTATGATATTCATATAGTCGCCCACAAGATTCATGTCAACATCATCGATGGTGGCACCGTAAACATCCTTGTCTTCGTAGTAGCGCTCGCCCTTGTCGTAGAGAAGTTGCATACGCTCGTCAAAGTTGAGTTTCTTGCTTTTGTCGCCTACACGCATGAAACATTCGTCAGCTTGGTTGGTATGAAGTTGAACACTTGCAGGAATGTACATAAGCAGAATGCGATTCTCTCTACCTTCAGAATCAATGCATGGCAGATATTCGCACCTTACTCTTACAGACGGATTGCAGAAGTCGAAAGGAACTCGAAGCAACTCATTCAGGCGCTCTTCGTTTCCAGCAACTCCTTCTATTCTGCGAGTTTTATCAGAAACACCAATGGCAAGTACACCACCATCGGCATTAGCCATAGCCACAATGGGTATCGCTAATGCTTTCGGGTCTATCTGTATGCTCTTGCAATCAAACGTCTGACATTCTTTGCGAGCCAATATTTCTTCTATAGTCATATTCTATTGATTTTTCGTCTTACAGTATATTTCCTTTTCTGTTTTCTCTGGAGATGGAATCTTTGACAGGGCTTCAATGTGAACGTGGTCGTTCATATCCACATTGAGTAGTTTGGCTAACCTGCAGTTGAGCTTTTTGATTTTATCAATGCAGATGTTGGTACATATGCCGTAGTCACCAAACAAGCGTCGAACAAATCAACTATTACGCGTTGTTGCCCAGCAATCCTTGCCACTCTGCCATGAATGTTTTTAAATTCGCCCTCAGCTATAACTACATGATCACTCAGTTTGAATTGGATGTTGTTGGATGTTATAGGGATAATGTGAGGATTCTTGATGGAGGTGAGGCGGATGAAGTTATTCATCGCTTCATTTCGGATTGTAAGCGGTGGATTGCGGTTGGGATTGTCTTGCCGATGGAGGGTGTGGTTGTAATAATAGCTAAGCAATGCTCTGCCTTCATTTGATACAACCTTGTTGTCCTGAAGCAAGGTTTCTATCTGTTCAGCTGTAGCATGAACAAAGAGAAATGACGGAAGAAGTGGTTCTGTAACGATTCGCTTCTTGCCCAGTTTCCTAACCTCTTTGTATCTCAAAGGAGCATAATATTCGAGTCCTTTAGCTTCAATAAATGCTTTTGCCTTGATGATGCGTCCATATGAAACGCGCAGAACGAACCATTGCTTGTTTCGTAAAGGCACATTCTCTACCGACACCCCATTCTTGATGTCATCAGAAATGGAGGGCGTGCAGGAGGTAAGTCCAGCACTCGGACACGATAAGCCTGTGTCGGTAGGCTGCCCATTATACAATGAAGCGTCAGCCATTAAAGGCTGTTTGGTGTTATCTTCCAATGTTATTGCTCAGAGGTTAGATTTATACCAATAGACTTTTTCTTGATAGAATTGTCTGTAATTGACTGCAAAGATAAAGAATTTTGTTTTGACGAAAGAATATATTTTTAGAAATCTTTATTTTCGATGACACTTTTCTGTAATTTGAGCTGAATTGTAGCATTTAGCAATAGAAATAAGTTCTTATTGTTATTATCAGGTTATTCTTTGTAGCTTCTTTCTTGATAGTGCTCCTAATCTGCGCCCAATGTGAACGCTATTGTGAGCGATTGCCCCGATTGGCGACCACGCTCTTTTGAATTATATTCTTCGGAATAATTCCTGTTTTTACCCCTTGTTTTAACGGAATAATTCCTGTTTTTACCCCTTGTTTTGACAGAATAATTCCTGTTTTTACCTCCTATTTTAACGGAATAATTCCTCTTTTTGAGGGCTGAAATGAAAGAAAAAGTCCT
>OBCL01000279.1_pt1 | contig 13718 bp, 6 predicted proteins | sample 1495931 | NCBI WGS metagenome assembly OBCL01 (sample SAMN03418275, study PRJEB22391) | human gut metagenome | biome: human-gut; feature: organic feature; material: feces | host: Homo sapiens | place: Tanzania | collected 2013-01
GGGGGTCATAGCGGGCTATGTGACCGAGGCCGAAGGGGACCGGCTCGAGCGCACCCATTATGGCCGTTGGGGTGGAGCCTATGCAGCGTATGGCCATGGCCATAAACACGAGCGATATGACCGTTGGCACCAAACCGAGGGTGAGGGCCATGCCCCATTGCATGGGCGTGTGCAGCATTTGCAGTTCGCCCGTGGGGGTTAGCAGGGCGTAGAGGGTGAGGCACACCAAACAACTCGACATGGCATAAAAGGTGAGTTTGACACTCGACATCACAATGCCGCTGCGGTTGACCACAATGATGTAAATGGCATAGCTCAGGGCCGAAACGAGTATGAGCACAATGCCCATCAGCGCTATGGCGCGCCCGCTGTCGTCCTTGTAGAGCAAGGCTATGCCGCCCACCGTAAGCAGCATGGCAAGCAGCGAAGGCCATTTGAGCCGTTCCTTGAAAAAAAGGGCCATCAGCATGGCCGTAAACACTGGGTAGGCAAACACCAGGGTGGCGGCCACACCTGCCGACATGTAATGAAAGCTCAGAAAGTAGGTGAGCGACGACACGGCAAACACCGCACCTAACAAGCTCAACACCTTGCCCTCCCTGCGTGTGATGGCAAAACTCTTGCGCTGCACCAGCATGAGCAGGCCAAGCATGACCGACCCGAACAAGAAACGGTAAAACAACACGCTGTTGGAGTTGTAACCGTCTTGATACAAATACTTGGCACAAATGGGGTTCACGCCATAGCTCACAGCAGCTATGCAACCGTACAGGTAGCCCTTAAGATGCTGGCTCATATTCATAAATTATACGTTTAACGGGCGCAAAGTTACGCCGAAATGCAAGAAAAAAGCCATATCGATGCAAAAAAAGCCGCATTTTGTTTGCAAGTAAAATAAAAAGACGTAATTTTGCACTCGCAATTCGGGGTGTAGCTCAGCCCGGTTAGAGTACGCGTCTGGGGGGCGTGTGGTCGCTGGTTCGAATCCAGTCACCCCGACTGAATTGTGTAAGGCAGTCAATCAACACTTGTTGGTTGACTGCTTTTTTTGTTACGTACACAGCTTGCCAACGGCAGTTTTTGCGTAAGTTTGCAACAAAATATTTCCATCTTTACCACAGCACGCTACATGAACAGCGAAGAGACCATTTTAAGATTGCAGCATAAAGGCATCAAACCTACCGCCAACCGCATATTGGTATACCGCACACTTTGCCAAAAAGCATCGCCCCTAAGCCTTACCAACTTAGAGGCGATGATGCCAACTATGGACAAGTCGAGCATATTCAGAGTGCTATCGCTCTTTTTACAACACGACGTGGTGCACGCCTTTGAGGACGGACGAGGCATTATCAACTACGAACTGTGCAACGAGCAAGGGACTTGCGACCACCACGACAGCCACCTGCACTTTTATTGCGAACACTGCCAACGCTCCTTCTGCCTTGACAGCGTTCAACTGCCGGAGTTCAACCTGCCCGAAGGCTTCTGCGCCCACAACTTTTCATTCGTCATCAAAGGTCTGTGTCCCCAATGTGCCAAGAGGCAGCACAAAGGCTGAATACACTCAAGCACGAAACTCAAGCGCAAAACTCAAGCGCAAAGCTCAAGCGCAAAGCTCAAGCGCAGAACTCAAGCGTAAAACTCAAGTACAAAGTTCAAGCACAGAACTCAAGCGCAGAACTCAAGCGCAGAACTCAAGCATAAAACTCAAGCACTAATGGGGGCGACGCGTCTCGCGTCGGGAAAATATGCAGTGATGCCTTACAACTATCACTTTTCACCGACGCGGGACGCGTCGCCCCCATTAGAGATTGGTCGCCCCATCAGAGATTGATTATCCCCCATCGCCACAACAAAAAAAGCGCATTCCAAAAATGCTCGTTCGAGCATGCGGAATGCGCTTTTTATTTTGCAATTTCAAGTCACACGCCACACGTGGGTGCGACTTGAAATCTATGAATCAAACGTTTACTCCTGAGGCAGAGACCAGTCTTCCTTAGTCTTGCGCACATAAGAAGCGTAACGACGTTGTGCAGCACGCTTAGTCTCGTCGTAAAGTTCCTGAGCCTGTTCGGGCATAGCCTTCTTAAGCGAGAGGAAACGTACCTCGTGGTCGAGGTAATCCTGGAACTTGTCCCAATCGGGCTCCTTAGAGTCGAGAGTGAAGGGGTTCTTGCCCTGGTCGGCGAGTTCGGGGTTGAAGCGCCACAAGTGCCAGTAACCACAAGCTACTGCGCGGCCTTCCTCAGCCTGGCTGCGACCCATACCGCCCTTGATCTTCAAACCGTGGTTGATACAAGGTGCATAAGCAATGATGAGCGAAGGACCATGGTAAGCCTCAGCCTCCTTGATGGCCTTGAGGCACTGAGCCTGGTCGGCACCCATAGCCACCTGAGCCACGTAGATGTAGCCATAAGTAGTCTGCATAAGGCCAAGATCCTTCTTGGTCACGCGCTTACCGGCTGCAGCAAACTGTGCGATGGCACCAACAGGAGTAGCCTTAGGAGCCTGACCACCGCTGCGAACTCGCCGACCAGGGCAAGAACAGCACGTGGTCGAGACCACCGTAACCGATATCGTAAGAGGCACCGTCACCACCAATAATCCACTGGCTGCGCTTAGTAAGGAAGTGGCTGAGTTCGGCCAGCTGCTTGCAAGTGTCGCAACCCTTCTCGGCACCAGCCTTAATCATAGGCTCGAGCTTAAGAGCGGCAGCGCGGCTTGCCTCAGCATCGTTCTGACCGTCAATCCATTCCTGAGCAGCGGCCTTGTATTCGGCAGGAGCCTCAGCAGTGGCAATAACGTCTTGCAGCAACTTCTGAATGCGTGCACGCATCTTCTTATTGGCAAGGATCATACCCATACCAAACTCGCAGAAGTCCTCGAAGAGTGAGTTAGCCCATGCAGGACCTTCGCCCTTCTCGTTGGTAGTATAAGGTGTTGAGGGGATAGAACCTGAGTAGATTGATGAACAACCCGTAGCGTTGGCAATCATCTGACGGTCGCCAAAGAGCTGGCTGACGAGTTTGACGTACGGTGTTTCACCACAACCAGAGCAAGCGCCTGAGAACTCGAAGAGCGGAGTAGCAAACTGAGAGTTCTTGGGGTTGAGCTTGATGTCAACCAAGTGCTGCTTGCTGGTCACGTTCTTAGTGCAGTAAGTCCAGTTTTCGGCTTCAGCCTCCTGGCCTTCGAGCGGCACCATTTCGAGAGCCTTGTTGCCCTTCAAGCCCGGACATACGTCAACACAGTTGCCGCAACCGAGGCAGTCCATCACGTCAACCTGCTGTACAAAGTGCATGCCCTTCATGGCGGCGGGTGCCTTCATTTCGATGGTCTCGCCCTTGAAGCCCTTGAGCTCGTCGTCGGTCAATACGAAGGGACGGATAGCAGCGTGAGGACAAACAAAGTCACACTTGTTACACTGTATACAGTTCTCCTTGTGCCATACGGGCACGAAGGCTGCCACACCGCGCTTTTCGTAAGCAGCAGTGCCCTGCTGCCAAGTACCATCTTCCGACACCTTGAATGCGCTCACGGGCAGAAGGTCGCCGTTCTGTGCATTGATGGGGCGTACCATGTCTGAGATGAAAGCGGGTTCGTCGCGAACCACCTTCTCGTCCTCGGGCAGGTTGGCCCATGCGGGGTCAACAGTGAGTTGCTTATATTCGCCACCACGGTCAACGGCCTGGTAGTTCTTGTCAACGATGTCCTGACCCTTCTTGCTGTACGACTTAACGATGAACTTCTTCATCTGCTCTACGGCGAGGTCAACAGGAATTACGCCTGTGATGCGGAAGAAGGCTGACTGCAGAATGGTGTTGGTACGGTTGCCAAGGCCAATTTCCTGTGCAATCTTGGTAGCGTTGATATAGTAAACAGTGATGTTGTGCTCAGCAAAGTAGCGCTTCACATTGTTAGGCAGGTTGTTTGCCAATTCGTCACCCTCCCAAATGGTGTTCAGCAGGAAGGTACCATTGTCGCGCAAACCGCGGAGCACGTCATACATGTGCAGATAAGCCTGTACGTGGCAAGCCACGAAGTTAGGAGTCTTAATCTGGTATGTAGAGCGAATGGGGTGATCGCCAAAGCGGAGGTGTGAGCAAGTAAAGCCGCCCGACTTCTTAGAGTCGTATGAGAAGTAAGCCTGGCAGTACTTGTCGGTGTTGTCACCAATAATCTTAATAGAGTTCTTGTTGGCACCTACCGTACCATCAGCACCAAGGCCGTAGAACTTGGCCTCGAATATGCCTTCGCCGCCGAGAGCCATTTCCTTCTCCAAGGGGAGTGAGTGGAAGGTCACGTCGTCCACGATGCCGAGTGTGAAGTGATCCTTGGGTTCAGGCAACGCCAGGTTGTCGTAAACCGAGATAATCATGGTCGGAGTCGTGTCGCAAGAGCCCAAGCCATAGCGTCCGCCTACGATGAGGGGACGGTTCTCTACGTCGTAGAAGGCGTCCTTCACGTCGAGGTAGAGAGGTTCGCCGTTGGCGCCGGGTTCCTTAGTGCGGTCGAGCACAGCGATGCGCTTGCAAGTCTTGGGCACAGCTGCAAGGAGGTGCTTAACCGAGAACGGACGGTAGAGGTGTACGCTGACCATACCCACCTTTTCGCCCTTGGCGTTGAGGTAGTCGATGGCTTCGCGGGCAGCCTCGGTTACTGAACCCATGCAGATAATCACGCGTTCAGCATCGTCGGCACCATAGTAGCTGAAGAGCTTGTACTCACGACCGGTAATCTTGCTGATTTCGGCCATATACTTTTCAACAGCTGCGGGCACTGAGTCGTAGTAGGGGTTGCACACTTCGCGGTGAGCGAAGAATGTTTCGGGGTTCTCGGCCATACCGCGTGCCACGGGGGGCTCGGGAGTGAGGGCACGGCTGCGGAATTCGGCTACCTTGTCCATAGGCACGAGCGGACGGATTTCCTCTTGGTCAATCACCTCAATCTTCTGATACTCGTGTGAAGTGCGGAAACCGTCGAAGAAGTTGATGAAAGGCACGCGTGTGTCGAGTGCGGCAAGGTGAGCCACAGCCGAGAGGTCCATAACCTCCTGCACTGAGCCTTCGCACAACATGGCGAAACCAGTTTGGCGGCAAGCCATCACGTCAGAGTGGTCGCCGAAGATACACAGTGAGTGAGTGGCCAATGTACGAGCTGACACATGGAACACGCAAGGAAGCAGTTCGCCAGCAATTTTGTACATATTAGGGATCATCAGGAGCAAACCCTGTGAAGCTGTGAATGTAGTGGTAAGTGCACCTGCCTGCAGTGAGCCATGCACGGCACCTGCGGCACCACCTTCGCTCTGCATTTCCTGCACCTTTACAGTGTCGCCAAAGAGGTTGATGCGGCCCTGTGCTGACCATTCGTCAACGTGCTCTGCCATAGGTGATGACGGCGTGATGGGATAAATGGCAGCAACCTCTGAGAACATGTACGCAATGTGCGCAGCAGCCTGGTTACCGTCACAAGTAATAAACTTCTTGTTAGCCATAATTGTAATTTTGCGAGGTTCTTAATATGCTAATATGCCAATGTGTCAATATGCTAATGAGCTGACGCCATCATTAAGCTATCGGAGTCATACTTCATAGCCAATTCATTGACGTCATCAGACCCTAACAATACGTAGTATCAACCCACTTGCATTATCAGCATAGTCAAAACACTACTTATTAAATAGAAATGATGTTATGTAGCTTTATTTAGTCCAGTATTATCGTTCTTGATTTGCTTTAATTTCTGTGCTTGGCAGACGTTATAATGCGCATTAGCACATTAGCTTACGAAGCGAGCGTCACATTAACACTTTAGCACATTGACTTAGTAAAGGAAGCCAAAGAGCCAAAGCGGTATTTCATTTTCGCGTCCGACATCAGTATTATACTTCACATATATCGTGTCGGCGGCGGTGCGGATACGGCGGGCGCGATCGCACACACAAATGTTTGTAGCGTTGTTGATGCGGAACATGCCAAGACGCTTGCCCTTGTTCACTGTGTGGTGGCGCCACAGGCAGTTTACAAAGTAAGTTTCCATAATGGTCTGCTCCGTCATGCAGTTCTCGTAGAGCGCATACATCAAGTTGGCATCGTGCAAATAAATGGCAGCAGGTTTCTTTGGGAAAGTCTCACCCGGGTGGTGCACCATGTTGATAAGGCGCGTCTCCTCAAGATACTTCAGATAGTTCATCACCGTAGCGCGTGATGTACCAATCTCCTGAGCCAATTTGCTCACGTTAGGCGCTGTAGGGTCGCCAATGGCCAACAGATAGAGCAACTTCTTGATACGCGACAGATACTTCAGCTCAATCTGCTTGTTAAGCAGCAAGTCCACCTCAATCATATTGTTCATGGCCTTGAGCAGAGCCTCGGTAAAGTTGTGGTTCTCGAGGAAGAACGGGTAATAGCCATGCTGCAAGTAATCCTGGAAATAATGCCAGGGGTGTACTTTAGGCAGTATGGTTTTAAGTATCTGTTCGCTGTCCGAGAGCAGTTGGTCAAATGTATAAGCGTCAAAGTTCTCGTTCGTTTCAAGATTGATATATTCGCGGAACGAGAAACCATGCAACACGTAGGTGCGGCTAATCGAAGACAATTCTGTTTCGTCCTCCCCATCGCCCATGTTCACCGACGAGGTGGTGTACACAATGCGCAGATAGGGGTACTTGTGGTAGCACTCGCACAACTGCTCACGCCAATCGGGCAACTTAAAAGCCTGGTCAATGAGCAACACCTGGCCGCCCTCAGCCATAAAACGTCCGGCAAAGTCGACTATGCCGTGCGCTTGAAAGTAAAAGCTATTGAGGTTGATGTACAGGCACTGACGAAGCCGTACGTCAAAGTTTTCTTTGGCATACTGCAACAGGAAGGAAGTACGTCCCACGCCCCTCGGGCCTTTAATACCTATCAAACGGTAACTCCAGTCGATGGTGTCCATCAACGAGCGCCGCACCGGTGCGTTGAAATGTTCCATCAGATAGGCGTGCGATTTGAAAAACGTCTCCATTTGTAACTTGATTTCTGAAAATTCAAGGCAAAGGTACAAAGTTGTACCGAAACTTGCAAAGCTAACTTGGCATTTTTTGGTTAAGCGCGTGCGCAAAAATATTATTTTTACCTCTCCGGCCCATCATTGCACATTCGCCCAACCATGTGCCAAGACCACGCGTGCTGAAGAATACACCAGTGCACACTAAAAGCACGTCTACCTTCACAACACCGAAAACACTGATAATCAACGCAGTGCAGACGATTTGTACAGAGTGCAGGCAAAAAGGTGTAAAACGTTTGACGCGTGCGTGCGAACAATTACTATAACACGTCTGCATACGAACTTGAAGTTTTGGCTGAATTAGCGAGCAAGTTAACCTGTCTACTTGTTAACCCGTTAACCTGAAATTCCGCCAACGGGTAACCTTTTAACCCCCTAACCCATTAACCCCATAACCTTCACTAACTGTTTAACCCCCTAACCCCCATATCCCCCGTTTTCACCCGCCAATACACCTTTTTGTTACAAAAGCATTGCATTCCTTTCGGTTATCTCAAAAAATAAGTACCTTTGCGCTGAATAACACACTTTTCCGAAAGTGCTAACTTGAGGTTCGATATAAGGGCCGGCAAGTTGTACTATGAATATACAAGACAATACAACATATGGAAACAGTGAAAACAGCAAAATGGTTATGCAGCACAGCTGTTGCAATGGCCACACTTTTCTCGCCTATCACGTTTTACAGTTGCAAAGAGAACATCGACGAAAGTGCTTATGCCATCGCCGAGAAGAAGCAGATTGTAGAACTTCTCGAGAGCGACACTGCACAGTATTCGGACTTTATCAAAATTCTGTCCGACGTCAAGTTGGGCACCTCCGACAATGCCTCTAAGCTTATCAGCGTATTGTCGTCGCGCGGCAACTACACCGTGTTCGCACCTACCAACGAGGCGTTCAAAACCTTCTTGCATGACAAGCTCAAGCTCAACAGCATCAACGAACTGAACGACGAACAGAAGAAGATGATTGCCTACAACTGCGTCATCGACAACGGCGACAATGCCGCCTATGAGCTGGCCGATTTCCCGGCTAACGGTACGACATTTGGCTTTGCCACACTCGACGATCGTCGACTGACCAGCGAACAAAAGGCCAGCGGTGACTACTACATCAACGCTGATGCCAAAATCATCAAATCGAACGCGGAAGCCAGCAATGGTATGTTGCACACGGTTGACCACGTAATATTCCCCTCTACACAGAGCGTGGCCGACATCGTGGCCAGCACCCCCAACACCCGCATCATGGGCCAACTCATGGCCTTGACCGGCTGGAAGGACAAGCTCGACACCAAAATCAGTACTAACGCTGAAGATAAGTACTTGAAGGACTACGCCGGCCGCATTGGTACTAAAGAGTACTTTGAGGGCGAAGGTGGCAAATACCCCTTCATGTCAAAACGCCGCGTGCGCTACACGGCCTTTGTTGAGCCCGACCAGGTGCTGCACGACGAGTGGGGTATTCCATTGCCCGAATATGACGAGAACGCTAACAGCGACAACAAGATAAAGAACTGGGACGCCATACTGCAGGCGCTGGAGAGCAAGTGTGAGGCTGTGATGGGCGAAACCGCAAAGGGTGACTACACCAACGAGGACAATACGCTCAACCGTTTTGTGGCTTACCACATTCTTGAAGGCGGCATGCCGCTCAACGGCATCGTACAGCACTACAACGAATTTGGCTACGACCTTGGTTCCGACACCAAAAACCCGCAAACCAAAAAGCTTGCCGTCAACATTTGGGACTACTACACAACCATTGGCAAACACCGCGCACTGCTCAAGGTGACGCAAGTGGGCGGCTCGGATTACAACATGGCTGCCGGCGAAGATGCCACACACTACTTTATAAACCGTATCAGCCGATACGACGACTCTTTTAATGGCACTTACGAGGAACTTGGCCATACGCCTAACTCGGTGGCAAACGGCTTGAATGTGCGCATCTTGGAGCAGAACGAGGTGGCCGACGAGAATGGCGACACCAAGGTGTACCCCAACAACGCATTGAACGGCTACTTCTACACCATCAACCACATTCTTGTCAACAGCAAGGACACCTACACAGCATTAGGCTCGGAGCGCATTCGATTTGATGTAACTACCATGCTGCCCGAAATGCTGTCGAACGACTTACGCATCAGCGACGGTTACCAATACTTCCCGAAGGGCTATTTCAGCAATATTCTGAATGAGGGACAGAGTACTAAGATATTCTATCTGAGTTCTAAATCGACCGGTGGCCCGGGCTGGAAGGACGCACAAGGCGACGAATTCCTGGTGACTGGTGCGTACAACTTTGTTATGAAACTCCCCCCCGTGCCCAAGAGCGGCAGCTACGAACTGCGCATGGGTGTGGTTAACAACACCCATCGTTCAATGGTGCAGTGCTACCTTGACGAGGGCAACAGCTATCCTGTCACACCGACCTCGCTGCCTATCGACCAGCGTGAGAATGCCGCTACCGACTGGCCCGGCAAAATATGGGTGAAGGACGAGGATAACAACTTTGACGAGGCCATGTGTCGCGAGTGCGACCGTAACCTGCGTAACATGGGCTACCTCAAAGGCCCGAACTACTGGTGCTTAAATGGCAGCAAGGGCAAGACTACCGTGCGCGAGCACTACACTGGCGGTGGTTATGGTCCGAACTTGCGCTACATTATCAAGCGTCAATACTTTGACAAGGACAAGACATATTACATACGTTTCAAATGCGCTGTGGACAACCCCAACTCGCAGTTCTTCCTCGACTACTTCGAGTTCTGCCCGAGCGAAGTCTACGACTCTCCTACTGGTGAGGACATTTGGTAATAAATGAAGAATAAGGCAAGAGGTTAGGAGATTGGAGCACAAACATGATGCGCCCGCTCTTCTACCCTCTTGCTTTTTTACTAACATCGGCTTACGACAAAGCATCGGGAGAATTAGGGGTAACCTGTCAACCCGTCAACCCGTCAAATCGTTAACCCGTTAACCTGTTAACCCGTCAACCAACAAGTAAATATTATATATCACTTTAACACTACACATCTATGAAACTAAGATTACTGACATTGCTCACGCTGGTGATGACCGTGCTGCACCTCAACGCAGCCCCCGTCGAGCCACAGGTGAGCTCGGGCGATCAAGTGCATTGGTACGTGCTCAAATTCTTGAACCAGAACAATGTACTCGAAGCTAAAGGCGATGGTGCCGAAGTTAAAACAGCCGGTTTCAAAGGCAGCAAGAACCAGCTGTGGAAAATTGAAGGCTATGCCACTACAGGTTACACGCTGACCTGTAAGAACGGCATGAAGCTCTATACCACCACAACTGCAAAGGAAGGTAAGTTCAAGGCAGGTAACACACCTAACGAGAACACCCACTTTGTGTGGCAAGCCACAACCAACGCAAGTTATGCCGATGGTTGGGTGCTTTCGCCTAAGGCCAACACGCTCGTATACATGAACCAATGGGGCGGTGCCGCAGGTGGTATAGAGCTTCATGCCGTTGCCGGCGCTGGCAAATCGCTTGGCCTGTGGAACGACATAGCAAGCGCAGACCAACCTTTTACCTTTGTAAAGGCTGAGGATTTGCTCGGCGAAGCTGAAAACATGCTTCCCCTCATACCCTACCCCGCCAACCTTACGCGCAACGAGGGCACATTCAACCTCAAGCAGCTCACTGCTATCACCACACCTGCTGGCGATGAAGCCGTGGCACGCTATGCACAGGAGTTTGCCACACAACTCGAAAAGACAAGCGGCATCAAGGTGCCCGTTAATCCTACAACGGCTGCCACCAGTCTGGTTATGACCAAGGACGCTACTTTGGCACACGAGGCATACAAACTCACAGTGAGCGAAGCTGGCATCAATATTGCAGCTGCCGATTCTACAGGTTTCTTCTACGCCATTCAGACACTGAAGCAGCTCATGCCACACGCTATCTACAACCGCAGTGGCGCCAGCACCGCCATTGACTGGACCGTGCCCTGTGTGGAAATAGCTGACCAACCGCAGCTCGGCCACCGTGGTTACATGCTCGACGTGGCACGCCACTTCTTCTCGAAGACAGAGGTTAAGCGTATTCTCGACATCATGGCCACTTACAAGATGAACCGCTTCCACTGGCACTTGACAGACGACCAGGGCTGGCGTATCGACATTCCCGAATATCCGAAACTGGCCCAGGTGGGCGCTGTGCGCAAAGGCTCATTTGTTAACGCCGGCGGCTCGTCAAAGTTCTTTGACGATACCGAATATGGCCGCGGCATGTACTATACGCTCGACGACCTGCGCGAGATCGTGGCCTACGCCAAGAACCTCAACATCGAGATTATTCCCGAAATTGACCTGCCTGGCCACATGGTAGCTGCCGTGGCAGCATACCCCGAATTCAGCTGCGACCCCACCAAGAAGTACGAAGTGCGCATTGATGGCGGCATATCAAAGGACGTGCTGAACATTGGCAAGGACGAGACAATCGACTTTTTGAAATGTGTGCTCGGCCACATGGCCGAAATATTCCCCTACAAGTATATCCACCTTGGTGGCGACGAGTGCCCCACCGACCAATGGAGCCACAATGCCGACTGCCTGAAGCGTGTAAAGGACGAGGGCTTGGCCGGTGTGAACGAACTGCAATCGTGGCTGGTTGAAAAACTCGGCCTCTACCTCAAAGAGAAGTATAACAAGGACATCATCTGCTGGGACGAACTCTTGGCTCACTGGAAGTCTGACAACACTGTGAAGCCCGTTATCATGGCTTGGAACCACATCAACAAGAGCAAGGAGGCTGCCGACAAGGGCTTTAAGAGCATTGTTGTGCCCTACCAGTCGCTCTACCTCGACATGATGCAGGTGCCCTTGAGCGAAGTGGACGTTAACGAAAAGTATCAAGGCGGTTGGGGCGACAACTGGGTCAACAGCGTTGAAACCGTATATGGTGTTAACCCTGTGGCAAGCCTTAGCGGCAAGGAGGACTTCTGCCTTGGTGTACAGGGCAACATGTGGACTGAAACCTGCAACGACAGCGTAGAGGTTGAATACCAGCTGCTGCCGCGTATGCTTGCCCTCTCTGAAACGGGCTGGTTGCCTGCAGCCAAGAAGGACTTTGCTTCTTTCTACATGCGTCTGCAAAAGAACCGCGACATTCTCGATGCCAAGGGGCTTACTTACGCTACTCACTATTTTGACGAGCCCGACTTGACCGAACAAGAGGCTGCCGTAGCAGAAGCTGCAAGCTTGCTCGAGAACGCCAAGCCTGGCAAGGTGGGCTATCCCTCACAAACGGAATACGACAAGTTGAGCTCAGCATACGCTCCCTTCATTGCCGACAACGGTGCAACTGGCGACGTAGCTGCTCTCAAGGCTGCCATCGCAGCTTACAAAACGGCTGCTGTGACCATGCCTGCTGAGGGTAAAACATACAAACTCGTTTCAGCCTCTACTTACTACAAGGCTAAATACGTTGGTTCAACAGCCTATGTTGATGGTTCGCAAATCCGTTTCCACTACACACCGCAGGTTGAACCCGAAGAACTCTGGCAGTTCACGGCCAAGGACGGTGGCTATGTCATGACAAACGCGCTCACTGGCAAGCAGGTTGTGATGCCCGCCAACAACAACGCCAATATCACACTGGCCGACGCTGGCACCACACTCACCATTGCTCAAGCTACGGTAGCCTCAGGCAAGTACAGCTATGTGGCTGGTGCGCTGAATATTGGTACCAACGGCAAGTACCTCTCAGCCGACTGCACAGGTCTTGTCAAAGCTGGCACTAACGCAGCACTCTGCTACCAGGGCACCTGGTACCTTGAAGAGGTGACTGACTTTACAGCTCAACTCAACGGCTTGGTCAAGAAGGCTAACCGCATTGTGGCCGAGAGCAATCCCGGCGCAATGGGCGAACCTACTGAAGAAGCCATTGCCCTGCTTTCAAACGACCTTATCGCACCTGCCACTGCAGCTGTAGCTGCCGGCAGTGTGAGCGAAGCTGCTTACAAGCAATATCAGGAGGTTTACGCACAATACTTAGCTATGCCACGCGTATCGCCCATCAGTGGAATTGACGAATCATATTACTACTACATTCGCAATGCCTTCTTCGACACCTATTATGCCGAAGCACAGGCCGATGGCACCATTGCACCGCGCACTAAGGGCGAGGGCGATAGCTTTTTGTGGCAGTTTGTTAAGAAAGGCGACAAGGTGAGCATCATCAGCAAGTTGACAGGCAAACCTGCCTACATCGACACTGAAGCCGATGGTACTAACTTGAAAACTGGTTCGCCCTACGAATGGGGCTTGAACGAATACACTTGCGACGAAGGCAAAACAGGTATTCAGATTATCACTGCCAATGGCGAATTCAGCTGGTATACCAATCCTAACGCCTGGAAGAACAATGTCATATTGAAGCCCAAAACTTACGGTGCTGCAATCTGGACATTTGAAGTTTCAAACGTTGCCACAGGTGTACACGCTGCTACTGCCCCCGCAATCGTGCCCACAAGCTACTACGACTTACAGGGCCGCCGCGTGAGCCAGCCCTCACATGGTGTATACGTTACTAACACGGGCCGCAAGGTGATTAAGTAATCACTACGATACACATATTTGTTATATGCCGACCAAGGGGCATACATCAATCATTATGTTGATGTAT
>OBCL01000282.1_pt1 | contig 13651 bp, 7 predicted proteins | sample 1495931 | NCBI WGS metagenome assembly OBCL01 (sample SAMN03418275, study PRJEB22391) | human gut metagenome | biome: human-gut; feature: organic feature; material: feces | host: Homo sapiens | place: Tanzania | collected 2013-01
CGGCAGTATCCACGTGGCGGGCAGAGAACTTCTGACCGAAACCAGTAGCTCCGCTCGGATTCACTACCAGCACCACATAACCCATCGCAGCATATACATGATGAGGATAGCGGCTCTGGAACATTCGGGTAGTAGGACTGCATCCGCCATAGTAATTCACCACCATCGGATACTTCTTCGATGCATCGAAATGAGGTGGCAGATAGTAACGGCAGCAGAGCGTGTCGCCACGAGAGTTCACGAAATTCCAAGCCTTGCACTCGCCCAACTCGATATTCTTCAACAAACGGGCACTGAGATCATCAACAAGCTGAGACTTCTGCGCCTTCAGATTCATCTTGTAGAGTCGGTCGGCATTGGATGCGCTCTGTCCGGAGAATGCCATTTCTGTTGCTGACGCTGCGATAGAGAAACTCTTGATGTTCTCCTCCGGAGTCTTGAGCAATGTAAACTTGCCTGATTTCGGATTGAGCTGGAAGAGATGCATGCAATCCTTATCTTCTGCCGTGAAGTAGATGTTGCCATCTGCCTTACTCCAATCCACACTCTGCACGTTCGGATTGAAATCCTTGGTCAGCGGACGAACTTTCTTATCCGCAAGAGTCATCAGATAGAGCTGGGTATCAATCATACTTGGTGTCTGTCCCTCCTCTACATTCTTTCCGATACCACCGAATGCCTCTGGCGAACCCGTAATGAGAATGCTCTTGCCATCAGGCGAGAACTGGGCGCCATTCAGAAACTCCCCCTTCTCTATCAAAGTCTCCACACTCATATCATTGAGATTGAGACGATAGTAGGAATTAAGAGTGGTTGGACGCTTGGTAAGGCGTTCCTCGCTCTTGCCGATGAGCAGATAGCGGGAATCTGCAGAAATATCGCTGAGATAGACGTTGTGATAGCCGAAAGTGAGCGGCTGGAGAACACCCGACGCCAAATCAAACTTGGCAAGATAGCTACGGCTTCGCCATCCTGGTTGACGGTCATCAGGCTCCTTCACCTCATACACCTGCGCATCTTTCTTTCTGCCCTCGGTATAAAGAGTGTAGATAAGCGTCTTCTCATCGGGAGTAAACTGGAACCATCCGTCTGGAATATTGGCAGCCAACACTTCGCGATCCATATTGAGCGGATTGATGGTGATGAGCTGCAGCTCGCCATCTGCCTTGCCTTCGCCGGCAATAGAGCTGTCGCTCGCCTTCTGGGTGAAATACATCTTGTTGGTACGAGGCATCCATCTTACACTCTCTTCGAAAGAAGCTACCACCTTGTTGGTCTGACTGTTTCGCAATTCGTTGATGCTATGATTTTTGCCCTGTCTATCTACCCAAGTCTTGCGCACTATCATAAACTTGCCGTTTGGCGACATCTGAACACTTGCATAGTTAGGCATGCAGATCACATCGTACATATTGAATGCGCGCTTGGTGCTGGCAGCAGATTCACCTACGCTGAGCTGCTTGCCATCGGCTGCGGTAATGCTGATCTTGAAATCCTTGTCAGATGATTCAGTGAGGTACTTGATCACCACAGTATGACTAGATGGCATTAAGGTAGTTTCTGCCTTGCCACCATTCACGGTCACCTGCTCTCCATCAACGAAGAGGCGATATTGCTTCAAGCCCTTCACCTCGATAGTAGCCTTGGTACGGCTGGTATTTGATACGGTGAAAGAAGCCAGGTGAATTGCATTCTGCTTGCTATCCGCCAAAAGCTGGGATGCAGCCACCTCTTTTCCATTATTCAATAAAGTAAACGAAAGTGGAGAGTCAAGCACACTCTCCATCGAAAATTTCTCACCCTTCACATTCACGCTATCCGCCATCCAAGGGGTAGCCACAGGATAAGGGCCGGCATGCTTCAGCTTCTGCACTTCGATGGTCTCGGCATTCACAGAAAGCGACAAGCCGAGCGAAGCACAGAGAGCAGCGCTAAAAGTAAGAGCCTTAAGGCTCATGGTTGTTGTTTTCATCATGATTTTATGTATATCTTTTATCTGTTCGATTCAATTTTTTCCTCTTTCAAAAAGCATTATAGTTTGATGGCAAATTCGATGCCTGTAGGAGCAACCGAGAGACTGAGGTTATCGTTCACCCCATTTTCCTTTTCCAACTCCCCATCCATTTCCTTTGCCTTCTTTTTTTTCTTTCCTAGAAGCCAGTCACCCAGCAGATAGCCAGCCTCAGCAGAAGCTACACCAATGGCGGCACCTGCCATTACATCACCCCAGTGATGGCGATTTCGTCTTACTCTATCCACCGCCACGGTAGTAGCCACAGCATAACCTGCCACACCAATCCAAGGCGAAGCCTTACGGTATTCGTGCATCAGGACCGTGGCTCCAGAAAAGGCGACAGAAGTATGCCCCGAAGGAAACGAATGATTGTCCGTTCCATCTGGACGTTTCTCATGGATAGCATGCTTCAGTGAATATGTCACGGCAGCATTCACACCAAATGCCAGTACCTGGGCACCGATTCTTCGCTGCCAAGTACTTTCAGCCTCCACTCCACACGCCTTCAATCCAAAGACGGCAATGGTAGGAACAAAGCGAAGAACATCATCAATGCCATCGCCATGATAACGCTTGTCCTGGGAGTAAACAGGAAGTACCATCAGCATACTCAAAGCTATTATAATCAACTTTTTTTTCTTCATGGGTACAAAGGTACTGCAAAAAATAGAATTTCCTGCTACTTCATCCCCAGAAAAGAAAGAAAACCTACCAATATTATATCTTTTTAAACAAAATATCTAACATTTATATAGGAAAACTAGAGTTTTTTTTGTAATTTTGCAGTCAAAATAGATAGAAGCGAGAAACAACCCAAAAGATTGTTCAATACACACTTCGATTGCTTGATGCAAGAGATTAATAAATACACATTATTATATATATAGGATAAAATGAAGAAACAGACCCAAGCCATTCATTTGGAGTATGAGCGCCGCGATGCCTACGATTCGCTGAGCGTGCCAGTATATAACACCCTCGCCTACGAGTTTGACAATGCTGCCATCATGTCGGAGGCATTTACAGACAAAATCAAGGCTCCTGATTACTCGCGAGTAGAAAACCCTACGGTTACCAATCTGGAGCGACGTGTGGCTGCATTGACTGATGCCGCTCACGCCACTGCGTTCAACTCAGGCATGGCTGCCATCAGCAACACCCTCATGTCGCTGGCGGCACAAGGCAAAAACATCGTCACCTCTAAGCATCTCTTCGGTAATACCTATGCGCTGCTCGTAGCTACCCTGCGCCGTTTTGGCGTAAAGGTTCGCCTACGCGATTTAACCAATATCGAGACAGTGCGTGAGGCTATCGACGACGACACCTGTTGCGTATTCCTTGAAATTCTGACCAACCCGCAGTTGGAGGTTGCCGATTTGAAGGCTATTTCAGAAGTGGCTCACGAGAAGAATGTGCCTTTGGTGGTAGATTCTACCGTGATTCCTTTCACCCAATTTTCAGCAAAGAGCTTGGGTGTGGATATCGAGGTAGTTTCCAGTTCCAAGTATGTAAGCGGTGGTGCAACCTCGCTCGGCGGTCTGGTCATCGACTACGGAACCCCTTACAATGGCGATTTTGCCAAGCGCCTCTATGGTGAGATGCTCTTCAACTTCGGTGCCTACATGACACCACAGGTAGCCTATATGCAGACCATCGGACTCGAAACGCTCGATGCCCGCTATCGTGTACAGAGCAGCAACGCCCTGGAACTCGCAAAAAAATTGCGCACTCTGCCACAAATTCAATATGTGAACTATGTTGGTTTGGAAGACAACCCTTATCACGAGTTGGCACAGCGCCAGTTTGGCAAAACAGCAGGAGCCATGATCTGCATCGACTTGGAAAGCAAGGAGGCATGCTTCAACTTCCTCAACAATCTGAAGCTCATCCATCGTGCCACCAACCTCTTCGACAACCGTTCTCTTGCCATCCACCCGGCAAGCACCATCTTCGGCGCATTCTCAGAGAGCATGCGTAGATCAATGGATGTTAAGGACACGACCATCCGACTGAGCATAGGTCTGGAAGATGTAGACGACCTCTTCGAAGACATCAAGCAGGCGGTTGAAAGTTTATAGTTGAAAGTTGATAGTCTTCTTTTAGTTGATAGTTAATAGTTTACAGTTAACAGGTCAGAGAAAAAGGCTAATCATAAAGTTCAAAGTTCAAAGTAAAAACATGTACGATTTCGATAAGATAATAGACCGTTCGGGCAGCGACGACCTCAAACATGGTGCCCTGCTGCCTCGCTGGGGACGCGACGACCTGCTGCCACTTTGGGTAGCCGATATGGATTTTGAGACCCCATCATTCATCACAGATGCCCTCAAGGCACGATTGGAACATTCGCTCTTTGGCTACACCATGGAGCCAGCCGATTATCTGCCTAGCATCATCGACTGGGTGCATGACCACCACCAGTGGGATGTGAAGCGAGAGTGGATCCGCTTCATTCCAGGTATTGTAAAAGGTATCGGACTCGTGGTGAATGTCTTCACCCGTCCTGATGAGAAAGTCATCATCCAGCCACCCGTTTATCACCCATTCCGCCTCACTCCAGAGGGCAACGGAAGAGAGGTGGTCTTCAATCCGCTGAAAATGAAGGAGGATGGATATTACGAGATGGACTTCGAAAACCTGGAGAAAGTTTGCGATGAAAAGTGCAAGATACTCATTCTTTGCAACCCTCATAATCCGGGCGGAATCACCTGGAGCAAGGAGACCCTTCAGCAACTCGCCGAATTCTGTTACGAGCACCATCTGCTCGTTATCAGCGACGAGATTCATGCCGACATGGCGCTCTTCGGGCACAAACATATCCCATTCGCATCGGTTTCAGACAAGGCAAGAGACATCAGCATCACCTTCCAGGCACCATCCAAGACCTTCAACATTGCCGGTATCGTGAGCAGTTACGCCATTGTTCCCAACGACCAGCTTCGCAGGAAGTTCTACACATGGTTGTCTGCCAACGAATTAGACGAACCAACCCTGTTCGCCCCTATTGCCACCATTGCCGCCTTCCGCAAGGGAGAAGAATGGCGAAAGACAATGCTTGCCTACATAGAGGACAACATCCGATTCGTAGAGGACTATTGCCGAGAGCATATCCCTGGCATCCGTCCGCTGCGCCCACAGGCTTCCTTCCTCGTATGGCTCAACTGCCGTGACCTGAAGCTTTCACACGATGCCCTCCTCGACCTCTTCATCGACAAGGCACACCTGGCACTGAACGATGGCGAAATGTTTGGTCCTGGCGGCGAAGGCTTCATGCGACTGAATGTGGCAACACCAAGAAGCATCCTCCAGCAAGCCCTGAAGCAATTGGAAGATGCAGTTAAGAAACTATAGAAAGTTGATATGAAAATCTTACATACCAGCGACTGGCATCTGGGACATACGCTCTACAACTTCGACCGTACCGAAGAACAGACTGCCATGCTCGCCCAAATCATAGACATTGTAAGAGTGGAGAAACCAGATGCGTTTCTCCTCTCGGGCGATGTATATCATACCTCTCAGCCTTCAGCTGCCATACAGACGATGTTCACCGATGCCATCGTGCAGATTCACGAGGCAAATCCCGACATGACCATCGTCATCACCGCAGGCAATCATGACAGCGGAACCAAGCACGAGATATTCAAGACTCCCTGGCAGGTATTAAAGGTGTTTTCTGTTGGAAACATAGACAAGGAGCATCCCGAAAATCACATCATCGAAGTGAAAGAGAAGAAGAAAACGCAAGACGAAATCAAGGGTTACATCATAGCCGTTCCCTACTGCTATGAGCGAAGCATTCCTGCAGGATTCTTCCAGGAAATTTTGGATGAAGTGAAAGAAAGGAACAAGGAACTTCCTGTTATCATGATGGCGCATACCACCGTAAAGGGTTGCGATTTCAAGGGACACGACAATGCTACAGAATATACTGTAGGAGGAATAGATTCTTTGGAAATCAGCGACTTGGGAGAAGGATATGATTATCTTGCCTTAGGTCATATCCACCATGAACAGTGGATTCGTGGCAGCCACCATCGCATCCGCTATGCGGGAAGTCCGATGGCTGTAAGTTTTGATGAGAACTATGAGCATAGTGTGAGTCTCATCACCATCGGCAAGCATGGGGATGAAGTGGAACTCAAGAAGATTGCTATAGAAAACCCTAAGCCGCTGGTCACCCTGCCTGCTTCTGAAAATCTGCAAGGAAACTTCACTTCCTGGGATGAAGCAAAGAAGCTTTTAGCAGATTTCCCTTCTGATATTCCAGCCTATATCCGCCTGAATGTGGAAGTAGAAGATTTCCTTCCCGTGGCAGCCAACCAGGAGGCAGCACAACTTGTAAAGGATAAGCAATGCCGCTTCTGCCTCATCAACACCCGAAGAAAGCTGCATTCCGAAGCATCCCAACCTCGAACGATGACCGTACGGGAATTCCAGTCGGAAGCTCCTATCGACATCGCCCGACGATACGCCGAAGATTGCGGCATTACCTTCGATGATGAACTCAAGGAAATGTTTAAAGAAATAACCGAACAGTTATAAGTGCCGGGATTCTGATTCCTCACACTTAGTTCTTTACTCTTCACTGTAACAATATGATTCTACAACAACTCCAAATACATAACATCGCTTCTATCGAGGATGCAACCATCGACTTCGAGGCTCAGCCCCTAGCCGATAGCGAGGTGTTCCTCATCACCGGAAAGACGGGTGCAGGCAAATCAACCCTTCTCGATGCCATCTGTCTGGCGCTCTATGCCAGCACTCCCCGTCTCGAAAACACGAGCATGCAGGGAGAAATGCGTGACAACGAAAAAGATATCAAGATTAAAGACCCAGTGCAACTGATGCGCCGCAATACCGGTGAAGCTTTCGTGCGCCTTACCTTTATAGGCAGCAACGATGTGCATTACGAGGCTCAATGGTCGGTGGCAAGAGCCCGCAACAAGGTGACGGGAAAGATACAGAACAAGAAATGGGCGCTCCGCAATCTGGATACCGATTTTACCTATGCCAAAGATAAGGAGATTCGTGAGGAGATAGCCCTCGCCATCGGTTTGGATTTCAAGCAATTCTGCCGTACCACCCTCCTGGCACAAGGCGAGTTCACCCGATTTCTCAACAGCAAGGACGATGAGAAAGCCGAAATTCTGGAGAAAATCACAGGTGTGGATGCCTACTCTAGAATTGGAGCCAAAATCTTTGAGCAAACTGTAGAGAAAAAGAAGATTTGGGAGGATTCCCAACAAAAGATTGAAGGCATTCAGATTCTGAACGATGAAGAAATCGCCCAGAAGAACAACCAGTTGCAACAGCTGGACGAGCAGAGCCAGCAACTCAAAACTACCTTGGAAAAGGAACAGAAAAAGCTTCGCTGGCTTCAGCAGGAACAGGATTTCCGTCAGCGAAAAGAGCAGGCAAAAGAAGATCTGGCACATGTGAAAGCCATCGCCGAAAGCGACGAAACCCAACAGCAAGAGCAAACCATCGCCCTTTGGAACCATACCATCGAGGCTCGCGCCAAGATGAACGAAGCTGCATCATGCGCCAAGACCATCCTGCAACAGGAAGCCCAACTGCAATCTTTAAAGCAAACATTCCGACAGATTCAGGGAGCACAAAGCTATGAGCTTCAGCAGGAGCAGACCATCGCCTTATCTATCAAGAATATAGACGACTATCTGGCACAAGAAGCACCCAAAGTGCATATCTACGAAAATGCACAGACCCTGAATACGCTCATCAATTCCTATCTGAAGAACAAGAAGGATGCAGAAAACAACCTGCAGTATGCCAATCAGATCAAGAAGGAACTGAGCACCCAGTATCAGCCAATGCTTGAGAAATCAAAGACGATGCTCGAAGCATGCCAGAAGGCATATAACCAACAGGTTATCAAGGCACAGGAGGCAGAAACTGAGCTGGAACACCTTCATTTGCCTCAGCTTCGCCAGCAACAAGAAGCACTCAAAACGCTTCTTAACGACATTCAAGCAGCCAAGAATCTCCTCGAACTCCTACACGAGGAGCAGAATCGTCATGTCCTTTCGAAGGAGAATCTGGTTCAACTTCAAAACTCTATCCAGGAAAGAGAAAAGCAGTTACAGGTTTTAACGCAGAAATCTCATGATGCAGAAATCCGAAAGAATGCCCTCCAGCTTGCGTATGAGAAGCAGCGGGAAAGTATCAACAAATGGGCGAAAAGCATCAGAATAAAGTTGCAAATAGGCGACACCTGCCCTGTTTGCCAACAGCGAATAGAAAGCACCCTGCCCCACGAAGATAATATCGATGCCCTGGTTGTAGAAGCAGAAAAGCTTTATAAGGATGCCGAGAACGAATACAACAAGATATTAACAAGCCAAAATGCCATAGATTCTGACATCAAGGCTTTAAAAAACAGTCTTGCCAACGAACAGAAGGTCTTTGCCAAATGCTGTGAATCGCTAGCCAAGGCTACCCAAAAAGCCCAGGAAGCTGCCAAAAAGATTCCGGAAGGAGAAAACGAAACACAAACGCTTGCTACCCTCGAAAAGGTATCTGCCCAAATTGCTGAAGCCGAAGTCAAAGAGAAGGAGGCGAAAAAACTTAGAACGCTCAGAGATCAGAAACTTCAGGAATACGAAGTGCTAAGAAATGGGATGCTGGCAGCACAGCAGAAAGTGAATGATACCCAGCACCGTATAGAGTTAGTAGAAGCACAGATTTCCCTGCAGACAAAAGATAGCGAGAAGGCACAAAATGACATTCAGACTTTGATTGGAGAAGCCGAAAAACTATCATGGAAAAATGATTGGCATACGATGCTTACCGAGTTTGGAAAAGAGGTTGAAGATGGTGCCATCACCTACAAGATGAACACCGAGAAACAGCAGAAACTTGCAGCCGAACTGAAGCAATTTGAAGAGGGTAACAAGAATCTTGCCGCAGTTCTGGATGCCATCGTCAAGCTCATGCCAACCTGGGGAACACCTTCAAAAGAGCCACTGATGCTGAAACGTATTCCGAAAGTACTTACCAGAGCTTCTGAATTGCAAAGCCAGATAACGGCTGCCCTGCAACAAATGAATGCGGCAAAAGAGAAGGAAGAAGACACCAAGAAATGGCTGAAGGAATTCATGGAGAAAAAACAGGAGATGTTGAAAGATTTCTCTGACAAAGAACAGGAGATATTGCTGGATGAGAACCTCTTACTGCAACTCGACACACTCCAACAGTGTGATATTGCAGAAAAGACGGAAGCTATCAATCGTATAAAACAGCAGTTGGTCAGCAAACAAACGGTTTGGGATGAACTGGAAAAAGCTTATCAACTCCATACAGGAGAATATGAAGCTTTGTTTGATGAAGATGAGAAGATGCCTATAGGAGAAAAGATGTCGGAAGAAGAATCCTTAGACACAAGAATTTCTACCTGCATCGCATCGCTCGAAGCCCAGCTTTCTGAATTGGGCAACCAGCGTGGCGGAATCATCAGAGACCTGGAAATCGACCGCTCCAACAAAGCGAAAGTCGGCTCACTCCTACAGGAATCAGCGCAGAAGAAAGCCGACTTTGAAAAGTGGAGCCGTTTGAACCAGCTTCTTGGCGACGCAACAGGCAATAAGTTCCGTCGCATCGCCCAAAGTTATGTACTCGCCAGCCTCATCCACTCAGCCAACGGATATATGCGAACGCTCAGCGACCGCTATATATTAAAGGTGGTACCTGGCACCTTCGTCATATCTCTTGAAGATGCCTATCAGGGCTATGTGAGCCGAGCCGCCAGCACCCTTTCGGGTGGTGAAAGCTTCCTCGTCTCGCTCTCCCTGGCACTTGCACTCAGCGACATCGGCACCCAGCTCTCTGTGGATACCCTCTTTATCGACGAGGGCTTTGGCACCCTGAGCGGCGAACCGCTGCAACATGCCGTCAACACCCTGCGCAGCCTCCACTCCAAGTCGGGACGCCATGTGGGTATCATCAGTCATGTGGAAGAACTCAAAGAACGTATCCCCGTACAGATTCGGGTGAACCAGGAAGGCAATAATTCGAGCAGTACCATCGAAATCGTAGGCTAAGCATCTGCACGCATTATCCCTCGTCTTCCATCAAATCACAAATCAGCTTGATCTCGGAGTAGTCGATGCCATCCCCCATCGCCTCCTTGATCTCGCTGAAGTGCTCTATATCAGGATGAGCCTTCATAAAATCTCGAATCTTCTTCTCATGGGCACTTGAGATAAGTGCTCGCAAACCAACCTTTCCTTCTTTCACGTATGGAATGAGATGACCGATGATAGTACTCCTGACAAAACCACGTTCTTCAGCAATCTGATCCACGGTCATACCTTGTTTATAAAGGTTGTAACTGATTTCCTTTGTAGGGGTTTTCGGATCCTTTGGACCATTCGAATTCTTTGGTTTTCTCGCTTTCTTACTAGAACCAGAGCCATTCTTCCCTGAACCTTCCACTGAAGATGCAGTCTCATCCATCAAGAGGAACTGTGCCTTTTTCTTCAGATAATCAGTCACGCTGAACTCGGCGCTCTGCTCATATCGCAGAAGTCTCTCCTTCAATCTTACATCTTCTGAAAAAACAGAAAAGCGGTCTTCAAACTGCTTTTTGCCCACCTTGTTGTCTGTATCAAGGTTCGACTTTCTGATTAAATCGCTCAGAATACTTATCTTATCCAAGAAATACTGGGCACCCTTGTGGATGCGGTCTTGCAGTTCGGCTTGACAGACATCAGGATTCTGCCCCAGCATACGAGTGTATTGCACACGGAATTTATCCGATACACTAATCAGATTCTTCAGTACCACCTGCAGTTTCTGATACTCGCCCACCACACGAGGATATTTACCCGTAAAGAACTCCACCAGGCAACGCATCAAGTGCTCATAGCTGCCACTGATAGCATAGAAATCGAAGAGCTCACCAATGCAGTGCAACACATATTGCTGTTCCAGATAGCTGATTTGTTCCTTACTAGGCGAAGCAAGTTGGCTATTGAAGGCATCCACCGTCTGGTCGCTGATGATGGCGCCACGAGACAACGGCTGACTGAGCACCATACCTTCCAAAGTCTTGCAGCGGCTCAACGCCACATAGGTCTGGCCATGGGTAAAGCTATGGGAAGCATCAATGATGGCATGCTCAAAGGTAAGACCCTGACTCTTATGAATGGTAATCGCCCACGCTAGTCGGAGCGGATACTGGCGGAACCGTCCTTCCACGCTCTCCTCAATTTCCTTGGTTTCCTCATTCAGAGTATATTTCGAATTGGTCCACTCCATCTGTTCCAGTTCAAAATCCTGGTAGGTATCCTTGCTGCGCACGGTAATCTTGTCGCCGATGATGGTGCGCACCTCGCCAATCATACCATTATAGAAACGGTGCTGCGGATCGTTCTTGATAAACATCACCTGCGCTCCCGGTTTCAAGATGAGCTTGAAATCAGCAGGATAAGATGATTCCGGGAAATTGCCTTCCACCTCGGCAGTAAAGGAATACGCCTGCGACGGAAGAGCTGCAAGCTGCTGCTCGTTGATATACTGTGCAGGAGCATTATGGGTGGTAAGACGGATATAGTTGCCCTCCTTGGGCGGTTCGAAGTTTGGGATATATCGCTGGTTCAGAGCCTGCAACGTGGCTTCGGAAGCCTTGTTCTCCCTAATCTGATTAAGAAGAGAGATAAACTGCTGGTCTTGCTGACGATACACCTTTTTGAGTTCGATGGTAAGATAGCCTGCCTGCTTCAAGGCATTGCTGCTGAAGAAGAAAGGGGTATCATAATACTGCCCTATCATCTGCTCTTCCTGCGGAGTAACCACAGGAGCAAGCTGATGCAAATCGCCTATCATGAGAAGCTGAACGCCTCCGAAAGGCAAGTCGTGGCGCTTGCGATATTGACGCAATACGGAATCGATGGCATCGAGCAGATCGCTGCGCACCATACTGATTTCGTCGATGACAAGCAGGTCGATGCTTCGGATGATGTTACGTTTCAGATTACTGAATTTATAGCGTTTCTGTTCGCCACTACCAAAGGTCGTACCTGGCACGTATGGCGAAAACGGAAGTTGGAAGAACGAATGAATGGTCATTCCTCCAGCGTTGATGGCAGCGATGCCCGTAGGAGCCAGCACCACCATGCGTTTAGGCGACAGTTCTTTCAATCGCTTGAGGAAGGTCGTCTTACCTGTGCCCGCCTTTCCCGTAAGGAAAAGGTTGGCACTTGTCTTTTCTATAATGTTCCATGCCAGGATGGATTCTTCGTTCATTTCCATATCACTTCTTTTTAAAATGCTAGATTTCCTCTACTATCTCGCTCATCTCCTTGCGCTTCTTCTCGGCACGAGGACAATCATCGGCAATATGACCGATAGGAATGATGACCACAGCCTCATATCCCTCACGTGGGAATAGCAGCTGCATCTTCTCAGTATCATAATTGCATACCCAGCAGGTTCCCAAACCTCTTTCAGTAGCAGCCAGACAGAGATGCTCGGTAGCTATTGCCACATCAATATCTCCATGAGGCTTCTCATCGTATCTGCGAACCCAATTCTCGTCCACATTTCTCATGCCCACGATATACATAGGAGCCGTCTTGAACCACTCGCGGTCGTAGCACTCCTGCAACTTCTGCTTAGCCTCATCCGAGCGGACGATGAGCCAGTGCCAAGGCTGCCTGTTCACTGCCGAAGGTGCCAATCGCACACACTGCATGATGTAATCCAAATCCTCCTGACTTACCGCCTCAGAGGTAAACTTGCGAGCCGAGAATCGCTCCTGGCTCAATGCCAACATATTCTTCATATCGTTTTGTTTTAAACTTTTTAATCCTTCTATAAACACATTCAATTTTTCAGAAAGCGAAAGCATTCGCCTTTCTAAAGGCAAAGTTACAAAAAATCCACGAAAGCCCCAAGCCTTTCGGAGATTTTCTTTCTAATCATCCTATGATTTCCCTGAATTTATTTACCCTTAAGGGAAAATATATTTAGCCTTAAGGGAAAATATTTTTTGCCTTAAGGGAAATTATCCTAGATAAAGACTAGCGTTTCGAATATTTTTTGTAATTTTGCAACACGAAAGGATTTGTAAGATAAGAAAATGATAGGATTGGCAGATTGCAATAACTTCTACTGTTCGTGCGAACGAGTGTTTCGCCCCGACCTGATAGGAAAGCCCGTGGTTGTTTTGAGCAACAACGACGGGTGCGTCATTGCACGCTCAGAAGAAGCCAAGACTTTGGGGTATAAGATGGGCGACCCTTTCTATCAGGTAAAAGAAAAACTGGAGGCAGAAGGCGTAGCTATTTTCTCCAGCAACTATACACTTTATGGATCGCTTTCCAACAGGGTGATGTCGATGCTTTCGCACTACTCGCCCCACATCGACCAATACTCCATCGATGAAAGTTTCTTCGAAGTGGATAGTTCCATGGCAAAGAGCTTTTTTGAAACTGATCATTCCATGGCAGAACGTTTCTTCAAGGAATATCCGAAGGAAAACGTTACTTCTGCTACATCAGATCCTTTGCTCCACCAATATGGTGCCAGGATTTCTGCCGATGTGCTCCGAGCCGTGGGAATCCCCATCTCCATCGGAATCGCAGAAACGAAAACCCTGGCGAAAATCGGATC
>OBCL01000284.1_pt1 | contig 13623 bp, 2 predicted proteins | sample 1495931 | NCBI WGS metagenome assembly OBCL01 (sample SAMN03418275, study PRJEB22391) | human gut metagenome | biome: human-gut; feature: organic feature; material: feces | host: Homo sapiens | place: Tanzania | collected 2013-01
AGAGTAAGGAGTCTTGTTGATTTCGTTGACGGTATAGTCGCGTGCACCGAGCAGCGAGAAGCAGTTGTCTTCCAGTCGCAGGATATCAATTCGCTGGAAAGTGTTGATGATTTTCGGGTTGTCGATGGTATGTTTGGCAAAACCGTAACCCGTGATATCTGCACTGCGGAAGCCCTGGGCGTAGGAGAGGTGACCATCGCCGAAGATGCCACCCTCGCTGTCGTATTCATAGAATTTATTATACTTGATGCCTTCCAAACCTTTTGGAACATCGTTGCCCTTGTAGTACTTCACCGCTTCATAGATGAAGCGATAGGTGTATTCGTCCTTGCTCTTATCATCGTAATATCTGTAATAGTAGCCATAGAGGTCGGTGCCGTTAGGAAGATTGATTTCCTTCATGTCCTGCTTGGAGATGGTGATATGCTCACTGGTCTTGTTGTCGCCTACCAAAATCAGGGTGTTTCCTCCAAAGCCGGCAGTGGTACCGCCCGGAAGCGACTTCAATTCTTCCAGATGTTCTGCACTGTTGGTAAAGGCTTTATCCACATTGAATTCATCCGTCAGTTTCAATACCGTGGTGTTATTTGCCAGCACGGATGTACCCTGGGCGAGGGAATATCCTCCGCCATAAATCGCTTCATCGATATTGATATGTACGTTGTCCCAACCCATAGATGGCACCTTGGCAGCAACCGGGCTGAAATACTCACCCTTGTTGGATTCTGTTATATCAATTCGGGTACCGTTATCTATCGCCACGATGTCATCATATACACCCTGCGAAATCAGCTCACTGGCAAGCAGATAAATCTCCTGCTTGATGGTAGGACCATCATTGTTCTTCAGATTAAGATTCTTCTGGTCGGTACGTTTCAGAATATACTTTCCATTCTGCAATGGCTTCACCTGATAGTAGGTAGGATAACCCACTTTCACCTGGGTAGAACCATATACATAACCCGAATAGGAACCGCCGGTTACCGAGCGGAAGACGTGACCATTGAGGATATCCACATCGGTAAGTCCGATGACATTACCCTGCTGACCGCCACCATAGATGAAGTTGGCAGATACGCCGCAAGCGGAGAATTTACCGTTATCCATCGCTGGTTCTTTGCAGCTGATGCTATCACCCATAACGATGTGGGTATTGCCATATACATAACTCTCCATACCATAGCCGGCACCATAGACGTTGAGGCTGGAGTATTCCGGTTGGGTAGCCAGATATTCGTTCGATTTCTCCAGTTTCGCCTGATCCTTATCGGCAAGCATGTCGCTCCGGAGGTCGATGGTAACATCGCCTCTCACGGTTCCCGTCTTGTAGCAGCCGCCATAAACGCAACCGCCCTGGTAGGCATCCTCTACCACTGCAGGTTCAAACTTGTTCTTGATGGTCAGTTTGATGAATGGCTCTGTAGAATGAGCTGTTCCCAGCAGATAGCCACCCTCGTGGGTAACCTCTCCCTTATAGTCGTAGTTGGCATTGTTGCAGCCACCCACAATCTTGCTGGTGATGGTGAGACCTTCTGGGAATTCGTAATCTACCACCTTGCCCTTTTTATCCGGATAGATATTCATGTTGCCACGGTTTCCACCGCAATAGAAAGAACCGATGGTGCAGTTGGTAAGATTCTCTGCCCATTGCAAAGTTCCCTGGATATTCATTTCCACCGGCTGGAAATAGAGGTCGAGAAGATGAGGATAGATGAGTGGGCGCTGGGCATTTTCTGTTGGTAGATACAGGGTATTGATACCCTTGTTGGAAGGGTCGTTCTCCCAGTCGATAGAATCAGCAAAGTCCAGTTCCTTGCTGGCATCATAGTAATCGCCATTCAACTTCTGGAACTTGTTCATGAAGTTGTTGTTTTCGGATGCCGTGAAGAGTGCATCGCCGTTGCAGCCCATGAATACGCTTCGGATGTTGACGTTACTGCCAATCTTGATATCCACGCTACCCACGGTTTCGGTGGTTTGGGCAACGGTCTGGGTACCAGATTGAGAGCTAGCCTGGTCATTGGTCTGGCCATTGGTCAGGTCATTGACTTGCTCACTTGCCTGTGCATTGGCTTTCTGTGCCTTGAGCACGGTGGCAGAGTTACCTCCACCATATACATCGCCCTTGATAAGAACATAATCCTCGTTGCTGTTGCCCATGATATTGATATTCACCTTGTTGGTCATCGGTCTCCACGAGTTGATGTTCACCATTTTGGCTGCATCGCTGGCTGCCTTGTGAGAAGGCATGTTCTCTCTCATCGGTACGGTGAATACCAATGGAGTGGTTTCCGAATTAGGGTCGTTCGGGTTGAGAGGATAGTTTTCGTTCACGGTAATCTGGGTGTTGCCCTTTCTGTCCAAGGCATAGAGGTAGTCACCGTTTCCGGCACCATACACGTCGCCGTCAATCTTACCGCCATATATATTAATATGTGTACCTGTACCTTCATTATCCGTGAAGTTACCATTCTTCTGAACTACGTTTACATAGCCCGATACGTCGTTACCGCCGTATACATTGCCATGGATGAAGATGTCCTTGTTGCTGAAAGTGCTTTCAGAAGATGCGGCTGAAGGATTTTGGGTTCCGATGTTTACCGTGGTACTCTTTTCTACATCACCCATCATACCGCCACCGAAGATGTCGTGGCAGTCGATAGCCTTGATATTCACGGTGGTAGTTTTTACAGAGTTGTAGAATCCGCCACCAAAGACTCGGCGGCAGAAGATTTCGCCGTTTCCTTCTACGTTGGTATTGCCAACCACCTTTCCGGAGTAGCCACCACCCACGATATCCATCACGGAATAACCGCTCAAGAAGTGCATGTATTCTTCGCCCTTCTTGATTCCATCTACGTGACCGATGTTGTTGCCATTTCCTTCCATGTTGATGTTCACATGGGTATTACCCTTGATGACGGTATTTTCACCATATCCGCCACCGAATACGCAGAAGTGAGGGGATCCCACCTTATTATATATCTCCTTCCATTCATTGGTTTTGAAGAAGCTATATGGCTCTCCTTCTATCTCCTCCTGTTTTACTCCCACCTGGGTATCTTCATGCAGCAATCCCTTTTCCATGGTGAGATGGGCATCCTTGCCTACCACGCATGCCACGTTTCCACCGGCATAGATGTTGTGGTTGATCTTGAACTTCAAAGCCTCGTGATTATACTGTGGAGAGTAGGTTTTACCTGTTTTGGGATCGATGTGTGCCGGTTCCCAGGAACGGGTATCTGCCAGCCAGTAGGAGGTGAGCAATGCCTGTCCACCCTTGATATATACGTTGGTGTTACCCTTTACGTCAGCTGAGGTTTTAAATACTTTTTCCTCATTGTCTACGCTGAGGGTATCGCAGCTGCCCAACCCTCCACCGTAGATGCCATGACCTATTTTTCCGTCATAGAGGGTGACGAAGGTGTTGCCGTATACCGTTCCATTCTGGCAACCGCCATAGATCTTTTCCATCAGCAATGGCAGCATGGTAGCATTCGTGTTGGCATCAGGATGCGCCATGTTCTTATCTAAAGAAGGATCTTCGTAACCGCCAGTTTCCGTCCTGTATGGATAGTTGATGATTGGTCGGTCAACCAGCAAACTGGTATTGCCGTAGATGGCACCCAGATTCTTGACGTCATTGCATTGGGTGGCAAGACGGCCCTTACCTCCGGCGAATACCTGCGAATAGATACCTGCACCACGGAGGTTGACAAGGGTGGTGCGATGGGTGGCATCATCGGTATTGCTGGCATCATTGTCTTTGTTGTTGGCATCATTGTTTTGATTATCCTTGTTTCCAACGGTTGCCACATCGCCTCCACCATATACGCTTCCGATAATCAGGGTACGATCTATCTCGATATCGGTATTCTTCAATTTCAGTTTTCTACCGTAGATATGTGTCTCTGTCTTCTGCACGTTTGCCATATCCGGGAAGTCGATGTATTGTCCATCCTTGTTCTTTACCGACTCCACTCCGGCACCGCCGCCATATACGTTCTGACCTACGAAGCCCGATTTGATGAATATCTTGGAGCTGCCGGATACCGTTCCGAAGTCATACTTGGCATCCGCTTTATATTCCCCGAAAGGCACGGCACCGAGACCGGCACCATAGATGTTTTCGCAGAAAAGCTGGCAGTCGGTTTCCACGTAGGTATCGCCAGTTACATATCCCGAGAAACCACCACCATGGATGGTCTGGAAAGAGAAGCCTGGTACACCGAGCGTCCACGCCAGACGGCTTACGCGATAGCGACGGAAGGTTGCCGGGTCGTTGTCTGTACCATCGGCGTTTCCGCCATCCACACTACCATAATATTTCTTCTTGTCATCCTTGCTCACTTTCTTGAATTCCTCATAGAGGTTTTTCTCGAAATCGGTGTATGTTTTGAGGTCTTCTTTCTGACTGAGATAGCGGTATTTTGCCCCATCTACTTCGATGATGCCATCGTCATCTATATGGCTACCCGGCTGTGCATACACGGTCGCCTTAGCCACCTGGGTGTTGGCACCGAAGCCGGCACCGAAAACCGAGAACTGAGGGGCGGCAACATTCTTGGCACTGATATACCAGCAAAGACCCGGAAGGGTGGTATAGTCGAACATGCTGAGCGGATCGCCGTTCTTGTCGATGATATCATCCAGAGGCGAGTGGTTGATGATTACGATTGCCTCGCCGGTACCATCAGTTACTTTGTTTGTATCGGTATTATAGGTACCCACGATGCAGGCACGGTTGCCGCCGCCATAGATATTGTTGTTCTTCTTGAAACTTCCCGAGAGGAGTTTTTCGCTGGTGAAGCTGAAGAACTGCTGGCTATCCTCATCGTTCATGATTCTTTCGATAGCCTCCTTTGCCTTTGCCTTGGTAAGCTGGTCTTTGGTTTCTGCCTTCTGAATATCTTCTATCATCTCCTTGAATTCTGTGATAGAGTTGCAGATCTTCTTAGCGTTGCCTTGTGCTGCCAGCCAGGTGGTGATATTGCCGTTGATATCGGCATTCTGGTTCCAAATCCAGGTACCGCCATCCATCTGCACCTGGGTATTGCCGAGGATGTTGGCGTAGGTAGCCTTGTTGTTTGTATCCTTTTCGCCGAGCACTTCCTGGGTATCCTGATTTTCTTCTGATATTTCGATATCGCCGTAGCCGCCTCCGAAGACGTCACGACCCAGCATACCGCCCTCGATATGCACCAGGGTATTGCCAGCTACCGTACCATAGGCACAACCGCCATAGATGTTGTACCAGATGTATGGCACGGTATTGCCGTAGTAATCGAGTGCGATGGAATTGATGGATGTAGCCGCAGTGTTGGCAACGTGAACGAGGGTATTGCCGTTGATGCGACCCACCTGGTCATAATGCTCAGCCGCCTCTCTGCGAAGACCCTTGCCGCCACCGAATACCGAACCGAAGATATCGCCACCGGTGATATTCACCAAGGTGCGGAAGTCTTTTGATATGTATGACGGATTGGTTTCATCATAGATGATATCGCCTTTATCTACATTAATATTTGAATAGCTTTGTGGCTTTATGCTGTAATCCTGCTTATAATCTTCCGGACCTACATTCGCCATATCTCCACCGCCATAAACCTTACCATAGATCTTGGCATCTTCGGAAATCTCAACTATGGTATTGCCGATGACACGAGCCACGTTGAAGAAGTGAGTGCCATTAGGAGTCTTTGGCGCCACACCTGCACCACCGCCGAAAACATCGCCATAGATATTTCCGCCTTTTACATAAACTTCCGTATGTGATCCTTCGTATTCAATATTACCAATCTGTCCTGTCGTATTGTCTGTAGCCTTGTAAGGATCACCGAATCCACCGCCATATACACGATGCAGGAAGGTATTTCCATCTACGGTTACTTTGGTACTTCTGGTCACGGTGCCGGCATATCCGCCACCCAATACACCCAGGATAGTGAAGTTTGGAATACCCTTGGAGTTGTCGAAGACTGGGATGGTTGTCTTTGCGGCGTTTCTGCGGCTGTGAGGACGAGCCATCTGCTCGGTATCGTCATCGTCATCCACCTCAGCATCATAGGCGCTATAATCTCCTTCTACATTCACCGTCACTTGGGTATCCTTAACGGTGGTGTGCTCACCATATCCGCCACCGAATACAGAGAAGTGAGGGAAGTTGTTGTCGTTATAGGAATCCTTCCATTCTTTTGTGTTCAGAAGATCGAATGGAGTCATACCCTTCAGCACCTCCACCTTAGCAACACCTTTTACTTTGCAGGCAAGATTACCGCCACCATAGATATTATGAGGGTTCAGGAAATGTGCCACGGCTTTTGCGTCGTCTTCTGTGGTCTTTCCGAAGAAGTATTTAGTGTGATTCTTATCTTCTGTTTCCTTTGGATACCAGATGATGAAATCATTATTATCTGCATCCCATATCTTATTCCAGATGACATTGATGGAAAAGCTGTCCTTTGGCTTTCCGTCGTCGCCTTCTTCCTGTCCACCCATATCCTGTGCCAGGTTCACGTTGGTATCGCCTGAAATATCGGCAGATGTGAACAGCGTATCGGTCAGTTCTTTGCCCGATTCATCCTTGATGTTACCCATGCCGCCGCCGAATACCTGTCCGGCGAAGTTGGCAGCATAGATGTTGACATTGGTGCTGCCATCTACCTGCGCATAGTTTCCGCCGCCATAGATGTCGCCATAGATGGAAGGTGCCTGCTGGCTGCTTCCGGTGAAGGTGACGTTGGTATTGCCGATTACCTTTCCCACAGAATCTGGGAGTTGGGTAAAACCATCTGTTGATACTGGGGTGGTTGCCACAGGAGTGGTAAGACGTCTCTTCCTTCCTTTTCCTCCGGCAAAGACAGAACCGAGAATATTGGCTTTATCGCCGATAATCACGTTGGTGGCATCTTTTCTTATAATCTTGTTGCCATATTTTTTTATGTTTTCTACCACTGCCATATCGCCACCTCCATAGATGTTCTTATAGAAGGTGCCGCCATAGATGGTGACATTGGATTTGCCGTAGATGCGAGCCATATTCGAGAGGGTAGTGATGGTGTTAGTGTCAATTAATTTTGCATCTGCCACACCATATCCGCCACCGAAGATAGGGCAATGGAAGATTCCGCCATAGATATTGAGTGCTACGTTGCCGTAGGTCTGACCGAGGGCAGTATAGTCGCTGGCTTGTCCCTTTCCTTCCTTGGCTCCGTAAGGATTGTTGGAGTAATACCAGTAGGTGCCTCGTCCTCCCGCAAAGATACCGTTCTTGCAATAGAAGGTGCCGCCATTGATGGTAAGAGATACAGCGGCTGTTTCTCCCTCGCTTCCATATACGTTACCACCCGTCTTACTTGGGATAGCACCGGAAGATGTCCACAATCCCGGACTCATATAACCGCTACCTCCGGCATAGATGCCGTCAATCTCCCCATCTGCTGCATTAGAGCCAAAGATGCCATCTTTGATGATGATTTGGGTGTTGGTTTTGAGAGGATCTACAACGGTATAAGTATAATCTCCTGCGTTATAGCAATGGTATTGAACCAGTTTGTCCTTGGCATCTTTGTAAGGACCATAAAGCATCACGTCTTTTGTATCATTCCAGTAGGCGATGCTTTCATCCGGTGTATGAGTCTTGGCTTCGTCTGTACCATAACCGATACCATTCATACCACCTGCTCCTGCACCGAAGATACCGCAGAGGATATTGCTCTTCTTGTTGTTGTCTTCTGGCAGAATCTTGAAGGTTCCGCCGTTGATGGTGATCTTGCTGTAGCCATAGAATGGGTTGTTGATATATACACTACCCGTATGTCCACGTCCCATACTACCGCCATAAAGTTCGGTAACGACAACGCGGGCATTCTTTTCTTCTATCTTATTGTTTTCTGAATTTTCTGGGTCTAACAGAATGTTGGCACGTCCCATGAAAGTATTCATAGGAACATAGTAGGTCTTATCTCCGTATTCCAACGTAAATTGGCGCTGGGCTCCCAAGGTTCCGTTGACGATACGAGCCACCTTACCACTCCTGATGATGATATCCACATCGGCATACATGGCACCCTCGTGGTTTCCGGCAAGAATGATACCGGCATCGTAATCGCTCTTTAGTTTTTGATTATCATTGTATTTATCATTCCATTCTCTGTCAATATCCATCGTGATGGTACACTTGATAGGCAGGTTAGGCGTTCCCATCACACCATTCAGCTGATTACCAATGGTGTCTTGGACGATAGTCTGTCGACCACCCACACAGATGGCAGAATAGAAGCCCGACTTGATGGTGATGCTGAAACCCTTTTCTTTATGTGGCATGGATTCATTAAAGGCATCGATATTTGACTTGTTGCTTAGCGGATAGAAACGACCATCGTTGCTGAAACCGCCGAATATCTGCATAGGGGTTGTTACGGCACCATCAATGGTACCATAATTGATGGCGTTATCTTTGAAACCTTCCATCTTGATGCCTTTACCCATCTCCAGGTTATTGTATTGGCAGAAGATGTTCTTATAAGATGAAGTTCCCTCGCTGGTATTTTTAAAGGTGATATTCTCAAATCGGGTATCTCCCCAAAGTGGCAAGCCCTTGTCGAGACTGGTAATCTCGATAGAACCGCCATCTTTATAATCGCCATATTCGCCGGTAATGGTCACGTTACGGAAGAGTGGAGAATTCTTTTGGGCATTGTCCCATTTTTCTTTGGTAAGAATATTACCTCCTGTATTATTGTTGGTAATATTGAAACCATTAGTCGTGTTATTGGTAACTTCTTTGCTGCTTTCGCCCATCAAGACGATGATGTTCTCATCCCATGAACCAGCTTTCGAAAGCTTGCTGTAAGCTCCCTTCCAGGTTTTCATTGGCTCTTCTTTCGTGTAGCCGGAATTATTGTCATTACCATTTGCTGGGTCTAGATAAACCACGGTTGTGGCACTTACCCTGGTATCGAGAAAAGTCTTTCCGCCCGAAGTAACGAGAATATGACAGCTGAATTTATCGTTATAGGATGCATTGGATGGACGCTTAAAGACGGAGGATGTTTCTGATGATTGCGGGGTATCGCCATTATACCACTGGTATTTGATATCCAATCCCAAATATTCATTGCTGTATTTCTTCTCTGTATCGTTGGTAACAGTCACGGTATAGGTTTTGCTACTGCTACTGGTATCAAGAGAGGCTTTTACGTGAATAGCCTTTACCAGCACGGCATTGGTGCGTGCACCGCCACCGATGGCATATACATTCTGGTCGTAATCCTGACGAGGCAAGGTGAATGTATTGCTGGTTTCTGTATTCACTTTCTTCCATTCTCCTTTCTCATCAGTAGCATACCAGTCGTATGTCTCTTTTGATTCTACTCCGGCATCAGTCATTACGGTCAGCACGTCTGTTGTTGCACGATTGAAACTTAGATGTACGGAACTGAAAGAGAACGTTTTGGAAGTAGAAGAATACGTCCAGGTTTTCTTTTCCAGTTGATTGGCATTGATGAAATTATTGTTGATATCCGTAAATTCCTTGCCGAATTTGGCTGTTTCCTTGATGTTACCATCTGAGTAGGTGTTTGTTCCTACTTGAGAAGTGTAGAACCAGGTATCGATGGTAGCACCATATTTGGTCTTGTATGTATTCAGATAGGTTAAACTATAAAAAGCTACAACGCTACCCGTGCTGCCTTTCTTATTGGTAACCATTTTCTTGCCATGAACATAGATGTTGGTAGGCATAATGTTCTTCTTGTTTGTACCCCAAGTGGTTGCACAGCCGATAGCACCGGCAACCGTTACACTTGTCGGTTTCTTAAGCGTGGCATTCTTATGTATATTGATTTCCGTATCAGAGGAAAGATTGAAGATTCTGAAATTAGAATTATTAGAATTATTAGAACTGCTCAGATATCCGATAATACCGCCAATTCGGCAGACATTGGCTGCTGTGTATTTCTCTTCGTTGTCGGTAATTTTTGATTTTCGGATGATGATGTTGCTCACTTCTGCATAATCAACCAGGTCGCTGGCTACGATACCGATTTTTACCGTACCCGTTCCGGTAGGAAGTTTATCCTTCTGGGTTTCGAGACTTGCATTCTCGATAATCAGGTTGGTGACGGTGGCATAGTTATTCTCGTCTTTTCCCCTCAATCTTGAGAAAAGACCCCACGATGCCTCTGCATCACCATTGGTTGTCCAGTATATCTTCATATTGCTGATGGTCTTTCCGTCGCCATCAAATGTTCCTCCAAAGAAACCGGCATTGGTGGTGTTCAAGGTTCCGATAGGCATCCAGATACCTTTGTTCAGGTTGATATTTTCTGATAATTGGAAGTATTTGCCGGAATACATCGTTTGGGATTTTCCTTTGGTCACATCTCGTGCCAGCTTCGCCAGTTCCAGGTCAGTGCTGATTTTCCACGGGTTATCTTTCGTTCCATCTCCGCCAGCATAGTCTTTGGCATAGAATGGTTCGCCGTTGTATTCCTTGCCGTAAACCTTCGGCTCCACATCGTCGAGGCTTACGGTTTGCTGATTATTATCTGCATTGGTATACGATACTTCTATCTTGAGGGTATCCTGACTCAGGTTCAGAGTCAACATTCTGCTGTCTGCTGATACCTTTTTGCCTTCAGCATCAGTCACTTCCTTCTCATTTTCCTTTTCATCAGCCTTAATCTTAACCGTCCAGGTACACGTTTTGCCCGCCGGAATCTTATCCTGAGGGATGGTAAACGAGATGGTTCCTTCCTTGAAATTGCAAGTTTCCTGAATATCTTTCTTGCTGAGGCTTTGAGCCCATACTGCCTGGATGCTCATCAGCCAGAAGGCGAGGAGCATCATCAGGTTTCTGCGTATGATATTTGTAGAATGTATGATCATTTTTTCTGTAATTTCTGTTAGTTAGTTATTTTCTTTATCAATGAATCTATCTGCCATTTTCTTATCTGTTAATCTATCAGCAGATATCCCGTGTAGGCATCCTGGTCGCTCATCACGTAGAGATAACGGGGTTGGATAAGGATGCGGATGGAATTGATGGTGGCGGTAGAGCCGGTATTGATATTGCCGAAATTATCCTTGTTCAGAAGAATGGAGGATGTCACATCCTTTCGGGTAATAGGGGTTTTGCCGTCTTGCGTCGTCATCTTCACATCGTAGGTTACGTTGATGGATGGCTGGAAGGTGGCAAGGGGGATGGTGTAGAAGATGTCGCCCCATGGCTGATATTCCGTAGATGAGATTTCCAGAGACGGAGATGATTGGTTTTCTGAAGATGATTGATTTTCTGAAGATGATGTATTTTGATAAGGGATGCTGACGGGAGCATCCTTCGTATAGGTTCTTGTGGCGATGTTCTCCCATACTATCTTGCCGGCTGTCCATTTCTTTGTGTTGGTACTGTAGGTGAACGCCCGAGTGATGGTGCCGCTGACAGGAATCTCGCCCGTGATATTCACGCTTTTGATATGAAACTGGCGGATGGCTCCCATCGTAGGGTCGAGTTTAAAGAGAAGTTTATAGCCAATCAGCGTCTGGTCAAACTTGAACTTCACGGTATGTTCGAACGAGAGTTTTTCATCCTGATCCGATTTCACCGTTCTATGCTCAGGAAGGGCACAGATGATAGGCGCATTTTGAGCATCGAAGAGGAAAGGGGAATTGGATGAAGAGGTTGATGATGAAGAAGAAGTTGATGAAGAAGATGATGATGATGTTGACGAAGAAGATGAAGAGCCTGATGGGGCATAAGGAACGGAGAGGGTATAGGTGTCGGTATGGCTATCGGCATCGGTGCTGATAGCAATGCTGCTTCCTGTTCCCTCCTGATAAGGCATGTAGGCGAAGAAATCGAAATGGCGGGCATCCTTGAAGTCTTCCCATTTCTTCGGTTCGCTATACCCCCAGGCATTCTGACTGCTGTCGTAGCTTACCAGCTGGTTATTGAAGATAGAAGTTCCTGCATCTCCCAGCTGTTTGATGGCATAGTAATATCCCCATACGCCCATCTGTCTAGGGTGTAGGGTAGGGTCGTATTTCTCGTACTCGTTGGCACGGGTTTCTGCATTCTGGCTTTTTGCCTTTTGGTTTTCTACTTTCTGGGTTTCTACGGTGAAGGTGATTTCATCGTACTGGTCGGAATGCTGTACGGGCATATTGCTGCTGTCGCAGGCGCTGAGGCTTGCGAGAATGGCAAACTGGCTGAGGATATATTTCAGTTTCTTCATATATTTCTATTTCTTCGTTTTGTTGAGGAATTGGGTTTTACCAGTCGCTGGTACCAGTGCCGTTGTTGTCGATATTGGAATTTTTGTTCCATTGCTCCACCTCCACTTCGGCGAAGGTGATGCTGGAAGTGGTTTCTGAAACCTTAAAGATGTAGGTATATTGAAAGCCTGCCTTCCACTGCATGTATTCGCTGCCGACGGTGGCGGTGACTTGGTTTCCTTCTATATTGGCGGAGAGGATATAATTGCCTTGTTTGTAATGGGCGATATCCATGGGTGGCATGAAATACCATTTCTGGCGAAATTCGGTTTGATGGTTCTCGTCGTTTGCTTCCTCGTAAGGGATGGTGAGTTCGAGAATGCCTGAATTGGTTGTTTCCCAGGTTTTGTAAACATCAGTGCTGGTTTCTGAAAGAGGATAGGTGGCGGTGATTTTTCCAGCAACAGGGGTTTTGTCTTCTGCTGCTCCTGACCATAGGAAAGTGCTTTTGCCAGTTGATGTCCATCGTTCATCCCGGAAGGAGATTTCTGTGATGGAAGCAATCTGTTTATCGTTGTATTTGAATTTGAATCTTACCTTGGCGATAAGGGGTACGAAAGTAAGTTTCACCTTATCTCCGATTTTCGGGGTACAGAGATTCGAGATATAAGGGGTGGAGGTAAGGGTGGCGTTGGAGTTGAATTCGTAAGGGATGGTGATGGAAAGCGAATTGGCGATTACGCCGTGGGCATCAGCAGGAGCATAAGCCCAGAAGCGATATTGAAGGGCGGAATAATCCCAGTATTTGATGGTTTGGTAGAGATTGAGGGCAGCGTTATATTTCCCGATATACTCCCAGTCTTTGGATGAAGTATCCCAATTTACCCGGTAGCCATCCATCACGTTTTGGATAGAAGAGTTAGTGCTTCCATCGTTGTTTGAACCTCCATCGTTGTTTGAACCTCCATTTTCATTTGAACCTCCATTTTCGTTTGAGTTTCCATCTATGTTTTTGGTCTTGTATCCCCAAACTTTAAAGGAAGAAAAAAGGCTTTCCAATCCCGTTTCACCATCTCCTGCACGAGAACTCGCATCCTGCCAGGATCCGCTATTTCCACCAAAAGAAATCCCCACTTGCTGAGGCTCTGGTATAAACGGGTCGTCCTGCCCCGAATGGGAGCAGGACAACAGGCATAAAGCCATAAAGAATATGAATATAATGCGTTTAAACATTCATTGAATGATAAATTTTGATTGACTGAACTTTCGCAAGTAGCATTCTACCGTCCCCGAGTAGTAGGAATCTGTCGGGATAGCCTACCGTCCCCGAAGGGGGCGAATGTGAATAACCGCTGGTGGAATGACCGAAGGGAATGGAACCTGCGGATAGTGACAGATACTCTCTTA
>OBCL01000287.1_pt1 | contig 13531 bp, 8 predicted proteins | sample 1495931 | NCBI WGS metagenome assembly OBCL01 (sample SAMN03418275, study PRJEB22391) | human gut metagenome | biome: human-gut; feature: organic feature; material: feces | host: Homo sapiens | place: Tanzania | collected 2013-01
TTACCGCTGGACCGATAAGGAGCGCATCAAGCCTACCTTTGCATTCGGTCACGGCTTGAGCTACACCCAGTTTGCCATCTCTAATCTCCGCAGCGACAAGATACAGATGAAGCAGGACAGCACAATCACCTTTACCGTAAACGTAAAGAATACAGGTAAGCGTGCCGGAGCCGAGACGGTTCAGCTCTATATCCACGACGTCGAGGCATCGATAGACCGCCCTCAGAAGGAGCTTAAGGGATTCCAGAAGGTTCATCTCCAGCCAGGCGAGAGCAAGGATATCAGCATCACCATCAGCAAGGAGGCCCTCAGTTTCTACGATGAGGCTTCTTCATCCTGGAAGGCTGAAGCAGGAAAGTTTGAAGCTCTTGTTGGTAATGCAGCCGATAATCTGAAGCTCAAGAAAGCCTTCGAACTCTTTTAAAAAAATGATGACTACCCCGAAGCATTTACTCTTATGAGACACAGCTTCTCTATACATGTTACTGAAGTTTCGCAAGTGGTTCAAGTACGGGCTAGGAGCTTACTTGCGAAACTTCAGCATGTTTAAAAGTTTGGCGCCTTGAAATAGAGCGTCAAACTTCTATTCACTAAAAAAAAGCTTGACTTATTATTTCATGCCAATCTGCTTCACACGCTGCTCAAACTCTTCCCTGTCACAGATGGCACTATTCTTGATTTTGGCGCGATAATTATAGATAGTGTTCACAGAATAGTGAAGGAACTCGGCAATCTTAGAACTGTCCTCGATGCCCAGACGGATAAGGGCAAAGATACGGAGAGTGGTAGAAAGACGGCTGTCATCTTCGAGCACGATACGCTCTTCAGGCTTCAAGAGGGCATTGAACTCCTCAACAAAGTCAGGGAAGAGCTTCAGGAAGGCGGAATCGAAATACTCATACAGCTCGCCCATGTAGGCCTCGCCAGCCTGCATCTGCTCCAGCAACTTGTTGAGTTCTCTTGCCTTCACCAGTTTCACTACTCGCTTGCGCATAGTCTCTATCTTGTCGACATAGATGGCACAAAGGCGCAGGAATCGACCAATATATACTTCCTTCATCTTGTTACTCTCGTTGAGTGACTGGTTCATCTCGTTGAGCGACTGGTTCATCTCGTTAAGACGCTCATTTGCCAACTGCAAGGCATGGTTGGTTTCCTTCAGCTTATGATGGGCCGCAGCAATGCGCTTGCGCTGCTTGTTGACATAGTAGAGCAAGAGCATAACCACAAAGAGAAGCAAGGCTGAACACGCTACCATGAGCCGCAGATGCTGGTTGCTCGAAGAAAGTTCTTTCTGATATCCCTCCTCAATCTGCGTGAGCACAGGCATGATCTGGCGGCTGCGGATAGGCGTATTGAAAACGGTAGCCGACTTCCAGGCAAACTTGATATACTCATGAGAGCGCTTCTGCTCGCCCGGTTGGGCGTTGAGCAGATTGGCGAGTTCCCAGAGCGACCCCTGGTCCATCACAGCCAACTGGACATCGCAGATAGCAGAACGCAAGAGGCAGCGGAGGAACTGTTCTTCATCGCCAAACAGATTGTAGGTCAAGCCGCGATAAAACTGTACAATGGCATACTGATGGGTGCCCGGTTTCGTCATCGCCAGCCGCTTATCGCTCAATCGCAAAGCCTCCTTCATATTGCCTGCATCGCGTGCCCTCACCTCCTGCATCTGCAGATAAAGGTCATCATTATGGCTGAATGTGCTGTCTATTGCAGCCTGATAGGCATTATGTTTGCCGGCATAATATTTCTTCAAGGAAGGAACGTTGGAATAATATGCCATCTCGCCATACAGGTGCTGACAAGCCCAGAGGTAGTTGCGTTTGCCCTCAGCATCAAGATCAGCGATATTGACAGACTTCAGCAGGTCGTACGATTCGGCATAATCGCCCGTGGTAGATTCCTGGAAAGCAAGCAGCGCCTTGGCATTCCCCACCTTCTTTTTATCGCCCATTCTGAAGGCAAGTTCCATACACTGGTTGATGTATTTCAGCGCCATGTCGTTCTTGTAGGAGCGGTATTCCTCAAAGAGCGCAAAGCAGGCATCATACTTACTGCTTAGGCGCCTGGCGGTCTTCAGTTTCTGCTCCCAATCGCGAATTCGGGCTTCACGTACCTTCACATAATCAGCCGAATGGGCAATGGCGTTGTCCAGACTCTGAAAAAGCTGCTCTATATTATCTGTTGTTTTTGCTGCAAGAGAAAGAGGCATCAAGACAAAGAGCAGGAAGAAGAATGCCTTTCCCCATAATTCATTTATGCGATACATCAACTTGATTCCGTTTAAGATTGATTTATTTTCATGAGGTTTCATGTGCAAAAGTAATAAAAAAAACGGAAACGACAAAATCTAATATAGAAAAAATATAGATTTCTTCGCATTTTTCGTCTATACCGCATCCACTTTTTATATATTCTCAATTTTTCTTATCCATCTCATTATCAGACACATTCCTATCTAAAAAGAAAAGTTCATCCACATTTTAACATTTCTATCGCACATCGTATCATCTTTTTTATTATCTTTGCAGAAGATAAGCTGCATTCGGCAATTTGAAAGCAGCTTTCATTGCGCTCTTTTGCATTATCTTTGCAAAAATAAGTACCAAAAATAACAATTAACATAATAAACAATGAGAACAGCACTTTTATCACTCACATTTCTTTTGGCTGGTTCTATGGCAGCACCTGCTATCGCCCATACCGCAGCCCCTAAGAAAAAAGTAACTGCCACAACCAAGAAAGGCAAGATTCTACCCATGAAGGAGTATATCGACCAACTGATGGCAAAGATGACGCTACAGGAGAAGATTGGTCAGCTGAACCTGATGGTAGCTGGCGACATCACCACCGGCGGCGCACTTGATACTCAGGTAGGCAGCGATATCGCCCAGGGCAACATGGGCGGAGTTTTCAATATCAAAGGGCTCGATAAAATCAAGGCTCTGCAGGAAATCGCCATCAAGAACAGCCGTCTGGGCATCCCGCTGCTCGTAGGTATGGACGTGATTCATGGTTACGAAACGATGTTCCCTATCCCTCTCGCCCTCTCCTGCTCATGGGATACCGAGGCGATGAAGAAGGTAGGCGAAGTATCGGCCAAGGAAGCAAGTGCCGACGGCATCAACTGGACATTCTCTCCTATGGTAGACATTGCACTCGATGCCCGCTGGGGACGAATAAGCGAAGGAAATGGCGAGGATCCTTATCTGAGCGGCGTGATGGGAGCAGCGATGACTCAGGGCTACCAGGGCGTGGATATGCGCACAGAAGAGATTCTGAGAGCCAACCGCATCATGGCCTGTCTGAAGCATTTTGCCCTGTACGGAGGCGTTGAGAGCGGAAAGGAATATAACACGGTAGATATGAGCCGCATGCGCATGATGAACCAGTATCTTCCACCTTACGAGGCAGTGGTGAAGGCTGGCGTAGGCAGCGTGATGTCTTCATTCAATCTCATCGACTACATACCTGCTACAGCCAACAAATGGATGATGACCGATGTCTTGAGAAAGCAGTGGGGATTCAACGGTTTCGTGGTTACCGATTACGCTTCTATCGCCGAGATTCTGCAGCACGGAACGGCAAAAGACCTCAAGGAGGCTTCAGAACAGGCGCTGAAGGCGGGTACCGATATGGACATGTGCTCCAACGCCTTCGTAAAGCATCTGGCAAAGAGCATAGCAGAAAGAAAGGTGAGCGAGGAGGATGTGAACATCGCCTGCCGCCGCATTCTGGAAGCGAAATATAAACTGGGCCTGTTCAGCGACCCTTACCGCTACTGCAACACCAAGCGCAGCAAGAGCGAGATTTATACCGCAGAGAACCGTCAGGCAGCCCGCGATGTAGCAGCAGAAACCTTCGTGCTTCTGAAGAACGAAGGCAATATCCTGCCACTGAAGAAGGAAGGAAAGATAGCCCTGATAGGTCCGCTTGCCGACACCCGAAACAACATAGCCGGTACATGGAGCGTGGCACAGGCACCATCTAAATATACCACCATCAAGGAGGCAATGGAGCATGCTCTTGCCGGAAAAGCTACCTTATTATATGCCCAGGGAAGCAATATCTGGCGCAATAAGGAACTACAGCAAAACGGCGAATTCGGCAAGCCGATAAACTGGGGCAACGAGGCCGAAATGAAGGCTGAAGCGCTGAAGATAGCTAAAAAGGCAGATGTCATTATATGTGCTATGGGCGAAAGTGCCGAGATGAGTGGCGAATGCGGTAGCCGTACCAACCTGGAGATGCCGGACGTACAGCGCGAACTGCTTGCCGAACTCCTGAAGACGGGCAAGCCTGTAGTGCTCCTCAACTTTGCAGGCCGTCCTACGGTTCTTACTTGGGAGAAAACCCATGTACCAGCCATCATGAATGTATGGTTTGGAGGCTCAGAGATGGGCGATGCACTCTGCGATGTTATCTTTGGCGACAAATCGCCATCGGGTAAGCTCACCACTTCGATGCCTAAGACTACCGGTCAGGAGCCTCTCTACTACAACCATCAGAACACCGGTCGCCCTGTAGCAGACGATAATGAGAAGTTTGCCAAGTTTGCCAGCAACTGTCTGGATGTAAGCAATGGTCCGCTCTATCCTTTCGGTTATGGTTTGAGCTACACCTACTTTTCATACAGCAACTTCCGCCTGAGCAGCCAGGAGGCCGGCATCAGCAATGAGGAGGCTACCGAATGGCAGGATGGCAAGAAGATTACAGCTAGCGTCACCGTTAAGAACAATGGCTCCCGCAATGCCGACGAGATTGTGCAGCTCTACATCCGTGACATGGTAGCCAGCATCTCCCGCCCTGTAAAGGAACTGAAAGGTTTCCAGCGCATCCATCTGGCAGTAGGTGAAAGCAAGGAGGTAAGCTTTGATATCACCCCAGATATGCTCAAGTTCTACAACGCAGATCTGAAGCACGTGATAGAACCTGGCGACTTCCAGATTATGATAGGAACCAACAGCAAGGATGTAAAGACTTTGAAACTGAACGTGAAATAAACAAGAAAAATCGCCCTGCAAAGAGCAAAGCATAGCTTGAAAGATGCTTTACTTCTTACAGGGCGATTTATCATCTACTGAGCCCATTTCAACAGAAGGCTCAGTTATGGATTCTATCCTTCAAATTACTTAGTCATCTCGAAACCTACACGCATGCCATCGTAGCTGTTGGCGATGGTACCCACTGCGCTGAGAGTAGAGCTGCCCTTGAAGGCGCTGAGCATCTTGATGAGGTTGAGAAGCTTCTTCTGGTCGAAGAGAAGACTGATACCATTGGTGGTCTTGGTGGCATAGCCAGAAGCACTCAGCAGAAGACCCTTCAGATGGATGGCATGAGTCTTCTCATCAAAGGTATAGGTGCCCTGCCATGGCTTGCCGTCAATCTGCGCAGAGAAGTTGCCGTCGGTGGTGAAGGTGAACTGGGTGTTTGAACTGTTGAAGCCAAACTTATTATAATAGGTGCTCAACTTCTCCTCTACCTTGTTGGCAGCAATCTCGCCACCCGCCTTTGCCAGCAGGTTCTCTGAAGTGAAGGCGCATCCTGGCTTGCAGTACTTCCAGGTATGAGCGCAGAGATCTTCCTTTGAAAATGTGCCCGAACCGATTACGTTGTTCAGCAGGCCGCTGATGATGCTGCCGGCAGATGAAGTGCTGCCCGATGTGTTGCCTGTGGCTGCACCGAGCAATCCGCCCAATACATTGGCGATGGTAGAGCTAGTGTTGCTGCTGGCAGCAGCAGTGTTGGCAGTAGATGTGGTGGTAGCAGCTGTGGCTGAAGTTGTAGCACCAGTGGTTGCATCTACAGAAGTGGATGTAGATTTCTTGGTAGAAGTCTTGGTGGTTGACTTCTTGGTAGTCTTGGTGGTTGATTTCTTTGAAGAAGATTTCTTGGTTGATTTCTTTGTAGTCTTCTTCACTGGCATCAACTCCGAGTTAGAGGCATTGAGCGCTGCCTCGTTCATGGCGCTAGCATTGCTGCCTGCTGTGCATGCGAGCACGAGGGCAGCCATCAGAATTACCTTTTTCATTTTACTTTCCTTTTACTTTCTATATTATCTTATTCTTATACCATATATCTTATATCGATATCCACGCTTTCGGGGTGCAAAGTTCGGCATTTTTCGGGAAATAACAAAGGGAAATCCCCTTTTTCTTTTCCAGCTTTCCTATTTTTCCTATTCATCCTCTGTTCATCATCAGCATTCCTTCTAATCACCCTGCACGATTTATAGACGGATGGGAGTGCAGATGGTTTATTCAAATGCTGATTTTCGTGCAAAAGCTAGTGCAAATGATTCATCTTTTTGACTTAAATCAAAAAAGAATAATAATTACCCCAAAAATATCGTTTTGTGTACCGAAATGTTATCAGAATGTAATATCTTTGCAGCGTTAATAAAAATACAATAGGTTATGAATGATTTAATTAAGGTAAACACGAGTAATGAAAATCAGGCATTGAACAAGTGCCAGCAGATTCTTCAGGATCGCCGCGAGGCCCTTGCCTCTAAGGCAAAGAGAAGAGATTAAGTCCTTCACAGCAAAAAGAGAAGAGATGAATTTCTTCTAGGTTTATGAAGCTGACAAGGATTTGAATCCTTCGAAGAGAGATTTTTTCAGAATGACTCTTAATTTGAAAAAGTAGTTTTTGGGAAAAGAAAGAAAAAGTAAAAAACCCCGTTACCGGAACGTTTCGTCTGGCAACGGGGCTTTTTCATATCTTACTTCTTATTCAAGTTACTTATTCTTCTCCGCCTTCATGATTACCTCGAAGTGGTTGCCGCTCTTCAGCACCACGTTCTTCAGGAAGTTGGAAATCTGCTGGGCATCCACTGCCTTCACCAGCTCGCGGTAGTTGCTGTGGGTATCCACCTTGTGCAAATCATACATGCTCAATACCTGCATCCAGTAGCTGTTGGTCTTCTCGTCAACACCAGCCTGCTTCAAAAGGATTTCCTTCACCTTCTGCAAGTCCTTGGCATCAGGAGCTGCCACCGTCTCGTCCAAGCCCTTGAAGAAGCAAGGAACGGCTACATCTACCTTATCTGGATTCAGCTGTGCCATGGCGTTGAGGGTGAGAGCCACCTTGCCGTCGTAGTCGAAGAACAAGCCGCAGGATGCACCTGTGCTGTAAGCCGCACTCAGCTCCTCGCGGATGCTGCGCAGATACTTCATCTCCAACAGGCGGGCAGCAACATCTGCCAATACTGCTGTCTTAGGATTATAAGATGGCAACTTCACGAACCACATCTCGCGTGCCTGGCTCTGAGGGTTCTCCATCGCCTTGGTAAAGATGTTCTTCACCTCGCCCTTGGCGTATGGAATCTTCTGGTTCTTCAGCTTCATGCCCTTGTTTGGCAGGGAAGCGATATACTGCTCGATGAGTGGCAGGAGTACCTTCTCGTCGTAATTGCCCACAAAGTAGAAGGTGAAATCCTTGGCGTTGCCATAGAGCTGCTTCTGCATGTCGAGCACACGGTCGTAGTTGATATTCTTGATATCCTCTGCTTCTGGGAGAAGCGCCAGCTTGTTGCCCATGTAGAGAGTGCTCTGGATGGAATCCTGATATACCATGTTAGGGTTGTTGCTCTTGTTGGAGAGCACGGTGGTATAAGTATTCTTCAGATTCTCGAAAGCCTTCTCATCCTTGGTAAGGTTAGTCATCGAGAGATAGAGCAGCTGCATCATCGTCTCCACATCCTTAGGAGTAGAAGTACCGGCGATGCCATGACGGAACGGACTCATGGTGAGACCTACACTCACCTGCTTGCCGGCAAGCATCTTCTGCAGGTCGTTGCCTGTGAAACCGGCCAATCCGCTTACTTCCCATACGGTAGAAGCATTGGCTGCGTTCACTGGGTCGTTCTGGAATGCAGAATAACCCACCTTGGCTGTTCCTGAGAATCGGATTTCATTATCCTTGAAGTCGGTCTTCTTCAATATCACCTTGGCTCCGTTAGAGAGGGTGAGCTTCTTGAATCCGAGCTCCTTGTTTTCCTCAACCTTCTTGATGCTTCCTGCCTGAGGCAGCGTTGCCATCAGCGGCTCCTGCTTCACGTTGTCTACATAAGCCTCCAGCTTCTCGCCGCGCACCTGCTTCACAATCTGGGCAAGCTCCTGCTCGGTAGGATAGCTCACGCCCTCAGCCTCCTTCATGAACACCATGCTCACAAAGTTGGTGTCGGTTTCTGCTATCACCTGCTTCATGGCACCGTTGATGGCCTCGAGAGGGATGTTAGGAACCATCATCTGATAAATCTTATATTCATCTTCCAACGATGGAATTGGCTCATTGTCTGTGAAATGGTCTACATACTGGGTAGTGAACTGCTCGTTCTTCATCTTGTTGCGGTTCTCATACATGGTCTCCATGCTGCTCATGAAGTTCTCCTTGGCACGGATATACTCCGTAGCTGTGAATCCGAAGTCGCGCACACGCTTAGCCTCACGCAGCATGGCGGCATAAGCCTCCTTTACCATTCCAGGCTTAGCCACTCCCGAGATAGAAAAGGCATCCTTGGTGCTCGAAATGAGATAGCTTCCCATGCCGGCACTTGCCTGCAGGAACGGACAGTTCTCTTCTCGTGCCAGCTCTGACAGGCGGGCATCGAACATAGAACTTACCACGCCGCGCACATAGCCTTCTACCAGATAGTTCATATCGCCTTTCAGCGAATCAGGATAGGCTTCGCTCTTCATCATGATGTTGATCATGTCGAACTTCTGCTCCTTGTTCTTGTCAATTACGTAGATGGCAGTATCGTTGTCGGCCACTGGCACTGGCACCACCTTGGCTGCATTCTTAGGCACCTTGATGCCTGAGAAGAGCTTCTTGATCTGAGCCTCTACATGGTCAACGTCTACATCACCCACGATGATGATAGCCTGATTATCTGGGCGATACCATTTACGATAGTAGGCACGCAAGGTTTCTGGCTTGCATCCGTCGATGACACTCATCAATCCGATAGGCATGCGATAGCCATACTTATCGCCCTGGTAAAGCTTAGGCAGATTGCGCTCCAGCATGAGCTGCTGACCCACCATGCGCATGCGATACTCGTTGTGTACCACGTCGCGCTCGTCGTTGATAGCCTCCTTGGTCAGCGAGATGCCGTTGCTCCAATCCTTGAGGATGAGCATGCAGGAATCCACTGCCGAGGTGCGGGTGGTAGGCACATCGGTGAAGTAATAAACGGTTTTGTCGATGCTGGTATAGGCATTCAGGTTTCTGCCATACTCCACACCGATGCTCTGCAGGTAATCCTGCAGGGAATTGCCCTTGAAGTGGTCGGTACCGTTGAAGGCGAGGTGCTCCAGGAGGTGAGCCAAACCGCGCTGGTCATCATTCTCATTGATAGAACCCACTTTCTGAGCGATGTAGAAACTTGCCACATGCTCAGGGAAAGCATTATGACGAATGTAGTAGGTCAATCCATTGTCGAGATGGCCTATCTTCACATTCTTGTCCACTGGGATAGGAGGCATCTGCTGTGCCGTCGCATTTCCCACAGAGAGCAGCAGCAGTGCCGCTGCGAAAATCTTCTTTAATCTCATTTTTTCTCTGCTGAATATTAATAAATATGCAATTATTAGTTATTTCGACTGCAAAATTACTCAAAATAAAAATGATTTGCAAGTATTTGGGAGATTATCTTTCCAAACACCTGCAAATCTATCAACTTTTAACTATAAACTATCAACTCTGAAGCTCTTCAGCCATGAACCTCTGAACAGGCGCACCAGGAAGAGGCATCCTCTCAGCGTAAGCTCCGTGGCCATGGCTATCCATACGCCCTCCAATCCGTAGCTCTTCGAAAGCCCGTAGGCAAGGGTGAGCCTCACCAGCCACATCGTTCCCAGATTGATGGCGGCAGGCTTCTTCGTATCGCCCGCTCCCACGCAGACACTATAGGTAACGATGCTCGCCGCAAAGAACGGTTCGGCGAATGCCTCGATGCGCAGGCAGATGGTGCCCAATTCGCGGATACTTTCCACCGGCGACAGCACGCCTATCATCTCGGGTGCAAAGACGAACATCACCACGCCCATCAATGCCATCACGCTCATGCCCAATCCCACGGTGAGATAGGCGAAACTCTTGCAGAGGTCGATGCGCCCGGCTCCATGCGTCTGTCCCACCAGGGTGCTTGCCGCATCGCCGATGCCGTAACCCGGCATGTAGCAGAGGCTCTCGGCGGGGGTGGCGGAGGAATGGGCAGCGATGGCGATATTGCCCAATGGCGCCACTATCATGGTGCTCACTATCTGCGCTCCGCTCATCAGGATGTTCTGAATGGCCATCGGGATGCTTATCTGACAGGCATGATTCACGTAGCTCTTCACCCAGCGGAACGGCTCCTTATCCTGCCGCAGGTTCAGAATCTTGTTGCTGCATGCCGAAATCCAGAGATTGGGCAGCGAGATGCAGAAGTAGGCCATCGCCGTGCCGCAGGCGGCTCCCACCACACCCATCTTCAGGATATAGATGAAGAGATAGTTGAAGACCACATCACTGATACATATCAACACCGCCATCACGCTGGGCGTATGCATGTTGCCTGCCGACTTGAGCATCATCTCGGAGATGTGATAAAGGAACACGAAGGGCAGCACGAGGCTATATATCAGGAAATACTTCGAGGAATAAGGAGCGATGTCGGCGCCGCCACCCAGCCAATAGGGCAGATAGCCATGGATGCCCACACCCACCAGGGTGAGCATCAGGCTGAACGCCAAACCGCATATCAGGGCATGGCGATATACCTGGCGTGCCCTCCTGAAATCGTTGGCACCGATGAAATGAGCCACCTGCACCGAGAATCCCGTAGCAGCTGCCGAAAGCAAACTTCCTATGAGCCAAGTGGTTGACTCAATCAGTCCAATGCTAGCCGAGGCTTCAGCTCCCAGATGTCCCACCATCGATGCATCGATAAAGAACATCATCACGGTGGAAATCTGCGCCAGCATGGACGGCACGCTCAACCCCACGATGAGGTTGAGTTTCTCCCTTCGAGTCATCGCCCTTCCCTTGCGAATCGACTCCATCAGATAATCTGTCTTATTCTTGAATAACATATTTTTCTCTTTTAATGAAATGACACAAAAAGTGGCGATCCTCAAAAGAGGAACGCCACTTTCTATTTAAATTTAAAATTTGTCGTACCTTTGTTTTTCCCAAAACTTAACTTCCGCCGTAGCAGAACAGTACTGTTTTTGTCATCCTTGAATAAATCAATCTTTCTATACCTTAACTAACACCCATTTTTGAATAAACAATCTAATTTTACCTAAACTAAAAACCTAACCTATGAACAACAATCTTAACTTATTTTTTACCTAACAACTAAAACCTAATAAAATCTATTACCTAACTAAAAACCTAAAACTTATTTTTTCTGATGCAAAGATACAACAATTTTCTGAAACCACAATACTTTTCCCGAAAAAAATGCATGAAACTAACATTTTTTGACGTAAGTCAGCAAATTGTGTGCGAGCACAAACACTTGTTAACACTAACGAAATGCTTGTTAACACAAAAGAGCGTTCCTAAGAATGCTTGTAAGCAAACTTAGGAACGCTCCTCTTATCTCCTTTTTATATAATAAGGTGTAATTTTACGCCGTATATATATAATAAGGTGTAATCACCTTATCGGGTGCAATCACCTTATCTGATGCATTACTTTATCTGGTGCATTACCTGATGCATTACTTTGAAAAGTAGCTATCAAGCGCTATCTCGAAGCGAAGCATCGAATAGGCAGGGATAGAACCATTGCCTGTGGTACCATAACCCAACTGGTATGGGATATAAACCATCCAATGGTCGCCCGGATGCATGCGCATCAAGGCAGTGGCAAAGCCATCCACCACATTGCTCACGGCAAAGGTAGAAAGCATGGCGGTTTGCTTGTTGTAAGTACCCTCGAAGGTCTTATCAAACACGTATCCCGCATTCACGCTACCATCCTTATCAGTAGTCTGAATCAGGCTGCCACGATAGCTCACCCTCACGGAGTCGGTGTACATCGGGCTTGTGGTGCCCTCGCCCTTTTCGAGCACAAGAACGATGATGTGGTCGCAATCCTTGTAGGTCAGCGGCACATTCACGCCGTTGACATCCTTGTTTGGTGTCTGGTTCTCCAGGCTCCAGTTGCGGTACACATACCATCCCTGGCTCTCTCCCATCTTCTTTGCGTAAGCCAGCGTATCGGCAAAAGCCTGCTCGTTGCGCTCCTGCCAGTTGGCATACGCATCATAGGAGTCATCGTTCTCGCTGCATGATGACAGGGCGAACACTGCCATCACGAGCAAGAAGAGATATTTAGAAATTCTTAATTTCATTACCAAGTTTCTTTAATACGCTGGTGATACTTACGCGATCCTCGATGATGCCACGAAGGTCAGAGATAGCTACGCGCTCCTGCTCCATGGTATCACGATAACGCAAAGTTACCTTGTGATCCTTAGGTGTCTCGTGGTCAACGGTGATACAGAATGGAGTACCTACGGCATCCTGGCGGCGGTAACGCTTACCGATGGAATCCTTAGGATCGCCATAGTGGGTATTGAAGTGGAACTTCAACTCATCCACAATCTCGTGAGCCAACTCTGGCAGGCCATCCTTCTTATCCAATGGGAATACGGCGCACTTAACTGGAGCCAATGCCTCCGGCAAACGCAATACAACGCGTGTTTCTCCATTCTCAAGCTTCTCCTCGCAGTAAGAGTGGCACATCACGCTGAGGAACATACGGTCAACACCGATAGAGGTCTCCACATCGTAAGGTACATAGCTCTCGTTCTTCTCTGGATCGAAGTACTTGATAGAACGGCCGCTGTACTTCTCGTGCTGAGAAAGGTCGAAATTGGTACGGCTGTGGATACCCTCCACCTCCTTGAAGCCGAATGGCATCTTGAACTCGATATCAGTAGCTGCGTTGGCATAGTGAGCCAACTTCTCGTGGTCGTGGTAACGGTAGTTCTCGTTGCCCATGCCCAGTGCCTCGTGCCATGCCAAGCGAACCTTCTTCCAATACTCAAACCACTTCATCTCGGTTCCTGGCTGGCAGAAGAACTGCATCTCCATCTGCTCGAACTCACGCATACGGAATACGAACTGGCGGGCAACCACCTCGTTGCGGAATGCCTTACCAATCTGGCAGATACCGAATGGCAACTTCATACGGCCGGTCTTCTGAACGCTCAGGTAATCAACGAAGATACCCTGTGCTGTCTCAGGACGCAGATATACCTTGCTTGTAGCATCGCTTGCCGCACCCATCTGGGTAGAGAACATCAGGTTGAACTGACGAACGTCTGTCCAGTTCTTGGTACCGCTGATAGGGCAAACGATACCCTCGTCCTCGATAATCTGCTTCAGCATCTCGAGGTTTGGACCCTGCATAGCCTCAGTATAGCGGGCATGGAGATCATCAAACTTCTTCTGGTTCTCCAGAACGCGAGGGTTGGTAGCGCGGAACTGAGCCTCATCGAAGCTGTCGCCGAAGCGCTTCT